>Ga0307979_1003542_pt1 | contig 10411 bp, 12 predicted proteins | sample OrgLakmetage1058_FD_201833 | JGI IMG/M metagenome (GOLD analysis project Ga0307979, IMG submission 201833) | Saline water microbial communities from Organic Lake, Antarctica - #1058 | ecosystem: Environmental > Aquatic > Non-marine Saline and Alkaline > Saline | place: Antarctica: Organic Lake... | reverse complement strand
GGTTACTGTTTACAATACAGATGAAGATCAAGTTGTTCGAGTACGATTCGTTGAAAAGAAAAATGTCTTCAAAAATAATTAGCGTGCGCCAGCCGGGAATCGAACCCGGGGCAAACGGATGGCAACCATTTATTTTACCACTAAACCACTAGCGCATACTTACAGACGAAAATATAGCTTCTTCAACTTATTCAACTTGCCATATCGTGACCACTGACCTCTTCCTGGCCTGCACACTACTGAGGAAAAGATCTGGGCCCTAGCTCGAAAGGCACCATCACAATAAACATTGCCTATATCTCGAGCCGTTCACGGCCACATCGGAACAACTCTGACAAAACTACAAGCAATTTTATCTCGTGCGGTTGACGGCCACATCGGGACAACTCTGACACAACTCCAAGCAATTATTGATTTTTTTTAATGACCTGAAACCCCTAGATTCAAGAAACAAGAAAACCCGATGGCTTCAAAGTTCACATAATTAGGTCATGAGCCATGCGTATCAGCACATGTAGTTGGTCCAACAGCTATTCTTGAGCGTACATCACAGTATTTTTTCGCGTAGATCAGAATCCATGGAGTGGATAACCATCGCGAACGATAAACCATGGCATACTCATCAGTGATGTTTTGCTCAGCAGCCGTTCAGCACAGAGTAAGCAAAAAGGCCTGCATAGTTCCACTATTACACCCCATTCTGTCTACCGGTACTTATCGAAGTTAAACATTTATATTGCCGTTAATCGAGCCTATTTTACTGCAATCCCGAACTTCCACTTTGCGATGTATTTGATTTGTTTAGTTTATAGTTTATACCGCTATCTCTACTCCCCAATCCCCAATTAGATTATACCGTAAATTGATTATGTTATATTCCAAAATTGCAAAAAAACATCAGCAAATAGCATCTAGCTGCTTGTTGTTGAAAATTTCTGAACAATTCCGACTGGGCTGAGTGTCCTTACGTAACAAAATGTTCATCGATTGCGAAGAAATACCCACTTACAGAGCTCTAGCATGGATGTTATACATCACAACCACTAAAAATCTCTCGCCTGGCCGAGCGCCCTTTTGTATGTTATGACCCTCGCCTGCTATCAATTTTAATTGAAGTTATAGCACCAAAGTCAAAGACATGCCATGTCTTCATAATAAGTGGACTGGCAAATCGCCTTCTTTATTCTTCTTTTATCCTGCACTGCGTTCCTCTTCAGAGAGGGGGTTATAGAAGAGAGGAAAGTTACTAGATCGGAGCAAGTATACAAGTCGTCGAGCATAATAGACACGTGCGCTCTGCAGCGGCATTTCTTAAAATTTTACCTTTCTCACTCCTGCTGCTGTGCGCACTTCTACAGTTCATTCCACTGCTGCTGCTGCTGCTGCTGCTGTCAGCGAAGGCGCCTGCAGCAGTCGACAGCCACGCCAAAGGTGTCCACGACGAAGAAGACGGAGAAGCAGCAGCAGGGTTGGGCAAAGAGAGCGAGGAAGTTGTGTCAGTGGCTGCGCCTCCTGTGTGCAGAGCCGACGCTACAGGGAGGGGTGAAGCAAGGGTGGAGCGCTGGCAGGCGCCGCAGCGCCACAACTCAGGGCGCAACGGCCGTGGTGCAGCAGCTGTTGTAGCAGCACCTTGGCGCCCTGTATCCTTGCCTTGGTAGGTGCTCAAGCCGACTCCATCTTCGTCAGCTCTCCCGTCCTGCATGTCGTTCTCGTCATGATCACTTTCATCATCGTCGTCGTCGTCGTCGTCATCTCCTTCGAAAGGATTGAGCAACGTGAGGCGCCGCGCGCAACGGTCTAGCAGATGTCCTGACGTGCACATCCCGTATCCCCACGGCAAAAAGCGCTTATTACTGCTGCCATTGGCACTGCTGCTAGTACTGCTGGTGCTGGTGCTGGTGCTGCTGGTGCTGCCACTGTTGCTACTGCTAATGCTGCCACAGCTGATGCTGCTGCTGAGAGTGTGATGGTAATAGTAAGACCATGGCACAGGTGCCGCACAAAAAGGGCAACTTTCGTCATCATGATGATAAGTTACACGCTGAACAGCGGCTAGCAACTGCGCTCGGAGTGCACTTGCTAGCTGCTGATGATGAACTTCTTCGCTTGGAGATAGTGCACAAAACAGGGACGGCCCGTGCTGCTGCTGCTGCTGCTGCTGCGGTCCTCCTCCTCCTTCACGGTCTGCATGGATCCTATTGCTCTCCTCAGTGCGCAGTTCCGCAGGAGGATTCTGTTCGAGGCACTTGCACAAGAGTTGAAGGGTGCTTAATTCTGAAGGAGTCAGCGGAAGACTTAACATTAAACGTGTCGAGGTTGCACGTGCAGCAGCAGTCTCCGCAGCAGCAGCAGTCTCCGCTATAGTGTAGGCAGTGAATGCAGCCAAAAATGACTCCGCTGCTGATGCTGCCCATCTGAGACCAATCGACCATCCTACGAGCGCTGCTGCGTCGGAATGCAATAGTACTGCAGATTGCTGCTGTGGTGGTGATTGTAGCGGTGGCTGTGCAGATGAGACAGACAGGAACGAGGAAATTAGACCAGAGGATATTCTCGTCGCTACTTCTATTCCGGCTGTCCTTGTTTATCCAACTGTATAGATCACTAAGCTCCTGCTCCTCAAGCGAATACTCCTACTACAAGTAGTATCATTGCTCTGCCTACAGCTCCCCTTGTTCTTACCTCTGATAAAGCAGCACTTAATGAGCGGTCAGAGCACCAGTCCTTGTGATTGGACAAGGCTTGATGCATGAAAAGGTGTTCCCGTTGCCAGCGCCAGAGCTTATTGATAGTGGCGGTAGCGTTGTTGCTGCTAGTGCCAATGTGGCTGCTGCTGCTGCCACCACCACTGCTACTTCGGCTGAGGGACTGTGACTGAAAGTCTAGCAAAGAAGAAGAAGAAGACGACGACAAAGAAGTTGAACTTGATGCTGCTTTGCCTCCTAGTACATCAAGAGAGCAGCAACAGGGACCCGGCGTTGGGAACCAGTGATGGTGGGGCTTCAGCTGAGGCGACGGCGCGTCTAGGCAGTTGGCAGTGGTTGGCACTGGGCGCTGGACAGCTCCCCACCTACGTGCCAATGAGAAAGAGGAGGAAGAAGAAGATGACGAAAGTGAAAAAACGAGGAAGACTAGGCGAAGGAGTTCAAGGAGGCACATATCATTCAGACACCTTGTTTACAACACGAATGCACGTCCAAGTTACATGCCGAAACCCAAAAAGAAATGTGATCGTGGTGAATTGATACAGAGAAAGAAGAAAGAAAGGAAGATGCAACCAAAGAGAAGATTTAACGAAAATTATATATAAATTTACAAGCATGGTGCTATTTACCAGAGCCAGTCGTTCGTTAAAGACGATCGCTGACGGTACCAATTTTCCTCATCTTTCTCAACTTCTGGTGCAATGCTAATCTGGCCGTTGCTGCCACTACCAATGCTAGTGTGCATGCCAAGGCAGAGAGATCGCACTTCCAATCGCGCGTGCACTCGCAGTTTCATTTTGTTTGCGTTGTTTTCGGCCTGTTATGGTACAGCAAACGACATAAAACTACACTAAGATACGGTTACACACACACACACACAAAACAATCAAGGAAAGCAAATTGAAGAACAACAAACAAAAGGAAGAATGTTTACACAAAAAAAAGAAGTAAAATAAGTCATAATCAACGAGCTATTGAAAATGAGCAAGAGGGAGATAGATACAAAATAGGGATGCTCTTCCTACACTTACTGTGCGGAAAAACTCGGGCGGTACGATGATCAACGAGGCCAGAAAAGCTCCAGAAGGACTCACCTGAGTAAGAAAAAGAAACAAACACACATATGTGGAAGTGTTCACACATTATTCAAGCGGTTTCGAGTTCGAGAGGAGTTGTAGGAAGAAGGAGAGCATCGCAACGAGAGATAAGGTTTTCCGAGTTGTATGCATGTACATGATGTACCTTCGTATTTTTCAAGCCTTTTATTTTCTCTGTATCTCAATTCCTTACCGCCGCGCCACCTATCCGTTCCTCGCGCGCTTTCGTGTTTGAACTTGTAGTCACAGAAGGAGCAGTACTATTGCTACTGAACCGCAGCACTTGTGGTGTCCCTAGCATCAACACTGGCGGCAGCGGCTGGAGAGTCAACCCAAATGCGCTGGCAGAGACGTCTCTAGCAGTAGCAGCATTGATAGCAGTAGAAGCAGCAGCAGCAGCAGTCTCATCATCATTCACTGGCGTCGTCACACTAAGCGGCCAGGATCGAATAATTCCGTCAAGACCCGCAGATATACACGCCACCACGGCTGGTGCTGGTGCTGGTGCTGGTCCTCTTGGACTTCCTCCTATTCTTATTCCATTATGACCATCTCCGCTAGTCGAAGGAGCAGCCGCAGCAGCAGTTCGATAACTGGGCGCAAAATGCGGTGACGCATCCAACTGAGAGACCTGCGAGGAAAACATGAAGAACAAAAGAGAGAGAAGTACGGTTAGTTCACGAAAATGTGCAAGAAGTGGCAGTTAGCTGTATCATGAGTTTGTAACAAATGAAGGCGTCTATTTTCCTGCTCAAAAGGTCAGAAACATTCAAGAACAAGACCAGCAACGACTACAAGAACAGATGTATGGTACTTACTCCAACTTCATGAGCGTTTTCGACTGTCTCAAGAGCTACCCATTCAAAGCTTTTTGCCCATTCTTTTCCTCCTTCTCCAATTCTCCCTTCTCCTTCTTCATGATGGCTATCTTTCGCATGAGCTGTCTTCTCCAAAGACTTGTCTTTTGTGGGATATTCAGAAGAAGAAGGAACACCAGGAGGGTACAAGCACCAGCGATGCAAGTCACTGCCTTTCGCTGCAGTAACAACTACTCCTACACGCGTGGTGCTGCTGCTCTGCAATGGTGACGAGGTAGAGTTGAAGAAAGTTGGCGAAGTGGCTAAGCTCTGCACTGGCACCTGTGTCGAGAAAAAAGAAAAAGGTGAATCAAATTGAGTGAAAGATAAAACTTCGACACCTATGTTAAAAAAAAAGAAGCCTGTAGGTACACATGTTTCCAAGTTCAAGCTATATGAGTGACAAGTGAATCAAAACCTGATCGTTGTGGTGCAGCACAGCCACTAGCGGGAATGGCGAAGGAAATGACGGAGACGTCGCTGCTTTGAAATCATCCTCCCTGTTCTCGTTGCTCTTCTCATTCTTCTCTGTTCCACTACTATTCACTTCTCCATCTGCTTTTCCCACTTCATTTCCCACTCTGGCTTCATTCACTGCCTCAAAAGTGTCATACACGCGAACAGACCCGTCTGCAAAGCCCACGGTAAGCCACATCTGCTCCCCTTTTTCTTCTTTTTCCTTATGGCTACTCAGCGCATTGTTGCTAGGAGGATGTGTCGCCCACGCTAGAGAAGTTGCACCGCCCAAAGGACCACTGCGAGTGCTGAGTTGGCAACGCTTGCGGTGTTGGTGAAATGGATGGCCGGATTTACTGGTATTTGATGTAGTAGAGGAAGCAGGAGAAGCAGAAGGCTGAAATTGGGCATCGCCGAAATGAGGATGGAACGCTAGCACTTTCGCAGCGGCGGCTCTGCTAGATGACTGAAACAAAGAAAAGGACAGAAAATGGCAGATTTTGGTGAGGGTAATCGCAAGGACAACTAAGAAAAAATGGCAGAAAATCAAAAAGGCAAGAAGTTTGTTACTCTACTTTCTGCTCTAGGTTTGAAGTCTCTCAATTCAACGCACACAAAATTGGAGAAAAGCAGCTCTCCGAGAGAAGCGAAGACAAAAAAATACAGCATTGAAGGATGACGATTTGATTTGAATTCAATGCAATTTCCACCTTTCTTCTACCTGTATACGAGAGCGGCGATGGGCACTGCTACTAACACCATAACCATCTTCCTCTCCTTCCTCAGCTTGTGCGGTTGTGGAAGGCTCCAGCGTCGATGGGCAAATTGCTATGAGAGCAAGGTAGCGCTGCCCGGCGACTGCAAGTAAGAGGTCACCTAATCATTGTTCGTTTGTTTTGAAGAGATGAAGTAACAGAAACAAATTGGGGAGATCGAAACGGATGATTTAAGAATGAAGAATAACTTCTCTTGCAAAAATCATCTTTTTGTGTACATTCTTAAGCCGCCATTAAAGTTAAAAATGTGTATACTTCCGCTCTCAACTTGAAAGAAAAGGCTGCATGATACAAAAACATGTACATGTACACTCACCGTTAGGAAGGGGTGTCGGCGCAAAGGCCACGACCGTAAACGTAAGGGCAATCTGGTCGGTGACCCAGCGGCGATCCTGATGACGTGTACCAAATTAGAGAAACAAAAACAAGCGACATAAAGAGTGAGCGACAAAGAGAGCGTGAGAGAGAAGCGAGATAGCATCTTCTTGCCTTCCCTCAACTCTTTCTCTTACTCTACTTTGACCACCTTTCACTACTCAAACACCCAACCCAACCCCTACTTCCCTTCAATTTCAGTGCACCTATACCCTATAGTATACTGCCTTGCACTACCTACTTGAAATCATACATACCAAAGTGAGGTTGCTGCCACTGCTGCTGTCTTTGAAGTAACGTTTTCCAGTAAAGCAGTCCCTGAGAATTTTATGGCTCAGTCTGCAGTTTCGCCACCACCGACCTTCCCTGTAAGCAGAAGCCTTCTCGGCACCTCTGCTTCCTTCTTCGTGCTTGCGCTTAGTACCTACGTTAACACCAGGAGCAGCAGTGCTAGTACCATCAGCATCAGATGAATCAGCACCAGCACCACCAGTGCTCGTACCACCAGTACCACCAGTAACACTGGCATCATCAGCCCCGGTAGCACCAGCACTAGCAGTAGCAGCATTAGACGAGCCAGCGCTAAACCCAGCAGCACCAGTGCTAGCACCAACACGAGCAGCCTCACGATAAGCATCCTCTGCAGCGAGCACATGTGCAGCCAAGAGCTCTGAAAGGTTCACCCAAGTTGAAGCTGCGGTTGAAGCATTACGGTCCCTTTTCCTGCTACTGCTGCTGGCACTGCCGCTGCTGCCACTGACAGTAACAGCACTACTGCTGCTGCTGCTGCTACCACTGTTAGATGCAACTGAAGCTGTGTGCGTCGTCGTCGGCAGTGGTGGTGATAGGAACGAAGGTAAAGGCGCTCGCGCTTCCAGTACTTGCCACTGGTACTCGTTGTCGTCCTTATCAACCAATCAGCATCATCACCGCCGTCGCAAACGTTCACACACACACATGGAAAGAAATGAAATTTAGTTACATTGCAAAAGGGCTACCAGGAAATTTTATTTCGGCCTATTAAGTTCTACTTACACTATTTTCCTATTTGCTCATAGCTCACTTCCACTCTTTACTCGTCTAATTTAATTTTCCTATTCCTCTTATTCTCTTCCCCAGATGACGACCTCATCATTCCTACTTCGCTTCCATAATCAAGCTTTTTCTCATTATCTTTTTCACCTCCGGCGCTGCGTGCAACACTAGAGCGCCGCCACGATCCAAGGTCAGCAGCAAGCTCTGTGGACCGCCCAAGAAGACACTACCACGACTACTCTTGTTGTTGCCACAAGATGGCAGGAGCGCCGGCGGAGCCCAGGTAATGCACTGAAGATGAGGTCAGAGAATGGGAGGATAGAAAAGACAAATCCCACAAGCAGTGAGGGACAACACAAGAGTTGGAAAAAATCAGAGAATGGGCACCGAAGGCAGAATTGAATTGCAATAAAGCGCAGCGAGAGGAGCATGGCTGAAAATGAACAAAAGCACACAAGAATAGCAAGAAAAGTACCCGAAGAAGATCTCAAACCTGTCACAACCATCACCACCATTACCTCCAGCGCCGAATATCGTACGCCTGGCAAGCCTGGTCGTTTCCCCATCGTTCGCAGCGCAAGCCCCAGCTCCGACACTGGTTGCTGTGGTGATGGTAACCGCATTTGATGGTTCCTGCTGCTCGTGGTGCTGCTCGTGGTGGTAGTGCTGCTACTCCTAGCCGTGTCAACACCACTACGCTCATAATCGTTGCGGGCCCTGCGGCGGTCGTCGCCCATGCCCCCGATGCACGGTGCTCCATTCCTACCTCCTCCGGTAACTGTCATGGCTGAAGTTCTAGCAGCAGCCGCGGATGCCGCTGCTTCGGCGGCAGCAAACACGCGTGCCACACACTGGAGCGGGCCTGCTCCACCAGGGCCGACAGCACCAAGCGCGCCGTCACTTTTCCAGTAGCTGTTTTCAAACTCGCTACCACCACCAGTACCAGTGCCGTCTAAATCAATGTCGCCGTCGCCGTTGTTTCCGTCGATGTTCGTGTCACCATTAGCGCCGCCGCGATTGTTGCCGCCGCTGGAGCCTTGCGTGAAAGACACGCGGTAGAGCGGTGGGGCTAAGAGGGCTGCCGACCCAATGCCGTGTGTGCCCCTAGGATTGCGCCACGAGGAGTCGCTCGTGGAGGGGGGAGGCTCATTTGACCCTGTGCTGGAAGAAAGTGCCGCGGAAGAGGTGGCAGGATTGGGTGCACCCTTCGGTCGAAGCACAGCAACGCTGGGTTTAAAAAGAATGAAAAAGAAATGAAAAACAACAAGAGACCATTCCAAATCATATGTGAAGAAACTAGTTGCTAATATAGCGATGCTAAGGTTGACTAGCTAGGCTGGCTTGAGAGGATTCTACTACAGCGTCATTTATAAATGATTAGAAATCAATCCAGTTCTGCATTGAGACAACTACGCACGCGTGCTACGAACATCAAAAACCACAAAAGGTTTACCTGGACTCGAGCATCACAGCCAAGTTGCCATCTGCAGCCCACTGGACCGCCGCCGGCCCTTGCGGCACACCGTCGAAGTCTAGCTTCAACATTTATGTGGCAACTAGCCTCGACTGCAATGAATCTGAATCTAGAGCCACGTTAAGCCAACCTACTGCTTCTGCAACTCTTCAGTGATGGCACACGAGCACCCACTTCCTCTTCCTAGTACTTACAGTACTGCTATGCTCCCCTGGCTCCAGGCACTCCAGGTTGCGTGCTGAGAAGGATACATTTGCCCTAATATGAAGCTGAAAAGAAGTGTCGTTTGACGAAACTGAGACTTTTTTCAAAAACGAGCAGAAAATGTCTCACCTTGTTGACTCCTCCGATGACATTCGCGGCGTTCTAGTAAGCAATTCAAAGCCTCAATGTATTATGATTATCATCTCTGCATCATACACTTTTCTTTTGTGCTCTTTAGGATACTCTGAACCAAGCTGTCAATGAGTAAGTTCCAGCAAACATTGAAGAATATTAGTCGTAAAGAAATGCTAACGCTTTCACAACTTCAGGCTCTCTCCCGAGGAGGCTAAAGCTCTAGATGAGCTCGTTGGAAATTCCACTGCTGCGGCTACAATCCCTATCAAGGCCGCTGAGCACATGAGGTATCAATGTGCTCAAGTAGATAGTCATCTGTCGACCACGAATTCAGTAAAACTTAACTACAGACCCTAGCTAGCAATGTTCTTCCTTCGCTCAGCAACGTTATTTTACAAACTTACGAAGTACTTCGACGCATTCTTATGCTCATGTACGTATGTTTCAGAAACCGACGCTTGTTTCGCTTTTCCTTGCTCGCCGAGTTACACGAACTCACAACTAATCAAAGTGACGAGGAGGAAGAGGAGGAGGAGGAGGAGGAAGAGATCGAAGAGGAAGAACAAGAGGAAGAGATCGAAGAGGAATTGAAAAGGGACGTCAGCGACATCGACGGCGATGACGAGGAAAAATTTATGGTGGATATCGCGACTTGAGAAAAGCGCCGAAATTTCACAACACGAACACCACCTTGAAAAATAGTAACAATAACAATGCATTTCCCACTTTCGCTTTCTACGTGTGAACTCAAGTTCACGTGCGCGTTATTCGATAGCACTCTCAGAGTCCAGTAATAAGAGATCTGCAGGGTCACAGGAGGGCCCTTAAACCAAGCAGCACGGTTTCTGTTTAGTATACATCCATTAAGTCCAAATTACTCATCGCAGCATCACGGACAAATCGTGTTCGTGTTCACTGTTCACAATCATAATTCCAAATAGCGGCGACACATAGGCCCACCGGACCGAAAAAACGGGATTTTTTAATGTGTTTTTTTTCGGATTTAGCTAGCTAGGACTAATCTAGGGCGGTTGGAAAAGGGAAAAATAAAAAAAACAAGACCAAAAACGGCTCTAAAGGTCCCGAGGGACGGTGTTTTAGGCCAATTTTTTTTTAAAGCTCTATGCCTTCACGTGGTTTCGGGACTACACGGGACCAAAAACGCTTTAAGCCCGCCCAGAAATCCAACTTTTGATCTCGGAAACGCTGGAATACTCAAGGCAGTCAAAAGCAGTGTCGCTCTCTATTGCATCTAACATGGCTTCTTCGCTAATTTCGCATTTTTCTGCCTCAAGGG
>Ga0307979_1003539_pt1 | contig 10421 bp, 12 predicted proteins | sample OrgLakmetage1058_FD_201833 | JGI IMG/M metagenome (GOLD analysis project Ga0307979, IMG submission 201833) | Saline water microbial communities from Organic Lake, Antarctica - #1058 | ecosystem: Environmental > Aquatic > Non-marine Saline and Alkaline > Saline | place: Antarctica: Organic Lake... | reverse complement strand
CATTTGGGTGTGTATTGGTTCGAGTTCGGGTTCGAGTTCTGAGCCCTTAAGACCACCACCTTGGATTTTCTTAGGCACCGCGTGGTCGCAGTGTAAACTTGCTGCTAGACTAGCAAGCCGTTTTAAACGTCGTTGTTCAGCGCGCATTCTCCCACGCAGCTAGCGTGATAGGTGCATACGATCGCGTCGACACTTTACAGTCTGATCAGCTTACAATCCGCATGCACCATGGGGAGAAAATCTACAGACATAAATAAGCTAATCAGGCACACATATCCGAGTGGCCATGAAATTGGTGATAGCTGTCCAAAGTGGTAAGCTCCTCCGTGCTCTGGAAGTGCTGCTTAAAAAAAAAGAAGAAGGGGTATCCGCCCTTAAAGGCGGGTGCTACACGGGCTACTACGAAACCTCTCAGGTGATCCAGAAGGGGAGTCGCCTATCCCCGAGCAACCGCGTGACCCCATTTGCGTATAAGCTCCTGCCTGAACTACGGATTTAGCTATATGATAGCGAGTTGCCGCTTGTATTAACTGCTACTCTGCGGGCGCGGAAGGCGTTCCTGTCCTGTTAAGGCTCCTTAAGGCTCAGGGTCAGAACAATATACACCTTTTTTGCTGAAAGGCATACTTCGGCCTCTACAAATGGAACCTCGCGATCCACGTGTCACGAGCTTCTTTGCTCGCGCGCCTTCCTCTTCATTGTTCTACGGAGTGCGCAACAATTCCCCTCCTCCTCTTGAATCGCATGGCACTTGTTGGTTTGTGGAATTGTGGAGGCTTCAAAACCTCATGAACGAGCACTCAGTCCCGCCGACTTATTTACTAGCGCATATGCAGCCCAAGTGTATTCTAAATGTGCCTCTGTGGCTGCCGTGTGCTTGCCTTTCTTAATTTTTGGGATGTACGAACTAAACTAGGCTGGCTATGTGCTCCTAGTCTAGTCTAGTCTAGTTAATACTCCCCAAAATACAAAGAAACACCACTGTGGCAAATAGCAACAGAAAATGTAACCTCCAGAACAAGTCTGACTGGGCTGAGTGTCCTTTTGCGTAATGCAATTGTAATCATTTTCTCTCGAGGTGTCCTTCAGCCGTCAGGCATCAGGAGGTTTGCTCCTAGAACGCCGATTAAGACAAAGGGAATCTTGTGTGAATGGTCCCCACGTCTTTCAGGATGACTTGAGCCTTCTGTGGTGCTCTATGGGTATCCGAGAGAAGGAAAGCGGCGCTAGCTAGAGTGGCCTGGTGTATTTTATTGCCCAAGGTAAGGAACCCATGAAGTACAATATTTCCGCGAAAAGCGCGATTTGAAATTTTCGCGCATTTTAGCCTCAATCTGGGGTTTTGGCTTGTGATGGACTCTAAACTTCCATATTTTTTGTTGTGGTGAAGCAAGTCTATCAGAGTAGTAGTTAGTGCTGCACAGTACGAAGAACGAGGTCAGGGGTTCGACTCCCGGGCGAACTTTGCATATGAGATACAATTCTCAATAGATCGCACTCCATAGACCTCGAGACCACAAACCACGAGGTTCTGCTACAGTTGGTTGTCTGGCCAGAACAGTTATCTACTTAGGCCTGACATTTTTCATTTTAGTCACATCCATTGGGGCTGGATTTAGTAACTTACAGACGGGGTGCCATCTAATAGTCGGTTGCTACGGAGTCTCTAAGGCCAGACTGAAAGCCAGGCTATTTTTACACATTAGCTTGAGGAGCCACACGACTTAAGTGAACTCACAGTTCGACAAACGCCGATTTAGCGCTTATTGAATAGAACCTTTGGTAAAGCCCACAGCCCCATTTATCTATTATTATGTAGGGCGCTCTTGCGCTCTTCCGTTCTCGACGCTCATTTTCATAAAGAGAAGAAGTCGAACAGGCATACTTCTATTTCTACTACGTGACCCTTTAGCCACAAACAGACCCACTTAAGGGACATAGATATGAACAGCCCAAAACAGCGGCCTTTGAATCATTCTAACAAAAAGTTCAGCCCCGATAACTCTTTAAACGCCGACTAGGTGGAACCCTCTAAATAATTTACTTAATCCGATATCCAGCCCCCTTCGCCCCTGGGGGGAAGTCTCGGAAAATTAAACGCGCCCCTGCTCATTAGCGGTCTAAACCTGGCCTATGCCATATAACGCACCAGGCTTAAATGTACTCTTGGTGGCCTGTTGGTCTGTGTAATAATGGCTCTTTCTTCCTATGGACTACAAAAAAATGGTACCGAGTTATATATTGGAAGTATTATGCTCCCTGCCCTCTAAACACTATTCTCTTTACGCTTTTGACTTGCGCGCAACTCACGCGCGTACACTTCTGCCCGCATAATTCATTTGGGTTTGTATTAGTTCGAGTTCGGTCTGTGTAATAATGGCTCTTTCTTCCTCTGGACTACAAAGAAATGGTATCGAGTTAATACCTCAATGACTCCTGGCTGATTCCGGTATTTATTGACCTCGGCAACTCGTTGACAACCCACCCCCAAGAGCCAAGAGCGTACTAGGTCTAGGTCAAAGCTCACAAAACATGGACAAGCCATTGTGCTGTACTTACTGACACGAAGTTTACGAGTGTGCTCGTCGCGGTAGTTGCATTCAGTGGTAGCTTCCTGTGGTCTAGCAGATCGTTCGAGTTCGCAGTTCGTTGGTAGGCGATTTACGAAATCCACACTTGATAGTGACACCCTGCCATTGCTGAGGGGTTAAGACGTGGAATCAGTGGGCGACTAAAACCCATTGGCCGTTGCAGCTTCCTGAAACTCAGCACAGGTGAACAATTCGGTCTTCGTCTCCTTTGAAAAGATGGACGTGCCGTCCGGGCAGTAAAACGTGCTTTCGTACGAGCCTGGGTCGAGATCATAAGGCGCCGTTTCGCCCGCACAATGCATCAGCGGCCAGCAGCAAGGCTCTTCGGGGTAGTCCGTGATGTACATGGCGTTCACGGCAGCGGGGGGGAAAGTGTTGTTGTAGAAGTAGTTCACGCCGCCGAGAGGCAGCGCGATGGCGAGAAAGATGCTCAGCGGGCGCCCCACCCACCGGTGCCAGCAAGTGGTTTCCAGCGAGTCGAGGAAGATAATCCCGCACAAGAACCCATAGGCCAGGCCACCGGCGTGGGCGGAATACGAGGTGGTGTCGGACGGCGAGGCGTACGCCATGTAAGTGTCTGCCCCCAACAGAAAGACCATGACGAAGAGCCGCGTCCAGTGGTTGAAGACGCCGCGCTTTTCCAAGCTCCAGTTCGTGATGATTTCGGCGAGGTGCATCCCTGTCGTTTAATGCAATGAAAACAAAAACAAAAACGAAAACGTGGAAGAATGATAAGCCAACCCGTTCGGTTGGCATGAAAACAAACATGTTATGTTTGGTCTTGACGTAGCAGGTACAAAGCGCCAAAAAAAAATTAACACGCGAAAGGCTTTCGATTTTTGCTCACCAAAAATGCAGTAAACGCCGCCCGAGCAACCAACCACCGCATTGTAGGCCCCATCCATGATGCCCCATGTAAACGCGCCGTTGATCACCTGAGGTCAAGATGTGAAGAGCAGCAGTAAACGCTTCGAGAAGGAAATTGAAAAAAAGAAAGTAGCTTGAGAGAAGTAGCGATGGCACAATTCGTTTCGAGGCAGGACGACAAAAAAAAAGAAAGGAGAATCGACGAGGCTTACTCCGAGTTCGTATATCAGGCCAAACTTCATTGAGCCGTGGACCATGTTGAGCGGCAAACCGAAGATGATTTGCAACACAATGTTGAAGATGATGTGGTTCGCGCCGTTGTGCACAAACTAGTACGTTTAAGTTTTGAAAAGGGCACGCACGACGCATAAACACAACCACACACGAGCACATCAGAGCTTGGCATTTGAGTAGAAAAGAAAAGAAAAGAAACGAAACGTTGTTACGAGGCCTTGCTCAAACCACTCTGCGGGGGCTTCAAATCGAAGTGCGCCAAGTCCCCTAAGTTCATACCTGGTAAGTGAGCATCCGGTACGGCTCCGCCCGATACGACTCGCATTCGGGGAACGCGGACACTAGTTGCAGCCACATGGACTGGGGCCCACCCACTGGCGTGTACGCCGACAGCGTGTCCAGACCCTCTTTCATGGTCACCCAGTACGCGAAAAACCCCAGTTGCGCAAGAGAAATCAGCACCACGAATATCGGCCAATGGGAACCATAGTTGTCGAAGAGGTCCACCTAATGTAATGCGCAGGATGAATAAAGTATGTGAAACTAATACGCAGGATGAATAAAGTACGAGGAACCAATCGAGGTTCGTCAACAGGCGCATTGGGCAAGAAAAGAGCAAACAAAACGGTAGATTCACGCAATTCGACTTCAATCACATGTGAAGTTCTATGCTACAAGGACCGGCGGAGCCCTTCATAATTGTGTTCTGAGTATTCGAGTAAAGTTCATAGCAGAAAAGAGAGGCAAAGCAAAATTTGAGATTGAAAGAGCGAACAGTGTGTGTTTCAAGCTGCTCGAATCACATACCGAGACAAACGTGGGGGACACGTTTCGGAGCATGAACTTGTGCGTACAGCCGGGCTTTTTCGTAATCTGCGCACGAGTAAAGCACAGCCATTTGGTCACGTATACGAGGCACAACGAGAGCGCGTACTTTTTTTACTTTTTTACTTTTTTTTTTCAAATGGGCTATTCAGTGCATCTTTCTAGTATTCAAAAAGAGAACAGAGACATCAAACGCAAAAACACCGCCTTTTACATGTGTGCACACCTTGAGGTGCACTTCGCCGTCTGGGTCTTCGTCCGCCAAGTAAGGCCCATCTTTGTACTCCAAAGTGTAGTTGCCAGCCTTTCGGTCCCACCCTGTAATAGTGGCGCGCACGAACCTGCACAGAAATGATGTGAATAAACACGATGACACCGTGGCAAACGTGCAAACAATAAAAGAAAACTGAGAATTCAAGGAGCTCGTCGCACTGTTTTACGAGTGCATCTGAAACATTTTTTAGTCACGAATTCAGAACATGCCCTTAAATGTTTCATCCAACTTTCGTTCATTGTTTTGGCTTACATATTGGGGCGAAACACGGGCACCGGCAGGGTCATTTTGCGCACTTGCACTTGCAGCTTTTTGTCTTTGCCTCGCGTGGCAATCTCACACGAAACGTCCATGAAGGTGTTGTACGCCACTTCCGCCACCACTCCCGTGTGAAAACGGGCAGGGCCCTGTGCGTGTGTGTGAGAAACGGGAGAGAAGATATCCGAGATGAGACAGCATGACGTGATGCGAAAAATGAAGTAGGAGATGAAGCATGAGGCAACATGAGATGAGGAGCGGCTTGAAAAGCGAATTCAGGCAACACGCATGGCAGACAGGCAGAAGTGATTCAGGTCAAGAGCCAGTGTGCACGCCAGACCTTGTTGGCTGCGTGGTGCGGGCGGTACAAGTTGTGAAACCATTGCAGCGACCGTGCCACAGAGCCCATGCACCCGCTGTTGTGCTTGCTCATTTTGCCGTCCCCAAGGGACAGGTTGGCGTCAGCAGCAGCGCTTTCTTGCGAAGCACCACGAGGAGAGCGCGGAGAGCGCGGAGAGCGAGGAGACTTGATTTTCATACATGTGCGTGATGGAAGAGAAAGGATGCGCAGGCATACAGAAGGGGGGACATAAAAAGCATCATGTGTAGAGCCACAAGTAGATAGAAAACGAGCGCATGTATTCTTTTGACACGTGCTTGAGCACGGATGTCTAATATACAGAAGAATAAATAAGGTCAACTTGCACAGTGCATCAACTACAAGAAAAGATAACCAAGCGAGACGAAAAGAATCGGTTGTCTTCTGTCGTAGGTAAATCTTCTTTCGTTCTTTTGTTGTATGTCTTAAAACTTTGTCACCACCCAACATCCTCACCGCTGGCAGCGCAGGCATGATTCGGGCGTGGTTTTTGCAAGCAATTTGGAGCCCGTCGATCATCAGGTCGCGCAAGATCGGACACGGGAGCACTAAGACGAGAGAGCCGACCGCCCACCTGATGAAAAGGCCAATTGAGAAAGGAGGAAGTAGAGAAGAAGAACAAGGCGAAAAGAGGAGGCGAATAGAGGGGAGACACAAGTCATGATAGAAAGTGGAAGAAGGCAAAGGAACGGCGCGGGCTGGAAGTCGAAGTCGCAAGAATGAGAGGTAAAAAGAACCAAGGAGGAGGATTGGGCCATCATTTTTTCTGACATGTCTTCAGGATGGTCCATGCCGTGCGCGTCGAAACTTTCCAACCCCGTCAGCGCAGCCCGGAGAATGCTCACCTAGTACATTGCGTAAACCGCCACAAAAAGTACAGGATTAAGTTTGGATAAAACGAACTAAAATGAGCAGACACACACGATCAGTAGTAGTAGTAGGCAAGACGCATGTGCAAGGTCCAATCTCACGAGGCTGAAAAAAGAATCGCACTCACGCTCTTGATGATGAACAAAATAAACCTATAATCAACCGACCAACCAACGCCAAGAACAAATGGCACCTGATCTTTGGTGTCGAGATTCAGTTCATACAGGTCGTCCGAATCTTCGTGGTGAATCGGGTGGTCTCGGATTCCCTTGTCCGCCAGCAAGAGCGCCGCGTCGCTGACTTCGGTTTCGGCGCCTCCGTAAATGTTTCGTCGGCTCATTGAGAGCAGCGAAGTTTTCTTGACAAGTTTTTTCGCCGACTTGCCGTGTTTCTTCTTCTCTTCCATCAGCGATCGGCCGATTTCAGTAGCTAAGGAGAGCTCGGGGCGCGCGGCAAAGGTCAGGACCTGCAGGAGGAGGATGGGAGGGAGGGGGGGAATTGGAGTGCATAGCGATGGGAGTGTGTGTAAGGAAGGAAGGAAGTGCGAGGATGGGCTTGTAAAAGTTAGCATGAATCAGAGAGGGAGATGCGCAACGAAAAAAAGACATTGTATTTTTGATGAGAGAGCAATGATTAGGCTGAAAACACTGATAAGATGCTAAAATGAACACGGGCGCAAAAAAGCAACACGGGTCCATATAAGTAAGTAGAGTGCTGCATATACAACGGACTCATTCAGACATGAAAGCAAGAGCACTCAAACACATCGCAGGAAGCACCAGAGTCAAGTTGGCGGTGTCCCGGCATTCCGCCGGCAAAATGCTTTGCTTGTCGTCGGCTGCGGTCCTGAACGGCGCGTGTACCGACCGCAGCGCGCAAAAGGGAAGGCTAGCTTCCTGTTTTACATGTACACAGTGATTCCACATTCAGCGTATAAGAAGAGTTCAAAATACGCGCACGAAAAGGATGGAAAAAGAAAGAGGCCAGCGATAAGACCAATTACGGCAACGATAGCGATATAGACAGTGGAAGTTCACTCTTGACCCTCTGCTCAAGCTACCCCCATCTTATGCCCCCTCCCCCAACCCTGCAATATGTACATGTATAGCTTGTGAGCTTCGTGGGCTAAACCCTAGAGAAGGCACACCTTGATGTACACTACTCAAGCTTCTAACTCCGCCTCCTTGCGTTGCGTGTAGGCACATGGATAATCCGTAGTTTTCACGTGTACCTTGTGGTGGTCGTAAACGAACTTGAACCCGTTGCGTCCCGGAGTGAGGTGCAAGGTGGTCTGTTTGCGGGCGCAGCCATTGGAGCAGACGCGTGTGACGTTGATGCCCTTGTCGAGGCGCCGCAGGAACGACTGCAGCTCTTGGTACTGCTCGTGCTAATGTTGTCGGAGTGTACGCAGGTAGGTAATGCCGGCATGGTCGCATGAACAACGCGCACACGAAGAATGCACGCGTCATGACAAAAGGAATGATTCATTGATTGATTAAGAAGAAGACAGTGACCCATCTCCAAGACGATGATTATGCAAATTCCTTCCTACGATTCTATGTTGTAACTTATCACCTGCCCAGCGCGGCCCTGCGCATACGCTTCAATTTGCGCCAACCGCTCTTGGTCGACATGGTCGAACGCGAAGAAACCGGTAGGGGCGTTGGCATACAAGGTTTTGAACTCATGGAAATTGATTTCGCCGTCGCCGTCCACGTCGAAGTCCCGCAGCAGGCGCTCAACCTAATGTAGTACAAAAATAGAAGAGAAAAATGAATGAATGAATGAATGAAGGATTGTTAAAAAAAAGACGGATAGAGACTTTGGGAATTCAATTCAGCTTTAAGCGGAAAAGAGACAACGTTTTAAAAAAAAAAAGAAGCAAAAGCAAAAGAACACTCGAAAGAGTAGAAGCCCGCAAACCCGCAAGGTTCTTCTTTTCACGACTCCAAGTACATGTGCTCACCTCTTTGTCCGTGGCATCGGCCCCAAGCTCGGCCAGCGCCAGTTTCACTTCGTCAAATTCCAGCGAGCCGGACGCGTCATGGTCGATGCGCGAAAAGATGGCGCGGGCCTTGAGATGTGTTTTAGAGGGGCAACACACACACACACAAAAAAGAGAAAGACAAAAAGGGAAAGAGGTATGAGAATATATTGAAAATGCTGACATGAGTTTGAACAGGTACTAGCCCGTGCAGTGCATTTGTGAGTCTCCCTCCTCTCTCTCTCTTCGGTTGCACGCGAACACGATGCCTGTACACTGTCCTTTGCAACCAGCATGCACATACCTTCGCAACGTCTTGGTCCGAGAGTTGTTTTCCACTGGTAGTTGCTTGCAGCATCGACGCACGTTTGCGCGCATCCTTTTCCGGCAACGGGTTGCTCTCCTTGGTGTGGGTGTTGTTGTTGCCCCCCTTTTCGGGTAGTTGAGTAGGCTGAAACTGCGCTTTCGGAGGTTGCAACTCGCCGCCTCGTCCCGGCGCTTGCTGCTTTAAGCCACCTTCGTAGATCGGCGCCATCAGAGGATTTTCCTAACAGGTGCGTTGTGGAACACGCAAATACAATCACGCCAGCGCAAAGACAAACCTGCATCATCATCTTTATGTCAGTACCACAGAGTAGTGCTGCATTGGGCAAAATAAAATGTGCACAAAAGAAAAGAGAATAGAACGAAGAAAATAAAAACAGGGCAAAACAACATTGGCTGAAAATTAGGTTGACAGTGCGACTTACGGCATATCCAGTTGAGCCTGAGCTGTCAAGAGAAGCAGAAGAAACGCTGGCCATACTAATGCCCATACTCGATAGAGAACTGTGCATGGCAATGCAAGAAGGAAATAGTGCAAGAGGCATAAGAGAAAGAAACGCAGCCAGGGAAAAAATCAAAGAAGTCTCCAACAGGAAGAAGTAAAAAAAAGCGAAAGACGAGACTGGAGAGCACTGTGTCGAACATGTGGGAAACCTCCTCTTATTCTATCCTCTTTCACCTCTGAGCGTCCGCCAACAAGGAAGCTGGCGACGGCAGGCTTCCTAAGCCCATACTGCCCATTTCTAAGCCAATCAAATTCGAGAACACCGCCGCACCGTAACCGCCTTCTTCCGCAGCCGCCTTGGCGTAACTAGGGTAGAGGAGTACATGCGCGCAACAGAAATGGAGAGCAAAAGAAAGAACCGAAGATTTAGAGAGAGTGAGAGAGACAGGGCAAGAAATTAGGAAGAAAGTGAAAAATGGAAAGGTATGAGGCGGATGTAGCGCGCCGTGAGCATGAGGCTACAGCAAGCCTTGTTCAAATGACTGGGGTATGAAGGAACTGAGGGAAAGGGAAGGAAAAACACAGGAACAGCGCAGGCGATCGCGCGACCAACAACTCATACGCACATTACTTCAAACTCTTCCAGAGTTAGTTCACCATCTCCATCAGCATCTGCTTCTTTGATCATTTCGAAGGCCACATCGCGATCGGCCTCCATACCTATGTATGCAGTAGCCGTGGTCACAAGAGGGACAGAAAAGATGTTGCAACATAAGAACAGCTATAAAAACCAGAAGAGCCTTCGATGCGAACGCACCAATCACTCACTTACACTTCCCACATACTTGACCATTATATTTAAAATAACAGTGAGGGCATGCTCGGTACTTGAGAGTATGGCACTTTAAAAAAAGGAAAGCCGTGAATTAGTCGTTGCCTAGGAGACCAAAACACACCTCTCGGGCCACTTTCAGTTCAAGAAACTTACCCATCGAGCGCATCGCCGAATGAACTTCATTAATGTCCACAGTGCCACTGCGGTCAACATCTAGCTTCTTAAACACGGCGGCGCATTTCTGCCGCTCCGCTTGAGAGAGACGGGACATGGTCGTGCCTGGCCTGTTCAACTGTTGGCTGAGACCGTCACTGTGTCCTCTTTCTAGGAAGCCACTGGACAAACAAACAGTTCATGAAGATGAGCATGGAACCAAGTGAGATAATGATATGATTTATAGGCTTTTTTTTAACTTGTGCTGGTTTGTTCGGGTGCTACTGTATGCTCCGGCGTATTATTAGCCAAACAAAACAACTTTCCACTTCCCTCCTACAATCTAGCGTTGCTCGGATGAAGTAGTATATTCATTGGATTT
>Ga0307979_1003534_pt1 | contig 10426 bp, 5 predicted proteins | sample OrgLakmetage1058_FD_201833 | JGI IMG/M metagenome (GOLD analysis project Ga0307979, IMG submission 201833) | Saline water microbial communities from Organic Lake, Antarctica - #1058 | ecosystem: Environmental > Aquatic > Non-marine Saline and Alkaline > Saline | place: Antarctica: Organic Lake... | reverse complement strand
AGATGTTGGTATTTATCTAATGGATTACTACAACCGACAGCGGCCTCACACGTTCAATGGCGGGATATCGCCGGTTATGGCTGAAGAAAAACTTAACATACTGTCCGGAATTAGTTGACCACTACACTACAAAGCGCGGCCGGATATTTCACCCACGACCGCTGATTTTCGGATGACCGTGGCGTTCCGAAGCAGCTATTTCGGTCACCCCAAAATCGGGCAAACGTTCCGTCCCGGTCGTTACAGTTTTGGTGATGGCTATTCCTCAAACCACACCTATCGGGTGATCGCGAGAAATCTCCAAGAGGACTGGATTGTCGGGGAAGCCATCGATACCCGGAATGAGAACAATCTCGTGCGTCATACCTATCGGGCGGCCAATAATAATGGTCAGCCATGGATCGGTAATTTCAGTAGCTGCTGTAAGATTGGAGGCCTCAGGAACTCAGGCAGCACTTGGCGTGTGTATACCCGTGTTAATTTGGAGAATGGCAATTCGTCGCCGTTCAGTAATCTGCCTCCGATCGTGAGCTGCTCCAAGTACGATTGCCGATTCCTCATTCCGGCCGTCGATCCGGATGGCGATCAACTGACTTGGCGGATGTCCACGCGCTCGGAGTCGGCCATCAATAGTATACCCTCCGGCATGAAGGTTGACCGCGACACTGGCTTGTTTACCTGGGATGGCGCGGAATCGTTCTCCAACGGCCTGTATACCATCCAGGTCACCATCGAAGACCGCGATGAAGAAGGGAATGTCAAAAGCTCCGCAGCGATTGATTTCCTGCTGAATCTGCGAGATCAGGGCACCAATGCCTCGCCCGAGTTTGACCATCCGCCGACGCCCGAAGCTGGGTCTGTGATCAAGGCGGTGGTCGGTCAGAAGCTCACGCTGACCGTGCAAGCATCTGACTCGGATCCCAACGACCAGGTCTACCTGAACCATGTGGGCTTGCCAGTTGGCGCCACCTTTGAGCAGAGCGTGAGCGGCGGTACCACCGGCGTTGCGACACTCGAATGGACCCCGACGACCGCGGATATGGGCGAGCACCTCGTCACCTTCCTGGCTAATGATAATCGCGGCGGCGCGTCTGCGCCGGTTTCAGTCAGAATTGAAGTGATCAAGCCGGCCATCTCGGATGTCAAAATCGTCAGTACCCTGTCGACCGCCGGCATTGGAATCGAAAGCGGTTCCTACTCCGTTGCGCCGTCTCTGATCGAAGTGGAGAACGACCGAACCATCGTTACCTGGGAATTTGACACCTTCAGCGTCGGCCAGCTTGAAAACCTCACCACCGAGTTGAAGCTGTTTAATGTTGAGCCCGGTTCCCAGCGGGTGGTGACCGAGCAGCTGGCGATCTCCTATACCGATATCGATGGCAATCCGGTGCACGAAACGCTCGGTGAACAAAGCGTGAAGGTGGCGCCCTCACTCACCACGCTCGACGTTGATACTGACAAAGACGTCTACAGCCCGGCTGAGTCCGTGGTCATTTCGGGTGTGCTCGGGAACCTCAGTGAGATCGAAACCGATGCACAGGTTGTCGTGACGATTGAGGATAATCAGCAGGCGAGGGTGGCTAATCTGGGCATTTTTGATGTGCAGGCAATTGCACCCAAGGGCCAAGCGGCAATTCCGGACCAACTTTTCAACACCGCCGGTATTTATGCAGGCACCTACCAGGTTGTAGGCCAGTTACTCGGCAACGACGGCCAGGTGTTAACCCAGTCTGTTGCACCTTTTGCCATGACCACCGCCGGTGGCGCCTTTGCCGAAGTGGGCGCACTGGTGACCACGGATAAGCCGGTCTACCAAGCCTGGGATCAGGCCCGGATTGATCTTCGCGTCAGCAACGTCAGCAACAATGGTCTGTTTGATGGTGGCGTGGGAACGCTTCAGGTCAGTCGACCCAATGGCAAGTTGCTGGCAGAACAAACCTACAACCTCAATAGCTTGCCGCCACAGGGATCGACTGATCGTCAGTATGCCTTGCCGTTGGTCGACCGTGAGGCGGGCGGGTATCGTGTCAGCTGGATCGTCCGTCAGGATGGTGAGATCTTGGCGACCAGTCAGGCAAGTTTCCGCGTCGAACGCTCTGAGCTGATGTCGCTAACTGGCAACGTCACGGTTGAGTATTACGACACTGGCGAAGCCAAAACCTGCCATTTCGAGATCACCAATCGCAGCGCTCAGGCCGAGGTGAAGGCCAACCTGATTTATCAGCTGGTCAGCCTCGCCGATGGCTCGGTGATCTCCCAAATCCGCCAAAATGACACCCCGGTGAGCAACACCATTGCCCATCCGTATCAGCTGCTGCTGTCGGATCCTCCGGCCTACGGCGGCTATGGCTGCATCTTGATGGCGGAGGCAGACGGTGAACTTCTCGAGCTCGCGGCGGCCGGCTTTGAGGTGGTTCCCCCGACAGTGATGGTCGACCTGCATCCGGCCGCGAAAGGGAAATTGCTGGTGTTGGTGGACGACCTGGCCACCGCGACGTCTGACCTGAATGACGCTGGCCGCCAACGTACTTACCTTGAGGACCTGCTGACCCGTCATCAGTGGCATTACACCCTGACCGACAGTGCTCGGGACTTTACCGCGGAGTTCAACTCTGGACTTTACAGCGCGGAGGCGATGTTTTCCGAGCAAGTCACCCTGGCACCGCAAACCGAGCAGCTGTTGGTGGAAGCCCAGCACAACGGACTGGGGCTGTTGGTGAGCGGCAGCTGGAACCGTCGGAACAACCACGTTGAAAAGGCGCTGGGCGTTAAGCTGACCGGTCGGAACAACCAAGCGGGGTCGATTTCGGATAACGGTTACCTTGAACAACCGGTGGCCGTAGATGCGCTGGTGACCCAGGGCCTGGCACTGGCGCACTGCGATGCGGATGTCTGGGCGGTGTTTGGCGGCGGTAAGAACGCCAGCGACGACTGCGCCTACGCTCCAGCGCCTGCCGCCGTCACCCTCGGCGTCTATGGCAGCGGCGCAAACAGCTACTTCGCGTACGACGTGCTGGACTTGGCGACCTCCTGGCAGGGGCTGCACGAGCAACTTCTTCTTGAGGCGTTGCTGGCGATTCAGCCACAGGTCTGGCCGGTCGCCGCAGGCCGTGTGATTCCGGTTGAAATCAGATTGGAAAACCTCAGCCGCAAAGCCGCTGTTGATATTCGCTTCACCCTGCCACAGGGCGGCACCATTCTTGAGAGCGAGCTGCCGACCACGTTCGCCGATGACACCTGGCTGTGGCAGCGCGACTTCGCGTCTCCCGGTGACACCTCTAATGTCCTCTTCATCCAGTTACCGGATGGTGTGACCGGCGAGGTGACGTTGCAGGTCGATATCGATGCCGGCATCAATCGCAGCCTGATGGTCGATGACAGCGAACTGAACTTCTCACTCGGTGCCATCGATGGCCGGCACAAGCATCAACAGGTTTCAACGATGGTTCAGCAGTTGATGGCCCAGGGCCCGGGCATTGCCAACTACCGCTTCATCGCGAAAAAGCTCGATCACGCTCAGGGCCATCTCAACAAAGCCAAGGTGGACAATGCCGTCAAATCCATTTTGTTGGCCACCGACGAGATAGCGCAGGAAAGCTACCCAACAGCCGTGGAACTGAGGTTCTTGCTGGACTTCTGGCTCTACCAGCTTCAACGCCAGTTGTAACGGGCAGTTCGGGAAAACGCACTTTGATGAGCAGGCTGATTTCAGCCTGCTCAGAAACACTTTTTGATTAGACGGTTTAGTTTGGGGATTACGATGAATGGCTTGACCATGGATGCATTTCGTTCCGGCAAATTCTCAAAGGCCACGTCCGCCTTTACTGCCTTTATGTTCACGTTCGTGTTTTATCTTTCACCCAATAGTAAGGCGGTGGCAGATGAACTGAGTAAAGAAGACGCACGCCAAGCTCAAGTTGAGCGACTTCTGGAGAACACTCCCGAGAAGAAACTGGCGCATCGATTGGAGAAGCTCAAGCGGAAGCTGACGAAGGAACTGCCGCGCAAGCTTGCACAGCGAAATGCTGACAAGGGTTGGATGAACGAGGCCTTGCAGGCCGTTGGCCTCGGCGCTATGCCCCTACAAAGTGAAGACGTCAAAGAGCTGGAAAAGCTTAAAAAGGGTGTAGAGCGGGCCTACGAGCAAGCCATCCACCGTTTTGAACGTGAGGACGAAAAACTGTCGGCCCGGGGAAACCTACCCGAGGAAGTCAAAGACCTGATTCGCGAACGGCATGCCGCGGCTGTGGAAAAGGTCAAACGTCAGTATGCTGAATTAACCACTAAGCTGGAACAGCTCCTTAAAACACAAGATCCTGACGAGCAGCAATCACTGCTTGATGACCTGAGTGACAGTCTCGGCAAAGAACAGTTTAAACGCCGACCCACGGCCGATGACCCCAATCAACTTCCTTGGCGTGTACCGTCCGACAAAGTACGTGAGCCGAAAACCAACAAGCGGAACCTGCAAGCGGCGTTGGGGATCGATCCTTACACCGGGTACTTACAATTCGCCTCGAGCGAGTTGACCCAGGATATGCTGGCGTTGACTTCTCTCGCTGATGAAAAGGGTGTCACCGAGGCCGATTTGGCGAACACCATCGACATCCAGATCACCGATGCGATCCAAGATCTGGCTCAAAGCTTGAACAACAACCCCGTTGAAATTTACACCTGGGTCCATAACAACATTCGCTTTGTGCCCAGCTACGGCTCTATTCAAGGTTCTCAATACACGCTCGAAACCAAGCGTGGCAATGCGATCGACACCGCAAGCCTTTTGATTGCCTTGCTTCGTGCCGCCGACATCCCGGCCAAGTATGCCTACGGCACTGTCGAAATTCCCGTCGACAAGGTCATGAACTGGGTAGGTGGTGTGACCACGCCAGAGGCGGCCCAAAGCCTGCTTGGGCAGGGGGGTATTCCGAACACCGCGCTGATTGAAGGCGGAAAAATCACCAAAATTCGGATGGAGCACACGTGGGTCGAGGCCTTCGTCGATTTTGAGCCATCACGAGGTATAAAGAATCGTGCAGGGGACAACTGGATTCCCATGGACGCGTCCTTTAAGCAGTATGAATTCAAGGCGGGGATGGCTGTTAGTGAGCAGGTGTCCTTCGATGTTCAGGCTCTGCAACGTGACGTTGAACAAAATGCCCAAATCAGCGAGGACGAGGGTTGGGTACAGGGTGTGCCCCAAACCGATATCGAATCGCACTTGCGGCAATTCGAAGAGCAAATAGCCGACTACATTGCGAGCCAAGACCCAGACGCCGAGGTCGGTGAGGTATTGGGTTTACAGAAAATTGAGGTGTTGCCTCCGCGACCGCTTGCCGCGGGTCTGCCTTACGCCCATATTGTGACTCAGGACAGCTTTTCAGAAGTGCCTGATAATTTGCGGCACCGATTCAAGTATGAGCTGGCGACACAGAGTTACGGCTATCCGAATGCTCCCTTTATCGCCTTAAACGAGCCCACAGTGAAGCTTGCTGGCAAAAAGCTAGCACTGAGTTTCGTTCCAGCGACTGACGACGATAGAGTGATTATCCAAAGTTATATCCCCGAGCCTGATCCTGATAGCGGTGAAATCGATCCAGCAAGCGTGCCGAACACGCTGCCAGGCTATTTGATTAATCTCTCGCCTGAGATCGTTTTGGATGGTGAGGTGGTTCAGCGGGCCGGCGCCCAAACGATGGGCACCGAACTCCATGAGACTTTGGGACTTTATAGCCCTTCTCACAATTGGCATACGAGTAACAACAATCCTATTGTCGGGCAATACCGTGCTATCGGTCTGGATCTTCAGGGTATCAGCCCGGAGCAGGCTCAGCGGCTGAAGCAGGACCTCGAAAGCACCAAAACGACACTCAAGAGCGGCGCCGAGTCTCAGCTGAACACTTTGACTAAGCACGATGTGCTGGGCGATCTGATTTACGCCACCATCATGAGCTACTTTGCGCTCAACGATGCGCACGAGGAAGCTCAGAGTGAGCCGGCCAACATGGTGACGTATCGTCTCCCGAGTTACGGGGTCTTTTCGACGACGGTTCAGCCGAGTTACTGGTTCGGTGTCCCCCGCGACACGACGTTCAGTGGTCTGACGATTGACGTGGATGCGGTGACCTACCATGGCGTCGCGAAGGATAACGATAAAAAAACCCAGGCCCAGTTCACTGAGGCGAGCGGAATGCGCTGGAGTGCGATGGAACACTGGGTACCGGAGCAGGTGTTCAGCATCCCAGGCTCACAGGCGCACGGAATATCGGCAGTTAAGGCATTGGCGTTGGCCACTGCTCAAGGCCAAAAGGTCTGGACTATCGATAGGAATAATCTAAGCCTTGCATTGGAACAGATCGACTTGGGCTCGGAGGTTGAGACCGAAATTCGCAACGCGGTGATGGCCGGAAAAGTGGCCACGGCTCATGAAGCGCAAATAATACACTACAATTGGGTCGGCTCTGGGTACCTATTAATCGATCCGGAAACCGGTGCGGGCGCCTACAAGATTGCGGGTGGTGCGAATGGTGGCCAGCTCACCAACGTGGCCTCATTCATGGACGCCCTGTCCTGGATAGCACTTGCCTTTGGTGTGAACGGTTCTTTGCAGGCGCTAGTGGGAAGCCCGATAGGAGCCGTTGTGTCCTTGATCGCGGGCGGCATTAATTTGTTGAGTTCGGTTCTAGCGTGGGGCCTGACTTGCGGTGATGCCGCCGCCACAGCGCTATTTAGCTTCCTAGCCTTGGCTATGTTTGTCATGGGTTTGGTGTTCGCGACTCTCGGGCCCTTTGGTATCGTAGTTGCCATCGGAATAGCCTTCGCCATGCAAGCAGCCGCGGTAAGGCTATCCTCTTACACTAACGATTGCAGGTGATTCTTAATGGGTGGCAGTGCGTGTAAATACTGCAAGACAGAGCTGCAAGGCGGTGAGTGCCAATCCTGTCTTGCATGCTATCGATGGAACTACGAGGTATTTTTTCTACTCGTTTTTTTCTTTTCGATGCCATCCATATTCATCGTTAGGGGAACAGGCAACTTATGGTATTTGACGTCAGGGTTAATCGGCGTGTTTATCTACGTGTTCGTGGCGTCCAAAGTTCGAGACGACGAGGCAACCTTCAGAAAATATCAATCGGTTAAGCGTCGACTGGATGCTCTCAGAGGGTATCAGGCCGGGGAAATTGGCATTCTGGAATTAGCTTCGAAGGACCCGGTACTCCGCAACACAGTGCTCAGATCTCGAGGTAGGACGGAGGAGGTAGAAACCATTCTTTCCAATTATGAAGCAATGGTTTCGCCGCCCACCGTTGAGGAACAAAACGAGAAGATCAGCGAAGATCTGATTGGGTATATTGAGGAAATCGTATCCAACAACATCAAAGAATATGCGTCATGCCTTGAAGAGGCGAAGAAACAGCACCGAAAGGTTATAGAGCACTATAGCGATTAGACGTTTGAGAGTTGTTAAGAACGATCTGTCCCTCTCGGTGTGTGGCCCAGCTACCCCACTTGTAGGCTGGGGTAGGTCATGTGTGTCGGGGGAAGTCCAAATTGAAGCGGCGTGTCCGATTTATTGGGGGAACTCCACCGTTTTGTTCCGCTGTCGCTTCACAAAACGACCTGTTACGCCAGCGTTCTTCCCAAACCTGAATGTCCGCTTTGCGACCTCAGCGTGCTTTGTTTCCGAATAGCGGATTGGGTAGGCCCCTATCTGAAAAGGTCCGCTTTGTGGTCAAAGCGGAGGACCTGAGTCCGAGACAGGCCAAACTATGGCGCAAAACTGAGGCAAATTATGGTGAGATGGTCACCACTCGGCCGCTAAATGGGGGCAAGGTGAATAATCGAGTTAGTGAAGCGGCCACTAGCGGATCCTTATGTCGCCATAAAGTGACTAAACCGGCCAACTCATGCTTTCAAGAACAACAGTTGACGCGCTCTGTACTGAAAAGTTACCCACAGATTTCTATGTATAAGTGCTGGCATAAATAAGAAATTTTTCGCATTGACAGTGAGTTACAGGAGTGGCTAATTTATGACCAACTACGCCGGGCGTTTGTGGAATATGCCCAAGTCCAAGACAGACCGTTGGCAGCTAAGAGCCGGAATAATCCTCCTGGCGAGCAACGGCTTTTTTATCCTGGTCAGCGAGGGTTTTGTCTTTTGGCTTGGATTGGTGGTGGGTGCGGTTCTCAGTTTTCTGGGACTGCTCAAGACACTCAGAGCCGCCACAGATCGAATGAACGAACGCTATAAGCCCTATAAATCGTACCGAGTGACCCGATGGATCGTCGGATGGTTGGTGCTGGGCATTGTCTTTTTGGTTTTCGCAACATGGAACATTATCATGGATGATTCTGGCTCCGACCAAGACTCGGATGCGACTGGTATGTGGGACATGCCCAATGCAACCATTGACGACGTTTGGGAGTCTGATCCGACACGGTACTATGACCAAGACGCACCTTCATTCAAATAAACAGGCACCGCCGTTAGGCGATGCCTGCCAGTCATTGCATTAACGCCCGCGCACCTTACCGGCAGCGGATGAGGCAGCACCAGCGATGCCCTTCGCACCTCTGCCTACGCTACCGACTCCACCTTTGAAGCCTGTGCCACCAGCCGCCGCACCGCCACCAACGCCACCCGTGCCCATGCCTCGCAGCATGCCCGCTCCTGAATAAGCCATAATGGATAGCCATACGGTTGGCATCAGCAAGATCGAGGCGGTTGAGACCATCGAGATCAACATCCCGTTTGTTGCGACGTCCAAAAAGCCCGCTTGTGATGCGTAAAGGTCTAATATCCGGTTGTCAAACCAGAACATCGCCGCCCAAATAGCATTGACAAATTCCAGACTGAAATACGTCATGCCCAAGCCAACAAACGAGGCAATCTGGTATCGACCAAGAAGCATGATAAACGGTGCTGCAATAATCACGATCATTTGCATCAGTGCCAGAATCATCGGTCCTGCAATTTTGAACATTGCCCGGATCGAGTTCGCCTGTAAAAACTCATTGGCGGTGGTTACGATATTCGCAATACCTAGTGCTTTGTCCAGTACGTCGCGGCCAATGCCTTGGTCTGCATCAAAATTATTGGACATATTGATGTTCGTGCTGGCCGACAAATTCGCACTGTTATTGTCCAGAATCATTTTCAAGATCAAGTCTTCTTTTACCTCGTTCGTCACGGTTCCCATCGTAAGCATGTCTGAACCCCAGTCTTTCCATGTGTCCAGAATATCCCCAGATTCATCAGACGGAATATCGTCAAGCAACTTCTCCCGCAACCCCTTGGCTCCGCTGAACAGGCCCGCACCCTGCTCGCCAAGCCATACTTCTTTGCAGTACGGGTTCGCGCCAAATTGATTGGCTCCGTCCGACTTCCGGAGCGTCGGTTGCCGGCTAAACCCTTTATCGTCCATGTTCGTGACGTAGGCTTCCGGATGTGAGTAGTATTCATCGGCGTAGCCAAGCAACGTCCGGCTTCCGATCCAGTCGATGTCTGCCCAAGGCGTTACGTTGGCGGGAAGACCGCCAGCAGGCGGGTTGTCTTTGAAACGCTGGACGGCTTTGTTGTAGCAAACCTCTTTGAAACGACGAACTTCGTCGCGCAAGGTGTCGTCTTGAATCGTAACGTGAGAAACGCGCATCAACATATATTCGTAGTTGTTCACGCAGGACATGCTTTTGATCGTCGTGTGGGTGATCGCCGACGACAAAAACTCGATAAACGACCAGGCCACGGGCTTGTACACCTGCCACCCTCCGACGTCGCTAAATGACGTATCAAAGCCTGTGGCCGTGTTATTGCCCGTGCCGGATACGTTGGCAGGTGGATTGCAATCAGGAACACCCAGTTCGTAGCGAACCGTTGATAATTGGGTTGAAAAACCTTTGTAGGGGATCACGCAGAGCATCAGGACAATGATCATCCCAAGCAGCGTCAGCTCCATGCTTTTAATCGTTTCACCGGCCTGACCATTAGAATAGTTGTCCCGGAAATTGGCGATAATAGCGGCAATGAACGGCACCAGCGCTATGCCGGAGCCGACAAGGACATCCCAAATCGCCCCGTACATATTCCAGCCGAACATCAGCGTGTAAATTTCAAGAAGGGTATTGGCTACCATCCGTGTTATCCCCCCAATCCAAACTGTTGAATAACCACGATTTCAATGAAGACAAACAGCAATGCGATTTTCCACCATTGCGCTTTCATGGCTCGATAGTCTGCCTCGCGCTTTTGTGCCTCTTCTTTCCTGTCAGCCTCCGGTACCGCGACTTCTGACCTCTGTGGCCGAATTGCATACCGCGTGATCCAAGGCCAAAAGCCAACCACCAGAATGTATAAAGAGATCCGATACCATTTCCATTCGGAAATGAGATTCAGCGAGGTCACCTCTTCCGGCCGGGTGCCGGTGATA
>Ga0307979_1003529_pt1 | contig 10430 bp, 6 predicted proteins | sample OrgLakmetage1058_FD_201833 | JGI IMG/M metagenome (GOLD analysis project Ga0307979, IMG submission 201833) | Saline water microbial communities from Organic Lake, Antarctica - #1058 | ecosystem: Environmental > Aquatic > Non-marine Saline and Alkaline > Saline | place: Antarctica: Organic Lake... | reverse complement strand
CCAGGGCGGCGCTTTTTGTGTTTCTTAGAAACGAAACACGCGCAAAATCCGGGTTTGTTTCATATGTTTCCATTTCCCTGTGTTTCGACTTCGACCCTAGTGGTGGGTAAAAGAAGCAAGAAGTACGTACTACTTATATGCCCAGGCAAGTGCTACAGACCTCTGTGATTCCTGCTGGGAAGCAAAGCGAAGGTATTCCGTTTTCTATAATTCCGGCCAATCAGAGCCGCCTGAAAGAATCACTTCTATTATATTCTATTCTATCTTGATTTTATTCTACTTGTTCTGGTATCTAAAATCCAAATTCGAGAACCAAGAGATGAGAAGATGAGAAGATGAGAAGAGTGAAGTAAGTCGTCATGTCGTGATGATAGCACGCTAATCACACTTACTGAAGTAGCTTCGCCACGGATTGCTGGCTGTTGCGCAACTGGCACCTTAGCGACGATATCATTGAGTCTTCACTATTGCCAAATCTACCAGGTCTCCTTCCCCCGAAACTACCATACTGTCGATTTGCCTTGAGAATCCAGGTATCATTATGGATGCTCGGCGTATACTCCCTCATTCTAGCTCTGGGGACCGAACAATCTTTGGCGGCCGGGCTAGCAGAAGCGGACGAGTGCCTGTTCCCGGCCATGGCCGCGGCAGTCCTCGCACGGACCATTTCACGACTACGGTCAGCAATCATGTTTTTTCTAAGCTTCATATGTCGAAAATTCAATAGCTTTCTGATCGATTTTGGCCTGAACTTAGTGAGAAGGTTAAAGCATCATCGATGACTGCGCATTCAGTGTTTCTGTCAAGCCCTAACAAATTAAATCGCATAACTCTAATATCTTATCGTTAGGTGCTGCGTGCGGTACCAAGTATTGGCTCCATTACTTCTGTAGAGGGAGAGGTGCCATCCGATCTCATTCCTTTGAGTAGAGCAACTTCTGCATCAGCCGAAGCCATTCGTACAGTCGGCAGCGCGTCGCCTTCGTTGCCAGCAGAGTTGCCAGCGGAAGGTTCACCAGCTTACAAATTGTTGCATCTTTTGAAAGAGTTTGGCATCGCGTCGAAGTTTGACGGTTCGTACTATTACCTACACCTCGCTTGCACTGTTTTCAGCGATTAGTGGTAACTGGCGAGCATTCTGTATCATTCATATTCAGCATAGCTCCCTTTATGCGCGTATTTGTTCCTACAGCCCTAGTGACGGCAAGTGGTGGGGTGGCGACTGTCGCAGCTGTGCAGGCTCTTGGAGAAAGCGGTTTGACTGCTGCAGGAATCCCTCGAGTGAGTCGTAACTCATTAAAGACCGATGGAAAGTGGATTATTGTTTTATCTTTTTTTCCTCCTGTTTTTAATACCTCTCCACTCTTGGAATTATGCCCAGGTTCGAACGCGTAAACTCATAGATCTTTTTGAAAAGACCATGAAGCATTCGAGCAACATCTATGATGGCGCTCATCACCGAAGCAACTCCTTGTCTGGGCCCGATAATGCCAGGAGGCATACCGCTAATGATGTCAATGGCCCAGAAAGCAGTAACGAGATTACTTCGCCAGAAGGTCAAACCCATGAGCTTCGATCACGCCTGCATATTGCAACAATTGACCGTGAAAGAGTACGGCAGCTCACGGAGCTAGTAAGGAACAGTCCCCCACAAAATAATCATGCTATGGCAGCTTCGGTGGCAGCCCGGCGCCGCGCGAGCAGTGTTGAAGTGTCTTACCACTCTGATGGTTCAGACGCCGCCGTTAGTACAGTGCCTAACTTACTGAGTAGAAAAGCAAGCAGTGCACCAACTCTGATACCGGTCCATCGACAGCTACTGCATTTGCCATCTTCTCCTCAATTTGTGCTTTCGCCGCGCGCAGGAAGGGCCAACGGTGTTGCAGACGAGGGAAGTTCGCCATCGCATCGGGTGAGATCTGAAGTAACCGCTGATGAAATTGGACGGCGAAGTAGTAACACTGCGCCAGCGGCTGCGTCTTGGACCGAAAGTCTGAACAAAATTGAACCCCAAGAGTCGCCGCATGAAGTAACTGAAGTATCTCTGCCAGTGGACCTACTGGTATCATCAGCTGAGAACTTGAGTAGCGAAAAGCCAGAGCTTCGTTCTAGCCCTCCCATTGCAACAAGCTCAAGACTTCAACTTCGCAGAAGACTAAGTGTCCTCACCTCATCGCAAGACGAAATGTCAAATGACCTCGCACCGGCCACTTTTTCGCCAATGAGCAGTGACAACGCCTTCGAATTCTTTCAGCTTGATGATAACAGTATGGAGGATGAGCTATCTGCTGCTGGCAGCAGGAGCAGCACAGTTAGCAGTCATAGTAGCCGCATGCTCATCAATAGTGCACTCAATGGACGTGCTAGTAGCACAGAAAGCACTTACCGTAAACCCAACGAATCCAGTGGCTCCGGCAGCGTTTCCCCACCACTGTCACCATTGACACCCATGTCGCCATTACTTCGAAGTTGCTCGAACGACGTCGGGCCACGGCGGCGGCAATCTATTGTTGGGCAGCAACTACTCCAGCGCGCTTTATCAGGAGGCTCAGTTGAAGAATCACTTGAGAATAGCCCTCGTAGTAGTCCAGGGAAGAGCAGTTCAGGCGTTTTCAACAGTGTGCGCTATGCCAACACCAGCGCCCATCGCCTTAGCGTAGACAACATAGCTGCCAGTCTTGGTGATGGCGACAACAGCACCCGCCGTCGTAGTGCGAGCACTGGTAGTGCTTCTTCCAGTTTCGGATCTGATTCGTCAGCTGCTCTTGCGGGGAAATTGCTCCTCAAAGCACAAATTTCAAGCCACAACACTCCGGGGGTTGGAGGTGCATTGTCTACCTCGATGGCAAAATTTGGACCCCTTCGTGCAAATGATGACCATGATACGCAGGAAGCTGCAACGAGTAGAGTGGAAAGAGGGTCATTCGATGCAGTGCCATTTGTTAAGCGCAAACAAGCCACAGCACCTCTTATGGCGTCGCTTTTCGGAACTTTTGGGGATAATTCTGACGATGAGCCTTCAACGGCGTTCATCCTTGGAGAAAGCCACGAAAGGGAAGGACACTCAAATTTAGGCCAGCCGGTTCATTCTGATGATAATGCCACTGCATCGGCACAAGTGTCACCATTGCTTTCTGAAATTGATTTACCTCAGGCTTCGGCTGATGCTTTACCCCTGGTATCCATGGGAGGTTCAAAGTTGTCTATCCTAAACGTCCCCTCGGTTTCTGGGGAAGATGAAAATGTCTCGCAGCGACCGTTAACAAGGCAGACGTCGCCACCTTCGCCAGTTAAAACACCGCGCGCTGGCCGCCTTATCCCTGCTCCAGAGCCTTCGGAACCTCTACCTGCATTTTCCCTCAACAACCACGATAATAACAATGACGAAGACCATGACGGGGTAAATAATGTAGGTGCTCGTGATCAATCGGATATCCGTTCTCCCGTCGGTTTTTTGCGCGCCAGCGCAGTATCCCCGGTTTCTGCGCCTGCACTCCGAACGTATGTTTTTCCGGGCACCCCTAACAACGAAAAATTAGGATCCGATTCTGGGCCTCAAGACACTCGCGATGGGAGTGGTGGTGTGCGAATGTTGGGTGCAGCTAGATTGTTTCCGAAAGCTACGAGTACGTCCTTCAAGGAACAATCGATGGCCTACGATGGTGCATCTTTTGCTGCACCTACTTCAGATACTTCAACATCTTTTGATACGGGAGCTGGCGTGGGTGGCGCAGGCACCACGAGTAGCAGCTCAGTAGCGTCATGGTTAGAGGGCAGAACTGTGCCTGGGCAAGGCGCACTCGATCCTGCTTCTGTCCTCGTGCTCGAAGTGCTCAGGGTAAGTTCATGCAGCGAAATTTCTTACATGTGCTATTGATGAAGCTGTTCCTTCGTAAAAGGTCTCTTTATGTCTGTGCTACTTTAACTGACCAATGTGCATCTAAATAGGTGCATGGATTAGAAGCACTCAAAGTGGGCCGATCTGGGTCTGCACACGTTACCTCGCTGCGGCTCTCAGCTGATGGCGAGTACTTGCACTGGCGAAGTTTGAGAAAGGGCGCCAAAAGCAGTCGCGTTCGACTCGCGACAGTCACTCGTATTCAATTCAACCAGGTGTGACTTCATCATTATAGTCGTTATAACCAACAAGCACATTGCTGACTTAACTCTAACTTTACAGGTGAGCAAGAACTTCGCAAGGTACAACAACGCAGGCCTCTTTGGTCTGCTCATGGGGCGCGGGACCCACACCAGAGAAGAAGCCCTTGCTCTTCGCTCCCTGTCACTGGCTTGGGACGGTGGCACGCGTACGCTCGATCTTGTGCTGATGCCGAGCCCACTCTTGAAAAAGAAGCTTCGCCCTCACGGCCGCCGCAATTCAATTGGTGCAGAGCTCGCCGACGACGAAACGTCTTTGGTGGTGGCAGCTCTGCGTATTGAAGCCAGGCATCGAGCTGCTGCAATGCGCAAAGAGCCCGCCCAACGGCGCTTCCTGCGAGAGCTCTTTTCAGAAGCGGACTACATGTACTTCGACTCGTGGTACAGCTCGAGCGGTCATCGCACGCTCAGTGGCGACTTCATCAGCAGCGCGGAAGCTGCGGCGCGCAGAAGCAGAGGCAGTCGGGAAAGCAGCGATAACTCATCACCAAGAGCAGGACCGCACTCACCTGCTTTGAGGAGTGCAAGCAGTAGCAGCATGGATGGAAGTTTCAGTGACAAAGCAGGTGGCTCTCTCATGGAGGCCCTCGCAGCAAAGAGAGCAAAACAAGACGACACGCCTACTCAAGGTCTAACGAAAGCTAGCCCCCTTATGAAGAGTTTCAAGTATTTAGAAAACGGTTTAAGCAGAAAGTCGTCCGATGAAGGCCCGAGCCATCTGCACGGGCAGCGAGTCGTAACACGGCAGCAAGCATCTCGGCTACTGGGGCGACTTCACGCCGGCACTCCGAAGCACTTGCTTGATCGTGCGGTGCAAGAAGCTGGCGACTTGAAGACGGGCCTTCTAACACTCGACGATTTCGAAGCCGCAGCTGCCCGAATAGACGGCCATCACGACGTCAGATCACTCTGGGCAGCTCTCTGCGTGCGTGCTCTAGGTCCTAGTGTAGCATATCCGGATCAGACCGAGGGGCATCACAACTCTTCTGTTGACGACCGAGATGCTGCAAGGGTACATGGAAGTGGGTCGAAAGCAAAAGCCGAGCAACAGCGCAAACATGCAGCAGCACTAGCAGCAGCGGAGACCGAAGAGACCATGAACACTGTCTCTGACACACTCCGTTCTTTCTTGCTTGTTTTCGGAAAAGAAGCTGCGGCAGACTACTTGACAAGATCAGTGAAAGCGAAACATTTAGAGTACTTTTTGTTTGCCGTGCAGCGGGAAACCCCAGAAACTGCTGCCGACATATTTCAGGGGCTCAATATGACTCCATCAGATGGTTCTCTCATAGCTGACTGTTGCAACGAGGTTCCGCACCATGTGCAACTTCCTGAGCCTCTCGACTTTGCGTCAGAAGGCCTGGCACCAATCGAAGAGATCATTGAAGTTAGGCAACATCAAAATCCAAATAGCTCAAGAGAGAAAGGTGCCGCTGATAGGAGCGGAACACAATGGAACATAGGTACGCAAAAATATTCTCGAGCAAGCAGCGATGAGGACATTCCAATCGATAGTCTCGGGAGCCCTACGCAAAGCATGCGGTCTCGGCACGATAGCTGGGGCGGCACTATCGATTTTGAGTTTAACTCAGGTGGTAATGAACCATCAGTTCAAGGAGGCGAATATGCCGAATTGGAAGAAATGTACGGTGAAGCTGGGGCAGCAGAATCGCCATCGCAAATCTCCACAAATAAGTCGCACCGCAAAATGAAACATAGAAGTGTTCTGCAATTTGCCGACTTTGTGGCATTAACACTGGGACCTGAAAACAGCCTGGTGTCGCCACGGTGTGCTGGAGAAGTATATCATGACATGACTCAGCCGCTGAGCCATTATTGGATTGCTAGCAGCCACAACACATACTTAACAGGAGACCAGCTTGCGTCAGCGTCGTCAGTAGATCGGTACATTGAAGATTTACTCGATGGTTGCCGTTGTGTAGAGATTGACATGTGGGACTCTGTAGATGGCAGCGGCGAGCCTTGCGTTTACCATGGAGGCACCTTGACTTCCAAGATCAAGTTTCGTGACGTGATACAAGCCGTTGCAGACTATGCCTTTGAAGCTTCGCCGTATCCGGTCATTTTGTCGTTCGAGAACCATTGTTCACCACCATTCCAAAGACGCATGGTCTTTCACATCAAAGACATATTGGTACGTCGAAATATGTTGTGGCTGCCACCTGAGTCAAAACTTAGCGAAGGTTCAGCTACCCTTGGGGAGCTTGGTCGATCACTTCCATCGCCAGAAGAAGCCCGTGGCAAAGTGCTGATCAAGGCCAAAACTGCCCGGTTTGCCAAAAAGAGGAAAGTCCAGAGTAATGGGTTTATGTCACCTGCTATGGCGCGTGAACTGTCTGCTGCGGCTGCTGCCAAGGCTGCCCTCACAAAAGAAACTTCTCATGATGCTTCCAATGTTGCAGTTGCTGACGCGCATGATTTTACGCTGTCTGAAACAGCACCAGAAAGGCCTCAAGCGCTGCGCCAGCGCACCGTGAGTCAGGCAGATTTGTTGGTGGGGAAGCAGCACTTGCGCCGCGGCTCAGCTTCTATGGCGGACGGCTCGGGGTTCGGTGGGGCTGCAGCACTAGTGCGCGTGAGCCGAGAAACAATCTCTCATGGGGAGGCACCGCAGCACGGAGGGAAAGGCGGCGGCGATGATACCAGAAGCGCGCCTAGCAGTTACAGCGGACGCAGCAGCGTATCGGCTGCGATGGCAGCGGACGCAGCTGCAGCTGCTGCCGCCCATGCAAACAGTAATAAACCTTCCAAATGGTCTATCTTCGGCAGTAGTAAGCGTGCTTCTCCAGCAGCTTCAGCTGCGCTCAAATCAGGCCAATTCTCCGGAACTAATCTGCCTACTTCACCATCACCGACTTCACCTTTGCCAACCTCACCAGCAGCAGATGGCAACACTGCAGGCGTCCAGGAGGAAGGCACAGGAGAAAGCAAAAAATGGCGCATGGGATTGGACACAGAAGAGCGCCAAGTTGCTGTCGTAGACGAATTGGATGAGTTAGTGGCCATTAAGGTAAATCTGGGTTTTAAAGGGTATTTCAGGCTAACGGATAGACTTCAAAAAGAATGATGTTGCTGCACGTCCAGAAATGTTATGGTGTTATCTTCTGCATCCATGAGCACATTTGTTTTGTTGCCATTGCTATAAAGGGTCGGCGGTTGAACAACTCATTGATCGACATCGAAGCAAGCCGCACCTCTCTGGAAGTAGAAACATGCCATTCCCTCAAAGAGTCTCGCTTTGAAGCCTTGCGAAGCAAAGCGCCCGATCGTGTGCTGCACTACACGCAAACCAAGTTGCTGCGCACGTACCCGGACAACTTGAGGATTGATTCCTCCAATTACGACCCTGTAGTGTGCTGGAATCAAGGCGTGCAAATGGTGCGTTTTTCTTGTCAAGGATGGCGTGTTTTCTATCAGTTTAATTAAAAGCAGGCGCTCTGTAGAAGGGACACGCAAAAAGACACGCTGAAAGCTAAATAGTTGAACGAACGTATTTGAAATTGCCTTGCACTAATATTTCTATTGCACTCATACACTTGTAGGTGGCGCTGAATTACCAGACGTCAGACTTACCCATGCACTTGAACCGAGGCCGTTTCCGTGATAACGGCGGGTGCGGTTATCTGCTTCGGCCACCATTTTTCAATCAGCCAAGCACAGCAGCGCTACCTTCACAGCCTACCACCAAAGCACCCATGACACGTGATACCGCCGCTATTGCAGTGCCTGTGCCTGGCCTAGAAAATACGAGCACGGAGATAGATGGAACGGACACCTTCATTTCAAACAATGGGGTTATAGATGATAGTGCTGGCGACAGTAGCAGTAGAGATAATCTAGAAATGTTTGCAAGTTCAACGAGAGGCGTTAGCGCAGATCCATCGAGAAGTAACGACAGAAGTACCGGAGACGAATGGGAGTCAGTGGGTTCTCGAGACTTTCCGTCACGAGATCCCACACAGGAGAGTCTCTTGAATGAAAACGTGGTGGTGGTGAGCGAAGTAGGAAGTATTGTCGCCAAGAGGGGAAGCACAAGTGCTGAGAAATTCAAGCATGAGCAGCAACAGCAGCAGAAAGAGCTTTTGAAATATTCGCATGCACATTCATTGAGTAGCCGTCTCGGTGTTGGCATCTTTTCTCGTCGATTATCCGCATCGCAAAGCCGCAGCAACAGCAGTGGCCGCAACGGTGGCGGCAAAAATGGTAGCAGTAGCTCTGGTCAAGACGAGAGCCGATTAAATCAACGATTAAACCGACGGCACCGGTCCCTTTCGCCGTTTCATTCGTGGTCAAACAAACCGCCAACGCTGCTGATGGACGATGTTGAAAAAGCCAATTCCAACGATTATAATGATGATGACGACGCAGACGATAATGGCGGCAGCAGAGGCCGTAGCGGTAGTGGTGATGAAGTAATGAGCCCAAATGTGCAGAGAGGCAAACTGAAGCGCCCCAAATCGTTCTCTCCCACTGTTTTGCGCGCAACACCTCGCCCTTTCGGTAGTTTCATTGGAAGCCCTTCGATGTCATCGAGCTCGAGCAGCAGCCGTATCAGCAGCAACATGAGCAGAAGAGCAACCCGCTTGTTTCGCCGGAGCAATGCCAACAGCGTGAGCCCTAAGCACAGCCATAGCCCAAGCAGCACGCCCCGCCATGACACTGCAGCCCTAAAGCCTGAGCACACGTCGAATTCACCCTCGAATACGAACAGCCGGAGCAGCAGCCGCCGCCGCAGCAGCGAGGGTACACTTCAGGGCGCTGTCCGCGCTGCAGTCGCTTCACCATCGTCTTCGTCTTTCTACTCGCATTCCCACGGCCGCGGCAGGAGCAGCAGCGGCAGCGCTAGCAGCAGCAGTAGCAGCAGCAGCAGCAGTGCAGCATTGAACGGCACTATACTGCACCGCTCGTGGGAACCGCCGCGAAGCTTCAACGTGTATGCGGGAGACCCAAAGTGGGGCAGCCACGCCGCGGTGAGCGACTTGCTTTTTCAACGAAATATTCGGTCTCTTGTGCAATCTCTTGTAGTCACTCGCACTTTCTTTGCTCATACTTCGCTTCTATCATTGCCTGTAAACCTCATCAGGTGCGCCTTCATGTGCGCATTTTGAGCGCTGCTCATGTTCCCAAGCAGCCTGGCTCAGCAGCGGCTTCTTCGTTTGCAGACCAGTCGCACAAGAGCCTGAGCAGCAGCCACATGAGCTGCAGCAACAGTAACACGAGCGCGCAGGAACCGCGCACACCATCACATACTGGTGCGTAATCGAGGCATTTAGATCCATTCCTATCGTCAAGCTAAGCCAGCAATCGAAACAATGAAGCCTTGTTGTTTGTCTGGCCGAGTCTAAAGCAAGTATTATCGCTTGCTCGTATTCCACTTTTACCACTATTGCTCTCCTTGCCGCTTCTGTTGTTCTCAGGCGTTCTTGGCCGGGCAGCCTCTCTTATTGGAGGCATCCTTGGCGGCAGCCCAGCTTCTAGCAAGCCTACCAGTAGCAGCAGCCACAGCCACGAAAAGCCACCCAGCAAGAAAGAGTTAACGAGTGGCAATGGCAACAAAGGATTTGGTCGTGTAATTCCCAAGATTTCGGAGGCCAAAGAACCGGAGGGGGACTTTGGAAGAGCATCGCTGCAAGTCGAGCTCGTTGGCGCGCCTTGCGATCAGCGGCGCTGGGCCTGTGACGAGGTTCGTCGCACTTCTATTTATTTGTACTGAATGGCTCAATTCTTTTCTACGTTGATTTGTTTCATTTTGTACCGTCCACTACTTCATGAAATCAAAAATGATTATCCTTTGTTTATCTATCGATACTAATTTTCATCTAGTTTCATTTTGGAATTCGCAGGTGAAAGGAAGCGCAGGAAGCAAATTCATCTTTGACTGCGCTTTTAAGTGCCAAGTAGCGGAGCCTCGCCTTGCACTCCTCAAATTTGCGGTGCTCAGAAGCGGTGTTCAGGTATTTGCTGACAAAGAAAGCATAATAGATACACTCAAGCAATTCTTTTGTCTTCACCTGCATCCGTGATTTGCACTACATATACTTACCATTTTGTTGTTTATTTATTTGTATTTAAGGTGGCGCAAACGGTTGTGCCGGTTCATTTGATGCGGCCTGGTTTACGATGGGTGCAGCTTTATGACCCGGACGCCCGCACCGGCCTCCTCACTGAGCGCTTTGTGCTGACGCGCTTGCTGGTACTAGTGGGCGCTCAAGTGGTTGACAGCATCAGCAGCAGCATCATCAAAGGCAACA
>Ga0307979_1003525_pt1 | contig 10435 bp, 10 predicted proteins | sample OrgLakmetage1058_FD_201833 | JGI IMG/M metagenome (GOLD analysis project Ga0307979, IMG submission 201833) | Saline water microbial communities from Organic Lake, Antarctica - #1058 | ecosystem: Environmental > Aquatic > Non-marine Saline and Alkaline > Saline | place: Antarctica: Organic Lake... | reverse complement strand
ATTACAAGTGCATTACGCAAAAGGGCACTCAGCCCAGTCAGACTTGTTCTGAAGGTTACATTTTTCTGTTGCTATTTGCCACAGTGGTGTTTCTTTGTATTTTTGGGGAGTATTAACTAGACTAGACTAGGCACATAAGAAAATGTATTGTATTGTTTTAAGTGAAACAGGAAGCAGGGCGCCAGGCCAGGAAGGCATATGAAAGCAGTCTGAACAGTACACCACATTATTTTGAAGGTCAAGAGTTTTTTTTTGTACACAACTGCGCCTCAGTTCCTCCCAATGACGTATCTTCCTTCCGCCGCAGCTGAGGGCCTTCTGCTCAGCATGTGCACGGGTCCTGCATTTGCTGGTGAAGAAGCCCTAGCACCAGCAGCACTAGCATCACCATGCTTAAGTTGGCATCTAAGTAGGCATTCGCAGAACATCATTCAACGGACAGGAAAACAGCAGGAACACCTAGGAGTCAGGAGAAGAATGCAGGGGGCGGGGGAAGGAAAGCATGCTAAAATACGAAATTAGACGTGTGAACTACCCTAGGTCGAGGAGGCTTGCTGAGAAAACATAGGCAACTAGAATTTTTGTCCCTGTTCCTGTAGGGGCGCGACTGCCACAGCCAGTATAATTCACGGATCGCACCTCAATACACTAACCCCTCGTCTCTAAACGTACCGCCCATGACATCCATAACCGGTGGTTGTGCAGCTACTTGTTGCTGCTCGGCGGTGCCTGCCGGTTGCTCTTCGGCGCCCCGGCCAGCGCCGCAATCGTCGTCGCTTTTACCCGGCATGTTGCTTATTAGATGTTCTCCCGTCTTCACGCAAACCCTAAAATGTTGGAAGGAGGCACACCAGTTAGATACCTCAGCCTAGGTATACTACGACGCCGATTACTTTGGGCGCTTACCTCCTCGACAGATTTGGACGGCTCCTACGAAACAAGCGCTGTTCTGCAACTATTTGCGATGTGCAGGCGCCCCTACTTTTTTGTCCCAGAGTTCCAGCACCAGCACCACCCTGCTCAAATCTCGTTAGAATTTCCTGACTTGCGGTAGGATTGGGTAGCTAATGGGACTTCAAAAATCTCAAGAAACGCTCCTTGATCCGCTCCCATCCGCTCCCCTATTTTTATGGCAAACCAACAATGAACCACGAACGGAAGCTTGACTAGATTCGTGAGGCCTTCTCGCACAACGTTGACTCCTTTTCAGTTCTAAATGCTTGCTTCTATCTTTAGGAAGGCACCTTCACTTTCCCGCCGGCGTCAACGATTTTGATAACTCTTCAGTTCAATCCTCATATCTATATCCTAATCAATCATCGCGTCGTACGTATATACTGTACAGTATATTCGAAAGTAGAAAACAGCAAGTGAGTTATCAAGGGAAATACTAGTAGTCGATCGACTGGACTGAACGACATAACAAACCACGACTGCTCCCTCGACAAAAATAGCATCTCGCCCAATGAGCTTCAGAAATTCATTCTTCACTCTCCTGGCTGCATTCGTCTATTTGCCATGCGTCTTCATGGCTAAGCACGATTACGCTCTCCCTTCGAGAAACGTGTCTCTGACAGCTGTTAGAAAAGGCTGCACTTTTAGCGACGTTGGCTATCATCCCGTTCTAGATGAACCACTCATTCTTGCAAGCGGGATTATTCTTGATGTAGGTGCCAACGATGGCTCAAATTTGGCTCGGCCTAGTGTGCATACTGAGGGAGCACGCGTGATATCTTTTGAACCTCAGGTCTCATTAGCGCATTCTTTGTTCGAAAAAGTGAAAGCTAATGCTATCGGCAATAAAAAACGCCCCATTGACGACCGACCTCCAACGTATATGCTTGAAATCAAGCCGGGTAGCCTGCCGCTGCCAAATCATCTATCGGCTGCTGCAGAAGCACTGGCAGGGCCTCATGGTGGAATCGTTGTGGTGAACGGCGCCGCCAGTGACACCGTCAGTGCGATGCCGTTGTACGCATCCCCCAAGACAGGCACCAAAATGGTCTCTCTTGCACCGGGTAACATGCCTAAGTATCAAAAGGGTGGTCAAAGGAATACACTGGACCCGGAGCGTGGAATTGCGCAAAAAATAGGTAGCACAGCTGTTTTTCCCCTGGACGCCCTTTTCGAGGGCGACTCTTCACTGCGCAGATTCAACGTTTCATTGCTCAAAATTGACGCACAAGGCTACGAGGCCCATATCATTCGGGGCTCAAAGGGTATCATCTCTACCAGAATAAATGCTATTCAACTGGAATTTTGTCCTAAAATGATACATGAAGCATCGAAGGCAGCTGCTACTGCAGGTCAAACGACTCAAAACGCTCATCATGCAGCCGTGGAACTCCTTGACATGATGCGCCTTGCTGGCAAGGCTTGTTATCAAATATCACCTCAGGCCAAAGGCATGAAGACACAAGATTTAGACCATGCACAAACTTTCGAGGATTTTGTCGATGCGCACTTTGGGCCGGGGTGCCCTGTCCTTGGCTGCGCCACCGAATTACTTTGTTTGCCAGCTCGTTCAGCAGCCCTTCATGGCGGGCATGAAGACATCGAAGCCGTGGAAACTGTTATGAGGGTGGCAGGCTGCTCAAGAAATAATGGCAAACTTTGATTCAATTTTAGTAGACGTGCGATCGAGTTCGGCCAGCGTAGCTTTTGGGCTGACCTGCATGGCATCATTTAGCTTACTGTGTGCACTCTGGTAAGTGACATCTAGACATCTAGCACCCACCGTCCAATGACTGGCAATATAGGATGGCTATGTGTATGAATTGATAATTAGGAGACGCAGCAGCCCCACAACGAATAACCCGGAAGGGACTTGACTATGGCTAGGCAGATTATAAGTATTACTAGATGGCGGGTAAAGCAAATTTATTACAGCGTTTGTTTAAGTGAAGTCTAGCGCTACAAATTTCCATTCAGTTCATGTGATGATGATAACGGCCAGGACCTAGCTGCTGCCTTTTTCTTCTCCCTATCTCCCCTGCCCACCTACGAACTGTGCTTTAGAACTTTAGAACTTGTGAGAAGAAAATTTGAGAGGTCCCACCGCGGAGGAGGGAGAGGAAGATACCCCACGATTTCATTGAAGCAATTCAGAAGATTGATATAAGTATGGGTGTCGCCAACTCTATAGCGCTTGGCTGCAATGGCTTTGGAAAAGTATATAGGGTTTATGGCTCCGTGAGCGTGCTGCTGTAATGAAGGTGGCTGCCTTGGATTCGGAAATGCCGGTGTTTTATGTTGTATGAACCCCAAGCTTGGCTTTCAGTCCAAACCCGGAGACTCCGTGGCTTCGTAAGGTGAGTCAAAACGCTGATACCAATGCGTTATTGTGTATTGATGCGTTATTTATTGTGTATTGAAGTGGGTATTCCGAATTCTTTGCGGCCATTCGGTGATGTGTGCGAGAACCGGGACACTGCGCAACTACTTTGACAGCACCACAAGACCACAAGGCGCCACTCGCCGCTTTCCCGATCATCTCTCCCTCAGGTCAATGCCGAGTGTCGAGCTCAAAGATCATGGCAGAATCCGTTCAAGAGATTACCACTCAAGGCGAGAAAACATTTCGCCTGCAACGGGAGTAGTGATGCCCAGTGATCGCTAAAAATAATGTATTTCTGATGTGACAATTACCTGAGGACATCTAATAGCCGGAACTCTACTACAGCGCGACGTGTCTGAGCGGCTCAAAGGGGAGATCTACTCTGGTGGTGTTCTTGCGGTGCTTCTGCGAGTCGTGGTGCCTCACGGCTGAGTCCATCTCTCGCCTGCGCAAATGGCATAACAAGCGCATACGTGAAATGTGCAGGGTGGCGATGTGTCAATCGTTTGTAAACCAAATAAGAGTCGGCTACCCAAAAGGCTCATGCTTTCGTGGGTACACGAGCAGAGGATAGCGGGCGATCAAGAGATGACTTATGGCAGATCTCTTGAACGGCATCTGAAGTACTTCGGACTCGTGGACGACGGCGGCAAAGCGATCACATTTTCGCCTTGGCGCAGGATGGCGCTGGCTGACTAAAGCTCGTCACGAAAGCGCCTTTCAAAATTGGAAAACCGCAGCTGCAGCCACCTCGGTGCGACACCAGAGTGACACCAGAGGAGAAGCGGAGGTTCCTGGCGCGGCGTGCCCAAGAGACTAAACAACGGCGTGCTCTCTTCAAATGCAGAAATAGACGCAGATGCGACTTAAGTCCGGTTTCAAAATTATTTCATGAACAGTTTCCACTTTAGAGGGGGGTGGAAGTATTGTGCTTCCTGCCCTCTACACACAAATACCTCGCTTTTTGAAAATTTCCCGAGGAATTTGGCCAATGCCCCTCTCCCTCCTGAATCACATTCCGCACTTGCATTGTTTGCGCAACGCACGCGCATTCCCACTTCTGCCCGCAGCATTATAGGCTTCTGTGCCATTTGGGTTTGTATTAATTCGAGTTCGAGTTCGAATAATCTTTGCGATTCTGACTTGCGCGCAACGCACGCGCGTACACTTCTGCCCGCAGCATTGGCTTCTGTGTCATTTGGGTTTGTATTACAGTAGTTCGAGTTCGAGTTCGCGAGCGCAAGGCCGGGTACAGACCTTACTGTACTGTATGCTAATACAGGGTAGAAATAGTATACCAGCCCTCCTCGGGGTTGCGCAAAGAAAGGTTGAAGGTTTGCTAAAATATAATAACGAAGAAAATGGTTTAGGCTTACAGGCGTTACATCATGGTCACTTCAGCATGAGTCCTTCAGGGGAGTGAGCCTAGCTAAAGCAGTATGTCCAAGCGTCGATCCAGGGCAGGCTTTAAAGAGGCGAGTGGTCTGAAGCACGATGTGCACTCGGCGCTACGAGCTCCAGCTGCGTTTGCTGAATGGGAATATTTGGACTTGAGCTCCCGTGGTGTGCCTGGCCGCCATTCAGAACGCGACCTATTAGCGCTCACGCCAGAAGCATCCAACCTAACGTCAACTTTAGATGCCTCCAGAAGTTTCAACAAAACTAGCCGGAGTAGTACGTCTGGAAGCCGGCGCTCTAGGGCTAGCAGCAATGGGGTTAACGGCAAAGCAGTTGTCGACGAAGGCAGCAGTAGCACAAGCACTCACGCTGATGTGGTACCGCCCTCGTCAAGTCGGGTGGTTTCGAGTGCTCCCTTATTAGCGTCAACATCAAATGGCAGCAGGCACCGCCGACGAGTGTCCCTGCCACAAGAACTAATCTCAGGCAACGGAGATCTAGGTTCGTCCAGCCATAAGGCTGTCACTAAAAGCGATGTCCAAGACGAGGACGAGGAAGCTTTCTTGCTTCGTTATCTTGGGCCCGTCGCTGGAACTTCGCTTCAACACTCACATGCTCAGTCTACCTTTCAATCATCGTCGTCGACTTCCTCGTCTTCTCCTCAGTCGCCAGTTGTGCCACCGTCTCCGCCTTTGGCCAATTCTTTCACTGCAATTCCAGCCGCAAAACCAGGTAGCTTTGCAGCGCGCGCACTCGAACGAAGTCGGCTGAGTGACCGCGGCAGGAAGAAATTTATTGTGCAACAGCGCCAAGACGCTGGTCTGGATGGAGTAAGCGAGGCTCAACCACCACTTCCGCTACTGTCGCCGGAGCGGTTACCATCGCCGCAGAGCCAGCCGCTGCCACAAGACCTGCCCTTTTGGCTACGGAGCGAAGCAAGCGACGAAGTTCATGCGGATGAAGCTAGCAGCCACTCTAGTGTAGGTCAAGGTACTTCAAACGTGTTGCGAGGAGGTCCCCAAACGACGCCAGCGAGCGTTCGCCAACAGGCATTCCAGCAACAGCAACAGCAACAGCAGCAACAGCAGCAGCAGCAGTTTGTGGGCAGAGTGCACAGGAGAGGCGAAAGCGTGCACGCAGCCGTTGTGTTGCAACGTTGCTGGCGCGGTTACCTGGCGCGGGTCTTTGTGTGGCAGCGGAACGGGCCGGGTGCGGCGTGGATGGCTACCAAAATTCAAGCAGTGATGCGAGGCTGTTTAGCGCGTGCGTTCGTGGTGAGCTTTTGGTCTGGCCTAATAGCGTACAAAACTCATCGTCCAATGGGCACGCGTGTTCCTCTCTTGGCGTATATCATTTTCTTTTCTTTGCTTGTCTTACGGTGTCTCTCTTCAGATTTTATTGCAGTTGATTCTTGGTGTCTCATGGTGGTAGTGAGGTCGCATGTGCTTACAACGATTTGCCGCTCCCTCTTTTTTCATGTTCTACTTTCTTTTTTTTCCTCAGGAGCGGCGTCTGCAGTATCGCTTGTCGCACGGTGCGTCCCTGCTGCAAGGCTTAGGCCGAGGGTGGCAAGGGCGTGTGGAAGCGAAGCGAGAGCGCGTTGCGCGCATGGCGACAGCAGCGTCCACCGTGCAGCGGGTCTACAGGGGGAGGCTCGGCAAAGCGTGGTTTGAGCTCTTCAAGGTTTGAAAGAATAAACAACTACGAAAGGGGAAAGACAAAAGGGTTCGTGTCATGGTGTGTACGCATGTATGGCATGATGATGAGACTGCCACTGGTTTATATTGGTATCTCTATGTTTGTTATCGCCATTGAATGACTTGCACATTCATATTTCTTTGCATGAACATCAACCGACGCCCACCAGAAAATGATACGGGAAGCGCGGGCCAAGCTGTTGCAGCGCTGCTACCGCGGAAGCCGAGCACGCATCGCGTGCGCTAAGCTTCGCCAACAGCTGGAGGACGGGGTGTTTTTCTTGGCCAAGTGCGAAGTGGAGTACGAAACAGGGGCTCTGCAGGCTCGGGTCGCCGCGCTGTTAGGAGAAGAGGAAATGGAAGGGGCAGAGGGTAAAGCAGGAGCAGCCGGAGGAGCGACAGCACGAGGAACGAGCGCAACAACAACTCCTGTATTCGGAATGCAGGCAGAATCCAAGAACGGCGTGGGTAATAGAGGTGGAGAAGCAGGAGTCATCGGCCGAAGCAAGAAGAGCTATCTAGCGATGGACATTACATCCGAGCAAGAAGAAGAGCTTTTGAGGCTGGCTCTAGGCGCGGCCTGTTCGCGGAGCCACGCCTATGCTTTTGCCCTTCGGGTGGTGCGCACTCTGGTACGGTTGGCGTGGGCTCGCAAGCGGCGCTTGCAGCTGGGAGCCATGCAAAGGGCACGTGAACGCAACGCTCGTCGTCATCGCCACCGTCATCGTCAACAACAGGAGGAGGAAGAGGGACAAGGACAACAACAGGGGAAGGAGAGAATGCGAGACCAAGAGGGGAGCAACAGCAAGGGCGATGAAAGCAAGAGTGAAGAGAAGGACGTCGAAGATGAAGATGACGTTGGTGATGACGAATTCCTGCCGACAATCGAGCAGCTCGTGAACCATTCGGAGCAAACCTACCCTAGCGTGTACGCCGCGGCAGTAGCTCGTCAGCGTGCCGCTCGTCAACGGCGAGAAGCCTGCCAGCCCCCGGTGCGGCTCTTGTACGCCTACGCGATCTTGTGCCAGTTGGACTGGTCGGCCTCGGGCACACACCGCACCATGGAGCACGCTCAATTGGACGAAGCGCTGTTGACCTGCGAGCGGTGCTGGTGGGCGGAGGGCGAAGAAGACCGGTTTGGGCGGGTGTGCGCCATCAGCTCACGGGGCTGCTGCTTTGAGGATCTCGAGCAGGTGGGTCAAGTTTATCTGATACTTGCTTTTTGTGTTTTGGAGAATAAGAGTACTGTAAAAGTGATGAGCAAAGAGCAGCAAAAGCACGCACATTCACTTGACAACCTCAATAAGGATATATTTTGATCGATTCTATCTTGATGCTGTAAATTCAAAATACCATTTCCATCGTAGGGGTTCTTTCGAGCTGCTGTCACGCGAGCTCTGAGACGCCGCGACGCCCGCACCGCTTCTCGGCAAGGCTCTCGGAGAAGGAACCGTGCCTCGAAGTCAGCTGCTAGTCGTCCTACTACGACTATGACCACCAACAATACAGCGAATCAGCAAGATTCATTGCCATCAGAGACGACTGCAGCGCCAGCGCCTTTGTCTCCAGCGGACGCGCGGTGCTTGCGCGACTATGCCGTGTGTCTGCACACGTGCTACGGGTCGTTCCGACGGAGCCAGCCAGTGGAAAAGTTCAAGGGCCGAGCAACAGGTGGTGGCAACAAGCCACTAGCAGCGGTGCGTGTTTTAACACTTGCTTGCACACACATGTATATTATGCCTCGTCTCAAATTTTTGTTTTTCCCCTTTTGAAAGTATACCCCATTTTTTTCAATATTTTTCATGCTTTTTATTCTTTTCAACCTTTCAATGATACCTATGACAATGACGATGTAAATTTGGAAACATGCCATGCAGGCTTACGTGGAGAAGCCCATTCCCTGGCTGCGGTCCTGCGCTTATCGCCGGGCCCGCGGCTTGCTTGCGCGCGCCATCAACCTTGACACGCTTGGCATGGACCACACCCTCAGCATGGCGGCGTCGGTGAGAAAGAGGAGAGAGGAGATATGAGAAAGAGAAGACTTAAGTCAAATAGAAGTGAACTGAAGGAAGTTTTTATTACTCTACTCACGCACTCCAGTACTTCATGCTGCAGGCCTACTCGCAAATTGCTCCCAAGATCTGTTTTTTGACATACTTCTATCCTTGCTTCATATTTTTCTTTTATGCGTTCCCTCTGCTTATCATTTCTACGTCAGATCTTTGAAACCATCTTCGCCTCCATCTGGCGCCCCGTGGGCAGCGAAACCCGCACTTTGCTTTTACACCCGCGAAGCTTGCTGGAGCCCGCCCGGTCCTGTTGCCCCGGTGACCCCCCTCCGGGGGACTTCGAAGCTTTGTGGCAGTCGCCCTTGTTGCCGTCCTTCGCTGCTGCTACTGGGTACGGCAGGATACATGGATTTGATGTAGAATAGTCTATAAGAAGCACGGGAGTGATAATGTTCATCTAAATCCCTGATTTTCTTTCTTGATGGAGACAACAGTAAACAATAATGTTATTTCTGATTTATTTTCTCTGATGCCAAAGGTATGGCATATCGCCTATTGCATCACCCAATGCCCAGAAGGCTGGCAGCCCAAGCGGAGGATCAAGAGGAAGGTCATTCTCCGCCGAAGATTTAGAGCCTCAGGGCACCGCCCGAATCAACGTGATGCTCTACAAATGTGGCCGCAAACTCATTCTTCGCGCTGCTCGCGTGTACACGGCTCCGACTAGAGCTAGTACTACCGCTACTGGTGGCAGAAACGGCAGCAGCAGCAGCAGTCGTGGCAGCAGTCGCGAACAAAACAATACAAGTAATCTACTGTCGCCAAAGTCAATGTTCAATGCCAGCACTCAAGGTTCCTTAAGCCTCATGAGACGAGGATGGGAAGAAGACAACGGAGGAGGAGACAGTGCTCTTGCATCCAAGGTGGACAAACTAGAAGATTACCCCGACAAGGGTTTATGGCACGATCTTCGTCTGGACGGCGGTGGGTACTTCACTGTGCTGCCGGCGGGGAAATGGGCAAAAAACAGCCGAGGAGTTCACCCTACATGGGTGCAAGAAGGCTGGAGAGATTACAGTAAGACGTGGACAAAAGGAAGGAATAGACTAGTAGAAGCTACGCTACCGCCACCGCCACCACTGTTACTGTTGCCAATTCCTTCCACAGTTCATGAGCGAGCATTGGTAGCGGGAAGCACTCAGAGAGTTGAAAGTGGAGAAGGATTTGGTCAGGCTGGTACTACGGTTCATTCAATGATCGCAAAGCAGGAAGATGGCAGAGATCAAGAACAACTCCAACCATTTGAAAAGACGTTTAGCAATCGACAAGATGAACCTGGCAATGATGACTATGAGTATGAGCGCGAAGAATTGGTGGATTTGCCTGGTGGAGGATGGATACCAAATGAGGTGCGAGAAACACAACGTTTTTTTTTAATTGGAAATTTTAGAGGAGTAATAAATTGCTGCATGTATTCTCACAATGCACACATTCGACACAATTGGTTCAAATCGCTACTTATTTACCATTTCTTTTGCCAAAAACAATGATAACTCGACAGGCTTGGGAAGGTGATGGACGGCTGTGCTTTGTAGGGATGATCATTCACGAAACTGAAGTTGAGGACCTCACAGCTCTGGCAACCCGTTTCTATCTCGAGGTACGGAAGCACGAGGGTAGATGAGAAAAGAAAGATGGGGTTCTGCTGCAATGTAAATTGTCTTGAGTCAGGATGTATACTTTCTTTATCTAAATTCATTATTCTTTTTTTTTTGCACGGCATCACAAACATAAACTCCCACTTCTATTTCCTGCTACACGCGCACATACCCACTCATACATAAAGGTCCAAAAGCGGCCTGACGCAATCGTCCGTGCCGCAGCACCGCTCTCACTGGTAGCGGAATTCCTGCTGCCTCGCCTGGAATTGTTACCGGTTGTGCGAGCTTCCCCGCTGCAACCGCCGCCGTCGCCCCCACTCCCACCGCCTCCGC
>Ga0307979_1003521_pt1 | contig 10449 bp, 10 predicted proteins | sample OrgLakmetage1058_FD_201833 | JGI IMG/M metagenome (GOLD analysis project Ga0307979, IMG submission 201833) | Saline water microbial communities from Organic Lake, Antarctica - #1058 | ecosystem: Environmental > Aquatic > Non-marine Saline and Alkaline > Saline | place: Antarctica: Organic Lake... | reverse complement strand
CTCCGCTTCTCCTCAGGCGCGTCGCACCGGGGTGGCCTTAGCTGCGCTTTGCCAATATTAAAAGGCACTTCCGTGACGAGCTTCAGCCAGCCAGCGCGGTCCTGCGCCAGGGTTGCCAATCCGAAAAGGTGATAATAAACATTGGAGACCGGATTGTGTTTAGAGTTTAGCAGAGGGCAGGAGCCTTCTGCGCACTATCCTCGTTACGGTCTTGACTTGCGCGCAACGCACGCGCGTACACTTCTGCCCGCAGCAATGGCCCCTGTGTCCCCTGGGTTTGTATTGCGCAGTTCGAGTCCGAGGGACCGGGTTAATGTCGATAGTTTCTTAGCAGGAAGTACAAATTCCATGGCGCGCATCAGAATTCGTATGTACGCAGCGGCAGTGTACCTTTTAAATAATGTACGTTACACTACAAAGCAGGCGACTAACTCTCCTACCCTGCGTTGAACCAAGGCGATGAAACTGGGCTTCGATTGTTTATCGTCCGGTTCCTATCCTTGACACCGAGTTCAGTCAGCTGCAAAGAGGAAGCTAAGAACATTGACGAGAAGTTTATTAGTGCTAAGTCTACTTGGTGCGCTTGATGCCTTCAACGCCTCCGTCGAACAAATGCGATGGGAGTTCAGCGCTGGAGATGTCGTTCCGCACGCCGCCCGAGTAGTCTAATCCTTGTTGAGGCAAGTCGTGGCCTTGGTCACTGAAGACAGACCGCAAACCTAAGGTTCAACACGCACGCACACACACACACGCATACACATATTGGTCAGTCATGAAGATGAGCACTTGAGTCTAATACATTGAAGGAAATAATTATTATATATGTAAGCGCGCACTTCCCAACCGAGAGCAGGGGAGAACACGAAAGACGGGGCTAGAGGTCATGTAAACTCGTTACCTGATTGGTCGCCCCACGCGACACGCTTTTCGCGCCGCATCGCCACATCGCGCGCCCACATTCGGTCTAATCGATATCCCGAGGAGGACAATGAGGGTGACGAAGGTTGCACTTCATACCCGACGCTGCTCTTTGAGGGAAGGGCGCCACTGTTGGAGGTTGTACCGCTGCCATTACCACGGGCATTGCTGCTATGAATGCCACAAATGCCGTCGACAACACCATCCTTAGCGCCACCGCCAGTGCCTCCACCGATGGTATTCACGGCGGCAGCAGCCTTGTGCCGATCAGACGCAGCAGCAAAACCAGCTCCAGATGCATGCTCTAATTCGGCAGCAGTAGCGAGCTTGGCCTATTGAAGTGAAACAATGTACGTAGAAAGGATCATGTGTGTGCGCGAGATACGGGAAGAAATAATGTTGGCACCGAGATTACGGAGATGATTAGGCAAAGGTAATGTTAAAATGGTGTGTAACTGAGCAAAAGAAAAAAACTGATGAGTCATGCAAGCAAGAAGAACGAAATTTACATATCTAAACTATTTACATGTGCAGCAAAGCTCCTAGTATCTCCCCGAAACAAACCTCAAGGTGATGCCGCTCGGAGAGGCGGACAGAATGTACAAGAGGGTCGTACTTGTCCTCAATAACAGGCGCAATTTTCTGCTCGATGGAAAAGAGACACGTGCAGAAAAAAAATCGTGTGTACATTAGTATAAGGTTTCTTGTTGCTTCGCAGGGGCAGATACGCCATAACCTATTTTCGAGGGTTGCGGATGTTTATTCAAGAAGTTGCATACTTGCAGTTACGTACCGCAATCAGTAGTAGTGTTCTGTACAAAGAATACATGTGCAGAGTCACTCACCTTTGCGTAAGCTTCGTGCAACAGGTGCGCTTCAAATTTGGCTTGCCACTCTACGTTCGATTGTCCCTGTAAGAGATCCATCGTGGCGGCCATTTCCACCTCGCCTGGCTCTTGGCTGTTGAAATCTGATTCGCTTCGCAAGGAATCCGCCCACACACTCTGCATGAGAACAATAATGAGGTGAAAAAGGGGAGAAAAGGTAGGGTAAAGAGGAGAGCAACATTCCAAGTATAAAATGAATAACAATTGAGACACTTGACAAGAATTTCCATACTTTGGATCTAGCTTGTCGATTCTTGGCAACGTTGCGGCGCCGCAATGCTTCAGTAGCGCTCAATATCTACAGAGATAGCAAAAAGGAACACGAAGAAGTAACTCTGTTGTCAATTAGCATATTTGACCCGTAATCACTGATAGAGAAAAATTGCAATTGAAAAAAAAAAGCACACACACTCGTACACAATTTCAACCTACTGTCTCACAAACGTTTCTGTCTTTTACCGCCTGTGGCGTTGGTTTCGGTTTGGATAAAAGCAACCGCCGCGCTAGAGCAAATCGCTCGTCGACGACCCAGAAAGGAGTATGGGCGTTGACAGCTGTGCTCGGCGCTCCTTTTGAATGTGCAAATATGAGAATGAGGAAAAAAAAGCCACACATTGGAATGAGACAAACAAAGGCTTAAGATCAAAGTTCGGGGCTTTACTTTTAAGAACAGTCAGAAAGGAGGCTCTCTAAGAGGAGATGCGTGTACCTGGAAGTGACTGTGTATGGTGCTTCACACCAAGGCATTTGCGGCGATGCTGAAGGCTCCAATCCACTAACCGGCAAGTTTCGTCGCAGTACCATTCCACCTAACATGTAGGATGCAAAGGATTGTTGTAGGGATAACATGCAATGTCAAGTGCTTACACTTCGAAATTCCATTCCAGATATGCTACTTGACCTAAAGTTCTATTTGAACATGCGCACTTTTTCTACACATCACCTCGCATCGAGGGCACGGCCGATAAGAACCGCCGTCATTGACGTCATCGTCATCAGCATTGCTATCGTCGCTGCTGTCGGCACCTCTCTGGTGCCAGGCAAACGCATCTTCTTTGCTGCCGCTGGCATAATCGTCGATTTCGGTGTCATTTAAGTTTAACCCACGCCTTCTTCCGCCAAGAAGACTGCGCTGGCCGCAGGCTGCACACAAGACGCACCTACACAAGAAGGTGTTATAATTGATAAATTATGTCATCGAACACTTTTTGAAAAAAGTGAAAAACTACAGAAAGAAAGCTAAAGACGGCACAAGACGCTAAGAAATTGGCTTTAAACTAAGGAACGAACTATCGGAACAATGCAAAAAAAGTAGAGGCGTACCCACCCAAGTCCTTTCGGCACGCGCGGGCAGCCATTGCGCATGCCACTTCGCTGATCTACTGCTCCAGCTGCCTTGCATGCTGGTACTGCTGTTGTTAAGTGACTTTTGTGCCCATAGAGCATGGACACTGCATTAGCCGCTGGTCCATGGTCTTCTGGTTCAACAAAGGACACGGCACTTTCCCCAGCGATCGAGGCAGTGGCAGTTCTTGCCGCAGTTGTGGTCAGACCAGAGGCCGAAGCGTTGGTGCGGTAGCCCGTCCACGGCATGAATATCGGGTGCGCTTGTTGCTGCACCAAAGGCACTCGGCAATTGCGGTTGTTGTTGCTGCCCTTACTGGTCAACTCATGCTCATGGCGATACTGGTGATATTGTGCCCCCTGCCCCTGGTACACTTCATGGAGCCTCGCTTTGATGCGCTCGTTTTCTTTGGCAATGGTCCAATTCGTGTTGGCGCGCCGCTGTGCTGCAGCGGCTCGAGCATTGGTTGAAGCAAGGTTGCGCTTTGACGACGCTGCCGGCCTTGTCTTGGCCTGAATCGTAGCGTGTAATGTGTTGCAGGTTGCGGTTGGTTTACTCACGGGACCATACGCTGCATGAGCGCCAACGGCGTCAATGCCAACGATGCGAGGTGGCGGCACCAGCCCTATGGAATGCTCTTTGCCTTCTATCTTCGTAAAAATCCAACAATTTGTACGCTCACTACCTTCGTTGCCCGGTGGATGCAAAAAGTCTTGCAGCGATTGCGTGGCTTGAGGAGGAGATTGCAGCTGCGCAGCACTTGGTCTACACGGCGACGACGATGACGACGAAGTTGGCAAAGTTGATGATAAGTGCATACGCGATTCTAGGTGCTGGGTAGCAGGCTGAGAGGTAGCAGCAATGGTAGCTCGAGCAGGAGCTGCTGTAGTTGCTGCAGCCACACTGGTGGAATCTTCAATGGTTCCAGCATAACGTGCCTCGCGCAGCGCTTTGCTTTTGCTCTGACGCATGCGAGATAGCTCACTCGCACTAGGACCCTTGACCTCCTTGACAATGGAAGATCTAATAACAGATGAAGCACTGCTGGTGGTGGTGATGGAGTGAAGACTGCTATTTGGGTCTGATTGGCTCTTCTTCTTGGCGCGCGCAAAGGTGGCGGTGGTACTTGTGGCTGCGAGAAAGTGCTTGGCTTTACGTCGCCGATGCTCGCTCAGAACCTGGGCTGAGGGGCCCCTGCTTCCTCCTCCACCGCCGAACACCATCTGACTGCCATGGTGTTTTGTGGAGGGCGCATGCTTTGCATTTTGCACCACTTCATCTCTGCCATGGCCGTTGTCATTATCGCTGTTTTTATCGTGCTTTATACCACTACCAATCTTGGCTTCAAGGGACCCTCTCGATGGGGGCACCTCCTCCTCCCGCAGTCGCTGTTTCTCAACCACATCATTGTCATCTTCATCCCCGGGTCGTGGAGCGGTCACAGCTGCTGCAGTTGCTTTGAGAGACGAGAATTCTTCCGTCTTACCAACTTCGTCACCACAGCACACGTCAGCAGCGTTGTCGCTGCTTTCTCCTCCACCTGTTGCTGCCAATTGCGTTGCAACAGCGAACGCTGCTAGTGGAATTGCTACAGAGTCTCCAGAAGCAACGAACTGGTTCGCTCCAGCAGCCTCCATCTCAAGTGATTCAGACGGCTGATGTTCCAATTTCTTGCCTACTGTTACTACTGTATTACTAACGGCAGTAACTAGTGAACGTGATGGAAGCGATACTACAGTTTGAGCGCCCACCCTATCTTCTTTGCTTTCTTCCCATTCGTCATCGTCAGCCAACTTGCGCTGCTGTTCAAAGCTTATTCGAGCTGCGTCGTCAACGTCGGCCTCAAGAGGCTGAATTTGTGGGACTGACGTGGCGACTGAACTCCCATTGCCTGCCGTTGTTGCCATCGTATTGGCTTGTTCGTCCTCTGTTAAATCGACTTTGGCTTTCTCCCCAGCATCTGCTGCTGCTTCGTCTCCACGCTCTGCTTTGTCCGCCTCCTTCTCTTTCATCCCCGCTTCCTCTCTGTTTGCGCTATCTGTCGAAGTCTCCTTCGATAACACAGCTTCACGAGCGCTTAAAAGTTCAACTACCTCAGAATGCCCCTGAAAAAAAAAAATTGAACGAGCAGATTTAAGGAAGCAATCAGCGGTCTACAATAAAAAGCAAGAGAATAAGAGACAGATTATCATTTCTTTACTTTTGCGCTGGCCAAATCACGAGGCGTAGCACCAGCACCAGTCTTAGTTCGAATGAAAGGGTTGGCTCCGTGCGACAACAAGAGGTTCACAATGGCTGCATGGCCCGCCGACGCTTTGAAAAGAAAGAAATAAGGAAAACATGCGCAAAGTGAATAAAAGCTTTCAAGTAAAGAGAATATATAGAACAAATGCTATCCGTGTAGCCATCAGGATTGCGTGCATGTCGAAGCAATTAATTTACCTGCCCAGTGAAGAGGAGTTGCACCGTTGTCAGCTCTTGGATCAACTCCGGTATTGCCACTGCTGCTACGATTTTCACTGCCCACTCTCGACAGATTCGACAACGCTGCTGCATCAACCTGTGCAGCAGCCGCTACTGCTGCTGCTATCGCACGAGTGGCCACCGTTACATCACCGCCCAGCGCTGCGTAGTGCAACGGGTGGCAGCCTCCAGGAAGGGAGGGCGCGACTTTTGCTGTTGCAGCTGCTGCAGCTGCTGCATAAGTACTACCATTTTCAGCATTATCTACAATCAGATCAGGATGGGGCACTTGAGAATACGTTCCATTATTACTGCTGGTAGCATTTGCCTGTTCGACATCGAACCATGGCCTGTTCTGGCTGACTGGTGAATTCGATGCCTCGGCCAACAATTCTGCAGTGTTTCCTTCTACTGCTGCCGATTGCACCTCAGAAGATTTTACAACTACTTCTTGAGGGCATGCAAGGCCGCTGCTTGTTTCGGAACTATCTTTTGCGCTGATTGTCGGCGGCAATTGAATTGACACGGGCGGCTCTAGCGCCATGGTAACACTCTCCATCGTTTTCTTCAGCTCAAGCAAAGTAGCGTCGATAGTACTTTCACACGCTATGGCGCCTTGTAAGGTAGCATCTACAGCTGCAGCATCAGAAAGGCGAGCGGCTTCTTCAAGCGCCCACACTTGAGCTGGTGACACACGTGGTGAGAGTGACGCCTCCGTCTCGTCATCATCATCTGACGAGTCGACTAGCCAATCTACGCTGTTGCTAGGATGCTCGCTGTGAGACATCATAGGCTCAATTCTTTCCTGTTCAATCCAGCTATGCTCATGAGTGTTGTAGCTAGTCTCTGTAAAAGCGCATTGTAACTCCTGTTGTTAGCAGCTTAACCGTTACGCATACGCAAACGTGATGGCATTTGTTATAGCTCGAGGTCTGCTAGTTCTAGTCCATCTTTCTTTTGGGCTTCTTGTGAGATGTGTTTCCACTGTATTATACTAGAGCAATTTCAGCACCTCTCGCGCTCTCGCTACTTCTTGTTCCATGCAAGCAAACCGCAACCGCTCGTAATAAGAAAGGAGGAAAGCACAAAAGCACGCATCACCAGGCGAGGCTAAACAGAGAAGCGATAGCCTTGCCAACAGAAGTAGCTTTAGATTTAAATTAATACGATGGCGGATGAAGGCGGAAAGAAAAGAAAAAGTCGCAAGGTGCGGCAGTTAGAATCATTGAAGGATGAGTCTTGCTACTAGTATAACAAGGACCCTAGCTAGCTATTAGCTAACCTCATTGCAGACTTCTCTCGACTTCAGAGAAGACAAAAGTGAATGCATCAGCTCATACGCGATTGCATGCCATCCACATTGTAGGACCGCGCAGCGGAGGAGCGTGCTTTTAACAAATCCCTAGGCTTTAACACCGGCATCGCTGGCTTCAAGCCAGATTTGGTAACGTCAAGCTACATACACATACATAGACTTGAAGAGGAAGAGGGAAGAATAAGTCGGACTACTGCTAGGTTTACTTTCCGTAGGTTGCTGCTGAAAGGATTGTAGCGTCAAGACGAAGTAGATGAGACTCAAACAGAGAGATACACATAGAAGAGAGAGAGAGAGAGAAGTGAAACACTTCTGCTAAGCCTAAGAGAGGCGGGCATTTTCTGGAAGTTTGTTAGAGCTTGCGGTGGTTTACACCTGTGCCTTGACTTCTCTGTGCGGGTCTACGTTATGGTTGAATCTAATGATGACCTCTCACGCTTGAACAGATCGCTGATCGGCACATGGACGACCAGCGCTACGAGCGAGAGCTCGCCTTCAAAGCCCAGCAGGCACGTGTCTTTTGATGTGATTATGCGCGGCCTCATTTCGTCAGAGGCTGTATATATTTCTACCATGCTGGGACGAAAATAAGGGCTAGTCTTTATTATTCTTTTTTTTCTATTTTTTTTCGAGCTGCATTCTTCATCACATTGCTTTTTTCCTTTTATGCATTCCCTTTCGTTTGATTTTTTCTTCGATCTTCCTTTCTGGGTTGTAACTTTCTCTCTGTGTAGGCGGCTGGCAAGGAGGAAGCATTAGCTGCAGTCGAAGGAAAAGCCAGCAGCGGCTCACAGGTTTCTTGAGATAGCCATTCTCTAGTTGATTTTAGAACCACCGGATCTTTTTTTTTCGATGGTCGTGTCTGTTTCTCTGTGTGGGATTGTCTGCTGTGCTTTTGTTCCAATTCTCAATTGTTTCATCACCATTATTTTGACTTCTCCGTGTTGGTCCACTTCTGCAGAACCGGTCGGCCACGTTGGACGCCCTGATTCGCCTGGAGGCAGGCTTGGAAGGCCGGACCATCGCCGACAAAATCAACGACAAAAACCGCCCCACCTGGGACGAGTACAAAAAGAAAAACGAAGAGGTAAAGCTAACTTCGTGTGCAAATGAAAAGTTTTGTGATTCGCGCATATACCCCTCCCATCCCCTCCCTCCCTTCTTTTCCCCCCTTTTTCCTTTTCTTTTTTTATATTTTCTCGCTCAACTCTATTTCTTCTTCCCAGGCATTAGACATGGAGGGCACTCAATTGAAGAAAATGGCGGCGTATCGCGCTGAATTAGACGCCGAAAGAGAAGCGATGCTCGCCAAGGTGGTGAATGGTGTTGTTGATGAAATGAATTGTAATCGAAGCGTAGATGACGTGCTATGCCTTGCTTGTGTTTGTCGGTAGCTGAATGGATTGAAATGAATGGTGTATATTGGGGCTTTTCTATCTCCTTTTCTATAAAAGCGTGTACGCTCAACTTCTAGTCATCTAGTTTGGGTCTTTAATATTCTCCTCATAAACTCGTACATTCTTGCTTTATTTCTGTCTTAATTTTTTTTTATATCTCCTCAAATAATGTCTTTTCTATAGGCCCGCGGAACAGGGAAAAAGAAGGCTGACGCTGCGATCTCCGATTCAGACGATGACAAGAGCTCCGATTCGGATAGCGATAGCGACGGCAAGCACAAGAAGAAAAAGCACAAAAAGGAAAAGAAACACAAGGTAGGCATGTGCGTGTGCGTGAGCGAGTGTACGTGAGTGTGTCACTATCATTCGTCTGTAGTTTTATTTCAAGCAATTCATCGTGATCGTCCTTTGGTCTAGAGGAACATTGCTGTTGTCTCGTTGATTTTACGCTTTCTCTCTTGAGCCACGGCTTATCTTTTTGTTGTTGCGCTCTATCAGAAACACAAGAAGGAAAAGAAGAAAGACAAGAAAGAGAAGAAGGCCAAAAAGAGCGCGAAAGACGGGCCTGGTGAAGAAGAAGACAGGGGATTCCGGTATTCCGACTTCTTCAACAAGGGGTCCGATTCAGACTCCGATTAGAAGAAAGAGCTTCATCTGCAGCTGAAGTAAAGCAGCAAAGAAGTTTTTTTTTGTGCACAACACTTAAGGGAAGGGCTTCTTGCGGACGCGGAGGGTTTTGTAGACTACTTTCGTCTAGATCTCCTAGGCGAGAACGGATTTCGACTTCAAAATTTAAATGTGGAATTTCATCAAAAATTCAAGTGCATCTCGATCTCGAAAAATACACGTGGAAGGAGGCACTCCGCACCATTGGAAACTCAGTTACCAGTTGTAGTTCTAGGTAATTCCGTAGTTCAAGTTTGAAGTTCAATTTTTAATCCATTTATATATATAAATATTAATACATATATATATATTGGCATGATATAATATAAGTATATATTTATATGGACTAATGTTCTAAATTAGTTCTAATTAGTAATTAAAGAGTCCCCAATCCAGAGTCGAGAGTCCAATGCGAATAGCAAAAGAACTTGTTCTACTTCCACTTTCACATTTCGCCGACTGAACCCGTATTCCTACTACCCCTATCCCAATGCTGCTGCTGCGAGATGAAATTCCAATTGCCTTAGTCGCCGGCGGTGAAGGAAATCTCAGGTTTTTCTGCGCATCGCCCATGTACCTTCGCATCTCGCTCCTTCTCTTTTTTTCTTCTCTATTCCTATTGCCCGCGACCACTGCTACTACAGATATCTGTACCACCAGCATCTGCTACTACTTCTATCCATTGGCTCTGAGCTGCTACCAGCTTCCCAGCTCCTGTTGCCGCTGCGACCATGCCCAACATCACCACTTCTTCTCACCGCCGCTGCTGCTGCCGCCGCTGCTGTACTGCCATATTTAATTGTTCGCCGTCGCTAGGGCGCGCTTCTCCCAGTACAGGGGGGTGTGGCCTTCGTTGTCCTCGCTCTCGAGGTCGGCCTCGGCGCCGTTCTCCATGAGCCACGCGATCACGTCCCGGTGCAGCTTCCAGTGCGCGCTGTGCATTGGGGTCCAGCCGTAAGCGTTGGCGGTGCGGCAATCTTCGAGGGCGCCCTGGAGTAGTTATTAGGGTGAATTTTTGAAAAGATGCGAAAGGCAGAGAGGATTGAAAAAAAGAGGAAGATAGAAGAGGTTGACTTCTGAGCGGAGCATTCAACGAAGAAATCAATTGTCATACACGCGTTAACACAATAGAGAAAAAATAGTTTTCCCACACTTTTCCATGATAGGAGTCCGCCTCATTTGATTTCCCTTTTCTTTCTTTATTTCTTCTGGTACCTCGGACGCGAGCCACTTGCAGACGTCCAAATGCCCGCCGCGGCACGCGAAGTGCATCGGGGTGTTCTGCTGCTTGTTCTGGGTGCGCACGGCGTCGGCGGGGGCTTGCGCTGACATTTCACTCACCAGCCATTGTGCGACCTAGGAGGGGCGAGGAAGGAGGTGCGGAGAGGTGACAGCATCGGAATAGAAGCCATCATCGCCACCACAACAAGAAAAATAACGTACACCAATATCATCCCC
>Ga0307979_1003519_pt1 | contig 10451 bp, 15 predicted proteins | sample OrgLakmetage1058_FD_201833 | JGI IMG/M metagenome (GOLD analysis project Ga0307979, IMG submission 201833) | Saline water microbial communities from Organic Lake, Antarctica - #1058 | ecosystem: Environmental > Aquatic > Non-marine Saline and Alkaline > Saline | place: Antarctica: Organic Lake... | reverse complement strand
TAGATTTGAGGTTCCGTTTTTGAATATTACTAAACTATCTAGACCCAGAATTGAAATGGAGATACCTGAATACGCACTTAAAGGAAAACCTTACTAACAATAGACAAATGGATGATGGCGATGAAATGACTTAAAAAAATCCATATCTCCCCCGGTCCCCCATCTGGACAACCGGGGCCTTCTCCTGGCTTCCTGTTCTGGACTTTACTTGGACTCTCCGTGCTTTGCCCTTTGCCCTTTATATTGCACCTTGCCTCTTACTAATTTGGCAAGAACTTTATTATTGGTATTTGGGGCCAGTGGCCAGTGAAATTATGATGATAAATCGGCGCTGGCTGTATACGTAATTGTTCATTGGCAAAAAGAAAAAGAAAAAAAGTGGTGGCTCCTACGAATCTCATTGTGTTTCTTCTAAAGCTCCACGAATTTCGCTCCTCTTGTCTCGAGATCGGCTGTATCATCTCTTTGATCAATAGTAGAGGGCAGGTTGAGAGGGCAGCTGCGGCGCGTGAGCACGAGAGCTGGCTCATTTCCCCTTTTCTGAGAATCTGTTGGCTCCACAGTCGCAGTCAAGATGGGACCACCAGTGGCGTCCCAATCAATCTCCAGCATACCAAAGTTTGGGGCCCTGGCATAATAGCTGTCTGGCTCCGGGCGGTGTGCGGTGTAGTGCGCTAGCACCGGTTGACATGTCAGTCTTGTGAGGAAGCCAGCTGCTGGACTTAGACAGGTGTGCGTCAGACCCGAGGAGGTCACTTCAGCTAGAGAGGAACCACATCCTGCCACCGATTCCTCTGAAGTAATTTTGTGTGTCGAGTCTTGGAATGAAGGATAAACGGCAAGTTCGGCGAAATGCACATCGCCACTGAGCAGCACGAGGCCGCGAGGCTTGTAGCGCTGTAAGAGTGCCAAGAGCCTTGCCTTGGCAACAGGAAAATGGCCCCAGGACTCAAACACGGGGGCGGTGGTCAGCACTTGCACCGAAGACACTAATATAGTAAAGGCGGGGCCTTCTTGCTTGCTCTCCTCTAATTCTGCCCCTGGCTTCAACTGAGCCTCCAGCCATGCCCACTGATCTTCACCCAACATGTCCCCTTGATGAGTGGCCGTCCAGCCGAGCATGTTAGCAGCCCAACGGCTAAACGCAGCGGCGAGTGGCGTGAGTTTGCCGATCACAGGAATGCCCCTCGCCACAGCGCCTACAGAGGGAATCGCGTGCCTGTCACGAAACGTGCGGGTGTCGAGCAGGAGCACTTTAACTGACTTCGCCCCTGTGCCAAACGTGAGGGAACGGTATAGCCCTCGCCGTTGCCGCCTTGGAGAGTCAAGAGGCTCATTTAGGAAGTCTAGGTAAGCGTAGTGTCGCCTTGGAATGTCTGGCACCTCAGACCCACCGTCATTGATGCCCAAATCATGATCATCCTACGAAATCGAAAGAAGCAAGATTAGACAGCAGAAATCTATTATGTTACAATGGTCACACGATTCCATGAGTAGACAAATCGCACGTTACCCATATGCCGTCGATGTGAGCGCCAGTCGCAATAAATTGCTGATAAGAGGGCACTGAAAGTTGATGAGCAAACGCAGCCTTGAGTGATTCTACGCTATGCGTCTCAGCGTATACTGCATCGCCAGTCCAGAGCCACAATTGGGGTTTGAAAGCTTCCACTGATGCCCATGCTAGTTCCTGAAGCTCTGTCTTATTTTGCTTGTTACAGCTACCAAAAGCAACTCTCTCAAGAATATCCAATGGATAGATGGCATCAGCTGGATCGGTACTAGTGGCGCATGAAACACAGATCCAGAGCCAAGTGGATCTTATGACTGCAAAAAGCTTGTGTCGCATCTTGCAGGTGTTATGCCCTTATCGTAGTGTGGAGTATTGCTGCAACAACCTAGCGGAAACGTAAGGTTGATATGTATTCGCTTCTACACCTAATCTCTCAGCTACCACAACACCCGCCTGGCTTGTGATCTCTATAGTCTATCTTAGTCACTAAGTAGCTAGATCGAGCTATAGCAGTTTTGGCATTTTGTGTCAAGTGTCAAGGTGTCAAGTAATTTTAGTACTGCGCTGCGGCTGTACTGCTGTACAGAGAGTACGGAGAGAACGCAAAGATCAGAGATCCACGATCCGAGCTCTTGATTCAAGCTTCCGTGATCGCCTCGCTGCCCGTTTACGTTACAGCCGAAGCCAAGGGTTGTAGGCTTGCTAAAGGCATTGCTGATCTCGTGTTATCATCATCAGGCCTAGTGGATCATCCATAATGAACGGCGGTAGTGGTGGATATGCTCGTTCGCCGCAGCAGCAGCAAGGACAGCGCCCTGCAGGAGGCAATGCAGCCTCGGCACCTCCGCAATCTAACTCGCAATCAGCATCTAGTGTGAACGATGCGATGATTTTAGACGGCCGCTCGGTAAGACTATGCCTATTACGAATTCGATTATCGTATAAAGGCCTGACTTTGTGATTGCCTTCATGAACTCTTCTCGTGCTGGTCTCTGCACTTTCGCAATGTATTCATGAACTTCCGATATGAACAATTATACGATCTTAACGCTCGATCTTGTGCCTTAAAAATCCTTTTGATTACTTTTCCTTGAAACACAATGCGCCACTACACAGCGTCGCTTCGGTCTATCGGTTCCTTGGGCATCTTACTGCATGTTGCGGCCTTATGTGTCGGCCTCGGTAGCCGCTGCAGAGACGGGGCGGATTGTTGGCCGTGCAGCTCCGAACAGTGTGTCCGCAGACCTTTTAGCACCTCAGGTGCATAATAAATGAACTAAGCGAACCAATATGCCACCATACTATTCAACATTCAAAAGAAAGCTTCTATTGCTTTAATAATCCATGTTGTAATCACTTCATTGCTTAGGTGTTGCACACTTTGGACAAGGCCTCTTTGCCACGGTCTTTGGTCCCAGTGGCAATTCAAGTGTCATCGCTGCCGCCTGACGCCTTCGTAGCGTACTTCTTTGTGCTGAAAATGCTCGACGGGCGAACTCTTCGATCCTTCCACCGTTTTTCGGAGGTTTGTTTAGGAGCTGTGTCTATGTCTATGGCTTACTTTGATACCGTGTAAATTGAAAGTTGCTGTAGCTGACGCTGTGAATGTGTGAAGTGCTCTCCCGTAACTTCTCTGTAAGTGTACGCATCCTTTCAATTTTATCAGGTTAAAGACTATGTTGCCTCTATGGCGAAAGTCTTAGGAGCTCCTCTGGTGGAGATCGGATGGTTCCCTTGGCGCTCAGTGCACCATACTCTCGTAGACGTGAATGTGCGAAGAAGGAAGCTCGAAGGCTACATGAACATGCTCTTCACGCACAACCCTCAACTTCAGGTATGCACTGAGAGAAAACATTGTGTTCAATTTGCACGTGCACATTTCTCTGGTACCTTTCTTCCTTGCCCCTCGCTTGCTCACACCAACACACTTGATTCAACTCTTCCCTTCCTCCCATTCTCATTCGCTTTCCAATGCATTGGCCCAGAACCACCCGTTAACGGCGGCCTTCTTCAGTCAGAGTGTCGCAATTGACGTCTCAGTGGGGGTGCTAATGCCGCCTCCAGTCAAAAACAACCCTCGCTCCATAATGCCACCACAACCACCGTCACAGCAGCAGCTGTCTCCCCACAATCCCAACAGCCCACTGGTAGAAGCGCGAGTGCTCATGTCGCCTTCCAAGAGACTCGTCACGATGGTGGTGGACATTGAACTCAGCAAAGCTTTTGCCAATCCTCGGGGCTGTGCCGCGGCTGCGGCCAGTACGCTAGTGGAGAAGCTAAGAGTGGCAACGCACAACGACCTCTCGGAACTTCGCGTGATTTCGATTGGTAAGGGTGGCTTCTTTCTTTTTATACGTATGAAATTGCACTGTACGATCATAATTTTCTTTCATTGTACTTTTTTCTTCTTCTACTTCATCGCTCATAGCCTTTCTTTTTTTTACCACCACCCTACCAAAAGGGGGAATTGCTCCCCCAACCATTGCCCAGGCCTGCCGCCAAGCCCTGGTGCAGGAGCTGGGGCCGAGCAGGGGCTATCCTACAGTGAGCGACGAGCCAAACTTACAGCTGCTGCGAGCTTTGCACGCGAGTGACACGTCGGGCGAGGGTTTAGTGTCTTCACTAGCGCTAGGAGCTGCGCTGTCTCAACTAGGGGTGCAACTGTCGCCTGAAGTGACGTCCGACATTTTGCTGCAGAGTTACGTCGACGGAGAAACGCAGGTGTGGTATACATTGAGGGAGTACACTAATATAATTTCATTAACATAATGCCTTACTCCGTGATTGCCTTCTCTTCTTGTGACGCTGCACTAATGCGACTACCTTTTAACATACATCATTCGATTCCTGTTGCTCACTGCACATACCTCCCCACCCATATGTACAGGCATTATGGGGTACCGCTGGAGGCGGAGGCGGTCAGCAGTTGGTGGACTACCACACATTCTTGAGTCTATTCCTCGCGCGCACTCAGACCCCCTTATTAACGCGGCCGGGAGACGATCAATGCTTAGCTGCCACTGCACGCGCCTCGTCAGGCACGCCCTGGCTTACATGTGGTCAAGGCAACGCTGCAGCGGGAGGAGGCCGAGGCAGTAGTGGCACTACGAGTGCTTCTTTCTCGACTACTTCTTCTGCATCGTCAGCCGTGGATGTTTCTACAGGGGCGATAATCGATGTGGGCGCCCTCGGTCTGCAGAGGTTCTCCCTGGTCATTCTGGCCTCGGCACACGCAGGGGGCGCGGTCTCTGCTGCTGGAGGAGGCGGCAAAGGAGGCGGCGGCATCACTCCTATGGTGGAAGGGTCAGCCGCGTTCATTGACTTCAAGAGCAAGTGTGAGCGTGGGCTAGAGGTGGTGGTGCATAAGATCAAGTGGCCAAAAGTCGCGTCAGCGGTGCATAAAGCAGTGGGAATTGCGCCTGTAGCACTGGCCAATGACGGGTCGCACAATGGGAACAACGGCGGCCTAGGGAACATGAGTGGCAGCGGAGCCAATCAAACTGGGGTGAGGCTTTGTTGTTGCGTGGGTTACTATTCGATTGCCAAAAGCGTCCTTCGTAGTGCATTGTACTAACGCATAAACCAGGAGCAATTTCGTGTACTTTGTACTTCTGTGCGGCAGTTCTTCTCGTGAGATTGCTCCTGGTCGCTTTGATTGCCATCTTTTCACATCCACTCCCCGTTACCTCATCCCATTTGGACAGGTCAATCCTCTGCATGACGTGAATCGTCCTTTCTTGGTGGCCCGGTCACGGATGATCCGAGCTACGGATGGCTATACCAAATTAGTGTGGTTCAAACAGGGGTTCAAGGGGGCAGTCGCGAAAGTGTCAAGGGCGTTCAACTCCAGCTTGATTCGCCCTTCCGAACAACCTGGAGCAGGGATCTTTGACTTGCTTCAAGTAACCGAGGTGATACTTGAGGGCATAAACAATGAAGATTGCCAAGTACTTTGATCTCATCCTCTCCCATAAACTCACCTTTCTTCTCGCTTTCACCGATCTTAAAGGTACGCGTGGTGGAGAATTCCACTTCTAGCCTGAGCCGCTGGTTCCTGTACAAGAAGGACAACGATGCTACTAGGAATGGCAGTTTTGTGGGCCGCAGCAGCAACGGGAGTTTCATGGGCGAGCAGGGTGGAGGAGGCGGCACCACGTATGACCGGTAAGTGTATATTTGTAAAAAAAGCTTTCATATATCTCCCGACGTATAGTAGTGTACTTGTTTGGAGTGAACAACACTCTTACCTGACTTCGTCCTGTTTTACTTTGGTTCCTTTAAACCCACACATTTCCTCAGGTTCGTTGCCTTTGTGGGTCTTCGCGAGTCGCTCTACATCGAATGCTCCTCGAGGCAAGAGCGGGACTGGCTGGTGGCGGGCTTTCGCTTATTGCTGTTCGGAGCGGAAGGGCGGGCGAGGGCGCGGGCATTTGCGTATGGAAGAGCGATGGAACAGCCGCAATTAGGGCACACGCCGCAGGTGATTTTACTATATTGTAGCACCGGGAGATGCAATGATGCTATCCGATGCTCCTTTCTCCACACACTCTGGAATTTCTTTGCCCTTTTACCCCCCTTCTTATGCATCTCTTTGCTTCAATTACCTTTTTCTTGATATCCCTCACCTTCACCACCGTATGTCTTGCCATATACTCCAAATCCAGTCGATTGCAGCGATGTCGGCAGCCAGTGGGGCCGCCTCTTCGCTGGCTGCTAATGCGAGTGCGGAAGCCGCGGGCACTTATGCGGTGCAGCAACTGGCTAGCACCAATGATCAAAGTAATTTGGTTTGGCGTGAGAGAAAGAAGAAAGGATTCTTCGCACTGTTCACAATATTATTCCTTAATACTTTACTTCTCTGCTTTTACCTCACACTAGTAGGCAACGCCGCCTACTCGCAGCCTTCTGCAGACGCTCAGTACGTGTTCTCGCTCTTCGACTCGGACTCCAACGGCTATCTAGACCTCATGGAGGCGGCCAAGGCGCTCGTGTGGGCAGGTTTTGCGGAAAATGGGCCACAGGGGGAAGCGGAGGTAAATGGTTGGTGCATTGAAGTATCATGATCGTAGCACTACAGTCATGTACTCTTTCTACGTTTTTACGTGTGCTGTATTTCTTGCTCAACAAAAGAATATCAGTATTGAAGCTATAGATGCGATCTCATCGTCCGTGTCCTGTTCTATTTCTTCTTTTCGCATGCCCCAGGTGCGCCGCTTGTTCACCCAATTCGATGCCGACGGCTCCGGTGGTTTGGACGTCAATGAATTCAACGCCCTCATGGTGGCGCTGGAACACCCCTCGGGAAGCCCTGACGGAGACGGGGAATCCTTGCTGGCGAAGTTCCGGTCTCTGGATGCAGGTGGCGGCGGGCATTTATCGGAATTTGAGCTCGGGCAATGGCTTGGGTCGCTGCCGGATCGACAGGTATTGGCCAGATGAGTTAATGCGTGTATTATGGTAACGCAGCGACCAATGCCGCCATCATTGTATTCATAAGAAGGGTTTGCTCGTTTCAAGCGAGGCCTTTTCGATGAACCCTTTATTCTTTTTCCCTTTCTATTTCGTACTCCCCTCCTTGTTTAATTTCTTGTTTATATATTAGGGCAAACCCGTGGACGACGCGGAAGTGCGCCAAGTGCTCACCGCAGCTGATAACAACCACGACGGGAAGATTGACTTCGGGGAGTTCGTGAAGCTGATGCAAAGCAACCAGAGCAAGAGCTCGTCTTAGGAAGTGAAAAGGGCTTCCGCTGCTTTTGCATGTCCCATTTTTTTGTTGTTGACTTATATAGTCCTTGATATTACAAGAATTGTGTCTTCCTTTCGACGAGGACGAGGGCACGGACCTTCAAAGTAGTGAACTCTTCTTCGATTTCGAGTTCGACTGTACCGTTCATTCGGCATATGCCCATAATCCGTAAGAGAAGTCACGAACTCCCCAGTCGCCCTATCCCTATCCCCAGCAGATCCAGAGATGTGATATGTGAGGTTCGAAGCTTGGCTGAGGATTACGCCCGTTTTTTGTAAACGATACGGGATTTCGTTTCGATTTCGTCAAAAGAGAGCACGCAATAACGCCAAAATAACGCGATATCGGGCGTTATTCAGCGAAATAACGAAAGATACGGCAAATTTTGACGATACGATTTATCGTAATACCCAGCCAAAGTTCAAAGTAAGTCCGCCTAAGTGCAATATAGAATACAGAATAAGTGCCATGTGCCATGTAGATGTAGGTGGCAATAGAAGTTATGAGTTAAGAGTCATCGAACTAGGCCCATTGTTTTATACTGGTGTTCTTTAAAGAAGCAGAATATAGTTTTTACTAAGCAGGTATCCATAAGCCATAAAAATAAAGCACAAGACAGCAAAACAGGACTGCCAGCCATCGGAGAATGCACATTTACTATTTCACTTTCTTCTGCTCCTCCAATAAAGCCCTGCCACCCACCGACATGCCCCTGGGCTTATTGATGTAAGCATTCAGAGCTTCGTCCCAGACTCCTTCTGCCGCTTTGATCGATTTCGCAACTGTTTCCTCGCTGTCAACCTCTTCGCGGCTGTCTTCTTCTTCGTCAAACGCTATGAGAGCAGCGAACTCGCCTCGCGCCATCGCACACACAAGAGTGGCACCAAGGCAGGCGGGGACGAGATAGAGGAGCGCCGGCTGCGTGGAAGAGCAAAAGCAGCAAAACAGAAGTGAGAGAACAGTGGACACCACACAAAGAAATGAGAGAGAAGCCACCGATTATTTTAGTTGCGTGGACTCAGCTACCAGTAATAACAACCACATATCACTTCCTACACTTTTGGAACGAACCTGCGCTGCTTTGTATTCTTCCATGACATACACCTGTGTGATGGTATAAGCAGTGCAAGTAAAAGTAAGATATTACTAATACACGGGGCCTAGAATGTCCTCATGCGTGTGCACTCGTCTTTCCTCTTCAAAAGTGACCAACTTACCGTGGTTGCGAGCCCCGCCACATACGCCACCATGCCGCTGTGGAAATACGGTTTGGCGAACACGCCGTGCGCACCGTCCGTAGCAATCGCGCCCGCTCTTTCAGCGTCAAAGCGCAGCATCAAGGCGAGGAAGAAGCCGGGAATGACAATGTCCCCTAAACCAAGCATGCTAAACTGAAGCTCTTCGCCACTGTAATTGGTGATCACTGTCTTGGCCACAACACTGGCAGCTCCTTCTACATTAGTGGTAGTAGCAGCAGTGGCATTGAAAGCAGGAGCTATTCTAGGGAACAGGAGTTTGATGGGAGCGTCAAGGCCCTTGGCAACGGTCACCATTACCGAGTCGCCTTCGAGCAAGCGATCGGTCCCAAACACCCAAAAGATGTCGTACAAAAAGAGCCCAGACAAGAGGATGGCGCCAACCTAATACACCGAAGCAAGTGGCATAAGTGAGTGTGTTAAAGTGTACAAAAGATAACAGAATATATTCAATCAACGTACTTTGAAGCTCCCAAGCGAGACTGCTTCCATTCCTTGCACAGCAAAAGCGATGCCAATGAGGTTGTTCAGAAGCCAGTATCTTTACATGAGTGAGACAAAAGAGACAGTGAGGGTTAAAAGGTGCTTCTTCAAATGAGATTTTGAACTACGGGGATGGTTCGTACTTGGTTTGGAAGTAAACGGCGGCCAAGACCAAAGACACAGATAGGCACCCGAGCTCGAGTGAAGTGAAGATCAAAGAGACAGGGCCTAGCCACGGGAGATGGAACACTCGGCCGTACTCCGGTGGAACTTTGTTCCCGTAGAGCAAAGGAATAAGCGGCACCTGAATTTGAACAGACACATACATTTGAATGTCAGGAACACGAGCTACTCGGTATCCACATAGGTATTCTACTCAATTTTATAATACATAACAGAGGGTATAGGAGCCAGGATGAGTACCGTCGCAGGTTCGATGAATGTAGCAACAGTGTAGGCGCCGATGAAGGAAAAGTAAATGGAGACAAGCAGGTCCAACCAATGCTTTGGTACGAACTTGATCACCACGAAGAGCCCGAACAGCATGCATGATCCCATAATAGGAAACTTCATGGCATCCTCCTACACGTGCATGGAAAGTGCGAGTAGGAAGTATAGTGTAAACATTTATATTTTGAGAGCAAATTCAGTTGGGAGAGCAAGTAGGCAAAAAGCTAGCTTTCAAATACATCAGCAGTATCCTAGACCTTGGAGATGGTGTCCCGTTCGCCGAAAGGCACTTCATTAACGTCTCGTAAGCGCAGGGACCGGTGGCAACCCAAGTATAGGATAATGACCACTGAGCCAATTAAGTTCGCGTACACAGGAAGATTCACAAAGTAAGGCGCTAACCAAATTACAAACAAAGCAATATAGGCTGCCACGAAGGTATTGTTGCGCGGCATCGAAGCAGGCGCGGCTAGAGTCGACCAGCTATTGTAAGATTCTTTAAAATATCTTGACGTGCTGCGAACTGTAAAAATACGCCCCTACGGGCTAACTTCGTTGAGGATGCACCCGTACGGGCAGTAACCAAGAAAACCGCGGGTTTTCCAGTTTTTTACCCACTTGCGTTCACAGAGAGATCCGTAAAATAGCGAGTGGGCTGAAGAAAACCCCAGTAAAACCTAGTAGCCTCGTGGGTTTTCTTGATTGCTGCGTACGGGGTGTTTGAATGAGCCACTTTGGACCGCTACAGGTACCGCTACAATCACTTCCATGGCCACTCGGGCATGTGTGTCTGATTAGAAATTCCCTAGGTGTGGGCTCCTCTCCTGGTATAAGCTTCCTTCCTTTGGTTTCCTCGTTTAAGCCCACTAATCTCGGCCCTTTGCCTGCATAAGGCAGTAGCCTCTTCCGGGCTTCTGGTTCGCCTCAGGGACAGGTCGAAGTGGAGACAGCTGACTCACTCCATTCCCAAACCTAAGGACACTCAGCCCAGTCGAACTCG
>Ga0307979_1003514_pt1 | contig 10459 bp, 16 predicted proteins | sample OrgLakmetage1058_FD_201833 | JGI IMG/M metagenome (GOLD analysis project Ga0307979, IMG submission 201833) | Saline water microbial communities from Organic Lake, Antarctica - #1058 | ecosystem: Environmental > Aquatic > Non-marine Saline and Alkaline > Saline | place: Antarctica: Organic Lake... | reverse complement strand
TAAAGCTATTCAAATATTGAAATAAGCGCAATTTTTTTAATTTTTTTGAAGCCACATCATGTAACAATCGTATACCAAACTTCTGCCCCGAAACCGTGCATTGCACGGGCACCTGCACTTGTATATACTTATACATACTATCTACAGTACAAAAATATGTTTGCCAGCAGCAGTACTTTACTTATTTCTTCTATGCTTACGTACAGTAATCATTTCAGAAGCTAGCTAGACTAACTTGCTAGCTTCTCTGATGTAGCTAGTTCCAGAGAACTTCTGAGCAGCTTAATTTCTTGGGATATAATAGCATTTTCGAGCGCGAGCGCCCGAAATAAACTATGTTGGGAGTTGCGGTGCCTTGGACCCTAGCACTACAGACCTTTTTATCTTTCTTTTTGGCGCCAAATGATACTTTAGGATTCGTCCCATCAAAGTCTCAACCTTGGAAGGTGCGTGAACGAAGACCATTCGAGGTGCATACTGTGTCACGTGCCACGAGTGACGATGCTAACGGCAACAACGAGCAAAACTATCCAGCCCCGGGTGAACAACTGCTTCCTGCTGGAACTATCAACCCAGCCCTTGCGGCCCAACTGTTGCCACGAGATCGCTACTTGCGGGTGTGGCCAGTTGCCTTGGGCACTTTTGGCGGTGCTGAATGCGTGGTGCTAGCTACAGTTCCTGGCGTTGGACTGGTAAGACTTGAAAGCGACAAGCTTATTCCTTGTCTTTGTTTTTTTTTTTTTGAGGGTGGCTTGCTTTTGAGAAGCTTGTTCACTCACAAGCATCGCATTCATTTTCAGTTCGCGATTTAAGAGAATCTCCGCTCTAAATTACTGTTTACATTCGATACAAAGAACGAAACACACTCAAAGACAAGCACGCACTCACCATTTTGGCATCTTCGTACAACCATTTCACTCCAGGTCAACGGCAAGGACGTCTTGGCGGTACCTCTGGAGCCTAACACTTGGGCACTTCCTAGTTGGCTACCTCTGCCACCGACAAGCAGCGCCTCGTTCGTGGCCTCTGACGACCTCAGCAGTAGTAGTAGCAGGAACACTGGTGGCACTGGTGGTGGAAGTATCGATGGTAGCAGAAACAGCGACAGTGGTAGCAGTGGTAGTAGTGGCAGCAGCAGGAGCTCTCCTTCGCAGTCGATTGTAGGCGGCATGAGCTCATCAGCAGCTCGAATGATGGACCGAGCCGTAAGTACGGATGTATAGTTCTCATCATCATGCTTGTGCCTGCGTTCTTTGTACGTATGGTTCGTATGATTCAGAAAATGGTAAGTGAATGGCTTGAGGGTGTTTTTTTTAATTCAATCGTTATCAATGAAGACAAAGTAGAAATAAGAATTAATCTCACAAAGTCCTCCATTGAACAGTCTTCACACTAACAATCTTTTCCTTTGCTTAATTATTTGCCTATTTCTATTCTTACTCTCTGCGTTATTCTTTGATATGGCTGTATACACTAGGTGCGAGGTGTCCCCTTACCCCGTTCCGAGTTTCTTCGCCTGTCTCCAGCGCTCGTGAACCGCGACGGTGGTCTCTATGACAACTTACCTTGGGAAGATTGGTGCGTGCTTTTGCCTGCACACCTCCTCCATTAAGATTTTCTTCCTGCAAAGCAACAAATTCATGTCGCTGCATCTCATGACGAACGATGTCAATTACTCAGGCATACGGGCGATTCCCAAATGGCAAAACGCAACGCTTACAACCGTTTCCTTGGGAAAGACTACCCGAAAAGCAGTTATTCTTCACCCGTGAATGCGAATGCTGCTGCAAGATACTTCGATGAGGACGCATCTGCTGCGTCTTCTGGGTCTGCTTCGCTGCCTGCTGCTTGGTCTGTGGACAAAGCACAGCGGGCATTGGACGTTTGCAAAGAAGAGGTCGCTAAGATTGCTGTCCTCATCTCACACGTGCTTGCTTTCATACTATTGTGAATAGGTCTCGCAGTTGTTGGCTCAATCCTAACGTCTAGTCGCCCTAACTTTAATCCTAACTCTGACCCTAGGTGCGAGACCTTGAGGCTTTGCTGATTACCACTCAAAAGAAAGACAGCAAGAAAGTTGCAGAATCAAAGACGAATTCGACCGATGATGGTTCATCTTCAACAATCTCGTCACGATTAGAAGAGGCAATTGCACGACGCGATTTGGCCGAAGTTCAATTAAAAGAGGCTTCCAAAGCAGCTGGGTAAGGACAGAAAATATGCAGCTTTTGATAGTTATATTCACGCGCATTAATTCCATTGAGAGATTATTAAGTGCTTTTCATTTTAAGGTTGAATTATGTGTTCAATGAGGAATGCCTGTTGCTGTTTATTCCGTAAACTGTAAACTGTGCCTAAGTGTGCACATGTTTATCTAAATTATTTGTTTGTGTGATTGTTGGCAGTTTTGACTCGAACGGCGGTCTCCTTGCTGGTCTCCTTGCAAAAATCAATGGACAAATCTCGGCCTCTCCGTCTTCACCATCGTCCACCAGTGGTGATCGAACGCAGAAGACGGCGGGGAAAAGCTTCTCCTCGCCTTTCTCTCAGCCTTCAAGTGAAGATGAAACAACTTCGTCGACTGCTTCGGAGCCATGGAGTTGGAAGAGCTTTCGGACAGGGCTGAAAAGCAATGACGACAATGGTGGCAGCAGCCAAGATCGTGTCTTTGGTTCAGCTTCGACCGAAGGTGATGGCGTTTACGGTGCCAGTGGTGCTGCTGGATTTACGGGTTATTCGTCGCCGTATGCGCTCATGCACGAGCTCGTTGACACGCAGCTGCGAGCAAAGGTAACTACTTATCATAGATACTTATGATTTTCCTTCAGAGTGAACAGTGTGAAAGAGGTCAGCGAGTGCAGGTGAGAGCATATTTTCAGGTAGTGTGTTTGGTAGATGTGAACGACTGTGGTTCCATTAATTCTCTCTCGAGCATCTCTTACGCGCCCACTCATCCTTCGCACTATCGTCATCTGCCACTTGTTACAACTGCCGCTTTCACTCGCGGCTGCTGCTGTGCATACATCAATGGCATGTACATCTATCATCAGGTCACCAGTGTGGTGCTCGAAGACGCGTGGCCCCTCCCTGTAAGCCTCGACGGGACCAGTACAGGGGGCAGCGGCGCGGGCGGCACAACAGGCTGGCCCCAAGGCACACCGCGCAAGTTGTTTGGGCTGGATGATGGCGGTGGCGGCGGCAGCACTACTAGTCAAGGTTTAGACGAAGACAATCAGGTTAGAGTGTGTGTGCACCCTTTACTTCATCGTGTTTTGGTCGTGAAATCTTCTCTCTCACGCTCACACACTACCTCACACACTACCTCACCCTCTCTCTCTCTCTCTTGTAATTTTATTCCTTTACCTTTACTGTGTATCCATCTAGGAAGCCGCGCGAGCATCAAGGCAACTGGGCGGAGCAGTGCAACTGGAGAGGAAGCCGAAAACGATCAAGCTCGCAGGCTTTCGAGTGCCGGACCCGTTGAGCGGTGGCGGTGCCACTGCGGTAGTGGAATGCTTCGCCGATGAGGTGGGTGTGTGTGTGTGTGTTTTTTTTTTTTTTTTTTACAGCGAGCATGCTTGTACGCACTTTGCGTCGCCTAGAACCGCATGTGTGCCTGGGCATGCCATTTTCATCCTGCGCGTGCCTTCCAAATGCCACCGTTTTCTGTATCACACTTTTTCAGTGCTTCGTCTTCTTTATTGTCTTCTTCTTCTCCTTTTTCTTCTTCTCCTCACTGCTTCTTATGATAATCACTTTTTATCTCTTGTTCTTTTCTCCTCCTCTTCTCCATGCATATCCATTCCCCCCCCCTCTCTTTAGGCCATTGGCCTCGCCATCGCTTCCAACGCACCTCTGTGGGTGGACAAGTCTTTGTGGGAGGCCCTCAAGCGGCCCGCGTCTGTTGCGGCCACCAAAATCACCCCTTCAGGCGGGGTGCGCCTGGAGATTGAGTCCAAAACGACAACCAAACAAACCACGAGTTCAACGGCTAAAAGCGACAGCATTCTTTCTTCTTCGTCTCCTCCAGCAGCACCATCAGCAGCACCGCAACCAGCATGGGAATTGAAGAGCGCTTCTGCCTTTCAGGCGATGTCGCCTATTGACAAGGTATGAACAAACGAGAGTGACCAGAGAAAGAGTGTCTGTTTTTGTCATCATTTTTGTCATTCAAATCTGAGACAATATTTCTCAATGCAACGTGTTGTACGTTTATTTTACCCCGTAGCATTTTACTTTTTTTTTGTTATATTCATTACCCCCCCCCCTCCCTGTTCTCTCTCTCTTTCTCTCTCTCTACCTCCCCAACAACATTCACAGGCGCGCACTTTGTTAGCCACAAACGAGTTCACCCGCTTAAGAAGGCGGCTGCCGAGGCCTCGCACGGTGGAAATGAAGGGAGCTGAAGGTAAGCAATGTCAACTACATCTTGTCTTTTCACTATCCGCACTGAAGAGCCTGATTATATATATTACCAAATGTGCTTTGTCCATGTGTGCAGACTCGCTTGACCCTCTTTTGCTGCCGTTGATGGACGAAGCAGTTCGCCGCGAAGTACGTGCTTTATAAATTCTGTTTAAAGAGAAGTCGCTGACTGCCTTGATTTGTTTTGATGATGATTTATCTCTGTAGATTTGTTTCGACTTTTCTATTACAATGGCCCTTTTGGTCTATTGTCTTCTTTTTTTTTTTCAACTACAATGATCGTACATATCCGGAATATGCCTACACACGTGGAGGTCCTGGTCGATCGTTCACTCGCCAAAGGAGACCTCGATCAAGCAGCGGCACTCCTGGAAGAAGCGTCAAGGTATTCGCTTCTGTTAATTGCTCTTTGAAGATGTTATACTTCTTTTATGATTCCGCCTCCTTCCACATATCAAGTTTGTGCGCAGGGCTCTGCTCATGAGATCTATGTGATCCACACGGTTTCTTTCCAATTTCTTTTGTTGCATTGTGCACGGGACCTGTACGGCGACGATATTTTCAATTGGGCCATATTCCTACAGCCGCAGCGACGTTTTGAAGCTGTTGCAGACCACTGAAGATGCCCTCTCGGAAGCCAGGGAGGCTGCAGCTGCTGCTGCTGCAGCTGCTACTAGCACAAGAGCCGCCACTGCCTCTGCTGCCGATACTAAGGAAACAGCACCTCAAGACGAAACAGCAGCAGCAGCAGCAGCAGCAGCAGCAGGTCCCCAATCAGAAAGCAGCTCTTCATTTGGCACGAGCACCGGTACTGCAGAAATGATAAGGCAGCTCGAGGCCCGCCGAGACTTCTTGAAAAGCGAATTGGGTTTGTTGACCGACTTGAGAGCGGATTTCACGCAGGACCAAGGCGAGTACTCGGCCTACTTGGATAAGGATGAGTGGTACGAGCGGGACCGAAGGAGAGCCCTGGGCTTGGACAAAAAGGAGGACCAATGAAATGGTTCAGTGTGGCTGTATGTCTCCCATCTACCTCCGATCTCTCCTGTCCCCTGCCTCTTACTTTTCCAAGTTTGAGGGCCTCGATGAGTCCTTGCGCCCTGCTTTGCGTGCTTCCTATCCTTCTATATGCACCTACGTAATTTAATTGTTGCTTTCTACGAAGTTTTCTAGCTTTTGGTGGCTAGTGGATTTTATACAGCATAAAGATGGCATGTGCCTTTACAAGATATGTTAAATAAAAACATAAGCAATGGGTGGTGTGTAATTCGGAATTCGCTATGGCAATGGGCTTTTATATCGAGATAAAACAGATCGGTTTCTATGACTCCTGCCCCCCCCCCGGAAATATGAACTCTTTTCCAACAAAGAAACCCCATGGCCATGGTCTTCCAGTATCGGTATTTATCGAAGGGTCAACCCCATTGCTTTGAACTCTTGCCGCGTGCGCATTGGAAATTTAAGAGCTGCGTCTTCGACACTTGCCCAAGGATTCGCAGAAGCCTCATTGTTGCCATCACTTCCATCACTGCCAACGCCAACGTTGCTGTTATCGTTGCCATTTTGGCCATCTCCGCTGGGTTTACCAGTGCTAGTGCTACTAGCACTACCTTCTGAAGTCGCAGGTGAAAGGGGCACAGCCCGAAACGCCAAGGCGTGCGCGCGCAGGCGAGCTTTGGCTTTCACTTTGAGAGATTCGCTGGCAACAGTGGTGGTGGTGTTGCCATTGCTGCCATCCTTGTTGTGGTGGTTGCTTCGTTTCCCTAGTCCGAGGTTGTCGACAACTTCGGCTTCGGAACAACTCAAAGCGTCGTAGGCTTATCAATTCGTTGAATCACATGTTTATACAGGGTAGATAGGGAAGACCACAAACGTATGAGATATCATATGAAAGGTAAAAAGGAAAACAGAGGAAGGAAACTGCGTTTTTGTTTATCAACCTTCAATATTTAATTTAAGATCAAAGATGAGCATAATTCTTATTTCTCACCTTCGAGTTTAAAGCCGCACGCCGCAGCCGCCTCACACCATTGGTCTAGAATAGAAGCTTGCTTCTTCATCTTGAAGCTACTCTTCGTGCTACTGCCAACAGCTGCGTCAGCTGAAGGTAGTGCTGACGAAGGAACAACCTTTCCTCCTCTTCCTACTTCATTTTCTGCACCTCCTTCTCCTTCACCTCCTCCGCCCTGGCGCGTCTTGGCACTCGTGGGCTCTGTAACCGTATGCCCACGGGAAGCCAGCTCCTGGCGCCGCAACGCCCGGCGCTGCTCGTAGGCCGCCTTTGTAGCATGGTATCATTGATAGAGATGCATGTGCGCGCGTGCGTGAGTGTTCGGCAATGAAAATACGTGTCGGGAAAAGAGAACGGTGAAAAAAGAGTGAACACAGAGTATTCACAGAGCGGACTGCGTAAGACCGCATTTCTGTCTTCACGCCTTTATGAAACTTATTTAAAAAAACAGGAATCTTTCATTTCATCAAAAATAACATTCAGACAATATTAACAAGTGCATTTGGTATACACGACTTCAGTACCTTTCGCTGGAGCGCGAGTTCTGAGGGAGGATCTCGGGCAATGCTCCACCGGTCCACGATCAAGAGCAAGCCGCCTTTTGGTGGTGGTACTACATTAGAACCAACATCACTGACGCTAGGATGCTTGTTGGTGTCATCATCTTCACGGCTGGGTAATAGTTCTGTCCCTGCCGCAGTTCCTGCTTGAGTTTTTGCTGCTTCTGTTATTGGAGCAGTAGCATCTCTACTGGTAGTGTTGATAGGGCTTGGTTGAAGGCATTTGCGAGCCTGCGTTAGCATGCGAGTGCGAAGGAAAGGGTCGGGCAGGTACGACAACACGAGGCTCATGGCCTGGAGGTCATGAAGTGGAAGGAAAAAAGATGAAAAAGGAGAAAGAATGGTGAGTGGGAAGATGAGAGAAAGAAGGTAAAGAAAAGATAAACTTTTCACGGCGAAACAGGTAGAAAGTTATTGAGAATTTCATTATACTCGTTTCATACTCAACAGCATAGTCATGAACACACAACTATGGACCCCCCCACCCTATCCTCTTTGCCATTCGCTTTCCGAAACGGTTTTGTATTTCTATTGCCCTAACCGCACCACTACGTCGAACCCTCCTTCGGGAAGAACAGCTACAGAAGGCATCTCGTTCCTGCCGTTGCTGCCGTTGCTGCTGTCACCACTACCACTACCACTACCACTACCACTGCTGTCGGTTTCGTCTCTGCCCTCTACGTACGTGCCTATCAGTACTCCGTTTGCGTCCGTTTGCTTTCCATGTGATGTCTTCAAATTTGAAGAATGAATCTCTGAAGAAATTTCAGCTTCAGCAGAGGTAGAAGCAGCACCATTAGTCAGAGCAGCCCCGTCAATGATCACTGGTTGAATGGGCACTGTGAGGAAGTCTCCGCGCAAAACACCAGTGCCTGGCTGGGGGCAGAGATCCAATGCCGTCACCTGAAGTGCCCAGTCCACCAACACAAACCAATAAATGTATGCATGCAAGACATGAACATTTATGCAAAGAATAAATAACTTGAACAAGATATCATGAATGATTAAAAACATCGATTGAATGGACAGAGAAAAAATGTTCATAAAGCACTGTTAAAATGAGTACGTTCCAACTCTCCCTAGAAACATACTAATGCTGAATACCTGAAGGGCGGAGCCGCCGAGGCTAGGATCGCGAGAAAAGGGGTTGTAACACGATCCCACGTCCAAAAGACGCACCACGGGTAGTGACGATGCCGAAGATGATTGCACTGGACTATAGAAAGACAGAGCACGATCAGCACACCACTGCATGCCCTGTTTCACCCAGCCTCTTTCCCCCATTTTCGCAGCTGCGACCGCATATCTGAAACATTAAGAGTGCAAAAGAGAGAGAGAGTGTGTGTGAACGGCAGATACAGGAAATGAAGCTGGTTCAATCTACTCTATAAAGGAGCTTCAGAACAATACCACCGCACCATGATAAACTTACTCGCCGAGCTCCGATACGTCACTCGTTGCGGCCAACCACCCTTCATGCACTGCTTCGCCTGCAAGCGCCCCAGTTCCATCACCAACGTTTGCACTGGCAGCAGGGAAAGCAGGAGATGTGCAGTCCGGTGTCAGCGCAGACTCCGAAGGTTTGAACCCATTTTCAGAGCTCTTGCTGAGCACTTCATGGGCAACTGCTGAACCAGAGTTGAATTGAGGTTGGCTCGATGTGGAGTGCCGTTGCAGCGACTCTTGGGAAGAGCTCCCCGTAGCCGCTATCAAACTGTTCAACGACGTCCGTGAAATAGAGCAAGTGTTAGCATAGTCAATAATCTTCATAGAATGAGAAGGACATTGAACATGAAGAAGTCCAAAATAAATTCAACAATTTTGATTAAAAATACTTCGGAAAATAATTCAGCAGTCACTACAACGGAAAGCGAGCCCCAACCTGTTGTGGTGTTTTGATATGGTTTGGCACACAGCAATCACTTCAACCCGACGAGCTTCTTCAGCCTACGAAGATAGGGAAATTGAGATATCAGTCGAACATAATTGGAGTGCTTAAATTAGTGGTAATCGAAGAGAATCAGATATTTATGAGGCGGTAGAGGCCAAGCGAAGACGACAAAAGTGAATAGTTCTTTGCGCACGCATGCGCGCGTGAATTCAAAGGATACGGAAATGGAAAGTTGTTTGAGGGCACATCTCTCTTACGTGTGCAACAGTACGCACGACACGCTGTGTAGCAGCCAGCAACTCTGGTGACACTCTTTCTTCTAAACAGACAGAAGGCTCCACGCCATGAGAATTTCCTGGGACGTTCTCAGCGCTTGAAAAGGCGCCAGTACCCGATGCTGCTTTCAACACAGTTGTAACCTCACGTGAAAGCAACAACGAGTCAGCGCAGCCTCGGCGCACTCCTCGCACGAGCAGTAAACGCAAATCTGCTGCTCTTTCGTTCGTGCGTCGAGCTGCGGCTGCTGCTTCCGCTGTTGCTGTTGCTGCAGTCAACAAGGTTGCCTCATTTTCAGATGTTTCAGGTGCTGGCGATTGGTATGCGGGAGAGGCTCCGTTCTTGGCTACTCCAACTATTCTAGGCGACTGAACGGCTTGCATAGCTTGTTTTGGCGATGAATCTGCCATTGAACTCCTGGCGTCTAGATCAGGCACTGCTTCCATACTTGGTATTTCAACAGCGTTGGGTGATGGAATTGCGATCGCAAGGGCTGGGCTAGAGCTAGCAATAGCCTGGAGCTCGTGCGCCATGGCCTGCGCCAGCGCATGCACAAGCGCTAGCGTAGCCGCAGACAATGGCTTCGGATTCAACGCTAGATTTGAGGCAATGGCTTGAAATCGAGCAAGGAGAGCATCGCCGAGCACTCTTTTCGAATACACCTGCAGAGCGGCCTCCCTGTGAGCAAGGCTCAGCCCACTAAACTGCTGAACAACCGACATTGGGCGTAGAATACGATAACGCACGAGCGAAATTGCTAGCGAGCTCGTTTTTGCTCGAGTGGATATGATAGAGTGTATCGTCTTTTAGTGCTTTGACCACCAAAGTGAGTGGTTTCGGAAAAGTCGAGAGCGCGTGAAGGAGGTGGCTGCGGGCCTTTACACCAGATGAACCTAACTACTAGGGATTCGTTGGGTCGCGAGTATGGTGTAGCGTGAAGCGAGTATGCGAAGCTAAGTAGCTTAGCCAGCTAGTGGTGGAATAGTGGCCGGTTGTTGGATTGGCCGCTCTCTAATCCCTAGTGGGTGTGAATCGACCACCCCCTACCCTGCAGTGTAAATTCTTTGAGGCAAGGTTATTGTGCTCGGAACTCGGAACTCGTTCAGTGGGGTCCGAGTAAGCCCTTTCTGGGCGAGTTCGGCGATTATTTCTCGCTCACTCGAGGGGTAGTGCGGCTTCAAAGTGCGTATCGACTCTAGCTTTTAACGACTCTTATTCGGAATTACGTGCACCTCCGTCCGTAGTCCGCAGCACTGGCTTGTGTCACTCGGGTTTGTATTATTCCGAGTTCACCCC
>Ga0307979_1003507_pt1 | contig 10472 bp, 14 predicted proteins | sample OrgLakmetage1058_FD_201833 | JGI IMG/M metagenome (GOLD analysis project Ga0307979, IMG submission 201833) | Saline water microbial communities from Organic Lake, Antarctica - #1058 | ecosystem: Environmental > Aquatic > Non-marine Saline and Alkaline > Saline | place: Antarctica: Organic Lake... | reverse complement strand
AACAACAGTGGTAACAGCGGCGGCCCAGGACCTGCTGTGGTAGCGCAGCCACGTGCGGCTCTAGGTGCAGCGACCGCAACAGGCGGTAATGGCCTTAGTGCTCCTAGTAACTCAAAAGGGGACGAAGGTCGCAGTGACCAAGCCTCGCCTTCGCCGCGCCCCTCTAGCGGCGGCGGTGGTGGCAGTGGAGCTAGCAACGGAAACAATCACAACAACAATAACCGAGGCGGCGGCGGGCGCGGCGACCGGCGTGGAGGCCACAATAACGGTGGCCGCGGCGGCGACGGCGGTGCCAGCGGTCGCGCGAAGATGCAGGACCGGCGCGCAGACATGCACGATCCCGACTTCCAGCGCCGTCAGAGCCCACATCAAGGCGCGCCTGGCTACGGCGGCTACGGTGGCGGCGGCTATGGCGGCGGCTACGGTGGCGGTTTCGTGCAGCCTCCTTACTCGGGGCAGGGTTACGGCTACCCGAACAATTACGGTCAAGTTCCTGTCCCTTATGGAGTTCCTCCTCCTGGCTATGGATACATGCCCCAGCAAGGTGCCTATTACCCTCACCAAGGACAGTACCCCCCACAACAACACGGCTACCCCCCACAACAGAACGGTTACCCACCTCCTAACGGCGGTTACCATGCTCCGCAGCAGGGCTACCACCAGCAGTACCCACCGCCCCAGCAGCAGGGAGGGCGACAAACACAGGCCGAAAGATCACATGAAGAATTTCCGGCGCTCGGAGGCAAGTAATGAATGGACCACTCTGGTGCCATGGCGCATGATGGAAATTGGCAGTCAGGGATTACGGCAGTTCAGTTTGCTATGAGCTAAAAAGAGATGGCCCGTTCTCGTAGAATGGTTCTGGATTTGTTTAGTCCGACCCAGCAGGGGGCTGCGCCTTTTTAGCCGCATGGAAGTAATCCATTATCTATTATCAAACAAATAATTACTAACCTACCTAACCGACAGGCATGTGGCATTTATGACGTAGAGATATAAACTTTTAAGTTATATATTTCTTGGTCTTTGCTCATCTCTAACTTCCAGGTGCACCAGATAAGCAGGAATTATACCAGAGCTAATTTCCTTACAAGTAGCTCAAAAGATGACAGAAAAGCGCCCTGGCGTCTTCTCCGCAAAAGTAGTTTGCTCAAACCGCAGTTGCTTTATCTCTATTTGTCCTTCGTACGCAGTTTGTACCTCTATTATATCAGCGCCGTTTAAATTGCTTGCAATGATTACAATGCGCACTTGTTTGCGTTCCTTTCTCATACAAACATTCCGTAAGGGGAGGTTTCACCGGCGTCAAGACGGGCCATGTGGACCATCAAATCTACCACGCGATTGGAGTAGCCCCACTCGTTGTCATACCAGGCCACAACCTTCACGTAGTTGGGGTTGAGCATGATACCTGCCCCCGCGTCGAAGATGCACGACTCGGCCTCGGTTTCGAAGTCGGTGGACACCAAGTCCTATACAGGGAATTTCAAAGTTCACAAAAAGACGCACAAGTAGTAGAATGGACACAACGAGATGCGTATCCATAAGTGCAGGGATTTTACTCAAGAATGGCGTCGTCTCCCTGCATTACCTCGTCAGTGTAGCCGAGGAATCCTTTTTGCGAGCCGTTCGCGTTCTTTTGAATGAGTTGGCAGATCTCTTCATAAGTGGTCGACTTGTCAAGCACGCAGGTCAAATCCACGACGGACACGTCAGCGGTAGGCACGCGGAACGCCATGCCAGTGAGCTTGCCCTTGAGGTCCGGGATCACCTTGGTCACTGCCTTGGCAGCGCCGGTGGAGGAAGGGATGATGTTGCCCGACGCGCAACGGCCGCCGCGCCAGTCCTTGTTGGAGGAGCTGTCGACCACTTTTTGGGTGGCGGTCATGGCGTGCACGGTGGTCATGAGGCCCATTTTGATCCCGTACTCGTCGTTGATGGCCTTCACCATGGGAGCTAGGCCGTTGGTGGTGCAAGAAGCGCACGACACCGCCTTCATGTCGGTGGTGTAGGAGCCCTGATTCACGCCTGTTCGAAGAGAAGGGGGAGATAATACGACATGAACGGCTCGAATGACGAGGATAAAACGACAAAAAGAGGTGAAGGCGGAGAAAGCAGGTGTGGTTAAAGGATAGAAGCAGGAATTGCGTTCCGAATGTGCACAAATACGCACCCATCACAATCACGGGCGAGTCATCCTTGGCTGGGGCGGAAAACACAACCTTCTTGGCACCTGCCGTCAAGTGCGCTTGCACCTGACAAAACAAGTATTCAAGATCTAAATGAGAATTAAGGGAGGTAAATGTTGGTGTGTCTTTTTTCGCATGGTGCTCTAGGGTAAAAGAAAGATCGGTCAAAATAGAACAATTACCTTTTCAGCAGTCAAGAAGGCTCCAGTAGATTCGCACACGTATTCAGCACCGTATTTCGCGAATGGAATCTCTTGAGGATTCCGAGTATGGCTCAAGGGGACCACCTGTGCGATGACAAAAGCAAAAATTCAATTCTCAAAGCGAAAGTGAACTGATAAGACTTCGAAGCATACTAAGTTGGGTCGATCTCAATGAATTGTTTCTCGAGGTTTCGAGTAGTGCATTAACACTCAACAGAACCAAATTCCCAGGCCTATCTTGTGAAACACTCTTGCACTCAAAAAATCGCTTTTTCAAAACTCCCTTTTTTTCTTTTACTTGGCCGTCAATGATCAGATTGTCGCCTTCCACTTCAACGAGGCCCTTGTACCGGCCGTGAATGGAGTCGTACTTGAATTGGTATGCCTGCACAGAAAGGCAAAGCATCGCAAACGCAATGAAAGTAAAAGAACGAAAAACTAGAATAAGAGGATACTCTATCATTTTTGAATATTAAGTTGAGCTATAAAATCGGAAGGAGAACTGTCGTGGAGAATCCTAGTGGCTATGGGTCGTGTTAAAAAGCCATCTTACCATGTATTCTGCGGAGGCACCCGAGTTGATGAGGTTTAGGGTCGTGTCAGGAGATTTCACCTAACAGGAATTGAAGGTATAGATAGTAACGTTAGGCTAGAACTAAAACTTAGATACTTGTAATGAGAAGCCACGTTCATGTTCCTCTATTCGTATTCCTTTCCAGAAGACATGGGCACTATAAAAGCCTGTCGAACATCGTCCCACGCCACCTTCATTAAAAGCTAAGAACTCTCGCTAGAAGATACCATGATGCGGGCAACAAGACGGCCAATGCGGCCGAAGCCGTTGATGCCGCAAGGCACCGCCGACATGGAGGTCGGGGTGGTTAAGGCCGCAGCCGAGCCGAAGGCCAGAGCTAGAATTACGGCCGAGAACTACGGCGCAGTCATAAAATCAACGCGACAACATGGAGCAGTCTCATCAGATTAACGGTGTCTAATTTTTATTTCAAACATAAAACCAGATTAGGTCTTTTGCAATTATAGCCCATTAAGTTATACACGGCGCCTACCTTCATGTTGAGGACGTGGAGGAAGGATGAGTTAACTCGTAAGTAGCAGGACGTCATCCGTGGCTGTATCTTTTTTTATGCGAAGTCAGAAATCGTCAGCACAAAATCAAGGTAGGAAAATCGAGTCAGTTCAAACACCACGAGAAAATGTGAAATCCGTTGGAAATCCGTAAGAATTTACGGGCTACACTGAGTGTACCTTTTTCTGTGTGAGTGTACCTTGAAGTGAAGTTGTTGGTTCCTTCACAAAATGGCTCTCCGATTTTGTGTTGCCGCATGCCTCGTGGCGCTCGCCATGGGCTTCGCACCCGCTGCTCCTCGTGCCATCCGCCAAAACGGTGAAAGGATCGCAGAATTAGCTGCATTCAATAGCTCCTGCGTTCTATTTACCTAATTGGCATCTACCGAGTCAGCAGCAGTATCATAAATGAGTCGCTGCGGTAGTATATCTGCAAAAGAGCTTCAAAAGCACTTCAATGAGCATGATTGATGTTATGGAATTCAAATAATTTTGAATACTCATTTGTTTCTGAAGCGATTGCTCGTAGCCCATTGAATTGAGCCGGCACCCTCCTTGATCTGCTGCACCTTTTCCTTCCTCTTACCATCCTATGTAGCATTGCGTCTCTCTTAAATTAATTGCATGCCCGAATGCATACCCTATTTTCTCAGTTCTTTTCCTGCGAATTATCATACTCCAATCTTCAATAGGCCGGCGCCTGGCGCATGTGTCCACGGAGTCGGAGCGCATCTTCAAGGAAGCGAAGGACCTGATGCCGGGTGGGGTGTCATCGCCAGTGCGGGCTTTTAAATCCGTGGGCGGTAACCCAGTAGTATTCGATCGCGTCAAGGGCGCTTACGCATGGGATGTCGATGGCAACAAGTAAGCCATGCATCAGTGCATTAGTTTACGTCGTCTGTGCTCATGTATTGGTTATCATACTTTTTGACTATCTTGAGTGTAGTCAGGAGTTGCGACCACGTCAAGATGTTCAGGAAATGCTCGATCCTTGAGGACAAGCATACTTCTTGAGTAAAACCTTTCTCTTACTCATATCCACCCCTTCCACTTCTTGACTTTTCTTCCACCTTCCACAGGTACGTGGACTTTGTAGGCACTTGGGGCCCTGCGATCTGCGGCCACGCCAACGACGAAGTCCTCGACGTGCTCAGAGAGCAAATGGAAAAAGGTACGTCCTTCGGCGCCCCTTCCGCCCTGGAAAATGTGCTGGCCAAGGCAGTGATCGACGCGGTGCCCTCGGTCGAGATGGTGCGCTTCACCAACAGCGGCACCGAGGCCTGCATGGGCATGTTGCGCCTGGTGCGCGCCTACACGGGCCGCGAAAAGGTAGTCAAGTTCAACGGCTGCTACCACGGCCACGCGGACGGCTTCTTGGTGCAGGCCGGCAGCGGCGTGGCTACCCTCGGCCTGCCGGACTCCCCCGGGGTCCCTGCGGGTGCGACCAAGGACACTCTGGTGGCCAAGTACAACGACTTAGCCTCGGTAGAGGCCTTGCTCAAGGAGCACGAGTGTGCTGCCGTGATCCTGGAGCCGGTGGTCGGCAACAGCGGCTTCATTCCCCCCGAGCCAGGTTTCCTCGAAGGCCTCCGCGAGCTCACTACCAAGTACGGCGCTCTGCTGGTGTTCGACGAAGTGATGACGGGCTTCCGCATCTCGTACGGCTGCGCCCAGAAGCACTTCGGCGTGACCCCTGACGTCACCACCATGGGCAAGGTAATTGGCGGTGGCCTCCCTGTAGGCGCCTACGGTGGACGCCGCGACATCATGGAGATGGTGGCGCCTGCGGGCCCCATGTACCAAGCAGGCACCTTGAGCGGCAACCCGCTTGCCATGGTGGCGGGCATCAAGACTCTGGAAATCCTTCAGCGCCCTGGCAGCTACGAGCACCTGACCAAGCTCACAGAGAAGCTGGTAGCAGGCATTTTGGCGGAGGGCAAAGCCGCGGGCCACGCGATTTGCGGCGGCAGCATCAGCGGCATGTTTGGCTTCTTCTTCTGCGAAGGGCCCGTGAAGTGCTTCGAGGACGCTACTGCTTCCGACACCGAGAAGTTCGGCCGATGGCACCGGGGCATGCTTGAGCGCGGCGTGTATCTGGCGCCTTCGCAGTACGAGGCTGGCTTCACCGGCTTGGCCCACACTGAGGAGGACGTGGAGTTCACCATCAAGGCAGCCAAGGAGGTGTTCGCGACCCTTTAAGAAGAAGAAGCAGAAGAAGTGTGTCTTCAGTTGAGCTTTGGGTTTAAGGCTTGTGGCTGCAAGGCTGCAGCGGGAGATTGGATTGAAGTAACTTAGAGCTGCGCTCATGGATCTGCCTCCTATTCGCGCAAATAACTTACATGTTAGCCCGCTAATTTTGGACCTAGACCTCTTTCTCTTTGTAAACCCTTGGGATCCGCCCCAGGATAATATATACAAGTAGTTGGCAGTTGGCTAGGATATGGATATGATTTACGCCGTAAATTACGCGGGGGAGCGGAGGAGCCATTTACCATTTAGGCTTCTTAAAAGGGAAAAGGGGAACCCGTTCCGGCAAAGCGCACCACTTCCCTCCGCGAAGCTCTGTTCGTAGTCCGTAGGCATTTAGAAGGGAGCCTATGCCGGCAAAGCGCACCTCCCTCCGTGGGCAGAGACCACGAATCCACGAATGGCACACAGGCAGAAAGGCAATGAGCTAATTAGTGATGTATGAAGTAGGGAAGGGAGTTGGAAGTGTAGGGGGTACAGCACCACCAAAGAACACCAAGAACCCGTATTTTCAACGAAGTAAAAAATAAGCTCGAGGCGCGTAAATCCTGCATGTACGTAAATCGCACCCTTCGTAGTTTGCAGTTGGTGGTTGCGAACTCGAACTCGAACTAATACAAACCCATATGACACAAAAGCCAGTGCAGCGGGCAGAAGTGTACACGCGTGCGTTGCGCACAGGTCAAAATCGTAAATAGGAAGTGTGTAGAGGCGAGGAAGTTTGACCCCCCGCCCCCCCCCTCTAATGTGGAAACTGTTCATGATATTTAGAATTTGTTGAGTTATTTCTTATTGAGGATTGAGGAACTCCCCTTTTGTAAGTTTTAAGGGAGTTCGACTTATCGTATTGACGGGATTGGGAGAATGGGGGTGTGCAGACGCAGACGGAACGTTCTATCCGGACAATCAGCGATGATAGCCATCAACACAGGGGCGATTTTCAGAATGCACCACCCGTGAGCCACCAGTTAGTCGCACGTCGCTATCTAGAGTTAATGTTAATGTGTGGGGAATAAAGAAAATTGGAATATTATAATAATATTGTAAGTGAACGGTTGGCTGCTATTTCGTTCACACTCAAATTCCGCAAAACAGTTTGGAATGAAATCAGATTGGTATTTATTTCGGTCAAAAGAAATTATTCATTAAGGCCAGGTCGGCTGTGGGACAAAAAAGTTCTGCCTGACGCCTACCCCTCACTTCACGTAATTAGGGGGCGGTACAGCTGCATCCATGGCTGAGAGCCAAGAAGCTACTGCAATAGGCGCGTTAGTTCGGAGCTCAGCCCCAAGAGGCACGCCATCCGCAGCGCCGAGAACTCCGTAGACGGCCACGTCGCCCCAATCTGGAGACGCGCCACCGCGGAAAGGCCTCAGTGCATCTTCCTTTGAGGCCCCTGCGCTGTGTGCTGACGCAGCACGGTTGAGCTCGGTGTCCCATTCGTCAAGGCAAGCCCACAGCTCTTTTCGTTCGTCCTTGATGCCATACTTCGCTTTCACCTGGGGAGAAAAAAATAGGGCGCTGGGTCAATCGCACGACAAACACACGGGTTCGCTTTACTTGGATAGGCTTCGGAATGGCAAAGCAGACAAAAAGGAGATCAACGATGGCCAACATCCACACTTCGAAACATTGTACCGAAGAATTAATGCAAAATAAATGGCTGCTACCCTTCTCTACCTTGTTGTGTGCTAAGCTCATGCCAAGTGCGCCAACGGTCTGCGTCAAGAACGCGTCCACGCTTGAGATGCCGTCCGTAGACGAAAGGTACGCGAGGGCTTGGCGAGACTCAGAAAACGAACGCGTCATGTTCGGGTACATCATCACCTAGCAACACACATAAGAGGCCAAATATCTTACAGCCAAGTAGGGTAAAGCCAAATTTCGACCTCCTGAAGCCATAATTCAGTTCTACTTCCGCAGTGGAAGAGTAGTCGAACAATACTACTCCGTAGAACTGACACCAAGTCGAAATGTGCGTGTGAAAGAGAAATCGTAGCAAGCACTAATTCAAGATTGAAGAAAAAATACCGCTAATTTTGAAGTCGCCCATGTTGCCCACTGGCGGGCTCCTTCGTCAGCAAATGAGCTCTTGGCCTCACTGCCGCTGGATGTGGAAGTTGCTGCAGGAGGTGCGCCGAAACGCTCCAGCAATGTGTCAGCAATAGCAGCCGAGTCTGGTACAACAGTGCCGTCGCTCGCAAAAACAGCAATCGGAACCTTTTTGTAGTCCGTCGACCATTTGAGCTGCTTCTTAGTGAGAGGACTGACTTCCACCTACAGATAGCAAAAGTAAGAAAACACAAACGAGACAACTTCAGCCGATCGCAATAAAAACAAATATTGCGTACGAAGAGTGCTGATCAAATTTCAGGAACCTAGCTAGCTGTACCTCAGAGAACGGAGTGCCTTGCATTGCGAGTAAAGCACGAGTCCTAGCGCAATAAGGGCATATTTTGTAGCTGTAAAGCAACACTTCAGCTCCGGCTGGAACTTTAGGCACGGCAGCTGCCGCCGTAGCAGAAAGATTCCGAGCAGCCGACAGTGGCGCTAAATACAAGGGACGGGCGGCTAGTCGAGACGCCACAAACATGTTTCAATGGGTTTATGAGCTACTCAATCTATGAGGCTACTTCTCTTACTTGGGCTAAAGATTTTTAGAAGCTTCTGACCTCTACCCTTGCCTCAACTCTGACGCCACGTGTCCAGTGATGTTGTTCGGATGTTGTGAAGACGAACAAAAAATTTGACACTTTTAGACGACTTCAAACTTCAAACAAACAAACCAACTCCAGCACCCCACGACTGTACGCATTGCATGGCGCATGTATAACTCCACAGGAGCTGCGTACCTCATCGGGCAGCACGTATCGATGCTAAAAGTTTCCTATTACGAAATAGTTTAGTTAGTCGAAGCAGTTATAGACGTTCCGAAGTCATTTGCCAATTAGTTTTGGGATCATGACACAATGACAACTTCGTCTTCGGAAAGTACTACTCTCACCTCAGTACTCGTCGCTTAAGGAACGTATTGAATCCTTAAGTTTAGCACTGGGCAGCACCATAAGATATCTAAATCGCTAATATACTCAAAACATATGGCTCGTGTTGCTTTATTTTTGACTGTTCTACTCTCCTCGAATCACGATTTATTTACTGGGGTTGCGAGCGCTTTTCAATTCCCAACTACGCTGGCAGATCGAGCTATTTTGAATCAAAATCACCGCAACGTTCGTGCTCGGGGCATTATTTCTGGTTCTTGGTTTAAACAAAAATCTTACGCCCAAGCTTCTGCGTTGGAGAATGAGCGCCGCTTTCGACGCACTCGGTTGTTGGGCCTCTTCAGTAGCGTATCTCTTTTCACAGCTTGCTACTCCTTCGGAGCTGCCTTAAATCCCTCACCATTGTCTACGGTACGCCTATTTCTACCCAGCCTTATTGCAGTAGCATTTGCAATTATTCGTGCTATGCCAGTGCGCGTGAAGACGCGACCTCTCGGCTTGAGCGATGGACTCGAAGTTTGCAGTGCTCTAGGGCCTTCTGGAGAGGACAAAGGCCTTGGACTCTTTGCCCTGCGCCCGATGACCAAGGGCACATACCTATTTGATTTTGAGGGAGAAGTGCTGTCTGAAGAAGACCTGCATCGCCGATATGACGAAAAGAGCACCTTCCTTGTTATTCCCGACTACGTATCAAAGCTCACCGGTCCCTGGGGCATAGAGGAACCGATATTCGTCGATGCCAGTAATCCTGAGAAGTCAAACTTGGCACGGTACATGAACAATGCCCCAAAAGATAGTATAGACTGCAACACGATTTCGCGCCGCCAAAGGTGGTCTTTTGGGCCGCAGTCAGCCACGAAAGGTCGTGCTATTCGCTACTTCCTGTCTCGGGACGTCGCGAAAGGCGAGGAACTGTCCTGCGATTACAACGACCGCACATAGGGACTCTGGTTTTTGGGATTTAAACGCACATGTAGCAGAAATTTCGAGCTTAGTCCACGTGGATAGTGTACGTGTGGATATTAGTCCCTTTTAAGTCTGAATTTAAACACTCCCCTTCTTGCAAGCCCTTGAGTTCTCTTTCGTGGGCGCTAGGATCCCCGTTTATGCATATCAATGTTGATGTATGTGGGAGGTACACCTCCCACATACATCAGCAATCAAGTCTTTCGGAATTCCATTCGCAGCTGCAACAACCAAGTTCCTTGAAGTCAGGCATCTTGATAGCTCACAAGTCATAATCTGTACAATCTACAATTGAGGGAATTGCGGTATAATTGCGATATACGCGATTCTGGTTTTCAGCACCGTAGGCGAGTGTAGAGTAGAAACAACTGCACAACCGAAATTCTTGAAGCTGGAGTAGCTTAATAGCTACGTGCTTCTTGTGGCTTTTAACTATTAAAACAAACAGCAGGCCACCTGCCACCTGGCTCCTGGTCGTCTGGTCGTACGAAAGACCAGCTAGATAAAAATAAGTTCACTCTTGCTTTCGGAAATCGGCGTCTCCCGTATGAGATCTCAGGAAGAGAGGGGGGATGCCGCAGGTCGAGATTTATTGTACAACGCACAACGGCGTTCTGCTCTTTGACACATGTCGCATGTCGCATGTCGGTGCTTGAACTCGAACTCGAACTAATACAAACCCAAATGGCACAGAAGCCAATGCTGCGGGCAGAAGTGGGAATGCGCGTGCGTTGCGCAAACAAAGCAAGTGCGGAATGATTCAGGAGGGAGAGGGGCAT
>Ga0307979_1003505_pt1 | contig 10477 bp, 5 predicted proteins | sample OrgLakmetage1058_FD_201833 | JGI IMG/M metagenome (GOLD analysis project Ga0307979, IMG submission 201833) | Saline water microbial communities from Organic Lake, Antarctica - #1058 | ecosystem: Environmental > Aquatic > Non-marine Saline and Alkaline > Saline | place: Antarctica: Organic Lake... | reverse complement strand
TTAGCTACGCTAATGGCTAGCTATTAGCTAAGTAACTTGGCTGCCTAGCTACTGTAGCTAAGTAGCTAAGTAGAGCTGCAGCTGCCTACTACAGACGACTACAGATACAGAGATACAGTACACAGTACGCGCGTACGCCTGCTTCTGCTACAGTGCTACAGTACGCACGCGTACTGTACAGTACATATCCATTACAGGGTAGGGTTTACTTGTCGACGGCCCAAACCACTCCTCATCATTCGTAAACCTACGTTCCGGGGTCCTTCGGATTACGAATGATGAGGAGTGGGCCCAAACATGTATGTGCATTTTCTCCTCTACAGTACGAACTACTGTTAGGAGGAAATTATCTGAATTATTTTTGGCACAGGCCCCGAGGGGCCTAAATTAGACGGCTAACATGCAGGCAGGAAATACAAAGCAACTAACTCATACTAGAAGTAAAGCCTTCTCGAACTCAAAGGCCAGAGTGACAATGGAAGTGGTGGTAACGGTCCAAAGTGTATTTTTGACACAGGCCCCGAGGGACGGAAATTAGAAAATTGTTGCGAAATAACCCAAATTCACCTTAAATGAAAAAGCCAAATTCCCAACAACCTAAGCTAATAGGCCGAAAGACAAAGCAAATCAGCATATACTAGAAGAGGAGCCAGTGATAGAAGAGGAGCTGATCTGAAACACATGCCCGAGTGACGTGCTCATTTCCCACTTGCAGAGGAGGGGGCTACTAGGAAGTCTCTCAGGCGATTCTGAAGAAGAGTCGCTCACCCCCGAGCATTGGAGTTACTCTAATATCTAATATGTGTTTTTCTGAGCCCCCCCCCCGAGAGGGAACTGGATTCAGTAACTAAGTAACAGACGAGGTTGACAGGGTGCCATCTAATCGGCGTCTAAAGAGTCTTCCAGCCCGGACTGAAAGGTGTTCGGGGCTTGTAAAAAAAATCATGGGGATTCGTGGATAGACGCGACAGGTTCAAAGACCGACTACCAACCCGCTTCGAGGCCTCAGAAGTTGAATTCCAAAGAGATCTTACTAAAGCGCAGGTGCCGTGCGCAAAGTGAATTTATGGCTTGCCAGAATAGCTTTTGACATAAGCCACGAAGTACCAGACTAAAGTATGTGCTTAATTATCTGGAGTTCTACTGCACCAGCCAACCTGCAATGCGTGACTGCGAGCTGTACGTGTTCCGGGATTAAGCCAAGATATGTTGAAGCACAACTGTTTTATGTATAGCAGTTTATTGCGGGCTCATAAGGTCTAACTTACAGTATCAACTATATCCTCCTGGACTTTAGATTCAATGATTCGAGAGGCCATGAAATTCACTCAGAATTCTGAAGGATCTCAAAAGAGCTTTTAAACAGGAAGCAAGAATCACGAATGCCAATACAAGCCTGATGAATTTTGCTACTTATAAGGCTTCTGAAACACAATAAAAGTCTATAAGTGTCTGCCTTGTGCACTCAGAAAAAGCCAGAATATGAACCCCGTGCCTGGCCTTTAATCTGGCCCGAGGGACACTATAGACGCCGACTCTAGATGGCATTCATTCTGTTAGTTACTAAATCCAGTCCCCCCTCGGGGTATAAAAAAAGCGAGTGCCGGAGCGACTGCTGATAGCCTAGCAAGATGGAAGGGGAATTAAAGCAATCACTGCAAGAATCCAGTCAGACCGGATCGCTACAAGAAATACTTTAATCACCAACCAGGTCCACAGCCCAGCCCGCTAGATCCCGTTGTCGCCACCTTGATGGCACCTCACTATTTTAGTTACTGAATCCAGTGCCCCTCGGGGAGTCAAGAACTAGGGATGAATCGGCCACTTCCATACGAGCATCGACGACAGTTACACTGCTTCTTATACACAGGAAAAGTGATGAAGAAGTGATGAAAAGTGCAGAAAATAAGTGAAGTTATGTTCACTTTTCGAGTTCTGCACTTAGTATCTCCACTTCTAGGTACACTGTGGAGTATGGAGCTTGCACTCATGTTTTCGCCTTTTTGACAGCCTGTGACGGGAGATACGGCGACGAAATTGGACTATTAATGCCAAAAGTGACGATGTTGCTACGTGCGCTGGGAGGTAGATATTGACCTCTTTTTCAATGGAAATTATTTTGCGTTCTGTAACCATGCGCCTTCTCTTCATTTCTAGCTAGAATATGCAAGACCCACATCTGTTCCGATTTTTGCGGTACTCTCAGCCTCCCACATTTCTCTGATTCCGAAGAGCCTTTACATACGAAGCACATAAGTTCGTGTGTGCACTTCTAACGTGAGCAGCCTCATGTTTTGGGGCTTGAATTACTTCGAGCTCGACTTGTAGTTTCATCGAGCAAAACTATCAAAGGGGTCGATTCCCAGCGTGTGAATGCGCGTTCCGAGCATGAATGTATTTTAAAGATTTGAATTGAGACCGCGTGAGTCGTTTGAGCTCTTGTATCACCGTTGAAAGCGGAAGAGTTGAGACACGTAAATGAAAGGAATCTTTGTTACTTGATGACTGCACTGTTTAAGCATAAACTAAATATTTCTTGAAATTGATGTTATCGTGCTTAGGAAGTGACAGGAATACAGGGCTAAATAATGCACCATGCACAGAAGTGCGAGGGGCTATGAAAGGGACACGACTGTCCAAAGATGCATATTCATCAACATCGATGGTGCATTGAGCAACAGCAAACCCTCGGCAGAGGAGGGACATGTTCCATTTCGGCTAAAATCTGTCGCAGTATCATCATGTACGGCACAGGTCTGAAGCCTCAAATGAATCAACAACAGCAAATTACGAGCCAGAGCGAAAACGAGATGGCAATGTTTGCAACATTCTAGAAGAGGATTCATTTCACGGTTTGGCGGTCTAGAGTGAAGCGAGAAGCGGGCGGTTCAAGCAAGTGTCGTAGGATAAAAATCACCTTCATGACAGTTTCCTCTTGAGATGGAGCTGGAAGCATAATACTTCCTGCTGCCTACAAATTTTCACGATTCTTACTTGCGCGCATCGCATGCGCGTACGCTTCTGCCCGCAGCATTGGCTTCGGTGTTATTTGGGTTTGTATTAGTTCGAGTTCACAAGTTAAGATTAGAAGTTCAGATCAGATATCAGTTCATGATCGAAGCCTGATGGAAACCCAGGACCGGGCATTCGCCGGGTGGTATGGAGATAACATCAATTCTGCCGCAGTTTGTTTTCACACGACCCTTGAAGGGCTGAAATTAGAGAAGCAAAGCAACCGAAAATTTGAAGACTTCAGGAGTCGCTCGGCCTCTTTACTCACTAATCCATGTTCAAGGGTTCTTGTTTTCAGACGCAACCTTCCTTTTCATATTAGTCAGCACTTTTATAAGTCAGCACCGCTTCAGTTCGTAATGACCGCGCAGCTCAAAAGCGAGATGGGCAACGAAGCCAAAAAGCATTCCCAATAACAGGCTCGAACTGTTGACCTTGGGTTTATTAGACCCACGCTCTAACCAACTGAGCTAATCGGGAGCACGACATGTGTGAAACTTGTCAAAACTCAAAGTTAATTTTTACAATATTCTCAAAAACGATTGTGCCGGAACAGAAAATCTGTGAGAGCACTACACACTACCCGACTTCACCGACTTTTTTAGCAGATACCCCTTGAACAAAAACAAAAATGGCTGAAACGGTGCGTCCTCTGCATTTGAGACCCCAAGCCCCGACGACTCTATTACGCCAAAGTAGTGGCGCTTTTACCTGTATAAATATTCGGAAAGAAGGAATCAAGGGTACCATGCCTTTGTCATGCTTTCAAACTTTATACTCCAATTTGATAACATCATTCTTACCAATCCAGAGATCTTGCGTTTATGTGTCACCATAGCGTGGCAGCGTTCTGACTATGGTCCATTGTTTTGTATTGATAGGTTGTCTTCAACGTGCAAATGGCGTGCGCTGGATGCTCGGGAGCATGTACCCGCATTCTCAACAAAATGGAAGGTTGACTAGCTAGCTAGGGCTTCCGTGCCTGCTGCTGTCAGCTCTGTAGGATATTGTTTGAAACCAAACGGCTCGCGTGTGGGACTTTATTCCTCCACTCTTCGTCATCTTCGAGTAATTGTGGCTCTCTGCATATATATGATCATGTTCCATTAGGTGTGACTAGCGTGGATGCTAACCTGGAGACTCAAAAGGTACACGTCGGTGGCCGTACGCGCAAGAATAAATTTGTGCAACTCAACTTCTGGGGCTCACTCTGCTAATTGTACACTTCATGATGCTACGACTAACGCCCCATAATTGTATTTTTTTGATAAGGTGACTGTGGTGACGGAGGGCTCCCCTTCCGCTGAGGACATGCTGGCTGCCCTCAAGAAGTGGGGCGAAAACGCCAACAAAACCGTCGAGCTCGCAGAGTAAAAAGGACGAATTCCCTAGGATTGAATGTGCTGATCACAGCATTTTTTATCGATGCCGCTTGCGCTTTTTCCTCTGGATTCTTCATTTGTTTTTGCTGTGCGGGTTGTGCACTCATAATGTATAAATACATGGCCCTTTTTATAAAAGTTCAATTGGATTGTGTAATCCACATCCACAGCGGCTTGCAACGTCAAACCAACGCGCACACCAGCAATCATAGCACACGCAAATTCCATCAAAATCTAATGAAACCGTATGGTTTAAGGAATGGTTTGGTAGTGGTTTAGGTTAGTGTTATTTAATGCATGGCTCGCCGTGACGTAATGCGTGGTCCACCGTGATATAAAGCTCCTTGCTCCTTAGTAAGTTACCCTTCTCTGATTAGTTGACTTGAGTTGGCGTACATTGATGTTATATCGAGGCACTTCTAGACAAAGTTTTAGGTTGGGGCGCAATCCTTCGTCTTAATGCGGAATAAAGCCATCGCAATCAAGGGTTCGACAAAGCCGCGAGAATGAGAAGCGAGAAGCGGAGAAGCAGAGAAGCGGCGGGGGGTTGCCAGGTGCCAGGGATCGGACAGAAGAATGAAGAGGCGCGCTTAATGATTTACATATGACGTAGGGCTGACAACAAAATTACGCGGCTATCTCTGCGTAATGATTGCTTCATACGGCATACTTCCCTTAGCTCCTTGCAAAGCCCATGCCCACTTCGGATCGCTGCTGCTTCTGCAGTAGCAATTTAAATTTGAATAGCAACTAATTTGACACAGTTTCCCGAATGCCCAAAGGGCCGGGTTCGAGCAAAACGAGGCAAACTATAGGAGTGGCGCTCCTCAACACCCCCTAACTCCTGAGAAGGGAGACATTTATTTCGGCCCGGACCAAAGCAAATAGGGGGGGAAGGTAATCATAAGCCACAGAGAATTAGAAACCCCAGAGAAAACCTAAGCGGGAATTAAAAAAGACCCTGAGCCTGGCTTATAATCCTCCCCGGGAGACTTTGTAGACGCCGCCTAGGTGGAACCTTATCCGTGACTTACTAAATCGAGTCCCCCCTCAGGGGACCAGAAATAGTGAATGGGGATAAGGGATAAGGGATGTAGTACGAGTACAAGAGATACTTTCATCAGAAGCACAATATGGTCATCTGCATCATATATTAATGAGCTCTTGGGCAGGAGATTGCACCATTTTTAAAGTGAAAATACTAGGAAACATGCAGACTTAATTAAAGTTGAGGTCGAGCTTCGAGGAAATTCCGCCTGCACCATCCACAACCGAGACACTGGTGAGTTCGTGGTATGATGTTGAAGATTTCGAGAATGATATAGGTTAGTGCAACGAAAAGAACTCCGGTCATCAGCTAGAACACATGAGATTCCTTAAAGAGGCAGATAAGAAGCTACGTTTCAGCACTGCCCTGTGTATGCTGATATGTGGGAGGTGTTCCGGACAATCGGCAGAGCGAAGCCAGAGGCCAGAGTTATACATATCCGAGAATCCGAGATCTGAGATGCGAAATAAGGTATCGTCATAGGTGGTCTGCGAAATCCTTATATTTATATTTAACCCATTTGTTTCTACGTCAAGGGATTAGCCCATTCTCGGCTCTTGCTTTTGGGTTTCATGGTCATGGTGGATAGAGCAGTGGGGCTGCACTGGTACTTGAAATCATTCGGTATTCGGTGGTCTGGTTATATTAAAGATCGAAGTTCCTACAGTCCTCGATTGTAGTAGTGGTGAAAATAGTGATAGTATTACAGTATGTCTTGTGGAATTGAAATTCAAAGCAGTTTTATTTGATTAAAAATTTTCGTCAAGTCCAGCTAATGTGCTCTTCGCATAAACTTACTCGACAAAGAAGTCTCTTCGTACCTACTTTTTTCATCTTTATGGAGCTTCAAGTCTACCTGCATCTGGTGCAAAGATCTCATTCGTGCCACGCGTGCCGAAGACGGCAGTGGCCCGGAAGGAAAAGTCATCGCCAGCTTTCCAGCCGCTCGACTTGCAAAAGGTTGGCACGTCGCCATCAGGCGCATGATCAGGAAACGTAATGCAAAGAGTGTCAAATTCCTGGTCAGGCATTGGGGCAATGCCATTCTCCTCGAGAGCTGCCAAGCATGTCTCCCGGCAAATTTCTCTCACCGCACCCATTTTGATTCGAGGCAACATGAACGGTGGCATTGTGCCAGCCCGAAAGCCAGGTACTGGTTGGGATTTGAGTATTTTCTTCTGATCGTTCAAAATTTTGTTATATACCACTTTACCAAACTTCCCTATCCCCGATTCTGGCCCATCAATCACCACAGTGAAAGTGTTCGGCGTTTTTGCATCTTTGGTTTCGAAGACGGAAGCACCTTTCATGAAGCCTAGAGCAACATTCTGCCGAAGACCTCGGCTGGTAGCGCTCTTGGGAATCGTGAATGCGCTCGCAATTGCAAGCATCAGCCCTAGAACCAGAACTCTTGGTAGAAAGTATTGCATTCTGGACGACAACAGTAGTGCCTAAGAGGTTATGAGCTCTCGACAGCCCTCAAGCTTTGAAGCTACGAAGTTATGCTCCAAGCAAGTAAGCCTACGATGACGATGTTAGATTGCGACTCCAGACTACTCTACAGTAACTGCCAGCTAGGTTAGCTTTACTCCTAATACTTAGGTACAGCACCACGCACGACACCACGACACCACCCACAACAAACACAAAGGAAGGATGACGTGTTTGAACACGCACTCTACCCTGTACCCTGTAAAACGGAAATCAGGAAATCAGGAAATCATCAATCATCATCCGAGGCTCCAGAACCCAGAACCCAGATCCTCCAGAACTTCAGACGACAACTACTTCAGACGACAGACACCGAAGCATGCTAGCTAGCATCGAGGGTTTATTGCGAGCATGCTACTAGCCCTTCGGCGCACTAGACTTCGCTGCCACGATGCCCGCCGTTACGCTCGAAAGATTAGCAACACTACCGTCGAGCTGCGTGCGCCACACCCCACTGCATCTTTCGAACGAACGACGCCAGTCCTCTTCCTTCGAGGGCCATGGCACTCTTGTTGGGCTTGGAAGTCAACCATGGAAAGGCTATCAAAGCTAGGATTTGAGAGCCAAGCATTGGGTTACACGGAATGCTTCCAGAAGTCGTACGATTCAGCACTTAGCACGGTGGACAATGAAGTGGAAAATATCGCCAGAGTGTCGTCCAAAGGGACGCCACCTATCTTGGTAGCTCACGGCGTAGGGACCTTCGTTGCTCAAAAGTATCTCGAAAGCTACGCAGCAAGCGGCCTTGTAATGATAGCACCTTTCCCCCCTCACCCAAAAAATACTCTGAAGCGTATTATAGGGGCCACACTCAAGGACCTCTTGCCCGTTGATTCTAGCGGAGTCCTCGAGGACTTGAATCACCTCGTCAAGTTGGAACCTGATCCTAGTGGGCTTCTACAGGATGCAGCACGACCAGAAAATGTTCTAAATTTGGAGCCTCTCGGCCAATTTATGGATGTGTTGCTCGTGAGTACTTTGACCGACCCGATTGTGACCCAAAGAGACATGACGGCAATTCGTAATTTGCACGAGCTTCTAGACGACGATAGCCAGAGCCTAACTTTCAATGGATCGAAAGGTCACCTAACCATGGCTGAAGCTTCGTGGGAGGAGACCGGCGGAATCAGCGACCAAATTGTTGACTGGATCGACAGGAGATACTAGCCTGAGAGATGTTTCGGATTCATGAATTTGACGGTATTCCCAATACCCCAGTGTGACTACGACTAGCTAGTAGTCGCCTTCGTGAAGTCAGGGCAGTGGTGCTGGTAGCTAGCATTGCACGTGTATTCACGTAATTCGCCAATGTGAGCTTCGTACTACTCCTAGAACTCTTCATACACCCAAATAAGAACGAATCATTCCCAAAGCATCAAGCAGCAGATAAATGCGCTCTTCAGAGCAGGACTAACTGTGCTACAGGGAATTCTGGAAAGAGAAGTTTCGGCACTCACAGTGCCCATAGTAGCTCTTCGGCTGTTCGTTCCACGCATGCCTAAGAACTGGTCAAAGGACTACAGTAGAAATGAATGAGTAATACCAGAGCAAGCGGGTTTTTCAGGAAGGGGAAAGAGCAACCAGTTATATCAAAACGGGTAGGTTTTCAGGTTTTCATGCATCATAAATCATTCACTTTAGGTCCAAATCAAAATCTAAATGATTTTTATTGTAGGCAGCTTTGCGATGAAAGGATAGCTCGCAGGGAGTGTAAACTTAGCCTGATTTATATTAACTCAAGCCCCTACAACCACACCATCCCAGTCATCGCTTTCACAAGTCACAAGTCGCATCAGAAATAAGAACTTTTCGGTGAGTAAAAAATTTCGTATTATCATCGCACGGTAATATATAATCACCAAATCTACTATCCTGCAGTATTCAAGACAGCTAGTCACCTCTTGGAATCATAAAATTGATATGCAGCATGCCATCCACAGAAGCAGGTATTTTGTCGGGCCTGCGAACTCGACGACGTCAGTCAGTCTTTTCTGCTCCGTCATGGCTAGGGTCCTTCTAGTTTCTTGCCGAACTTAATTCAACTACGTGCATATGATTCGACATAAACGCGGCCTGCTGTGTGTTCCTTGCATTCGCCCATTATTTCTGCTTTGATGTAGACCCCGTAATCCCCCATGTCCCTACACCGCACCCCGCACGGCAAGAAATTTACAGAAAACACGTCAAACACTAGAGACGTTCACGGAATTTGTTACTGTTTCCAAGAGGGCAGCAAATGGACCACACATCGCTATATGCCTGGGTGGGTGGGTGCTGTTTGACCGGCCCAGCAAAGAAAAACGCCTGTTTTTTTTTTCGCCCCAAGAGGGGATTCGGTACTTATATAATACTGACCGGAATTGGGCAGTTATAAATGACAGGGGAGACCCCTCGGCTATTCAGCTCTTTTCGATTTCACTCACTTCATTTGTGCGGATTTTGGTCACTGCGAGTATCTGTTTTGTCGAAATTTACTGTTGTGCTCGTGTGTGAGGACACGCACTTCTGCCCGCGGCATTAGCTTCTATGCCATTTGGGTGTGTATTAGAAAGGTACTGCCATCTTCCCTCTGGCGCTTGAGGGCCAGAGAAGTTTCTTTCTTATCTTTTGAAAACGCATCGGACTCTGCGTGTGCTCGAATGAGCTTCGTTAATGCCAATTCGTTGCTATCCAGCAGTGCTACAGTAATGAAACGTGAGGGAATGAATAGGAACAGGAGGAGTAAGCTAGCAACAAGAAATACATGGCACAAAAGAATCGTATTCGCCGTTCCACGGCCTAGAAGGCAGTTATGGTAAACTAAACTAATTCTCGATATCGGGCATTGGGAGTTATGTTGGTGTGGTATTTGGTATGTGTTTATAGTAGCACCACCACAACGATTACATCGCACAGCGCGGCCAATGCCAGTAGTGAGGTCTTGCAAGCCCGCGGCCTCGCTACACTATAAATCACGCAAAAAAGCCGCAGCCACGTGCTCTGATCACTTCGCCTGTATCCTGATCGACAAACGCATTTATCTGGCCCAGGAGGGGCCTAGGATGATACGAGTTAACCTAAAACCTAGATGGAGTTGCCACATCTAACGTACAGTGGAAGTTTACCTCGCGCCTTCTTATCCACTTCAATTAAGACACAATACAAGTTTTTTACGACCTAGTTCCGCTCTCACGTCTACCTACGGCAAAAGGCTACTTTCCTCATTATCACCTCAATTCGGTCCTCATCGGAATCAGGCCCAGACTGAGCTAGGTCTCAGCATCTCATATCGCTGCTGAAGCATACAAGTGAGACCTGTAGACCTGTAGTGAGCCTCTAGAGTCATTAGCATGACTTTAGGATGCCATGGGGGCGCCTTGGGCAGACTTTCAGTGACCACCCCACCACCACCACCACAGTGGGCTAGCCACCTCAGAGCTACTTCCGAAAAAAAACGCCTAACAGTGGCCTGTTCGGTTTTTGCTGCCCTCTTGGCTAATTTAGTGCTAAAATAGTGGCTCAAATGTAGTGCTAAATTAGCGTTAAATTTAACGTTAAATTTGTG
>Ga0307979_1003504_pt1 | contig 10481 bp, 6 predicted proteins | sample OrgLakmetage1058_FD_201833 | JGI IMG/M metagenome (GOLD analysis project Ga0307979, IMG submission 201833) | Saline water microbial communities from Organic Lake, Antarctica - #1058 | ecosystem: Environmental > Aquatic > Non-marine Saline and Alkaline > Saline | place: Antarctica: Organic Lake... | reverse complement strand
AGAGCCCACGGGTAAGCATTCACGTCGGCCGCAAGGTCTTTTAGATCAGCAGTCCCTCGAAGAACTAGAGTGCACCGGTTCCGTAAAGGCTCATGGATGAGTGCAGCATTGATCGATGGGTCCCAGCAAACGAAAACTGCGTCTAAGTCAAAGCCAGGTACCACCCCACGAATGAGGCGATGCACTTCATAGTGTGACTTCGGACCTGGGTTGCTCGAAAAGCCAACAAGCTTCAGCGCCAAAGGCATCGGAGCTGGCTGTAGAATTTCCATGTGGTCATCCGGATCGCAATCGGCGAGTTCTCGAAGTCGTCTCATTGTTAGCCCGGCCTGAGGCCTTAACCCAGCCCAATAAACTAGGTATGACAGTCGAGAAGCTAGAAGTATTTCTTCAGGGTCCGGTGAAGTATTCTTCCAATTTGTTGAATCGCTCAACATGCGGATTCCTGACAATGCAGGTCGCACCTGGAAGGAACGTCTCAGCGCGGCTGTTTGCCTCAGCAAACCTCCAGTTAACGTCATTGACCCACGAAAGTAGTGAAGCAGTGGAGTAGCCACAAATCAAGGTCTGGAGCGACTGAGGGCAGAGAATGATAATCACGAGGCTAGATATCTCAATCTACTAGGCATGAATATATAAACGACATGATGTAAATCCCATTCGAGCGCTAATAGCAGAAAGAGTCAAAGAGTGTTTAGTGCGTTCGTCATTGTTGATTACTATTCTGGTGAAAATTGGTCTGCGTATCTCTGTACTACAGATATCTGTACTGTTCTCTCTATCCAAGCAAGAAGCAAGAAGCTCACTCTCTCGGTCTGTCATCCTTCGGCTATCAAGTACTGAAGTAAAGTAGTAAGCCACGAACAGCAATTGATATGAAGCACTGCTGTGTAGCTATTTTACTGAGCACATCACGAAGCACAATTTTTTTTAGTACACTGCACACTGTAATTTATCTAGATAGTTGTGTATGTACCCTATTAGCCTCCATCTAATTACGGCCCTTGGTGTAGTTCAACTTGGTGCAACGTACAATTCGGTGTAACTGCCAACTCGGTGGCCTGTGCCGAATAACCGAATGAGCTCTTTTGCCCCTTGGAAATATTCGTATCAATTTCAATTTGGCACCAACTTCCGAAAAAGAAAGAGGAGATACAAAATAAACCACACGAAGACAGGATAAAATTAAGACGAAATTTTATTGAAATATTCGATGTTCTGGGATATAAACACAAACAAACATTTTCGAAATATTGATGAGTTCGGATTTAGAGAGCAAATCAGTCAAATCAACCATAGTACTTGGCTGGTTCCTTCCTTTGGCCTCTTTTCCCCATCACGACCCCCCTTCTCCTGCATTCAATTGTTCCAAGACGAGGCTCATACATGTTCTAAAAATTGGGCCTCGCCTGACCCAGCTCAGGGTGCAAGTGGCGCAGGCGGTACATCTCTGCGTCGAGCCCCGCGGCCTCTTGCGTCGACTCCGCGAGCGCGAGCGCGAGCGACTGCTCCCACTGGGCCATGGACAGCATCATCGCTTCCAGCTGCTCTAAGCGGGCCTCGTCCGCCGCTGCGTCGAGTCCGCCTCCACCTTCGGCCGCGAGCATAGTAGAAGCAGAAGAATTGGTGACAAAATCGTCGTCGTCGTCGTACTCGGCTGGCAATTTCGTAGCGCTCTTTTTGCCACGCTTGCTTTGCTTTTCTTGCTTGAATTCTTCGCCTTTTTCCAACTGATCCGCTTCATCGTTTTCGTCGTCATACCCTTTACCGTTACTGCGCTCAGTAGAAGCCTTCTCTTCTTGGAGCGGCCCCGCTGGACCGTACGCGTCAACCCCACTGGCTTCTAACTTCGCCCGCCGCTTCGCCAGCATTCGGTCAAAGTGCTCGGCGGCGACGATGCCCGTGTGCGTGGGATCCACTTCCGCGAGCAGCATCGCCTGGTCCGTTGGGTCGAGGGTGCCCATGCCAGCACTTGAGCTCAGCCACGCCAAGAGGCCTGCGTGGCTTACGTTGCCGCCAGCATCGGCTGCGCGCAGTAAACCACTGGTACTGTCAGCACTCTTGCTGTTGTCGCTGCGGCCTTTTTTGCTTCCACGACGGTTGCCACTTTTGTTGTTGTCATTGTTGTAATGCAAGGCACGGCTCACACGCAGCCATAAGTCCAAAGTTTCTTGACCGCGGCGCAAGCTCGTTAACTCGGTCTTGGGCTTGCGAGGCTCAGCCCCTAGCCACGACCTCGAGTACTGCACGCTGCAAAAACCATCGCCGAAGTCTTGAACCACTTCAGCGCGGCACCATTCTCCCGTGGCAGCATGGTAAGCAAGCACAGGGGTCCCAGACTTGAGGTTTTTGGCGGTAAACTTGTCCACTTCCAACCCATCTCCACCAACACTGCTGCTCCCAGCATTCGCACCGCTGTTGCTGCTTCGGCGAGTCGGGTGAGCTTGCGGTTGTTGTAATGTGTCAGCAGAATTGTCATCAGCCACTTCAAGCAACGCAGTGCTGCGGTAGAGCGAAGCCAAATGCGGCTCGTCTTTCTCCCACGCCAATGCGGCAGCTTCAGCACGGGCTTCGTAAGTAGGCGGAGGGTCCCCAAACACGCGGTGCATCCAAGCACTAGCGTCGGACATTGTGCGTGAGGCCGCCGTCGAAACCTCGTCCAGCACTTGCTGAGCCACTTTCACTGTGGCCGACGTGCTTGGGTCGCTGTCGCGATAAGAGTCCAGCAACCGCTTCGCGAGCGCACTTCGACGGACCCGGTAAGTAAAGCCAGCGCTGGTACTGCCCAAGTCTTCCTGGGGCTCGCTTGAAGAGCTGTTGACCAATTCCGTTAGCTCGTCTTGCTCTACGCTAGCCACCATCAAGTCGGTATTTTCCGTGCTGGCGGGCAAGCCGAGCGCCCGCATCGCGTCATGAAACTCCCAGCTCGCCATGACATCATCACCATCGGCATCGTTGCTGCCAACTTCAACTTGGGATGTCGTGGCAGAAGCGAGCCGTTGGAGAAGGGCTTCCGGCCGCAGCTCACGCTTTCTCATGTCTCGGGCAAGCTCCAGCCACAGCCGTTGCGCAGCCACTCGGCGCCACCCTGCGTGCGCAGTGCGAGCAGCTTCCATGGACAGGGCAGTCTCATTGGGTGCCGTTGCTTCGTGTGGTTGCTGGCCGTCGTTGAGTTCAGAGGAAGCCAGGGGGTTGGCCTGCGCATTACTGCTGAAAATGCTGCTAGAAGTAGGCTGGTCGGGGGTTGTAACAATCATAGACGTGGTGTGGTAGTTTTTGTCGCCGTTGACATAATCGCTCTCGATGGCGGTGAGTTGCTGCATGCTCGCCACCGTTCGGTGCACGGCGTCGCGAAGAGCTTCCCGGCGCACGGTGGCCTCCTGAGGGAGCGCACTCCCCTGTACTCGAAACCCGCGCGCTTCGAGGTACACCGACGCCAGGTCATGCTCGCAAGCCAACAAGCGCAGCAACAAGCTCCGCAAGGGCCTCCCCTGGAGGTGACGAGTGACAATGGCGCCGCGCGCCAGCTGCACTGCGGTCGGAGGTGCATCGGCTGCAGACGCTGCCGCAGCAGCAGCGTCACCCGACCTGCCAGTACTAGGAGCGCTCTGCAAGCGTGCCTGGTCGCGCCGTAAACTAGCAACCACCTGAGCCGCGGTTTTGTTGGCCGCCACTAGATCACGCAAGTCAGCAGCGTAGGTGGCTTCCCCCGCTTTCAGACCTTGGGATTTGGCCGCGAGAGCCACTAACTCGAGCGTCCACCGCTGGTCGTAGGTGTGCAACGCAAGCAAGAAGTCGTCTAAGTTGCCCGTGCTGCTGCTGCTGCTGCTGGTGGTGTTGCTGCTGCTGCCAGGGCTGCGCGCATTGTTGCGGCTGAGATGAGTAGCGATGGAACGACGAGCAGCGACCCGATGCGCTTCGTGCTCTCGCCAGTGGTCAATTCCAACTTCAAGGCGCGACGCATTCACAACGCCGACCCCTCTTGGATCAAGCTCAGCGAGTAAACCTCCTAAGAGAGTTGCGCCGCTGGCTGCCGCAGACACACTGGTTGATAGCTCGAGCGCTGGCGACGATGATGAAGACGACGAAGCTGCCAGTGCTGCCGCCGATGAACTAGAATCAGCAGACGCGCCAAGGGATAGGCCGACACCCTCTAAACCTGCAACTACCGCATCATAGCTGAAGCTGCCGCTGGTGTGCGCTGTACCGTTGGGGTTCGCGGCACGCGCGCGATTCCGCACTTCCGCTACTAGGGCAGCTCCATGGGGCAAGAGTCTCGCTTGGGGATTGAACGCGGGGGACAGGAGCCTTCGCCAGGCGCGCTCGGCTCGACGGGCGCGGTGGCACGCTACGAGCACGCAAAGCCAGTCGAGGGTGCACCCACCGGTCTGGGCCGGGTCCAGCTGTGGTGCAAGGCAAGCAAGGTCCGCCGCCGTGAGTTGCACTTCACCACCCGTGGATCGCGCTACGAGCGCTACCAGGCCAGTCATGCTCACAACTCCACCAAGTGGGCCTGGTGTTCCTCCAACTGCTTCTCCACTGCCAGAACCAGTGACGTTCTTACTCGAAGCAAGAAAGAGTTGCGCGCCGCCCGACGGTCCAAGCCCGTCGCTCAACGCCGTCAAGACTTCGTCCAGAGCCGCCAGATCCCGGGAGTCCTTGAGAGCCGTAGCCACGGGAAAGGCTCCGCTGTGCCGTGGGTCGAGACGGGCCAGCAGCGTGACCACTTCGTCGGAGCTCAAAGGGCACATGTACTGGGCCAACGCTTCGGTCAATTGCTCGTGCCGCACCCACCCTGCTTCCTCCGCCAAAGCTTGCGCGGCGGCTGTTGCTGTGGCCTCGGCTGCTTTCGCTGCACTTGAACCACTATGGTTGCTGCTGCTGCTGCTGCTGCTGCTGTTGCCTGCACCCCCTTTGTTGAGCCCACTCCAGCCGTGTGCCGGCACAGGCAACGGCTTTCCAGAATTGTGTGCAGCTAAGGAGGCCAAAAGCTCACCCAAAGTCAAACCTTCCGCAGCTAGCGCCGTGTGCACACTTTCGTAGAGGCCCTGCAGGGTAAGGCTCGTCATCGCGTCCAGGCAAGCACCCAGCGAAGGTGCACGCACTGGCAACGGCGGTGGTGGCAGCGGCATCGAATGAGCGACTGCAGTAGCATTGTCAGCACTATTGGTAGGTGCCTGAGGATGTTGCTCTTGCCCGCTTGAGTCTCGGCCTGCGGCATCTGCTAGACGCACGCCACACACTAAAGCTTCCACGTACGGATCCCACGTGGTTGACGACGACGATGACGACGAGCTGCTGCTCCCAAACTGGCGCTGCAAGCCACGCCGAAGGTCGCGCTCGCTGCTCTTGGGGCCGCTTCCAGGAGCGCTGCTGCTTTTCGCTGTTGCAGCCCCTGTTGTTGCTGTGGTGGCGCCTGGCTCCAAGAGCAAATTCGCCACCTGAGCCCCGGGCAATTTGCCAACCGCAGCGGAAGAGTGGCACAAGTACTTGAAGCCGCGGTTTACACTGTACGACGCCCACGCAGTCAAGCACGCGCTGACGAAGTCCGAAGCAGCGACCAAGCCTGTCGCTTCCGGGTCCAACGTAGATGACAACAAATCCGCAGCGTTTCTGGGGGAACACAGCCCAAAAGACGCTAAAATAGCTCCGTTGCTTTGACTACTGCTGCTGCCACTGCTGTTGCTCATTGGAGTGAGGTAGGCGGTGCAGCACCGGAGCAGCGCGTTGTAAGTGAGGGCCGGGCCTCCATTGAGACGCTCGGGCGGTAAGACAGCGTCAACAAAAGGCATCGCCAAACCTTCGTAGGTGCTTCGGGCACACTGAGGAGGTTGAGGAGGTGGGGGAAGGGGAGAAGCAGGAGCGTTATCTTCGTCGCTTGAAGGATGTGAGGAATAAGTCGGCGAAGGGGCTGTGGCTCGGCAGCAAAGATAGGCCAACAGTTTTTGCTCGAGGCGTTGGGAAGCGGCTCCCAGGCCAGCGCCCAGCGCGCGCGAATCGAGGTGCTTCTTCGTCCTTTGACCTGAGCTTTGCGGCGCACCTGACGATTGAGGTGGAGAAGGCCTCGCGATGGTTGTCTCCAGAAGCTCTAGGTCGTGGGCGGAAATGGGCACTCGGTAGCTCCGCAGCACCTGTTTCAAAGTGCTCAAACTGAAGAAGCCTCGGTCGGCCGGGTCCAGCAACCTCCTTGCTGCTGTTAAGTCCAGAGTGCCAAGCCCATGCACCAACTGAGCACACGTAGAATTAGGGCACAGGCCGCACACGCGGAAGGAAAACGAAAACGAAAAAAAAAAAAAGGTCAAGGAAAGTAATACTGTCACCCATTCGGTTCAGAATAGTCGCAGCAGGAAACGTATAACTTCCCTGTTTCTTTCATGAAGAACACGCTATACTTACTTTGAGGTACACGTCGTCGAGCGCTGCATGATGTTGGTCCTGCACCACTGGTGACGCTAAGGGCTTCAAATCTTGGGGCTGCCCCATGCTCAACTCTGCATCGCGGAGGACGTTTTCAAAGGTGGAAAGCTGCACGCGCTGCTTGTCGCTCGACAGAGCGCGGTGGTTGCTGTTGGCACTCGTGCCAATTCCCAGCGCCGCCATGAGCATTTGCGCTTCCCTGGGCTTCAGCGCCACTCCGCACCCTCCGAGCGCGCGCACCAGCTCCCAGGGGGCCACCCCGGCGGGCTTCGTCCACGACCGCTGCCCCGCCGTCGGCTGAAACTCCACCGCCGCAATGTGGAACAGCTGGGCCGACGACACGTGGCGGCTGCGCAAAGCGTCGCCAATCAGCGCCAAGAGTTGCGTGGTGGCGTTGGCTTCTCGCTTGGCATCCACAGGCCCCAATGGAACGACTTCTGCCCGCGCCGCTGCCAGTTGCATCTCCGTTGCGCTGCGGTTTGTCGCCATTTCCATCCTAGAAACCAATGAACAGTATACCTTTAGAAGCGTTTCTTTGCCAGGGTTGGGTTCATAGAAATGAAGCCAACAAATACCATTTACCGCGGGCAAGAGTTGAGCTAAACAAGAGGAACAGGTGAAGAGGAAGTGCTTACGCCAGTGCGTAGAGGAGACATAAAAAGTGCAGAGCTTAGTAGTAACGCACATAGAGGCGGGCAGAACTACAGCGCCATGCCCAGCCGAGCTCGTCGCTGCTTTGTAGTCGCTGACCAGCACTAGCTCTGTGGCGTCGGTCGTCAGCTTGGCACTCAAATCAAGAAAACGGCAGCGCCAGTAGGCCGCGCAGGCGCATATGAGCACGCACAATGGTCCGGCGACAGCGAACCAGTAGAGTTCTAAAAACCTTAGCCTGGCATTCGGGATGAAGACAATAAAGTTTGAGACAATAGAGCGCCAAATGCTTTCCATAGGGCAAGTCTCGCAAACTCACGTGAACATCGGAGGGAAATCAACCTCCGTGGCTGTCACGTTCAGCTGCGTCAAGCGCCGGTCAGCGCCCATCCAAGCATCGCCATCAACTGCACTTGGTGTGCTCAAAGCAGTCACGCCGCTTGCCGAGTCGAGGGCTACGGCCAAGCGAATCAAAAGCAGCCCAGATGCCGCCATTTTTTTCCTCGAGGCGCGAGCTCGTGAGCTCACCTGATTGGCTGATCCGATAGTTTCAGGTCACTGTAGGTTTGGCTTGGGCCGTATTTCAGGTTGAGAATTACGTATTTCCCAATATCGGACGGTTGCTTTTTTTTGGCAACGGCGAATTCGTGATTGGCGCCGCAATACGTTTTCAAGTGCACCTTTCCGACAGACGTGCTTCTCAGACGTCTACTAGCTAGAGACTATTGCATGGCCCGGCATCGTATCAGAACCAGCTCATACTCAAAAGACAAGACTCGCAATGGAGTGGAGTTGTGTTGCACAAGGGCCATAACTTTTGAAGCTAGGGTGGTCATGCACGAAGTGTTTCATGCTTTGATCGCGCCATAAACACCGTTTCATTCTCAATGAGACGTGCGTGTTCACGATAGATGAATCAACACCTAAAACTAGAATCAGGATGAATGAACATCAAATATTTTCAAGAAGCTCTTAACTTCTGCGATGGCACCAGCCAAAGCCTCTGATGTGTCTTCAAGCGCAGTAAAATCTGTACCACTCCCACAACAGCACGCCAGGCTTCCGCCGAAACCATGGTCCGACGGGCTGCTCGTAAGATTGGCTCCAGAGATTGATGCAACGTTGACTGGTGTAGAATACCCTACTGCTGCTCTTCCTCTCAACAATTCATCAGCGCCAATCACATTCGAAACTGCACTATTTAAGGGTGCCGCAATCGTGCGAGTGGCCGACATACCAAGTTCTTCAACTCAGAACGACTACTTCTCAGGTAAAAAGCGCAAACTGCAAGTGTGCGTGCAAGGTGTATTTAAACAGCGGCTTCGCTTCGATCAAGTGTACTCGGGCCAGGAGTTTGCGCAGCCACTTGCCCGGGTGCCTGCAAAGCCGCTCGTGCGCTGGGCGTTCCAAGCACTGAAGGCACGTTTACCGGCGAATCATCTCGCAGACCTTTTCGGCCCACTGCCATACTTTCTCTCTCCCTTGATTCTAGTTTCAAAAATCGTGCGGGCTGATCCACCTGCGCACCTATCAGAAAAGGCAGCTGAACCACCGCCTATAGCTTCGCTCCGCATCGAGGAAGATCTTTCTTACCACGTCGAGCAGCTCACCGATGCCTCTGCGAAAGGTGCCGTTGCGAAAGAGGCCGCTCAGCGGGATCGATCCCGGCGGCGTGGGCGCTCTTTTACCGATGCACAAACGCATAGGGCACGCGAGCACATCTTTGGCGCACCCACAGCGCTGGCTGACCAATGGTGAGTCTCCAAAGCACAAAAGTTTAACCGTCAAAAGCAACAAATTACTTTGTATGAAATGAACAAAAACCATTGAGCCATTCTCTGCTTGATATTCATCTTAGGTATGAGCCTGGCGTGGTGTACACCTTCGATTACTTCGACTCCTTTTTCAGGCCGGATAATTTCTCGTTAGATTTTGTGATGAAGCAAATTGAACTGGGTCCCATATTGGGTGAGCAGCCGTTAGTGCTAACCATGGCCAAAACTTTAGACAGCGGTGAATACTTATGGAAGTTTGAAATTTGGCATGAGCGTAGCATTAATGATGCTAGCCCTTTATTTTCGTCTAAGGCTGCAGCTAGTATCAGTGAGACGTTCTCTGCATCTTCAGCCCAGCAGCCCCTGGATGAACCCAATGCAGAAGTCCATGTCTCTGATTTACCCACACCAAGCACAGTTGACAGGAGCGACGGGTTTCTTGCTGCTCGGCTGAACGAACGTAAAAGTAGTGCCGTACTCTTTCAACAACCAGTGGAGTCGCCTAGGCAAGGCAAGATAGCCAGTTATTCCATTGACGACTTACCCGAAATTCCTGATCCACTCCGTGACGTCGTGACCACCGGCACAACAGAAAGCAAACGGTTCATGCCGCAAGAGTCTTCGCCCGACGCTCCCGACGGCTTTCGAGTGCGGCGCATGGCGGATCTTGAAGCCTTTGAAGTGAAGCTTGAAGCAGAGCGGGGCGCGGCGCACTTTGCTAAAGCTGAGGCAAAAGCTGCTCGTCTAGCTTGGGCGCAGGCCGTCTACGCACGCGCGAATGCACAACTGGAAGCCGTCAAACCAACATCACTGCCTGTGCGCCTATCATCGCACTGGCCATCTATTTGGTGCGGTTGTGCAACACCACTGCCACACGGTGCCGCGACAACCCCGAGTGCTAGTAGCAATGATCCAGAATGCCATGAGCCGCGGCCAAAAGTGACCTCGCCACACCACGTAGCAGCTACAAAAAGCGTGATAACGCCGATAGCACCGGGCTCAGTAACGGAGAATCGCGGAGAATTCGCCGCCATAAGAGGATTAAAGGAGTATCATGTAAAATCTACTGCCACGCGAAGTGCACCTCCATACAAGGGGACTGCTATTTAAGTATTTCAGTCGCATACTTCAATGTTTTCTTTGGAGAATTTTACGAACCCTAAGGATTAAAGAACTGACCAACTGGCAGCTAAAGGGGGGTCACTTCTGAAATATCACCTTAATTGGCCATAGCATACGTAAATCGAGGCGGGATTCCCCCTAACCGAGCTCATACGGCCCTACCACTGTGACCCGATAGTTTGGCAATATCGAGGGTCTAGTCTAGTCTAGTTAATACTCTCCCAAAAACAAAGAAAGACAAGTACACAGCAGTCACAGAGGCACATAAAGAATGCACTTGAGCTGCAAATGCGCTAGCGAATTCGCTCCAGAAGGCCAATTAAGGCTCCAACTGGCGCCTTTCCTCCGAACAAGTCGGCGGGACTGAGTGCTCGTTCGTGTGTCACGTTTCAGGTCCACGAGGCAATTCTCTGGGCTATTTTTTTTGCCCCAGCAGGGCATCGTCTCAATGTTTTTCTCAGGCGTCGGGCGCCAGCCGATCTCAGCATCGCCTGTCCTCTTTCTTGCTAACGAAGG
>Ga0307979_1003496_pt1 | contig 10503 bp, 14 predicted proteins | sample OrgLakmetage1058_FD_201833 | JGI IMG/M metagenome (GOLD analysis project Ga0307979, IMG submission 201833) | Saline water microbial communities from Organic Lake, Antarctica - #1058 | ecosystem: Environmental > Aquatic > Non-marine Saline and Alkaline > Saline | place: Antarctica: Organic Lake... | reverse complement strand
TCGTGGTCGTCCTCCAGCGTTTCGAAACCCTCGCAAGGCCCTCCACCTTGAGAGCAAGTCGACTGCGTATACCCCGAAGAGTGCAGCGGTACCTGTGGCGGATGCGCATTTTATAAAGTAATGGCACAGGAATAAAAAGTATAAGTAGAGTAGGGAATTAGCTCCACGGCCTCATAAATATATGGAATCAAGAATGAAAGGATTATACTTCATTTGGTTTTTAGATAAAGAGAAACAAACGAGCAGACGAGAAAGCAAAAGAAAGAAAAAAAAAAAAGAGCAAACAATGGACTGGTTGACGACGAACAACCAAAACCCAAGCATCAAACCATCAAACCGCTGCCGCCAAAATGGCGCATTTCAAAACGCTTTCATCATTTGCGTCATATACATGGGTCTTCATCATGATTGGAGTAGCGCCGTGTTTCTCAAAGTATGTATTGCATGATCTACAATGAGCCTATGTTTATTGATTCTATTTGACGACCTGTGCTTTGTTCATTTTGTGCTTGAAAGCTCTTGTTATCGAATGACACGCGCATGCTTGCGCTGCTACTGCTGCCGTGAACGATTGAATTGTGACGCCTACCCCTTTTCTGTTTTTGCTACAATTGTTGCTATAGAGTGTGTACAAATTCGGACTGGGCGGAGATGCGCTCTCAAGGGCCGCCGTTTCAAATTTCACCCGCTTGCACCGCCCTCGAATTGATGGGGGTGCCCATGGGTGACGACGGCGTTGCTTTATTGGCCAGCCTGCTCCCCACAAGCCCGCAGCTCCAAAGGCTAGAGCTGACTATGGTCGGCATGGGCGCTGCTGGAGGGCGCTACCTCGCGGACGCTTTAGTGCCGCGACCGGGCAGCGGCGGCATCAGCGGTGGTGGTGGGAGTGAAGGATCGAAGCTCACTGCGCTCAAAATCGAGACTTGCGGCCTAGGAGACGAAGGGGCGGAAGCTTTGGCTAGTGCTCTCACCGGTATAGAAGGAATCCAAGTGCAAACCGAATGGATTTGCGCAGCGTGCGAATGATTTACTCGAGTGCTCGCATGAATGGAACAGCCTGATGTGTTTTAGAGGCCATATTCGTAGATATTTCAGGGTTCTTGTCAACAATATTAACAGCATTCTCTGTGCCCTCGTGAGCACGAATTGTGCAATCAAGTACACTGCCTTAGTAACGTGTAACTTAACCTTTTTGTTATCCTTATAATGCCAACTTCCTTAATGCAATTAGGGTCGTCGCCACTTCTGGAATTGGACTTGTACGAGACCGGCATTGGGCCTTCGGGAGCAAAAGCCCTCGCTAAAGCGCTGGCTGACCCCACATGCCCTTTGGTGCGCCTCAGCCTGTTTGGTAACGTCTTGGGCGACCAAGGCACGGAGCTCTTTGCGGCTGCGCTCGAGGTTTGGTGCACGTGTATTTTATCTTTTTCTTGTTAATTTTCACATGACGATGATATTTAGCAGGAATCATTTATCCTCGCTAGCCCACGCCCCACCCCCGCCTCACTCACTTGTTACCATTCACCTTTCCTTCGCCAGTTTATCTTATTCACATTAGCCAATATTTCTATTCATGGTCGTAGACCAACACTGCGCTGCGTGAGTTGGATTTGGGGGGCAACGAAGTGGGCAATTACGGTGCCGTAGCTCTAGCGCGGGCGCTGGCGGCACCGCGACCGCAGGCTGATTCCTCTGCGGGTGGGCCCCAGCAAGGGGGGGAATTCACCAATGATGGCCTCCTCGTGTTGTCGCTGGCCTCGAATGCCGTGGGGGATGCAGGCGCCGAAGCTCTCGCTGCAGCGGTACTACTAAGAAAGTAGTATATTCCATGATGTTGCTCCTTCACACGATCCCTGTTTCCGTTTTCTCTCGCACTCTCCACTGAACCTGTCGCTAGTTCCTCTCAATTATGTGGAGTGCATTTCTTATCTGGCCAGGCAATTGACCGTAGTTCATGCCTTTTTACTCGCGGTATACTTTGCTGTTCTATTTCTTGTAATGCTCTTCAAGGTGGAGTCGAGCGGTCCGAACACCTCCGGCGCCACCTTGGAGAAATTGGTGTTGTCGCGGAATAGCCCATTAGGGCCCCTAGGCGCCGCTGCGTTTAGTCACCTGGGGGTAGCCACTGGAGGGAAGTTGACCGTTGAAGTCACGGCGCAGAGTGGCAGTGCCAGTACTAGTAGTAGTAGTGCGAACGCTGCTCAGGCATCTTCATCCTCATCGTCATCGTTACCATCAATATCCACGGTGGGAGCGACGGGAAGTGCAGCACCAGTAAACGCCGAGCCATTAATTGACGGCTCATTGGCTGACCTATCTACGATTCAAGAATCTGCAAAGGTAGCGGCGGCTCCGCAGCAAGAGGGAAAGCCTGAATTTGACGCACAATTAAGTGCAAACACCCAAGTAAATGCAAGGGCTCCTTCTTCTTCTTCGTCGTCTTCGACGTTTGGTGCTGCGAAAAAAGACTTGTCGATGAAAGTGTCCTGGGAACCGCCCACGAGCAACTCCAAAATAGAAGCAGCAGTGGCGTCGCCTTCTTCCTCTTCGTTTTGGTCCAAATTTTCCTTGGCACCTACTGCCTCTCCTCGAGGAATAACCGCCAACACTCGTACCAGTGGCAGCAGCCAGCGCCAACTCGAGGATGGCGGCAGCAGCAGCCAAGTGTCTTGGGCGTACTGGTGGGTGTCCGCAATGGGCTACCTCACTGCGGCAGTGCTCTTCGCTGGTGGTTTGCCGTTGGCTCTAGCAAAATGGCGGGCTAGACAGGTGCCACTTTGAACTTTTGCTCTGTTTGTTGTCTCCCTTGTATCTACACTTGGCTGCGTTCATCCATGATACTGTGCTTGCGTGAAGCTAAATTGCACTCCTCGCGTTCCTTTAATTCGCTTTGCAATTCATTTTCGAAGGCACACGCATTCACACCCTTTCACATGTTGGGTACGTGTCTTTCACTTCTTTTTTCTATTCATTTTATTGCCCGCCTTCCCTTTTGAAAAAGGCTCACCGGAGGCTGAGCAGCGGCGCCATTCCCGCCAGCCCTCTGTTGCAAGCCCTGTGGGGCTCGAGCAACGATCCAGGCGCCCCTGTCGTGCCCATCCCTGGCCTCGGAAATGTACTCTCCAGAGGGGGGCTAACTTCATCTTCAAGTGCGACTCGCCGTGCGGCGTCTACCCGAAGCCCAGCCCTGCGGTATGACGACGACGAAGACGAAAACGGGCAAGAAGAAGGAGGTACCGCTTCTTCATTGTACAGCAATCAGAAGGAACAAGCCCCGCCACTGCGCCACCGCAATGCCAAAGCCCTAGACCTGCCACCCAGCCAACAACAAGAAGGAAGTGAACAAGAACTAGGTTCAAGAGGAGGAGGTGCCATTGTAGCTGTTGTGCGGTCGCCGCCTCGCAGTCCAACAACAGCAGCTGCTGCGTCGCCCACCAGCACCCGCCGTCCGCGCCCCCCACAACAGCAGCCGCACCTGAGCCCGAAAGCTGCTGCCGCCGCCCAAGCCCGCGCGCACGCCGCTTCTCGGAAGCCTTCCCTAGCGGCCACCAATGGCACCACCACCGCCGTGGCAGCAGCAGCAGCAGTCTCTTCGTCCACCTTGTCAGCCTCGGGCCTAGGTACTGGTTCGGGCTCCAGTACAAAAGGCGTGCGCCGGTCGCCGCGCATCCACAAGATCTCTCATTCAGCGACGAACGGCCATCAAGCATCGTCGTGGAGGTATGGCCAAGAGGAGATGTCAGTAGCCTCCCCTGCTGTGGATCTTGCTGCGGAAGCGGATGACGACAACTCTGATGCATCTGCATCTTCATCTTCTTCCTGGTTTCAACCGTCGCGGCAACGACATTCCACTGTTATTACTGGTGGCACTAGTAATGTGGCCAAATCTCCACCCTCCAAGGTTGCCAATCCCGGCAACAGTGGGGGTGGCAGTGGCAGTGGAGTAGGAGGAAGCCTGAGTTTTGGGGCGCGGGAGTGGCTAGCACGGTTCAGCCCTCTGCCCCCTACCCCACCGCAACTCACGGCCCGTGCTCTAGCAGCGTCCCAACAAGACCACCACCGGAGCCCTTCCGTGGCTTCTTCGCCGCCTCCACCGCGGTCGCAGCCTACCCGCCGCCGAGGTGGTGGCAATGGTGGTATTGGTGCCAACAGTGCTCACAATTCTTCAACGGCGAACTTGGAAGAGGAAGAGGAGGAGGCACTAGAGGGCATGGCCCCGCAGCTGTTGCCTCCATTAGTAGCCATGTCGGAAGTGGAAGTAGCTGATTGGCTGATGAGCGACTCGAGGCTTCAGCTACTGGCTCCTTCGCTGGAAGGCGTCGATGGCGCTACCTTAGCGGAAGCTACCGTTGCTGAACTTCAGGTGAATACAAGAAAATGAGAAGTCGTTCAATTATTGAGCTGGTACGATGCCAATTTGAATAAATTATGACAGTTGAAGCTTCGAGACAATTTATGAGACCTTTAACATTTTGCGTTGTTTTCAGTTTTTTCATTGTGTTTTTGATGCCAGGAGTTGGGCGTGCCAGCATTGCGGTGCAAAACGTTGGCGCGTGCGCTCTTGGAGACATTTGGCGTTAATCTTGCAGGCAACAGCAACGATGGCAGCAGCAGCAGTGCTCCATCAGCAAACCAAGCTTCACCAGCGCCGACGGCGGCAGCAGCAAGCAAGAAGGGAGGTGGAGGCGCAAGCAGCGTTGGCAGTGGGAAGAAGCGCAAAGGGGCCACAGGAGCTGGCGCATCGCCATCGAAACGCGGCACCAAAAGCCGCAAGTGAAATGTGATAAGGAGAAGTAGAAAAAGTATCTGCATCAGGATTCTCTTGTTGGAACACACCAGCGAAGAGAAGTGACATGCCGGGTGTTACAGAGCTGACATCACCCTAGTAAATAGTCCATGAAATTATAGATCTAATCCGCAATATGAACTAGCATTTAGGAATGCATACTCATAACTTCACAACCCCGATAAGAATTATTGGAATACCATAAAGGGTATAGTATATAGATAATTGGAATTGGTACAAACTATACCAGTTCTATGGGTCTAATGAAGCCACCTGGCGTATGTCCATCAGTGGCCAGCGGCCAAATCAATTGGTTGGTGATGTACCTTCAGATTCAGGAAATGCATTGCCGCGCTCGGAGCTGCCCTCTGCCCTTGTTCATCAATTGTCAAATATTTCACGACGGTTTATAGAGAGAGCGAAGCAAACAACACATCAAACGAGCTATGTATGGCCCTCGTGTTTTTCCTCTGTTGCATACAAGTGCAAAAGTGGGCGAGTAATCCGCTCCGCCCAAGCCCGTTCGTTGTGGCGCGCCCCCGCTGCACGATGGTACGCAAGCCAACCCCCGCGCGACGACAGTGATGGGCTCCTGCTACTACTGATTCTGTCATTGTCATTGTTGTTGCCAATGTTATTGTTTCGCCAGGCAGTCACCATGGAGGCCACCCCAGAAAGAAGGGGGTTTGAATCCTCCTGCTGTTGCTTGTTTTCGATTGCGTCCCCTCTGCCACTGCCACCTGCCGTTGTCACCATGGGAACGTTGCTCGACGATGGGTGGGTCGCTTCTTCCATCAAGCGGAGGCCGTGAAACTGCAACAAGGACACCATCGCGGACACGCCGGGCCGCAGGTACGCGTCTAACCAAAAGTACCTGTGTCGTAGTGAGGGATTTGTGTGCACGCGTAGTGCCCATTAATGCGTGAGAAATAAAGAGTGCCGAGCGAGAGTACATATGCAATGCACTTTCCAAGGAAACCACGGAGAAAGGCATATTTTGAAAGCAGGTGCAATCATTGCGATCATCGACAATAAAGAATGTTTCCACGCAATCACCCAGGATTCAATTGCGCTGCCAGTGGAATCGCAGAAGCTGCTCCTCGAGCGGCGACCATCGCAGCAAACGCGGCGTCCATCACATCGCTGGAATCGAGCATGGGCACCTAGTGTTTGATACACAACTGAAGTGACACTTTGCGCCTCGCAAATCACATAAATAATGACCCGAGCAAACGATTTAACAACCACTGCAGTACTCCTCTTATTCATGGACAATAACGCACCGTTTTTCCATCAGCATCGCCACCGTTGTCCAAATAAATGCGCGCGTGTTGCAGCCTCGCTTCTGGCGCACTCCTGTCAATGAGGCGGCTGCCTCCAGCACCTCCTCCTATTCCTGACGTAGTAGTAGCTCCCGCCGCCGCGATGGCCGCCGCAGAGGCCGCTACTTCCGCTAGGGTAGCCGCGGAAAAAGCCGGCGACAGGCAAGCGGCGTTGCCAAACACCTCGGGCATTTCCCAGGCCGCCAAGAACGCTGCAGCCCCGCCTAGAGAGGTGCCAAGCTGGGCCGTGTGTTCAGGGCCCGCGAGAGTACTGACGTAAAGCACAACAAGAAGAAGGAAAAGAGAGCGAAAGAGTGACGGTTAGAGGTCACCTCCTATGACAACTATGGTGAATGCGCCAACAAGTAGGAGAGAGGTGCACAACCTATGGCCATGAGGGGATTCCTTGCAATGTCCTACCCTCAATCCTTCCTAGCATTCGCACTCGTGCCCGCCTCACCGGTAATTTGCGTCAATAGCGGGTTTCACTACAGTGGCAACGTGGTTGCGGTAAGGCTTGGCCAGCCACCCATCGCCGTATTCCAAGTGCCGCCGTCGCATCATCGGCATCCCAAACGCGTCTCCCGGCGCGTTGTCAATCATCACCTACGCATTCAGGAAGTGTATAGGCAGGTACATGTAGACGTGCTGAGCGAACACATGAGTGAATACCAGGGAAACCGCTTTTCAAATCCCGCACGCAACTTCTTTACCACGATGGGGGCTTTTTCGATAGCACCGTCTTCAAGCAATTTTGTAAGGGCGGCTCCGAGTTGCCAGCTTTTGATATATTGCGTGCACAGGCAGAAAATATGTAAGCACAAGCCGACGAAACATGTGAGGTGGACATATATAGCAAGAAAGCAAGACAAGTGAATCAAAATCCCTTGCGCTCGCAGTCAAAAGGAAAACTCGTGCAACCCAACCATTCAAGGCGCAATATTTTGCTACCAACCCTCTCCTTTGAAAATATGAAACAATAAATAGTCAAAATTGCGCATGAAATTTTTACCTGTGGCCAGTCCAAGATGTGCTATCTTCCATCGCATTCTGGCCGTCGTGCACGTACAGGACTGGGTACCTGTTAAGTAATGAGTACGGTCACGGCAATTACAAGTAAACTTGAGAGAAGAAGTCTAACTCAAATCTAAGTTTGTATGATGCAAAAAAAAAAGCAAGGAGAAGTAGATAGGGCTGGCGATGAAAACGGACCAAGAGCAGAAGAAAAAGTACGTTAGGCACAGGGCTGAGCGTAATCACACTGCAGTGTGCGTACGAGTGCAAGAAAGAAGTTTCTGTTAACCTTGTCTGGTCATCTTCGTCATATCCTGGCGGCAGCCACACTTTCACTTCTCGTTCTGGCAGCAAGAAAGTAGACTTCCAAAGGCCACGTGGCTTCATCAAAGTACCGGCCCCTACGCCAACGTCGAAGGATGCTACGTGTGCAGCTTGGATGCTGGCCCATAACACGAAGTACATCTTCTCTCTGGACAACAGCGGCTTCATGACAGCAAAATCTGATTTTGCAAACCTGTTCGAACAAAATAATATGAGAATTCAGTATATATGCGGCCAGCGTTGATAGCATTTCAAGAATCATAGCGATGCAATGGAATAAAACCTCTACTGGGAGTATTGAAATTATATCGAGTAATCAAATCTTTTTAATTTAAGTTAAAAATCGCGTGTCATGTTCACGTCGAGTACAGCATATAGATGTGAAAAAAATATAGAAGAATTAATATGATTTTTACCGATGATGAGCTCTGATATTGGAGGAATAGACTAATGCACTTCGAATGCTTGTAGTTAGCTTGAGCTATGGGAGGTGTCAACCTTCTATAGTGGCCAAAGGAGCCTACGACAGCTTCTGAGGCAGCGGCTGCAAGACCACTTCTTGCAAGATTTTTTTCCGTTAACTTTTATGGAATATTTCTAAGATTTCCATGTTATTAGGGCAAAGCGAATGGAAGAAGTGTTCTGGAAGCAGCCCGCCACGCACTGAAGTCAAAAACCATGGAGCTTTCCCGCTATTGCGTCGACGCATAGGCACAACGTAAAGCATTGATCGCATGATAAGCTCAACCTCATTGTTCTTCATCCAGAGCTGAAAACTTGAAAACATTTTCGACAATTAAGAACTCGTTCCATTCCCCAATCAAGATAATATTGTGTATCTTTCATTCAATTTATGAACTGATTAACCCATTATGGCTGACACCGAATACGCAACGAAATTACCTCCGACTAGTCCTGAAATTGCTGTGGGGTTGACCTTTGGGTCCTCTTATGTAAAAGTTAAGTGGTTTCTTGGCACGGTAGATGCGGCTATTGAGAGGGCCATTCGTAGTGCGCTGGACTTACCACAAGCAGTTGAGATGCGGATGGTTGACGTGGACGGTTTCAATGTGCCAATTTGTGCTCAGCTACCAAGCGGAGAATATAAAGTCCTACTTGTAGAAACCTCGGTAGTGCCAGGAAGAGGATCTGAGTCTTCTCTTAGCGATTGGATGCCAACGACTCGAGGCATCTCGATGGGGCTATCGGCAAGCGTAAGACAAGGCATCTCCGAGTTGAAAGAGCCACTTTTAGAGGGCCTTGACAGCACCATCGAAAGACAGAGCGTGCTGGAAGAAAGGCTCACAAAGTTTGAGCGAGTGTCGAGCCATCTAGCAAACGAGCGGACCTTCTTAGCATGGGTTCGAACGGCAGTAAGCGTTGCTGGATTGGCCATAACATTTAGCACCGAATTTTACAAACCGAACTTGAGTATTTTATACTGGATTGGATCAATATTTGCCTGGCTCGTGGGCATCTCTTTCTTCGGATCTGGTGTGAATCGCTACTGGACAGTGAAAGGCGTTCTAAATCGAAACAAAAAAGACATCACGAACAACTGGGGACGGAAAGGTATCAGTACTCAAGTTATCTTGTTTGGTGTCTTGCTCGCGCTGGTGAGTGCACTATACGTCAACATTGTGTACTCTGAAGCCGCCGATAGTACATCAAACTAGATAATAATTCCCTTGTACTTGTAATTATGATGGGGATTGCTGTATGAAAAAAATACTCGCAACTGCCGTGTTCTTGAGGGCTAGAGACAATGGGTCTCTGTAACTTTTCCAAGCCAAAATAAACAAGGCGAGGGACTTCGTTGTAGTCCCCTCCTCTGCGGGCGGAATCTCTTCTTTTGAGCTGCCCTCTCAGAGCACGGAGGAGCTTGCCACTTTAGACCACTATCATCACTACCATGGCCACTCGGGCATGTGCGCCTGATTAGCTTTTTACTTTTTAGGTACCTGTCTCAAAATAAACAAGACCAAGACCTCTGTAAAACAAGGGGGGGGTTCTTCGAAATAGAAATCTGAAGCTAAGAGTTCTTATATCTAAGTGTACTCCTACTTCCCTTTCTAAACGCACACATTTAGACTTCAATGGTTTGCAAAGAAAACGGAATAAAAATTTAAATACGAATAAGAATATAAGAACGAAGGCAAGAACTTTAAATCGCGGTGTGGAGTTGTGGAGTTGCAATTTGGTAGCCCTCAGCTCGAGCTCTCATAAACGTGAAGCACGAGAGGAATTTGGGAGAAAAATCATGCAAGGCCGTCTGTTGAGAGGAGACATACGGGGCCCTATAAATTGGCAATCAGGGATCAACTTCAATACTTTTGGAAATAGGTGGGCTTTCTGCTTCAGAAGTAAGGTGAGTCACGTAGGAAATGTAGACGCCAAAGCACATGGAAACAAAGCCCGTGGAAAAAGGGCGCAACAGGGGCGGAATCAAACTGAACGCCACCAAATTGTACGGCGTAAACGTCTTTAGTTCAGTCTTCATGACTTCCGCAAATCGTTCACGCACAATTTCGCCGGAGCGCTTGAAGCCAGCACCCTCAACGAGGGGGGTCAGCCCCAAGTAAGCACCATTTGCAATTGGGGCCCAGAAGCAAGCGTCTATCAATGCTTTCTCAACCACACGAGCCTAGAATACGAAGGAAGAAATAGAAGAAAGTAAGATCAAATTTAAAATAAACACTGATAAGAGACTGGCGAAATCAGTCAACCACCAATTTCTTCAGGGCGAACGCTTTCATTCAGAAGAAAAACCATGTTGGCTCCAAACTCACCGCAGTTGCATGGCCAGGCAGCTGAGACTCGAGAAACTTCAGCCAATGCGAAGTCCCAATGCCGCCAATGACAAGCCCTAAAGAACCCATTCTGAAGGTCCGAACTGGGTCGAATTCGATTTTTTCGATTTTCTGAGCGATCGCGTCACCCATGCCCACTAAAATAAACGCTTGAACAGCTGCCGTGAGGTCGTAGTTGACACGGAGGGCCTCGTTGTAGGCGTTCACCAAATTCTTAACTTCGCCCATAGCTGCAGACTCCATCATC
>Ga0307979_1003495_pt1 | contig 10506 bp, 7 predicted proteins | sample OrgLakmetage1058_FD_201833 | JGI IMG/M metagenome (GOLD analysis project Ga0307979, IMG submission 201833) | Saline water microbial communities from Organic Lake, Antarctica - #1058 | ecosystem: Environmental > Aquatic > Non-marine Saline and Alkaline > Saline | place: Antarctica: Organic Lake... | reverse complement strand
CATGGAGGCCGCTAAACCTCCCAAGAACTCGGCTGAGAAGGTCGAAGAAGACTGTGCTGCAACTGCTGCTGCTTTTCCAGCGCTACTGCCACTTCCTTCTCCACCTTCTCCTCCTCCTCCTACTCTAGCCGCAGCGTCCGGCGCAAGAGCCAGTGCGAGGTGCCCGTGGCCCACAGCAGGCCACTGAAACCGGTCAAAGAACGCGCAAAGCGACACGAACTCGTGGCAGGTGCTCATGGCCTCCAGCGCAGATGCTTCAGCCGCCGGCCCAGCACTACCGTTGCTGCTATTGTTATGGCTGTTGCTAGCGGTGGCACAAGCTTCCACCTCTGAGGCATTTCCTTCCGCAGCTGCCGCGGCAGCAAGATCCAAAGCACGCAATTTTGCTCCATCCGCTATTGCATCACTCCCACGCACGGAAGCAGCCAGTTGCAAAGTGGTAAGCCACTCTACGTCCGCTGCTGCAGCTGCCGCTGCTGTTTCGTCCACCTCGTCTTGAGCGGTTGCAGAACCAGCTGCGGTGGCTGGCTGAAGTGAGCCTGCCTCCTCCGAGCTCTTGACTGCTTCTTCTGCACTATCCTGAACAGACGTTTCAAAATCGTCGTCATCATCTTCGTCATCGTCGTCGTCGTCTCGATCGCTACGAGCGCTGGCTACCGCTTTCTTCGAAGGAGACACCGCAGAATTTTTGGCTGCATCAACCACTTTTGCTACAGGAACAGGCTCGGGTGGAACCGGCGTTTGCGACAAACAGGTGCGGCAGTACCAGTCGCCTTCGGGCACAACTGACACGCCGTAGCATTGTTGGTGGAAGGCTCCGTCGCACCCGCTGGCAGCGCCGTCCCCACAGAAGAGGACGTCGTTGCCGGGCGCAAAGTCGCTCAACCCGCACACGCAGCAGTCGTCTGCGACAGGCCGAGACGGGTCTTCGGAAGCGCCCCAGGCGGTGCACCTATGTGCGTGTAAAAGTAGTGCACGCATCAAGCAAAAAAAGAAAGAAGGGGCACTTAGATCGCGCAGACATCTCGTGTGCATCAATACAGGGCACAAATATATATGAAATAGAATGAATTGCAGCATGCTCATTGCACTTCTCAATCAATCAATGACTGAGAACAGTTGAAAGGAAAAGAAATTTATACTTGTCGAACGGTATGTAGAACTACATGAGGAAAGGTCTTGTATATCTGTACCAGGCCAGTTGGTTGGCGTATCCGATAGGAGGTGATGGCTTGGGTCTTGGCGTAGGAGTATAGACAGGAAGTGCTCTGCGGTCACCCGTCTCGTTGACCAGCAAACAAGCCTAGCACAATGGTTTTAAAGAGCAAGTGAGTCATGCACAGCAAGAGCGTGAGCCATCGTTTATACGCAAAGAATCGTGATTTTTGAGGCGAACGTCTCTCGGCAAGGCGCGTGTTCCTGATCTCCAGATTCAAACTAATTTCCCTTTCGCAGCTTCTACATGGTTGAGACAAAAAAAACATAATACAATGCTAGGATTATACCTGGAGGTCTTGCTCGTTTGTGTAAGCGAAATGCCGCAACGAATGCTTGGCAGACGATCCGAGATTCGAAACGGCTGCTGGGGCGCCTATGCCTTCTCCCGTGCGAGCTCCTACGGGTCGACCGCGACTTCGGCGCAAATCGTCCACAGACGCAGCGGGCACGCCGAAGTGCTCAACTTCCGTGGGTGCGGCGCGGAGGCCTAGCCCGCGTCGATGCTCTGCTTGCGCTCGTGCCGACTGCACCTTGTCAACTGCATCGTCACGGTCACTGTCTGATGCATCGTTCCCCATTTCTTCCTCTTCATGCTCCGATTCTTCCTCAGCATCCACATTTTCGTCGTAATCGTCATCACTGCCTTCGCCAGGATCTGCGCTCATAGCGTCACTTTCTACTGCTGGGTCTTCGTTAGCGTTCCCGTCGTCGCTCTTAGAATTAGGGTCTGCATCATAGCCACCACCAGAGGATGATTCATTTGCAAGAGGCACGGCGTCAGATGCGGCATTCTCAACCATAGTAGCGGTGTCGCCATCGTCATCTCCCTCTTTTTCACTCAGGAGCCCTGCCTCGTTACTAGAGCGCGGTTTCTTGTCTGTCGGCGATGTTGACGCCGGGCTAGATGGTCGCTTCAGGGGATGCTCTGTCCCTAGTACATGTAAATCTTCTTGCATCTTCTGAGTCGCAACGAAAAATCTCGATGCAGATCTACTAGTTCAGGAGGTAGTGGCAATGCGTTTGCCCGTGAAGTGGCGCTCGAGCGAATTCCAACAACGCAGCACGCACTCTTTAGCACGCCTGCGATTTGAAATTCGAATGGTTTTCTTGTTTTCTTCTTTTTCTGTTCGATGGTGTATTTCTGTCCGGATGATCGTTCGATCTCGAAGAGCTGCACCGGCTGACACTTTTTTTCGTGCGGATTTTCCCCTATGCGTTAAAAAGCTCCTGAGCTATACTGTGGCTAGAGAGTACGATTAGAACGGCAGAACGATATTACATCGCGTTACGGGGCTGTGCTTTCTATGGTCAACTGGCGCTTAGCTTAGAAAAGGGTCCTAGAGAGAGATCTTTAGCAAAGCTCGTAGCCTGCCTGTCTTTGTGCTTCTAGTAGAAACTATTCCCGCTGCAGGTTTTAGGAGGCAGGTAGAATTGCTGCTAACCCATTAGGTTTAGCACACTAGCGTTCTCATGCAGCCATCTACTCGCCCCCTTTTTGGTACTGCCCACGGCACGCGCTTCTGGCTCAACACCGACGTGTGTGGTTTAATATGTGCGACGCTGGTGTATTTGCTCCTTTGGTTGGCATTGGCCCTGGTTCACAACACGGTGCTGCCACCTGCTCGGAGCACCGCTGATGCGGCCTTGCTAGTTGGATTCGACGCCATCGCGGTGCTTGCTCTAGTGAGCCACTGGCGCACGATGACCACCGACCCAGGTGCTGTACCCCTTGGAGCCGAGCCGCCTCCCGACTACGATGACGACGGAAGCAGCGGCACCGGCGCACTAGGGTTCAGCGACCAGCTTGAGAATGGCACGCTATCCATGAGCGCTTTGGGTGAGGCGCACGCGCGGCGACGAAGGCGTGCTCTGGCCCGCACGCGCGAATGCAGCCGTTGCAAAGGGTTCCGCCCTGAGCGTGCCTACCATTGCAACGTGTGCAACCGTTGCGTTGTGAAAATGGACCACCACTGCCCCTGGTATAGCTAAATTAATCACATTGTAAAGAAATTCTCTAGACCTTTATTAGAACGAATGGAAATGCTTATTCGTATTGTGTTATATTTCAATTCTTTTGTTTCTCAATTATCTTAGGGCCAACAACTGCATCGGCCTAGCGAACCACAAACAATTTCTTCTCTTCTTGTTCTACGTGTTCGCGCTTTGCGGGGCGTCAGCTGCACTCGTCGTGCGTCGCAACTTTTTCGTTTGCTGGGAAGTGGGGCCAGCTTATCGGGGCGCTTACCCACACGACCAACACAAAGTCTCGCCTCCGAGAAGCTTACGCCTTGCGGACTCCTTGGAAGCAGCGACGGCACGAGGGAACGCTGCGTTGCATGGCCGACACCTTCTCTTCGGGCATGGTTCCTGGAGCGGTGCAGGCCATGAAGGTTCGATTGGCGTTGAGGCTGTTGGTGGCAGTAGCCTTGGCGTGGACGGTGAAGCTTCAAGCGACAGTAGTAGCGCGCCATGGGATCAAGTAGCCAATGGTGCCATGGCAGCTGCCGAACTCCTTCGTGGATATCCTTGGTTCTTTACCGGATCTGGAAGGAAGTCGTCAATGACTTTGCATGCGCGCGACCGTTGCCGAGCCACGAAGACTAGCTTATTGGAGCAAATTCTTTTGGTGCGTCATGGTTTCAACGTTAAGGAAATGCAATATGCCCAGTAAAATCGAACCTGCGCACGTGCAACATTATCAAAATCCACTTTTGTAATATCGCCTGCGCAGAAAGAAATTAGTAATTGCTTCGCATATTTGGTGGTGCTGATTGCTAGATCTTCATTCTTCTGCTGATCCTCACGTTACTTTGTTTTTAGGTGATCGTGTCGTTACTCTTTGGAATGTTCTCGGGCTGTATGATGTTCGATCAGTCTGCCGTTGTGACGGAGAATACCACCACCATTGATCGGCTTATGCTGAAATCTAGGGAGAAAGCCCGCGCTAAAAATGGGGGTACATCTAACGTTGCCCACCGCAAAGGCCTTGGCTCTTCTGAGGACACTGACGAGGAAGGCGGCGGCGAAGGCGCTCCGCTGGTGCATGAAGTGTTTGGTGGCTACACAGCACACGGCTGCCGCTGGCACTGGCTCTGCCCTACGCTCGCCCAATTCCCGTTGTCACTAAGAGACGAAGTCTATGGCTTCATGGTACCGTCCCAACGCAATTCCCTGATGTCATCTGTGGATGCCAACAACAGTAACAGCAGTAGTAACGGTAGTAGCAACAGCAGTGCGCATACTTTTGACGATTCACCTGGCTTTCAAAGCGGTGACGATCCTAGGAGCCCTGGCTTCCGGAGCATGAATGGCGAGAACCAGGATGCAGGGTGGTCCAAAGCGAGAGCAGTGGCTACGCTCTGGACGCAAGTGCCGGACGCGACCGGAGAAATGTACTGGTGGAACGAAGCCACCGGCGAAACATCATGGGAGCCACCGCCAAATGTGCCTATGCACGAGTTGTTAGCGCAACAAGGTGCAAATTTACAGCGAGTCGGCCATTCTGCTACAGCTGTGGCGCATGCAGCTGTCTCTGCGAGCCGCACTGCGAGCGCATCAGCTGCTGCCGCGGCCAATGCAGCAGCCAGTAGCCTAGGGTGGAGCATCGGGGCAGCGAATGACACCAAGGGAAAGTCCATATAAAGGACGGTGTTCCTTTAAAGGCGTTATTTATGAACGTCACCTGTTGTTGTTGTGTCACCTTTTTTAAACGCCAAATGAACTACATGAGAGAGAATTTTACGAGGACACTTCTTGTAAGGCTCAATCATAGATATCTGACTCGGTTTTTCTTATAGTATTATTGGTCATGAGTAATGAGTAACTTTTCTTTGATGTGTATTTGGTGGGCGAATTCACCCGTGATTCACGAATTTAAAACTTCGAAATTCAGATCTGTTCCTTATGCCAACCCGGCATTAAACATCCCTAAGTCACTGTCAGCACTCATAACCCAGTCCCACTTCTATCTGGGGCCATTTAAATCAAATCAATTCATTAGTTAAGTGCAGAGGGAACTATTTATACTTGCCATTTGCTGATTTAAGGCCTGAGTTTAAGTAACAACTGAGGTCTCGTTCTTTTGAGCAAGAAGCAAAGCACTGGTAACTAGTAATGGCGCCATTTGCCATTTGTTCTACTGTTGCGAATACTAATTAATCATAAAATTGAAGTAAAATTATACCACGAATGATTTTGAGATGAATGATTTGTCCTTCGCAGCACTCGCCGAAGTGACAGCACACACGAAGTGTACTTTCATGACGTCTTCAAATGATGCGAATCATTCTATACAGCGCAAGTACTAATTCAATTCCGACTACTTCTATTTACACTAAAATATACATACTACATTTTTTGAAATATGAAGGAGAAGTGAAGACAGCGTAGTTAAGCAGATTTTTCCTCAATAGCTTGCTCCTCGGCCGCGTTCTCAAGCGCCTCCTTAGGTGATCCCTCTGATTTGAAGTATTCTGGGCGAAGAGCTGACGCAGACTCCTCAATTTGCTTGATTTCATTTTCCGGACCGTGCACGTCAAATTTGTCCAAAGTTGCTGGTCCTGCTTTCAGCTCCTCAATCATTGGTGTCACCCTTTCAATATGCGACTTCAAGGATTTCCCGTCAGTAAAAATTTCGCTAGAATTCAATTTGTTCCCACTCTTCGCCCACCCAAAGTAAGTGCAACCAGGCTCTTCAGAGGCTGCGTCGATAATCTTTTGCATGATGGGGCGAGCTTTCTCCCAATCATTAATTGTATAATTAGGCGTCAAGGTACACTGCAATTCCCGGGAAACCTTGGTGCCAGACGATTTGCGGAAGTAACCAGTGAGATATTCCTCGTCTGTTTCGAAGTAGTCTGGCTTGAAGTCGCCCAAAAGGTTCTCAGAACCTTTTCTGACACGAGCAAGGCTTGATGAGGGTGCCAAAATGTCAATCTTATCCATTTCTGCCCCAAGCTTCATCATATCGTTCATCATTGCCTGCATGTCTTGAAAAGCAGCGAGCATTGAGTCCGAATCATCAAATGTTGAGCGCCAGCGAAGACGGTCTCCCGATCGCGTCCAACCAAAATCATCGATTCCGCTTTGAAGCATCGCCCTGTCGAGGATGTCTTGCATGAGCGGAGCAACTCCAGGATTGAATGAGGTCAATCGAAAGCTTGGGTGAAATGAACTCAGCACACTTGGTACCGGATTGCGGAGCTTCATCATTGTCCTGCGAACAGTTTGCATTGTCCTGAATCTTATTGGTTTCTTTCGTTTCTATTGAGTGTCACGCTGCGATAGAATTAGACCCAAACCAATCGACATCATTCTGTATACACATGATGCACATCAAATACGACTATGAAGTCGCAACTATCACAGTGCAACGGGCATAATCCAATAGTAGCTACCACGCAGTCTCAATAAAGTGATTATTTTCTAATTCGGTCAACTACTTACATAGCTCTTCCAGGAGGATCACGCCCTTTCATGAATTTCAATGCAGGCATGATAGTAATTAGCACTCACTTCCACACCTCTATTTCTATTGCTGACCAGATCACGACATGGATCTATGTGGAATATGCTCAGACATGGAACTCGCAGATATTGAAGAACATTTGATGCAATAGTTTCTTTTATAAATGAATTTAGAAAATATAGCTGGATTCATTTTAGCAATTCGCGGACACGAGGCGTAATCTAGTAATGATATTTCCTCTTGTTCATCACTCACTACCGAGATCACAACGATTTCGATATTATACTATAGCTCCATATAAAGACAGATTTCTTGCATGCCGAATCGAAGCAAATCAATGATGCTTGAAAATCATTCCTGATTGATGCAAGTGATTGGTGAATGCTGCCAATTCTGGTAAGCTTTGGTGTTCTTTAACGTATTTTCTTACCTTGTTATAATTCTTGTCTGTATGAAATATCTAAGTTTGAGTTTGAATGCTGATCCGCTGATCTTGCTTTTCTTCCACTTTGCTTGAACACGGAGATCTACAGTGTGTGCTATAGATGCATCTAATTAATTAAGAACCAGCACCTTTCAACTAAAAATTGGAGTAAATGCACCGATTCCAAATCTTCTCGACCACGGCATCCCTAGCCCAAGTAGGTGCCTCCAATAAACTCTCTAGCAGGGTTGAGTTGCGCGAGGCCACGTCATAGTACAGCCGAAATGCCTCATTATCGTCAGGTGTGCCAGATATACAACCTTCTGCAGATACTCCCAACATGCATGGCATAAACTTTGCAGACTTCAACGTCCGGTTCCTGATATCGTAGTATAAGCCAACATTCCTAGGAAACAACAAGTATTCGGCTGGGAAGTGATTGCCTCGTGCTGGGCAGTCGTATCTATTAGCTCCCCATGTTGCTGTGTTATGAATAGTCGAGGCAATGGCGGCCTCATGAGAATTCATGGGAACCAGATTCCAGTGAAATTTATCCTTCCATGCTGGACTATTGTACGCGAAATTATAGAGAAGAGCATATTCATCTCCAATACCAGTGGGTATAGTATATAGTGCGTCAACAAAAAGCTCGTCGGCTGAAATATTTCCATAGTATATCCCAGTTCTATTCATTAAGGCCAATGGCATTTTTTCGATAACGGACTCAATCACGAAGAGTCTGAATTCTTGGAGCATTCGTGACCATACGGGGTAAGGAAAGTCCATGCCACCGAAGTAGCCAATGCCCAACTTTCCAGGCCAAAGCCACTCAACCGCAGCCTCTCGTTTGAGCTTCCTCGCTTGAATGAGGTTCTGACCCCTGACAACAAGCCGACCCTGGCGCAGAACATCGCCTGGTCTAAGTTCGCGAATGAAGCAAGCATCATCATCCATAATTGATACCACAGGCGCTTCTTCAATAATTTTGTCAAGGAAAAATTTATATACTCGCTTACCCCAATCCCTCACGGTGTGCCTACCAGTGTTATGCGTTCTTCTTTGAACAAAATATTCGTGACGTTCTTTCGATAAGATTAGTGGTATTTCAGTCACATTTGCTGACTCAAAGCAGGCATTCGAAGCGCGAAAAGCCTTCCGGTTCGATACAATCAGTGCAAGCTTCCCGAAAGAGCAGAAGTTAAGCCAGGATTTCCACCCACTTCCCATCTCTGAAAATTCATGCACACCTATAGCAGTCACAATTTGATCGGCAGATACTGATGAAAATTCATACGTATTTGACTGAGTTGCCAATCTTTCGGAGCTGATATACTTCCGGATTGCTTCTATCGTAGGTTGAATTCGAAATTTTTGTCCGCCCTCGAGATCTTTTGTCTTATTGATATCCTTCCCTAGAATTTGATGACCTGGTTGATTTATTAAGAGCGGACGAGTGCAGCTATGATTAGTCAGCCACAGCGTATATGGCCAATGTGCCGACACACTGTACGCACATCTTGATGCATCTGTGCGAAGTCTGTAAATTGGGGAACTGAGTCGTACCTGCTGGAAGAGCTGATGTAGAACTGAGTAGCAGCACCGATTGGATCACGCTGATCATTCTCTGACTGTCCTGTTTATAAGTTAAGTTTCTGGTCTGAAATGGGCCAGAAAATTGTTACCACGAAGTGCTCGTGGAAAGATCAAGCTGAGGAAGTAAGGTACTAGTACAGTAAAATTTAAGGGCATCTACAACCCTTGCTAAAACTCTTACTTGTGAAGGTGTCGTTGATTTCGAAGCCAAGTTTCACTTACCAGAGGTATTTGGCGCTTGTTTGCTCTATCTAGTCAAGATTAGCACGTTCGTAGCCATGTTGAACTCAGGCTTGACCCTTCAAGTAAAATTTTGATATTTTACGACCTCCACCAAGACGACCTCCACTGCTTCCTGTCTGTCACTCCTCCCTTGTTTGTAGATGTGGTTCTCGTAGTCAGAGGCCAGGGACATCTTTACCTCAGTGTAGCCACAATTGAGTTGAGAGATGTCTTTCTATGTCCTGTCAAAATATTTGAAAAAATAGATAACAAATAGCGATTCAAATTTATAAAATGGAGCCGGCCTCTGGTTTGGTCAAACTTTTGACCATATACTAGATCAACACGTTCCTCGGAAGGCTCAAATGAAGGTCTTGCGATGATAATTCCCCCCCCCCCCTAAGTAACCAGGTGAGAAACCTTGTCCACAACCGAGGGAAAACCCTCAAGGAAGCGATGAAAACACATGAAAGTCGTCGTGACAATAAATAAATTGAATAAAAATGCTGATGTGCTCCTCATTGGGTGCAAGATTTTCATATTTGCGCTTTCTTTTGCAGTTATCCCATTTACCCTTTTGATCAAAGGCTTGAGCAAGCAAGCTCTGAATTTTTATGGTGTATAATTTTGCGATGCTTTAACAACTTAGGGACTCCTTAGTTCTTTCGCTTTGTTGTCACCTGTTGCCCAAATCGACCTGTATGACAAGTGCAGCTTCCTTGGTAGTTCGTTATGTCCAACATATGTTTTTCGATGATGGGGCCTTCGTTTGAGAAAGAGTGTACTGCTGTCAAAGTCCCGCACCATTGGGAACGCGGACCACGGGCATAACATAGACATGGGCAATAGGATCAACGAAAAAAGTCCGAGCTGCTTTGGACCAATGCCATAAACTCCGTGGCCACCCGAGCATGAGCATTTACTGAGGTGCTGCATCATCATGATTGAATCTTTTGATTTTTGTTTCTTTTTCATAAATTCCTAGTACTACAGATGCAGTACTTAGTCCAATTTTACTTAAAATGTTCTTAATACTAAATTTCTATAACTAGTGCTGATCAAGTAGTTTGGCTTCTCTTTAACAAATTCCTTATCATTCATTTTAATAGTATCGTCTTTCTGATAACTTCGAAATTATTTCTAATAACACAATTTTCAAGCACAATTTCGCCTTCAATCCACCATGCATTCATTTCAACACGTTTATTTCTGTTTTTAAAATTCTTTGCTTAGCTGTGACGGTATCTCCTCAATCATCTCTTTACATTTCTGCCGTTTAGCCCTCTAATTCTGTTCCTTCTGGGCCTGTTTCTAAACGTGCACGAGGGCGCTTAGAATGAGCACCTACTGCCGCACCGAGCTATGGCCTATGTCCTGGTGCTTCCGTACGGGAACGCTGCACGCTACCCTCACTGTATGCATTCATCGCATCTAAATTGCGTAGTATTCGCAGTGAGTTCTCCGAAAATATATTTGTTCGTCGAACTCGAACTCGAACTAATACAAACCCAAATGGCACAGAAGCCAATGCTGCGGGCAGAAGTGGGAATGCGCGTGCGTTGCGCAAACAAAGCAAGTGCGG
>Ga0307979_1003491_pt1 | contig 10515 bp, 6 predicted proteins | sample OrgLakmetage1058_FD_201833 | JGI IMG/M metagenome (GOLD analysis project Ga0307979, IMG submission 201833) | Saline water microbial communities from Organic Lake, Antarctica - #1058 | ecosystem: Environmental > Aquatic > Non-marine Saline and Alkaline > Saline | place: Antarctica: Organic Lake... | reverse complement strand
TCATAGCCCTCATTCAAGCAAGGGTTTCCTCCTGGTCTTGCTAGGATTGCCCCTTTTCCATGATGTTTTCGGAAGTTATGTTTCTGGAGGGGGGTGTGTGGTGAGGGGGGTCAGGATTGTCAGGCAGCGAACAAGGGTTTCATGGCAAGGATTGCCCCGTTTCTTAGGATTTTTTTTGATCAAAGATATATCTGAATTTTTACGCGGAGAAACCGCAAGGATTGTTAGCGTCTCCTCGATTTCTTTGTGGATTTCTTGTTCGATTTCTTCTTGGGCTTTTTGTTTGATTTCTTGGTCGACTTCTTGGACTTGCACCTCTTCTTAGGGGACTTCTTTCGGCCGCCGATAATTCGCGTTCCACCCGTCTTGGCCCGCTTGCTCGTCGATTTACTCCTCGAAGCTTTGGACCGGCGCCGCCCACCGCCGCCGCCGAGTGGGAGAAACCAGTCATCTTCTTCGAGCGCCCGCAGGAGAGCTTCTTCTTCGGTGGTCCGGTTGTGGAGACCTCCGCCCACTAGTTCGGGTCTTCCGTGGTATTGGTTCGGTAACATATTGAGTGGTAGAGAGGGGGTTGTGTTATCAGAGTGCGTAGAAAAAAAGACGAATTCAAGAAATGGAAATGTCGCATGCGCTACAGGCTTGCTCTTCGGCCTTATCGTGACTCTGGCCTCCAAAGGCGCCAAACGCCCGGAACAAGACGATCTCGACACACAGCAGCGGCAGGAGGAGGAGCGCCGCCCAGGCGCTGGTCTTTAGCTGCACGAGAATGCCAATTCCAAGGACGGCAATGCCAAAGCCCAACAAAGTCGTCGCCACCGTGTCGTAGTCCGTCGTGCAGGCGATGAGGCCGAAGATGAAGAGCGAGTAATGAAGAGCCTGGATAAGCACGGGAGCACAGGGACAGGTCCTGCAAGTCGAGGCTGCGAGCATGGCGGACAGTGAACCACTCGCCACGGCGAGAGACAGCGCGACGCCCACGCGAAGGCGCACACGGGCGGGTGCATCGTGGTCGTGGACACCCACCAGAAATGGAAGCAATGCTCTCTTGTTCGCGAGGATTTTGTCGACGAACTTCTGCTCGCGCAATATAAAGTAGATCACAAGGAGGGGACTCAGGAATAAGATAATGGACGAGAGGACGATTTGCATTTCGTCGTCGAGGGTCTTTGCATAGTGCCAAGCAAAAAAGTCAGATTTTGCTCACTTTTGTGAACGCCCCCGTGGCGAGAGGCGTCGGGAGGTCCTTGAAGTCGACGAGCTGTTTGTGGGCACATTCGTGGCCTTGAAAGTGCTTCATGCAGTGTTCCCGACCGCACGAGGCGCAGCGCACGGTGATCGTGCGTTCCTTGGTACACGCGGCGCAGACAGGCATCACATCTTGTTCGGGTGGGAGGAAAAAAATACCCTAGATCGTAGCCACACTTTAATGCATTTTTAGCTTGTGAAGTAACAAAGATTTCTTATGTCGATCTGCACGGGTGAGCATGCGGTCTCGTGCTGCAACAGCGGGACCGTGCACCACGAGCGAGCCTTTGAAGGCGGAGAGCAGTGCTGTACTCTCGGGAATGCGCAGTTCAGTCCCACGAACACGGCTGGGTCCATCTTCACGACATCGGGCGCGCTCGCCTTCTCGACGGGCAAAGGCATCTCGAGCTCCGGGAGCGTCTGGACTGGGAAATTCGTCGACGGCTGTCCCTACGGCCTCGCCTACTGCGCCAAGCCCGATCCCACGGGGAAGGTGTGCGAGCGCTCCGGAGACGACGACCTGGCGAACTGGAGATGCGTCTTTGATTCGAACGCGATAGCCAACAACGACGCGTCGACGTTTACGCCGGGGACGAGCAACACGCACACGACGTTCACGCGGGGCTTTAGCACGCAGGGATCGCAGGACACGCTCTGTGACACCGACTATGCGCTCATGTCGGCCATGTTCGACCTGACGCCCGCGAACACCTCCATCCACAAGATCCAAGAAAAGGACGGGACCACCACCACCGAGGCGAACGACGACTGGCGGCCCTGGCATGGTCCGGCGACATTCTCCGTCCTCAAGGGCCGCTACGGTCCCGTGGATAGCGTGACGGCGGCCTGTGCCTGTACGGAATTCGGTCTCCTGCCCCCGCGGACACCCCACTGGCCCATGGTCGACAGGGAGGCGTCGCGCGCCGGCGAGGTCCTCGAAAAGGACTACTGCGAGATCACGACGGGCGCGAAGCGCTGCACCCTCGACAACCCCTGCTTCGGCGATTCCCCGGGACCGGGGAGGATCGCCGGCGTCAACGCTGACGATGCCGACTTTACAGAATTCCTCGGCGGTATCGACGCCGAAATCCAGGCCCTCGCTCCCGTCGGCGGCGCGAGCAACGGCGACCTCAAGACCCAGTTGAGGGACAAGCTTACGGCCATCACCTCCATGAACTGCTACGACGACGGGCAGTGTCGCCCGATCCCGGCGCAGATCATCCAGAACCGCATCTCCTGGAGCGAGGTCCACGAGGACGGGACCTACGACGCCAACACCTACGACCCCGACGACCCCGACCGCTCGGAGGGTACGTGGTTGAAGATCGACCGCGACTCGAGCTGCAAATGCGGCAGCAACAGTGATTTTAATCTTTCTTGTAAAGTGACTCGGGGCGGCTCACAGATCAAGGCCAACCTCTACTGGTACGTCGAGCAAGATCGCATCTTTGCAAAGGCGCAGAACAAGTACTCTGTCAAAGGTGGTGGCAGCGGAGCGCGGACCGCGGCTTGCGACGGTGACGGTGATGATGATCGCACATGTGCTGCATATCCTACACCGTCGCCGACCTTGAACAACGATACACGCGGGGACATCAGGAAGAGTAGAGACCAACGAGGCATAGGATACTACGACTATCCCAACTTCTGCGGCGAAAATACTACAAAGAATTCCTGCCTCTATCGCGGCAAGGTCAAAGCACAATGCTCCAACTATTTAGAACGCCCAGAAAGGAAAGGAGCATGTAGGGGCTGCCCGGACAATTCCTCAGCCGCAACAATGAAATTTACGAGAGGGATAAAAGCAGCTGCCAAGTGCCCAAAAAACGAAATAGTTGTAACCGAGTGTGGCCAGCGGAGCGTTTCTGCCGAGCTCAAGCCCGGGGACCTCTGCCAGTGGCGCAGTGCCGGTGTCTTCTTAGCCAACGGCACGGAATCGCGCCAGACCGACCTCGCCACAAACCCCTTCCTCCGAACCTGGGCGACAGAGGACATCGGCACTCCTTTCAGCGAGGACGTCGCACAGCTGCTGGCGAGGCGGCCCGGTCATAAGCTACAAAACAACGCTGTCCCAGACGGCTCGCTCCTAAATCCCCTCCTCTACAACAATCCCTGGATGAAGAGTATTCTCACGACGAACCAGTGGTGCGGCTTTGAGGAGTGCGCCACAGACGGCGAGTGCGTGCAGCACTACCCGGGCTTTCCCTTCTCCAAGGACGACGCCCAGCGAACGGGCACGCAGGCCCTCGATATCGTCAGCGCGAAGATCGACGGAGTTACGCGCCTCGATAAGCCCGTCCGACAGTACGACGACGGCGTCGAACAATGTACGGCAAAATACGCCGCCACAAAAACAAACGTCGGCGACGCGCCAGAGGCGTGCCTCGCCGCCAATGACGGCACGGGCGAGAACGCTTCGTGCCTTGATAGCTACTTTGACGCGACCGACGAGACCTACGGGAATCGCTGCAAGTCGCGGAGCTCGTGCCCCGCCTTCACGACGACCGTCGAAGGCGTGCAGACCTGCGGCGAGCTCCCCGTCGGCACCAATTGCACGGACTTTTACCAGACACAGGGCGGCGTCACGTCGGCATGCGCCGACGCGCCCAACACGTCGCAGACGTGCACCACGGACGTCCTCGTGAATGCGTGCAATGTCTCCGGCGCCACGAAGAAGTGCAAGCCCGACACCCTCGTCGAACACCGGTGCTTTGATTCGCAATTCCCCGAGTGTCAGCAGAAATATAAGGCGTACTACGCCCCTCGCTTTGCGAATTACCCGCAGCGCAAGGGCGAACTGCGCTTTAACAACATCCAGGACACGCCGAGTAACTTGGCCAAGAAGTGTGCCTGGGCGGAAATCACCTATGGATCCGGGGGCTCTTGCGTCGCCGAGGGCAATGCTGTTGCCTACAAGACGTACACGGCCGACGGCCGCGAGGCCTCGAGCATCACCATCACAGACCCCGGCGTCCCCTACACGATGCGCGACATTGGCCTCGGGACGACGGGCAGTGCCTACGGCTTTGCTGAAGGCGAGATGTTTGGCAGCCGCGTCACTGACTATCTTCCGTTTGCCATCTGCACCGAGGCCGAGCTCGTCGATGGCAAATATACGTGCAAGAGCGAAGAGAACTTTGAAAATTGGCAGAATCTCGTAGAAACGCCGGGCATGAAGGAGAGGCTTCTCATCGCCCTCGAGCTCATCCAAGACGAAGTCGACGTCTGGTTGGACGAGTATTCGCGCGAGGAAATGAGCCGTGGAGCCCTCATCTCTGCGACGGGTCCCGCCAACTCCATCAGCGAAGACCTCGAACGCTGGGGCATGGTGCGCGATAGCTTCATCGACAGGACCAACTCCCAGGATATCACGACGGACGGCGGCGAAAAATTAGCCGTCGTCGGCGACTACGAGATGGCGCTCCAAGAAGGCACAACCATCTTCGACCTCGAGACGCAACAGGAACTAGACTTTGCCGGCAATGCGACGACGAACTTCACGGACATCTACCGCTGCCAATTCGACTTGGATAAAATGCTCGGCCTCGGGAAGTTCAACGCAGATCAACGCTGGATCCCGGACGACGAGCTCAGCGACCCCGACCTCGCAAAACGCATCCGCTATCGGCAAGCCGCCCTCTCGGGCCACAACAACACCGTCAACGGCCCGGAGAACTGGGGCCTCTCGGAGCACGACATGCTCCAGATATTCCATGCCATGCGCCTCGACCTATCCTTCAAGGGCGATGGCGACGCTCCCTGCAAGCTCGACGGAACCATGACGTCGGATGCGCCGCTGAAAAATATGTGCGTCGCCTCAACGAGTCCCACGGGCACGGTGAAGGGCTGGGCGGGGGCGACCCACTTCCCCGGTATCTGTAAAGAATCCGATGACAACGGGAATGTCACCAACACCTGTTGTAACTTCACGAACGAAACCATAAACACCGAAGAAACGTTGCTCGCAAACTACGACGGCAGCGCCGGGCCGGCCGTGAACATGTGCGCCAACCACGTCGCGCCCTACTACACGGACCTGCTGACTCTGAGGGCCAACTTCGAAACCTTCTCGAGCTTGATGTGGCACTGGAGCGCTAACGTCGTGCGCGGAGCCGGGAGCATCGAGCGGACAGACGGGACCTTGATCCCGTATACCGCCGATGAACTTTGCCGGAACCTCACAAAGTCCGATCCCTTGGCGGGCTATCTGGGCTGCAGCGTCGGTGCGATGAACACCAACACCGAGGATGCGATCAGGGGCGTCGACAACGCCGCACAGCTCTTCGTGTGGTGGTGGGCCACCTTGAACGAGAGCCGCAAGAAAGACTGGATCGAAGGCAACCTCTGCCGCTTCAACGCCGACTTGACCAACACAAAAACCAAAGAACTCGCCTGCAAGACCGTGCTCACGGACAACGGGCTCGAATATAGCCGCGCCGACGACATCGCCGTCACGGAGAATTTGTACCTCAAAGAATGCAGTTGCGTCAATCGGGCCGCCTACCAGTCCTTCTGCGAGGCGAAGAACATCTACGCGAGGAGCCAGGGCGTGAGCGATACTTGCTGGTACCCACCCTGCGCGGCAAATACCAGCGGCAACGCCCAATTCTACAACTGCCCGCCGTCAAACACGACGTCTTCCGAGAACAACTGGAAGACCCAGAGCGACGGCATGGCGAAATGTACCGTCGAAAACTACTGCGTGCAATCAATTAACTTTGAGAACATCATCGCCAAGAACCTCAATATTTCCGATATCTCGCAGTGCAACTGCTGCTCCAAGGGTCTCGCCGGCGACGTCGTCGACACCATCTTCAACATCGAAAACGTCTCTGGCAACGTCAACGTCAACGTCAACGAGGGAGAAGCGACCTGCGGCGCGTGCGAGGCCACGGGGGCGGCCTTCTCCGTCGCCAACGCCGACTGCCTCGTCGCCGGAAACGACATACGTGGGACAAACTGCGCAGACTTCTGGGACGACGCCGGCGGCGGCGGGCGATTCCCGGGCACAAACTGCGTCAAGTGCAGCGCCGTCGCGGCTGTCGATGGTGCTTGCGACGACAAGTTCCTCTCGAGTTGCATCCCCCTGACCTACGCATTTGCTCAGGAAAAGACGCCCTTGGCCGATGGAAGCGCTACCAGCGACTGGATATCGACGACTCCGCTCCGAGACCGCGGGCAAATCACGCCAAAGGAACAGTTCTTGCTGCAGAGCAAGCTCTGTCTCAGCGGATTCATTGCCCCGAGCGATTGCGACGACGCATCCAAGTGGCTCTCGGGTAACACTGGCGTCTTCGACGACGGCACAACGTATTGGGTCTACGACCAGACCTGCGACCAGGCGGGTGCGACCCCCAGGGGCGACAAAAAACTCTACAACGACGAAAATGAAGTCGCAGCGGTCCTCGCCGCGAGTTGCAGGACGTGCGACCAAAGGGGTGTGAGCAAAATCCTCAAGGCCAACGCCGGCGAGACCTCCTGCAGCTCGTAGCAGCTCCGTAGCAGATCCGCAGATGACGCGCAGCACTGCGTAGGACGTGAAATTTGACTCTCAGGAAGAAAAGGGATTCAGAAATGTTTATCCTCAACATCATAACCATCTTCCTTCTTTCTCTGACAACAACGGCATCTTCCGCCCAGACCATCCACCGCTTTGTCGTCGTGGACCCCGCAACAAACAAACATAAATTCACACTCGCAAACAACAGCCTTATCGACCTCAACGATATCCCACATGCCGCCATCAAAGCGATCTCAAGCCCCGATGCACGTTCCGTCAAGTTCGAGCTCCACGACGACGACGGCGGTGTTTTCACAACCCTCGAGCGGTCTGGACCGTGGTTCCTCCAAGGTGAGCGCGACGGGAAAGCCACCGAAGGTTCCCTCAAAGTTGGGAGCTACACCCTGTCCGCGCATGCATTTTCCATCGGCGGTGGCGCCGGAACTAGTGGCGACATCGTCTACGTGAATTTCACTGTGACCGAGCCAACAGAAGAGCCCGAGCGCATACTACAAGAGGAGCTCCCCGAGCCCGTAGACGCCCTAGACCCCGTGGAGCCCGTAGAACCTGTCGACCCCGTAGAACCTGTCGACCCCGTAGAACCTGCCGACCCCGTAGAACCTGCCGACCCCGTAGAACCTGCCGAACCTCTAGAACCTGTCGACCCCGTAGAACCCGTAGAACCTCTAGAACCCGTGGAGCTCCCAGAGGAGCCCGTGGTGGTGGAGCCCGTGGTGGAGCCCGAAGTCGAGCCCGTAGAACCCGTAGAGAACGCAACGCCCGAGCACGTACCCGAGCGCATACCCGAGCGCATACCCGAGCGCATACCCGCACCACCTCAGCAGCAAGGAAGTTGGTGTTATGGCGAGGATAAAAACCTTCTCCCCTTTCCCCGAAGCCCCCGCCTCGTGAAAACCGCCTTGCCGCCGCCAGAAGACCTACCGGGTGAGTTTCGAGCGACTTTCGACGACACGAAAGGACAGCCCGTAGTTATCTCCGTAAAGAAACCTCGTATTCACAAGGATGTCCACTTGGTCCAGGCGAACGGGGAGAGCGACACGGCCTTTTGGATGAAATTCCTCGCGACCGCCAAGCAGAGCCCAAACACCCATTTCACCTTTGAGAAAAAGGTCTTTCGCATCACCAAGGGGCTTTTCTTCTTCGGGGTCAAGGATGTGACCATCGACGGCCGCGGGAGTCAGCTCCTGTTCACCAATCCCGTCAACGGCGGCGTGGTTCTCCGTAATTGCGAGCGTGTGTCGCTCCAGGACTTTCGGCTTGGCTTCCAGGCGGACGGTGGACCAAACGGGCCGCTCTTCTCTACAGGCGTTGTCGAGAACGGTCGCATTGTGACCGACAAGCCCCGCAGCAGCGACCTCGCGGTGGGCTTTGTCGCCGTGTACAGCGGCGACGCCATCTGGGGCTGGACGGACGAACCGTATCAGGACCTCTATCCCACGAGTCCAAAGGCAACGCTCGGAAATCCCTTGGTTCCTCTGACGCCGCACGAGGGCCAAAAGGTATTGGTGCGGCATCACACACGCGACGAGGTGATCATATACTCCCGAGACTCGCAGGACCTGACGTTTTCCGACCTCGAACTCACCAGCGGTCCCGGAAAGGCCATGGTCATGCACCGTGTCTCCGGCGCGTACTTCTCCAAAGTGGCCCTCGGCCGCGAATGCGGCCAACCCGTTTCATCGACCGCCGACGCCCTGCTCATCGTCATCGTCAAAGATCTTATCGTTGATAGGTGCGAGTTCTCCTACCAAGGCGACGACGGCATCAACATCCACACGAAAATTCTTCGCGTCGCGACGACGGCCTCTGGCGTCAAATTCACGCCCCTCAATTCACCGCGGTGGCACTTCAAGGCTACACTTTGGGATGAGTCCTGGCGGAAGCAAGAGCGGCCCATTAGCTACTACGATGCTTCCATGAACAAGGTGGGGTCGGGTACCATACGATCGGTCGATTTCTCGAAGGAAACTATTTCGTCCACAAACGTGCCCGACGACGTTCGCTTTGTCATCATCGAGGACACCGTGCCCGAAAGAATTCTGATTCAAAATTCCTACTTCCACAACCACCGTGCTCGGGCTCTGCTCCCCCAGGCCTCAAAGATCAAAATCGCAAACAACCACTTCGAGAACATCTCCATGAACGGCATCCTGGTCCACCCCGAGGTTAATAACTGGCTCCAGGGCCCGGGCATCAAGAACGCCATCATCGATGGCAACATCGTTGACGGGACGAATAACATGCGCCGCACGCAGCCCGCGATTTTCATCCGAAAAATGGAGATCAACGATCCTCTCACCCAGAACGGCTTCAACGATCGCGTTGACATCTCGAACACTATCTACGAGCATATTTATTCGGAGCTCGGTGAAGCCCAAGTACAAGAGGGGTTGCTGTGAAAAACTGAAAATTATTTATTTTTTATATTTTTTCTTGAGCGAAAGGAGGGCGCTGGCGGCCGAGGAGATGGAACTCGACTCGACGCTTCGACACTGCGCCGCGCGACGGTAGATAATTTTCTTGCCGACGATGCGATGGAAGCCAAAGTTGGTGAGCTGGCGTTGAAAGGAGGCGAATCTATGGTGGCGGAAGTACAACGACAAAGTCTTCTCCAGGTTCTTGGGGTGATCATGGATGATGAGCGAGCCAGTCGTTGGGTCCCATTGAATGGCATCTGGATGCTCACAGATCATGCGGTACAAGGCGTTGCAGAATTGAATCGATGGTCGTTGAGTGACAGGAGGAGAACAAGTCGCAGTCATCATCTTTTGTCTCTTTCTTTGCTTTCTTTCTTGGTTTCTGGTTTCGTTGGTGTGGAGTCCTCGCCCTGATGCGACACCCCTCCGAAAACTACGAACCACCCCCTCCCAAAAAAAAATCTCTCTTACCCAAAAAAATGGGGGACTACTTGGCCTACAATGCTCTCCAGGTTGTCTTTCAACATGATTTTCATGCAAAGCGGGTGGCGAACTACCAGCGCTACTTCCGCATGTACTTTGAGGAAAATTGCTCCCACAAAGACATCATGTCCCTGCGAAGAGAGAGTACATGTGATGGTCTTTTCGAGGTTCTTCACCACGTCTCCGCGCACTTGTTGTCGAAATTCGGCATGCAGCAGAACGAGACGTGCGCGGAACGCCGACCCAAAGGACGACGATGTACTGTGACTCACCGTCGTCATCGCTCTATGCCGTCGCTCACACGACGCCGCCGCCGGGGCTAGGCGTGATGGACTCGAATGACTCTAGCCTCGTCCCGTTGCCAGATCTCATCGACGTCGACTTCGGAGTCACTCATCGGACACGGAATTTCTTTCAGGCACGGTCTGACATCATCCCAGTCCGCCGAGGGCATGCCGTGTGTGAAGTCCAGTCCGAGGCAGAAGCAGCGTCCGCCTCGTGCCGTCGTCTCTTTCGGACAATCTGGGACGGCGTAGCAAGTCGTGTTTGAATCGACGACGACCGTGTAGTCAGACTCGTCGCAAATTTCGGGCGCCGTCGTCTTGACCGTCGTATTGTTGGCGATGTCGACATTTTGCGGACCGTTTGTCACGACATCAAATCTTGTGCAAACCATCGGCTCCTTTGCGACTACGCGACCGAAAATTTGCATCACAAACCATATCATGATCTTGTCTTTTTCTTCTTGGAGGAGGAGGGCTTCTCGCCGGCGAGGGAGGGTGGCATGTCGCGATCGAAGGAAGAAGTCCCGCGCCGGTGTAACTTCAAGAAATTTCCGTTTGGGTATTT
>Ga0307979_1003490_pt1 | contig 10516 bp, 11 predicted proteins | sample OrgLakmetage1058_FD_201833 | JGI IMG/M metagenome (GOLD analysis project Ga0307979, IMG submission 201833) | Saline water microbial communities from Organic Lake, Antarctica - #1058 | ecosystem: Environmental > Aquatic > Non-marine Saline and Alkaline > Saline | place: Antarctica: Organic Lake... | reverse complement strand
CCGCCGTCCAAGAAGGGAAGTAAAAACCGCGGCAGCGGTAAAGGCGGATCGGCGCAGGGGCGCTCGTCTGGCTCGCCGCGGGCTTCTTCTGCTGCTGCGTCCATGCCTTCGGCGGAAGCGATGCTCGAGCAGCTCGGCAGCCCGTCGGAGCGGCAAGAGCGGCTGGAAAAGATCAAGGCCAACGAGCGAGCCCAAGTGGCGCAGCGGGCAGAAACGGTCGCAACTGCGGCTGCGGCGGCAAACAGTGGCTCACAGGGGAGTGCCTCCTCCTCGCCGTCCAAGTCCTCGTCGTCAACTCCGGCCTCGTCGGTGTTTTCAGCGGCCTCCTCCGCCAATCAGGCAAAAGCGCCGCCGCCGCCGTCTTTCTCGTTCGACTTCGACTCGCCGGCCCCTCCGACGTCTCCTCAAGCGCCTTTCCTTGTGCCCAATCGCCACGAACAAGGCATGCAGGATGGCGGCGACGACGACGACGACGAAGACGACGTTGAAGTCGTTGAAGTCATTGAAGTTGACGACGAGAGCAGCGAAGACATCGAAAGCGCCGAGTCGTCGTCCTCGGAGAGCGAATTCGAAGACGCCACCGCCACCATTCAAGCCGCGGCGGCTGCAGTCTCGGGCCAGACCACCGCTGCTGGCGCTCAACACCAAGAGCAACAGCAGGCATTTGCCGATGCCGAAACAGCGGCGGCCAAGGCGGCCAGCATGCGTGCGGCAAATGAGGCCAAAGCACGCGCCGCCGCAGAAGCTGCGGAAGCTGCTGTAGCTGCCGCCGTAGCTACAGCCGAGAGCGAAGTTGAGAAAGCCCGAGTGCTCTACGCGAACGGGCGTTACGCCGCCGCTGTAGGGGCCTATTCTCGAGCCCTCGCGGCTGCACCCGTGCATACGGCGAGCACCACCACGAGCAGCAGCGGCGGTGGGGTGTGGGCAGCGGGGCGTGTCAAAGCACTGGGCAACCGAGCGGCGTGCTACTTGATGCTGGGGCGAGCGCATCCCGCGGCGGAAGACTGCAGGGCGGTATTAGCGGTGGCGCCCGACGCGCTCAAAATTCGCAACCGATTGGGCGCCGCGCTCCTCAAGGTACAGGGATAGGGATGCTTGATTGCAAATACTCAAGGATGTGCATGTGTAAACGTGCTCATGAGGCATCCGTATGCGTAGGTTTTAGACGATCTCATGTCAATACACTTTCTTCCATACATGGGGTGTCTCAACTTCATCTTGCTTTTTCATTTGGTTACCCCCTTGTTACGTAGGTGGGCTCGCTGACTCAGTCCAACGAAGCGTACGAGTGGGTTAAAGGCCGCGCCCCTGTACTGAAAGCCGAAGCCCACCAATCCGCTGCCCGACCGGGGTTGAGCGCGAGTGACGTAGCCCAGTTTAGAGCGGCCGCGCAGGACGCCACGAAAGCAGAAGTTGATGCGACCGAAGGGGTGGCCTCGGTGTTTGCTTTGAAAGATGCCATGGAACGAGCGTGAGTGCTTGTTTCTTGAATGCAGGGCATGAAGTTACACCCAACTCTTCTTCGTGCTTTTTTTCCCCGTTTTTAAAGGGGAGGGGGGGGGGTCTTTTCTGTACGCCCTGTTATGTTCTGTCTCTCTTTCTTCACTCGCCCCCTTCTTTCTCTCATTCTCCTCTGCACACCTATAAGAACCGAACTCAATTCAGTGCTAACCTATCATTTATCATTCAACAGGTACGCGGCTCAGCGCAAGTCCCGTCACGACGAAGCCGCTTCCGCCGCCGCCAACGCCATCACCATCGCGCCCCACGACCACAAAATGTACGCGGTGCGCGCCACCGCCGCCTACAAGCGCCGCGATTGGTCGGCGGTGGTGGTGGAAGCGTCTGCGTGTGCCAAGGGTTTGGCCGCGGCGCAGCCCAGCTTGCTGCTGAAGCTGGCCAAAGGGCACGGCCCGTCCGGGGTCCTGCGCGCTAAGGTGAATGATGAACACGAGAAACGCACACTAATTCACCTTCTCTTCAGGGTTAATCTCTTTTTCTTCTTTTTCTTCACATGAAACTTGTTTTATAAATGTCAAACCGCCATAAGTCCATACTTGGGAAAGTGTTCGCGTAGGCATATTTCACACGTGTGGGCGCACTTTTCTTCTTGTTTTTATGAGTGCTAACGGAGACGTATTTTTACATTCTGTGCTTTTTTTTGTCTGTCTATGCAACAATTACTACCACAGCTCGACGACGCGCCTCTGTTAGAAGCTCTCAGGTCGGACATGGCACCGGCCTTAGCCGACCTTGATGCCGAAGCGGGTTTCCAAACTTCTTCCAGCAGCAATGGTGGCGGTGGTTTTGGCCCTCTGACTGCGGGGAGGCTGCTGCCCTTGAAGCTCTTGCAACTCCTAGTGCCCGCGCTGCGGTATTCCGAGCGCTGTGGCGACGCCGAAGCGTTGTTGAAAGCGATCGCGGCCGAGAACAAGGACGCAGCAGTGTTTTGCGCGTCGGAAACCGCAAAGATGGACGCCTTGCGACAGGGCAAGGACAGCGGTGATGCAGCTTTCAAGAGGGGCAAGGTGCGATGTTTGGTGTCACTTCCTTCGACTCGCAGCTGCCTTCTTCTTCGTGCTTCTTGCTTTTTTTATTTCTTTGGCCGTGTGTTTTCCCAGCGGCACTTTCCTGTCTTTTACTACTATGTTTGCAACACATGTATTTATGCTTGTCTAAGCTTTTGCCCGCAATTCCCTTTCTTCCCCCTTATTCAGTACCATGCTGCCGTCGCGCTTTACACCGAAGCTCTGGGCATTGACGCTCTCGCAGATGCTGTCAACTCAGTGCTTTACTGCAACCGAGCTGCGAGTCACATGGCCCTCGGCAAGCATGACGCCGCGGTGAGAGTTCGATTGACGAAGAGACGAACGGGCTACTCGAAGGACTTATGAAAGGATTTTACCAAGAGTCTTTTCGTGAAACACTATCACACTATTCGCGCTCTGTATTCTTTTGACAGACACTTTTCTTCATCCACCACGCTTAACTTTTTTTTGTGTACTCATTTGCACAGGTCACGGACTGCACCGACGCGCTCAAGTTGCGCTCCAAGTACCCCAAAGCGAGGCTGCGGCGAGCGCGGGCCCTGGTCCACCAGCACAAGTACAGCGAAGCATCGGTAGACTTCACGGCCTTCTTGGCGGAAAGTGGCCCGGGCCTAGACAGCGAAACACGGGCAGCAGTCATGGCGGAGGCGAACCAAGCCCGGCAGTCGCAGCAGCGCGCCGCGGAACGGCAACAGCAGCGGCACAAAGAAGCAGCAGCGGCCGCAGCAGGAGGATCTAGCAGCAGTGGCAGCAGCAGCCAGCACAAGGCAGGATTCGATGGGTTTGGTTTTGGGTTTGGCACTGGCAACACTGCACCTTTTGGCGCTGGAGGCTTTCCTTCCGGTAGCAGTGGCAACAGCAATAATGGTCGGTCAGCGAGCAGCGGCCGCCCGAGCGACAGTAGCAGTGCCACACCCCCGTTTCGTCGTGCGTCGTCGTCCACTGATGCAGAGAGCCGCGGCAGTGCAAGCAGCAACAGCAGCAGTGGCGGGTCCTCGATGCCGCGACGAGCGTCTACTTCCTCGGCGCCGGGCACCTCGAACAGCTCGTCGTTTCCTTTCGGTGCCGATTCGACGAATAACCCGTTTACCCAGAAGCGGCCTTCAACCACCAGTGGGAGCTCAGGTTCCTCCAGCAGCAACAGTGGTAGTGCCAAGCCTTCGTCTTCGTCTAGTAGCGCCAACAACGCCAAAAGCAAAAGTTCGAACGGTAATGTGCGGTCGCCTGTTCAAGCGGTGTCCGAGTCCGCGACGCATTACACGGTGCTGGGCGTTGCTTCCACCGCCACCAGTGCCGAAATGAAGAAGGCCTACCTGAAATTAGCGCTCAAGTTTCACCCAGACAAGAACAAGGAGCCCGGGGCTGAAGAGCGCTTCAAACGGATTGTCGAGGCCAAAGAAGTGCTTACTGACTCCGCTGCTCGCCGCACCTACGACGCAGAACTTCGGGTGAAAGCTTATTCCGCGGGCGTTGGCTCTTCCACCGGGATGCCTGGCGGCAGCAGCCGCGGCGGGTTTAGCGGCGGGCGGTCTGGAATGGGGGGCTACGGCAGTGGGTACGGCGGTGCCTATGGCGCTGGTGCCAACTTTGGGGGGTTTGGCCGACGAAATTGGTAGAGTTTGATGCGCCCTTTCGAGAGAAATACACAAGGTACTCATAGAGATGAGCCACTTGAGAAAGACATAACCGCATCTCGCGGTGTAAAGTCGTTGTAGCTGCAGCTTAACTCGTGGCTCGATGTGATAAATTTAGTGCTCTATCGAATGTCACCCGCCAAAACCCAGAATCTAATATCTAGTATTCCCCGGTTGAAGAAAATTTCCCGCCTTGTGACTTTTGAACTCGCGGCGTCGTTCCGCAATTGAAATGGATTCTGTGCAAATAAGACGCCATTTCAGTTGATGTCCGTATACGCATTCCACTCACACTATACAGCTATACACTATAACTTTCATTGTAGTAACGAGCAACGAGAAAATCACCTCGGATCTCAATAGCCCCAGCAATGCCCCAATCCCCAATCCCAATGCCCAATGGCCAACAGCACCCGACGTGCGACGAGAACGTTATCATCAGGACCTCGTTGTGCCTGTATTCTCCCACTACCTAATCATTTTTCTATTACTTCTCGTAAGATTTCTTTTATGCACTACTAGTCAGCTCTCTTTGAGGTTTGAGGCCCCTGTCCCCTTGTTGGTGTTGGCGCGAGGCGCGAGTGCGTGCTGTGCGGTCTTGTTGGCCGCTCAGTGTGTGGTCTACACTAATAGATTAAATAAACTTCGCAGTGTACTTACCCACCCACTGTCTATATAGTTGGTCTCGTCAGAAGAAGCGTTCTTGCCCTGTCACTGGCCGCTTTAGGCTTGTTCTGATGGTAACATTTTTGGGACTGGCCCCGAAGGGCCGGAATTAGAAGACTAACAGGTAGAGAAGAAAAGCAAAGCAGCTCAAACTAAACCTAAGAAGCTAATCAGGCGCACATGCCGAGACATTTTTCTATCGCTATATGTCACAGTGGTGTTTCTTTGTATTTGGAGTGAACTAGACTAGACTAGACTAGAGGAGCTTTGGGATGTTTCCATTGACCTTGGTCTCATCTTGGATTCTGAACAACGGAAGAACACGAGAAAAGTGCAGTCAGTTCCGGGTAATAAGAGCGGGGGGGGGCTTGCTCTTCGCCCTTGCTCTCTTCGCGAATTTCCAGTAAAGTAGTACAAGAAGGAATTGGTTTCTAACAGGCAAGTGAACCGTATGTTGACCCTCACTTTCTTAAAATTATAACCTCATGCTCAAAACACTCGAACATGAGATGTGCTCCTGATTAGCTTCTTTGGTCTAGTTTGCACTGCTTTGCTTTTTATCTCTACCTGTTAGCCTTCTACAGTAATTCCGGCCCTTTGGGGCCTGTCTCAAAGCACTCGGCACAGATCTTTTTGTATATTTGAGACAGGCCCCGAAGGGCCTGAATAAGAAGGCTAACAGGTAGAGAAGAAAAGCAAAGCAGCACAAACTAAACCTAGGGAGCTAATCAGGCGCACATGCCCGAGTGGCCATGGAAGTGATGGCAGCATGGCAGCGGTCCAAATATTTGGGCTCACACTGAAAACAAGGAGGGTTGCAGGTCTGTATGCAACGCAATATGCAACGGTCATATTTTGGAGGCGTGGGGTCGAGTGGGCGCTCTGGAGAAAATGAGGCCGGAGCTCAACGCTCCTCTCGTTGGGGCTTCTACGCCACCCGAGGTATGAATATATATTTGGCTATCGTTTTCCGCTGCATTACTACTGCTTATTGACGACGAATGCCTGTCTCCCCCCTTCATCACCGGGAGGCTGCCACTCTTCCATTTTGCGCTTCACATTACATGGGACCTATTTTTTTGCCTGTGCAGGCGAAGTCCTCAGGGGCTGGAAACCGGCGCATTCTGTCGACCGCGGGCATAGTGCTGGCTGCAGTGGTACTGGTGGCCGTTTCGTCTCGGGTAGCTACCAATGACGTTATGACCTCGTTAGCAGCGACGGGAACATTCGAAGCCACGGTACATGTGCCAGCAACCTCTTTCTGTTTTTGAAGCAGAGGCCTTGCACCAACACTACCTCTAGTGCGCCCCTTTAGCCTATCTGATAATCGGGGCGCAGTCTCTTGTGCTTTAGCGCACCTGCATAGTTGTTGTACTTCAGAAAGTCTTAACCTTGGGCGCACTGCTGGCTGGAAACAGCCGTCGTGGAGACTTGTCGCACCTGTGCTGCACCCTGAGACATCGCCAGCTTTTGTTCACTGCTTGTGCTTTCTCTCGATAGAGAAAGGCTGACATTCAAAAGGGAAAGAATGCGAGAGGCAGCTATATCTAGCGAATTCGCGGCCTCCTTAGACCCACGCCTGCGCGCGCTCTAGCACATTACTTACCTGTCCTCCCCTGGCTCTTTCTTTCTCGTATGCCTTGCGCCTTCTACACGCCACCTACTCTTCATCAGATTGCTTCGTCGAACGAGTACGGCAATCAGCAGGCTGGCAAGAACTATCCTTGGCTCGCTCAAAAGGTGAGGCCCTGGGTTAGACCAGAATGGCACGAAGTAAAGCTTCAGTGATTGAAACAGGGTCGTGAGCAGCTTTTTTCTTATCCTTTGGCGAATTGTGTTAAACTTCACAATATTTACATCCACTATAAAGGAGCTTATCCCTCTTCTTCTTCTTTTTCTTCCCAAGTCTTTACACGTTTCATTTCTTTGTGCCATCGCTCTCCTTTAGATTTTGGTGGAACCTTACAAGTACACTACTTTAACTGTTAATTACGACAAGAAGACACTGGGAGAATGCACGTTCGGCTGGAAAATCACACGTAAGTGCCCATCGTTTTGTGATTAGCATGCTTTGTTTGCGCTTCCCTTCCTCGCAATCACGTGCCAACGATGCTCATTTTCCACCCTCTGCTTTATGATATCCTCTTTCTGCATTTTTTCTCGCTAAAATTGACATCGCAATCTTGATATCGCGCCCCTTCTTCTTCTTCTTCTTTTTCTTTCTCCTTCTCCTTCTTCTTACACCTCACTTCACTTCAACCCATCTCATCCAGCACCTGGCTCGTCGGAGTCCGTGGCCCTTACCGGCACTGACGTCAGCAACATGTTTACATCCCTCGGCTCCCATGACCTGGTGCTCGACGCGTTCGACAAGGACGGCAATTACTTGGGAAGGTAGGAGCGAGCTGGTTTTGAAGGCGAGAAGGAGGCTGCACATGCATGAGTCCACGTTTGTTTTATTCCTTGTTATATTCCACCTGCGCGCGCCTTATTATTTTTGTCAACACTTCAGAATCCTCACGACTACCGCTATATCTTTTTCTTTCTCTTTTTTCCTCTCTCACTTCTTCTCTTCTTCCAATTCGAATTGCTTTTGAACGCAAAACTTCAACCTACTACAGCAAAACCACCACAATTCACTCCCTGTACGTGAAGCGCGAAGTCCGCTCCTTAACCGAAGAAGACCGCGAGAACTTCTTGGACGCCCTGTACACGATGTGGAGTATCGGGACGATGAAAGGACGTGACCTGTGAGTAGCTGTCTTTCATTATGATTTTTTGTTTTTGGACAGTCACAATGTGGAAGCATTCGAACTGGAGTGACTAAAGGAAGCGAATATGCATTTCGAGTGTTTCCAATTAGTAATACTTTTCGAACTGACACATATTTTGCTCTTCTGTTTGTGTTTGTCTTCGACTCACCTATTCCCCTTCCTTATCTGACGCCAAAATCAACTCCTCCTACTTTTTCGCGCGTCTATGTGTTTGCGACCGTAAATCAACACCCCCCCCCCCAAAAAAAAAGCTACGGTTCGGATTACACGGGCATGGACCGGTTCGTGTCGGTGCACGCGGATCAGGCCACAGGGGACATTAAGTGCGACCACTGGCACGAGGGCAGCGGGTTCTTGGTGCACCATTTAGCCCTGTCGGCGTCATTGGAGATTAGCTTGCGAGCGGTGAGGATGTGTATGTTGTGACTTATAATTGAAGATCATACGATGCGGACATAAAAAAATTTGAGAATCTGGATGACGTTACTTTCTTACTCTATCCCTTGTCCTCCAACACTTCTGTTTTCCTTCTTCCTCATCATCATCATCACTCGTCTTCTTCTCTTTGTCACAGGTCGACAAGCGCGTGACCACCCCATACTGGGACTTCACCATTGAAGGCGAAGCCATTTACCAAGCCGGCTGGGGCCCCAAAGCACTTGTGCATGTGTCCAACATGTTCACCGACACCTGGTGAGCGGCTCTGGGTGCTTGTGTGCATATGCGTGGGTAGAGGAGATAAGAGGGTGGGTGATGTAGGAAGGAGGCCAGGGACGGAAGGAAAACACGGGGTTGGGAAGAAGACGACCAAGAGGAAAGACCTGTGCTTCCCCTTCTGTAGTCGTTTTCATCTTCACCCCTTTGCTTTTCGCATCACATGTGCATACATACCACTTTCCTCTCAAGTCATGCCTTCTTTTATGCTTTACTAGTACAACAATTGTTCACTCTTTCTTCTTTTATGTAAATAAACACATAAACATCAAACAAATCAACATTAGGTTCGGCTCAATGGACGAGTACTCGCACGTTGAAAACTCCCGTTGGGCGCACACGCCGGCGCAAGTAAACACTCAGGCCAACGGGGTCCGCAACTCGTACAACATCATTCGCGCGCCCTGGAACAATCTGCCGGACATGGAACTGGTAGAATGGAATGCAGTGGGGATTTTAATAATATGTGCATGAATTAGAGAATGAGTGAAGAGAAAAGATTACATTCTGATTGATGTTCAATTTTTTTATCCTTTTGCGACCGTGTGTCTTTTCTTTTGCCTTCATTGATGATTCACAATGCTTACCTTGTGCCATCACACTATCCTATCATCGCCATCATTGTTGTTGCCATTACCATCATCTTCATCCTCGTAATCTACCCTCACCCTCATCTTCATCAGGTGCGCCACATGTCGGACGTGTGTGGCTTAGAGCCTGTAAATAAACCGGTCCCCACTTGCCAAACGCACTTCACCGTCATGAACATCACATCACTCGGCTCCTTCATGGTAAGTGTGAGAGAAAAGTGTGTGTGTGTTTAGCACGTTTGTGTAGGTATTCAGCATGTGCGAATTCATTTGCACCGTCGCCTTAGCTCGAATGGAGATGACAAAACATGTTTATTAATGCCTCTAGCTGCGTTTGCGCGCGCTGGTATTTGTCTGTGTGTGTCTGTGAGTGCGGACATGTTTGTCTGCGCTATGTCTACAACGTATCAACCAATCAAGCTAACCCAACGTACCCAAGCTGAACCATCTAACCATCATCTCGAACCATCATCTCTATCCATCTCAACCCCCACTACACTTTACCAGTTGAACATCGCGGGCTATGGCCACGGCACGATGCACGTCAATTTGGGCGGCGTGTTTGGGGCCTGCACCGGCGGCATGCAAAGACTGTAAGTCTTTGAATGAAGCGGGGTGGGTTGATGACTTGAGATTGCGTGTCGTAGTTCACTCTATGTGACGTATCTTGCGGTAGGAGGCTGTGTGCAGTATTTCCACACCATGAGAAATTAGTTCGCTACCCTCTCTTCACTTTCATGAACTTTCCTTGCATCGATGTCAATTCTTCTTTCCCTGTCCTTTCAATACCTTCGACGGTCTACATGTGCTCTACACAGCTACGCGAAGCACCAGGACTTCATGGACCAAGTGCACACCCAATCCTCCCTCGCGAAGGACATCGAGGAGAAGACGGGCATTGCGCAGACCTGGCACTCCAACGTGAATTTCACCACGCGCATGATGGTGGAGCGGTGCGTTTACAAAAATACACTCACGTTGGCCTGTATCCATACACACGAGAGATCCGTCTTGCACGATGGCTAGGCCTCCATTGTAACTCGTCGAGTGCTCACATAGTTCTCACCCCACATTTCTGTTGCTGGTATGTGTGTTCTTTTGTGGCTGCCTTCCACCTTTCTACTGCACAGCTACGTGCACTTGGAGTACTTTCACATTTACCGCACGCTGTGGCGCTCCCAAACGTGCGCTCTGGACGGCCAATCGAATGCGTTGCAATGCCCGGAGTCGTGTGACGCAAACTCGACGGAGGTGCGTACCATTTCACGAACAACGTTTCGAGTCGCCGATATTTAATCTCCTCAATTTTTCTCTCAATAGTTTGAATTCGTTTTTCTTTTCTTAACACTCTTTCAACTTTTTCTCTTCAAAAGCGACCCCAAAAGTTATCTTACTGGTATTTATATGTTTCTCTTTTTGCTCACCGTTCCTTCATCTCCTTCTTCCTTCGCTCCCATTTTTCACCCCCCCCTTCAAAGGACGAATGCCAGTGCACTTGCGCGGGCAGTGACAATTTGGACACATTTGATTGGCGCAACATTGAACCGTGCATGTACGCATCTGCCACTCCCGAGCTCATTTTCACCAAT
>Ga0307979_1003489_pt1 | contig 10517 bp, 9 predicted proteins | sample OrgLakmetage1058_FD_201833 | JGI IMG/M metagenome (GOLD analysis project Ga0307979, IMG submission 201833) | Saline water microbial communities from Organic Lake, Antarctica - #1058 | ecosystem: Environmental > Aquatic > Non-marine Saline and Alkaline > Saline | place: Antarctica: Organic Lake... | reverse complement strand
GCCTACGCCAGCGCCTACGCCGGCACCATCCGCAGCACCTACACCAATGCCCACACCAGCACCTACGCCAATGCCATCACCATTGCCCACACCTGCTCCTACTCCAATGCCATCTCCTGCCCCGACTGGAGCATCGGCTTTTCGTCCCACATTGCCTCCATCGAATGCTACGACGAACTTTTTGCGATCTCGGTCATCGAACAGTCCGTCTGGATCTGATGGTCCTGTTGCCGTGGTTGTGGGGCTTCTTTCAGGCATTGTCCTTGCACTCTTGTTGGCTTTTTTGTTAATGTTACTCTAAGCCCCTGGTTTGACTTGGGCGTTATTCTCAATGATGGGATTCCTCATTTTTAATTATAGCTGCGCTTTAATTATTGCCCAATCGTTCAATTATAAACATTTTGTTGTATACCCTCCGTCCGGGAATTAAATACTATTTGAACTTTGCATAGCCATATCCCTGTTAATATGTCTAGTGTTGTCATCAGATTCGAGTGACGCTCGGCCATTGAGCAGAAATGTGCTCTCCTCGCAAAAATTTAAGGCTTTTTTTCTCTTATTCTTATTCAGGCCGTGCTTGTCGCCACTGCTCTATATGATAACTGCTCGGGGATGTTGGTTGCTTACATAGTTCCTATCATCCCTAAATCCGTGCCGCGCTCCCTTTCAGACTATCAACCTTCTTAGTCTGGCCCCTCTGCGCGTGCAAAACAAAATTTCCTACTTATAACAAACATGTGCGCTTAGAAAGTCCTTACGGTATGAATTCATTATACTGTACCAAGTATCTTTCATTCCATTCCTACCTGTTAGCCTTCCAAGTCCGGTCCCTCGGGGCCCGTGTCAGACCTTAGATATTAGATACACTCAGCAACCCATTCTGAAACTCGAAATAGCTTCACTGCGGCGGCATTACTATTAGCCCTTGACTTCTATTGATACAAGTTCAGGTGCCCGCGCGATGCGCGGCTTCGGAGCAATATGTTTGCTGCGGAGAAGTAGGCGCGCGTTCTTAGCACCTCAGTGCGCGGCCTTGAGATGCCCGTGGTTGAGTGCCATTGTAGTGTCCGTGGTGCGTGTCCCTTCTTGTGCCCGTGGTCCGCCTTGTGTTTTTGTTTACTGCACATGTACAACAAATCTGTACTACTGCACAGTACTGTGCTGTAGTACAGTACGAAAAAAGGGCGGACACCAACCACGAACGAAATTCCATTTAATAGAAAGGATTGATTTTGATATTCATATCAGAAACCCTTTCATTCATTCCATCTCCTATTAACATGCACCTATTGTACAGGTAAGTTTTTGGAGTTCCACGAACCCTTGGAACTCCCTCCCCCCTCCCCAATAAGGCACTAAACTTATGTGGCTTCTATTAGAACGAGGGGCCGCCGATTTAGACCAAAAGCCAGGCTCGGGGTTTATATGTTTATACGACTGTCCGATATGCGTTGTTGTCCGTTGAAGTGGACATTTGGTTTTCTCCACGTGCCAAATTAGGGCGAAGAGCTAAGGCCGGTGGCAGCAACACCAAGTTGGTTCGCCTAACGCCACTTTTGTGCCCTTCGCCCACAGGCAAGTCGAGCTGAAGGCCCACGGCAGAAGCAAAACAAAGTTTCGATAGTTAGGAGAGCATGAGAGCAAATCGATATGCTTTTTGGAACATTATTGTTTTCTGATTTGCTCGTTGGAAGAGGCTATTCTGTTTTCTACTCGGCCAATCAGAACGAAGGGTGAGTGACGAGCCGGTACAAAGTACTAAGCATTCACGCTACTTAATCCCCTGCTCTACCGCTGCCCTCTCCTAGGTGAGTGCTCAGGTAGTGCTAGAATAAGAAAGCACTCTAGACGCTGCCTGCTAAAAGTGAAGAACCCCGACCCTGGCTTTTAGTCTGGCCCTGGAAGCCCTGTAGACGCCGACTAGATGGCACCGTGTCTGATAGCTACTAAATCCAATCCCCCCTCGGGAGTGGCCTAGAATCAGGGTGCACAAACGAAGAAAATGAAGCCCCCCTATTTTTATACTCATTTTACCAGTCGTCGCGGGGCTAGCGAACCAGAAGCCCGGTGGCAACAAGGGAGGAACGATATCTACTCTCCTTATAGGGCGCAAGAGCGATTAACGATGAGGTCTTACTCATAAGACATAAGATTTTGACACAGGCCCCAAGTGGCTGGAATTGGAAGGCTAATAAGATAAAAAGCAAAGCAGCTCAAACTAGGACATTACGTTTTCCGGTGGCCTGTTTAACCAAGCATCAGGACGATTGTACAGTTTTTAGCTGTAAAAAGTCAGCAAGAGTACAGTATTATAACAAAGTACACAGTTCTCCGTGCTATTGCAAGTCAATTAATTCCGAGATCGAATATGGTCGTGCATTAGTCCGGTATGAACTATAACTGTTGGCGCTCTGCGATCGATACGAGGGTAGGGAATACGCTTACAGCCAGTTGCGGGTAAAAAGAAACACTCACGTTAAGAAATTGAGGGGTTAAATTTATTGATTTTTAAATGAAAGTGAGGGGTGCTGGCTCCGGTTTCTAGAAATGAGGGGCTTTCTGCCCTGCCTGTCTGCTGGTCGCCTACGCAGGAATAGAAACTGCCGAAGAAACGAGGGGGCTGGCCGTTTTCCTGCTTTCTTATCACCCGCAACTGGCTGTAGCGATGCTATGATTACAAGTGCAGCGTGCCCGCGCTGAAGCACCAGGAAGCTTACAATAATTTGCTGCGGCACAGTATTTACGTGAGTAATTCGCGCTTTCATGAGCTGTGCCTGTGATGTGCCACATGCAAAAGTTTATTAGGTTTTAAGTTTATTAGGTTTTATCGTATCCGTGGAGGTCGGTCAGACGACTCCTGATTTAGTCGTCCTGAAAGCATTGTGACTGTGATCAAATTGTGTACAAATCCATTAGAAGCATGTCGAGTCAGCCGAGCGGGTAGAGGATCGTTTGTTGACACGGGAGATTCACGGTTCGAGTACATGCCGAACCTTTCTTCTTTCTTTGTCTTTTTTTCGGTTTCTTACTCATGAGCTCAAGAGTACTACAGAAATATATGAATTGATCACAAAATCATCAATTCGGTTTCTCGTCGCAGGTGCCACGCATCCTGCAGTGTTTAGCTTGAGCAAATCTTGGAGTGACTGTATTGTCTGTATCCCCCAATAATTAGACCCTTTCACTCTATCAGCCCTCTAGTTCCGGCCCCTTGCGACCTGCGTTATAATGAACCCTCTAGTCCACAGCAGGTTTTTGGGTGGTGCTTGCGCGCTGTTCGCTGCATCCAGATTGGTGTGGTCTTGCTAATAACGGCCGAGCATTTTTGGAAATGCTCATGGCTGCTTGCTCACAGCTCCCTCGGGGTCAAGGGGCTTCTAAAAAGAAAATTAAAATTATAAGTCGAATTCTCCTGATGAGTTCTTATGTGCCCGACTCGGCACATCGTTAAATGGTCAAGCGTTCAACGGTGCCTCGACGAGATCACTTGGGGTCAAATCTGCACGCCTTTGGCTGCTTGTTGTTGAACTACGCAGTGAACTCCCCGTTGCGGTGACCGAGTGGCCTCGCCTACTCCGATATCAGCGAAGGCCGTTGCGTATTTCAAAGCGCAAAGTCTGATGTGGACTGGTAAAATATTGCGCGAGGCTCCTCTCGGAGTTTCTAAATCCAATATGGGAATCAGTTCAATATATGTATTTGAGGACAAGAAAGTGGCCACCAGCCGCTCTCAGCATCACTAACACCCCTTCTGCTGCGCAGGGGCTTCACAAATTATGTTGATACGAACGTTAGCTGGTACTGTACCATGGTGCTGTTATGATTTACACATAGCGACGTACGTTTGAGAAGTTACTTCGTCGAGAGGAATGATAAACCGAAAATCATTCACCATGAACATGTGATGTTGATGTATAGAGCAGGCGAGGCGTTTATTTAGGGTATCATCAGCGTGGGCCCAATTCATGCGAAGGCGCATTGCGGCATTGTGGCCTGAAAATTGTGTTTGCGAGGAATTCGGTCGAGTCAGCTTCGAAGACCAGTGCTTTTTTCGGAACATATGCCTTGGATAACAATGCACTGACAAGGGTATGGGATTTTAGGGGAGAGGGACCTGGCAGCAGATACCGGGGGACTTGCTCAACTGTTCTTCTTACCCTCCCGAGGGGAACTGGATTTAGTTATGAACACGCAGGGTTAGTTATGAACAGGCAGGGTGCTACCTACTCGGCGTCTGCGGAGTCTCCCAGGTCAGACAGAAAGCCGGACTCGGAGATCATGTGACTATCATAAGCAGTATCTTTGTCGTATCCATTGGGAGCACGGGGGTGTTGGCTCGTTAGCTTTGGTGGGTGTTCGGGGCTTGTGCAAGGAAGTTGTTTTTATTATTAAAGCCCCGAGGGGGGCTTAATTTAGTAACTTACGCACAGGGCGCCATCCAGTCGGTGTCTACAGAGTCTCCCGTGCCAGACTGAAAGTCAGACTCGGGGTCATATAAGCATCGAAAGCGGTCTCTTTGTTGCGAGCACAGGAGGTGAAGTTTTTATTTCTGATATCCCGCTGAGGGGGACTGGAATTGTTACGAACAGGCTGGGTGCCACCAGCTCGGCGTCTGCGAAGTATCCTGGGTCGGAATAGAAGCCAGGCTCGGGGTTCACGTGACTATCATAAACGGTCTCTTTATGCATTGGGAGCACGGGGTGTTGGCTTTGGTCCCATTGGGTGTTTGCCGGCTCAGAAGAAGCAACAGCACGCATCACAGAACTGAAGTGCGATACAGTCAGTCACAAGTCACAAGCATTAAGAGACACTTACATTAAGAATTCAAGGGATAAGATTTAGTGACTTCAAGAAGAAATCGAGGGCTGAGGTAAGTTCAATCCGGTTTCTCAGGGCCTCATCCACATCACCCTCCTCTCGAAGGCACCCCTCTCATGAAGAAATTGGAGGGGGGGGCGCATGAAATAAAGAAATGGCCTAAGAAACAAGTGAGTTGGCCATTTTTCTGCTATCTCATTGCCCGTATATGAAGATGTATTAGAGATCGCATAGAAATCTAGCAATTCGAACAAGCAGTTGGAGGCTGCAGTAGATTTGGTGTTGTGATGTCCGACGAACTCCACGTAAGACCAAATGACCTAATGGCCCGCTTTAAATCCATTGCGTAGTTCAAATGTGGTGCCAAACAGCAAATTCGGGTCTAACATTCTCGCCCTTCTCCCATTTCTATCAGGCTTATGCTCGGATCTATCGCAGCAAATTCGCTCGAAGAGGCAACTGCGCATGCTATCTTTTTGGGGAGCTGGGCTGGCTGGATGTCCATAAATTTACCTGAATCCCCATTTTGAGAGCAATCTGGAATCGACCGTGGTTCGTGGTGGTAATCGTTTTTACCTCTACAGTACTACAGTGAAGTGTGTATATATGTTCAGGAAACAAGAAGTGGACCACGGGATCAAATAGTGAGATGCACCACGGGCATTAGAAGGGAAACTCATCCACGGGCACCTCAAGGCCGCGCACCAAGGTGTTAAGAACACAGACCTACTGTGCCGCAGCGAAAATTTTGCCCCTAGAGCGTGCTTGTCACGGGCGCCTGAACGCCTTGACTTCTTTTGGTCCCTAATATAATCTATATATTCTTGAGTACGTAGTCTAGCACACTCCTCTTCATTCGTAAACCTACGTCTCTATCTGTAACTTCCTTCGGAAATACCGAAGGATCCTAAGACGTAGGTTCACGAATGATGAGGAGTGAGTGAGTCAGCTGTAGCTAGTTTTGAGACAGGCCTCGAAGGGCCGGAATTAGAAGGCTAACAGGTAGAGATATAAAGCAAAGCAGCGCGAACTAAACCTAAGGAGCTAATCAGGCGCACATGCCCGAGTGGCCATGGAAGTGATGGTAGCGGTCTTTTTTGCAAGGGATTTTTGTAATTTTTGAGACAGGCCCTTAAGGGCCAGAATTAGAAGGCTGACAGGTAGAGAAGAAAAGCAAAGCCGCGCAAACTAATCCTAAGAAGCTAATTAGGCGCACATGCCCGAGTGGCCATGAAGGTGATGTTAGCGGCCTAAAGTGGCACGCTCCTCCGTGCTCTGAGAGTGCAGCTCAAAAGAAAAGTTTCCGCCCGCAGAGGAGGGGACTACAACGAAGTCCCTCAGGCGATTTTGTAGTAATATCCCTTGGTTTTTTTTTTTTTGTTCTTCGGTCGATAGTCGGAAGCAGTCGTCTCTCTCGCCTCTAGCTAGCTAGCCTCTCTGCTCTCCTCTGCTCTCCTCTGCTCTCCTCTGCTCTCACGCTCTCACCTTCATCCTGTTATAAGCTACTTACAGTACGAAGCTGCAGCCTGCAGCACCAGTCAGAAAGCTTCGACGCAGTAAGCTTTCGAAAGAAGTCAAGCTCCAGTGTTAACCAAGTCAGACTCTTCAGCTGAACGTCGCAAACTATTTAGCTCCGTTTCGAATACATATTTGATCAACTCTTCGAAGCGAAGTGTCTTGGCTTCCTAGGTAAGTGGAGTTCTGACTTACGTCGTCAACGTTCCCTCTGGCGGACACAACAATCAAGGGTTACGTAAGAGTGTTAGTGGCTTTAGGCACTGCTCCACTTTAAAATCTATCTAAGAGTCCCCATCTTCACTCGAACATCTACCTTGACATATGATAGGGCGAGTTGGGTGCTGTCGAGAGCTCATCTTAGAACAATGGGCCAGGGTCTCTCCTCGGGCAACCATCGCTACGTCCTTGTCTATGTGCCATCGGTCTTGCTCTCTGGCGTCATGGCTTTCTCTTTGATTTCGCACACACGTGGCAGCAAAGGGTCAAGCGGCAGTGCATCTTCGCGGCGCTTACCTCACCCAGGCTTGCCGCATCCGAACAGTGCCACTGTTCGTCGTGATGCTGTGACCGTACCAGCGAAGGATGCTCCACCCTCTGCAGTGGCAAAAAGTTTATCCAACCCAGAAGGACACAGCCTCGATGCCTTCGTGGACAGCTACAGCTTGTATCAGCGCATTCACTCGCCTTCCTCCACAGAACCGGCACCTACTGACCTCACTCTTGAAGTCTACAGGGATGCCCTGCAAGTGCTGGCCGACGCGTTTCGGCTCTACGGCCCTGCTTGCGTCTTTGGGTCGTACAACGGTGGCAAGGTGCGTGTCTATGTGTCTATGAAAAACATGACGTGAAGAAACGCTATTATTCGTACTTCTGCATTCATTGAGCACTCCTACCTGCTAGCAGCCAGATGATTGTTCCTTTCGATGTGGCTTCTCCTATTGCATACGTTGCTCTAGTCACAAAATTGTATTGTATGAGGATTTCTCTCTTCGTCTTTTACTCTAACATCAATCACGATTTTGGTCGTCCGTCGTGTGATGTATGGATACATGTGTGCGTGTATGGACGATCCTTAGGACGCGGTGGTAATTATGCACTTGATGCGGGCAGCGCTCGCGGCCTACAGCGCACAGCACGGCGTGTTGTACCGGCCTCGGCTCATTTACTTCACGCACCCGAAGGAGTTCCCCGAGGTGGAAAAGCTAGTGTACGAAACCGCGAAGCAGTACGACCTGGAACTGATCGTGTACGACATTGGCTTCGTTGGCGGCTTGACCAAGGTGAGGAGTGGAATAGTGGTAGACCGCGAGAGACGGGCGGTTAGGCCATGAAGAGAGAAGGCGACGGAAATGGGTTTGGAGAGGGCACTGCTTGAGCATACTTATTCTGCGTGCGAATATGCTCATACGGTCGAGTAGTGACCTTCCTTTCTTTTGACCACTTCAATGATTCATTTGTGTGACCGTGTGTGTGCTTGCGTGTGCTCTAGTGCGTGGAGGACGCGCAAGGAGCTCCGCTTGGGTTTGTGCTCGGCACGCGCAAAGGCGACCCGAATTGCGGGAACCAGCAGGCGTTTGCGCCTTCTTCCGACTGGATGCCCCCTTTCATGCGGGTGAACCCCATCCTCGACTGGACCTACGGCCAGGTGCGTGTGCGCGTGCGCTTGTGTGTTTACCGAAAAAAAGGATGAAAGGAGGAGAGACAGAGAAAGTGCGCTTGCGCTGTGCTTTTGTCATCATCTGCCCTACATCTTTATTTTTTTTAATTCATCAATATAGGTGTGGGAGTTTTTGCGGGACTACGAATTGCCGTACTGCCACCTTTACGACGAAGGGTTCACGTCCCTCGGCAAGGTATGCAGCTTTGCACTTGTTGAGAAATGCATTATTTTCCTCTTCTACTAGGTAGGGAATAATGGGTGTGCACTGCAACAACACTTCTACCATATCAATACACCATTCTTTTTGCCCCCCAAAACAGGTGGACGACACGATTCGCAACCCGGCCCTTCGCAAGCCCGATGGCTCCTACAGCCCCGCTTTTGCGCTCTCTGATTGGTCTCTCGAGCGTGCCGGGCGGGTTGAGAAAGCCAAACCCAAAGCAACACCAGCAAGAGATGAGGACAAGAGCGCTACTGCTGCTGGAGGTGAAGGAACAGGTGCAGAAAGCGAAGCCTCCTCATCAGGTGCTGCTGCCGCAGGAGGCCTACCACGAGGTGGAGCTGTGCCGAGCACAATTTCCGAAGCGGAACTCGCTGCGCAGGCCGAACTAGCGAGCGACTTCAGTGGCGTGTCTCTAGGATCGTGCGAGCTCGGGAGTGGCGCCGATGGCAGCAGTGGGTTTGATGCGGCGCTTGGGGGCAGGAAGGGGAGTGACCGGATGCTGCGGCAGGCGCGCACTGCGGGCTTGATCATCATCGGCGACGAGATCTTGGCGGCCAAGACCCAAGACTCCAATTCGGCGTTTGCGATTCAACGGCTACGAGCGGATGGCGTGGCGCTAAAAAGGGCGGTGTTAGTCTCGGACGATTTTGACACCATTCGAGACGAGGTGCGAAATCTTTGCGCGCAGAAATTCAAACTGTAGCATGTATTTGGTAGAAGCCATAGACATCACGCGAATCTATCGTTTTAATGATGCCTGTCACTATGAATTTCTGCATTTTATTGCATCTATTCCTGCCGTAACATACCCACCCTTCTATACACCTTACTGCCAGGTGCGGCGTCAGAGCCAGGTGTTCGACATTGTCATCACTTCGGGGGGTGTGGGGCCCACGCACGATGACGTCACCATCAAGTCGGTGGCGGAAGCCTTCGGCCAGCGCATGTCGATGAACCCTCGCATGCTCCGCACCCTGGTGCACAAGGTGAGAGAATGAAGAAACATGAACTGGGCTCGTTTTACGAAGAGAGAGAAATGAGCATGTAATCATACCATTAGAAATAAAAATTCAGGCATAGTAAGGATAATTTTTGAGCATAATTTCTTCACACGTTTTTTTTTGTGCATACATATACCTCACGCAGTTTGGCAAAAGTTCCGCTGACGAGCTTCAGGAGTCTCAGCGCAAGATGGCCCTGTTGCCGGACCGAGCGCGGCTGCGCTTTCCCCCCTGTACTGCCGACGGCAAAGGCGTAGGCGCTGAGAGCAGCAACCAGAACGACGACGAGAACGACGACGTCAACGCGTGGCCCATTTTGCAGTGTGAAAATGTGTTTGTGCTGCCGGGGGTGCCGCAGTTTTTCGAAGAGAAGCTGGACGTGATTTGTGACCATTTTCTGGAGGGCGCTGGCCGGGCCATTTACAGTGTGAAGGTGGGCGTGGGGATAGGATATGTCGGAGGTGTTTGGAATGCAAACAGTGAGAACGATTTCATGTTTCCGTCGATTGCGATTAGCTTGATTTTGTTTTGCAGCACTCGAATTTTACGGACGAGAAGGCAAACTTGGTATCTCTTGAAGATACAATTCATGACTCACTTGTATTCTCGTGTGTGCTTCCATCCATGTTCAGGTGTCTTTGTCCCTGGAAGAGTCGCTTTTCGCTGCACCTCTGGAAACGGTGGTCGCTGCCTTCCCCAATGTTGCCATTGGCTCTTACCCCTACTTCAACCACCCTGACCAAACCACCGAGCACTTGACGGTGATAACCCTAGACGCCCCTTCCGCCTCAGAGGCTAACGCAGCAGCGGACGCTCTTCTCGCTGCAGTGCCGCCTCAGCACAAGTCATCCGTGCTTAAAGTGTCGCGCTCCTGGGAAGACGAGGAAAAAGAGAACTAGACCAAGAACCAGAATGAATCAACGCATTCCTATGTTCTATTATCTCGAGTGGAGTTGGAATGGTTTATGCACATGGGCTCCATTATCATTATATTTCATATTCGCCTCTTCTTCACTGGCTCATGGTAAGGAAACGATATGGATTTCGGATTTGGACATGGACATGGCCATAATTTGAATGTGTATGTATTGCATATGCGGGCGAAGATACCAGCCATTTCAACCCTCTTTTGAACAATTTACACGGCTCGTTGTACTACTTAGTTGTCGGAACTCCGAGATCGATAGCACCATAGGTGTGCGGCAAGGCTCATGTGAAGGTCCTGTGCTCTTTCTCTTCATTATGCAGGCGGCAATGGAAACGTTGGAGTGGCCGGAAGGTGTCTCAAAGCCGGAGT
>Ga0307979_1003487_pt1 | contig 10528 bp, 12 predicted proteins | sample OrgLakmetage1058_FD_201833 | JGI IMG/M metagenome (GOLD analysis project Ga0307979, IMG submission 201833) | Saline water microbial communities from Organic Lake, Antarctica - #1058 | ecosystem: Environmental > Aquatic > Non-marine Saline and Alkaline > Saline | place: Antarctica: Organic Lake... | reverse complement strand
GAACTCATCGACTATCTGGCGGAGCTGGATACGTTTATCGAAAACGAAATCAAGCCCTTGGAAAACCGGGACGACAACATCTTTTTTTTCGACCTTCGGCGCGAATGGGCGCGCACGGACTTTGATAATGAGGGCCTGCCCCGGGAAGAATGGGAAGGCGTGCTGGCACAGGTACGCCGCATTTCCGACAAGGCGGGCCACCTGCGCTTCCCCTTGCCTAAATAATTTGCCAGTCAGGATGGCTCAAATCTGGCCATAACCGTGATTTGGGAACATTTCGCCGCCAAGAGGCTGGGTCTGTACAACGACCTCCAGAACGAGCATTCCATCGTCTCCAACAACCCATTCGTATTGCTGCTTCGAGATTTCGACACCCCTGAACAGTAGTCCAGTTCGTCGACGGCATGCTGGAGGAGCTCTACAAGCTGGCCTTCGGCCTGACCGAGCCGGATCATGGCTCCGACGCCAGCCACGAGGAGACCCATGCGGTCCGCGAGACCCGTGATGGCGTCGAAGGCTGGCTGGTGAATGGCGAGAAGATGTGGATCATCGACGTGCACGCGGCCACCCATTACGTCACCTTCGTGCGCACCGATGGCAAGGACGGGGATGCCAAGGGCATCATCGCACTGCTGATTCCCTCGGGAACGCCGGGGGGGGGGTAAAGGTGGAAGCGTACCTGTGGACCTTTAATATGCTCACTGACCATCCCCGGGTCAGCCTCACCGATGTCTGAGTGCCGGACTCCGCCGTGTTCGGGCCCCTGCACGGCGGCCTTGCGATCGTGCAGCACGTCGTCCACGAAAACCGGATTCGTCAGGCTGCCCCCAGCCTGAGAGCTGCCAATTACTGCATCCAAGAAAGCGTCAAATATGCTCGTCAGCGCAAGCCCTTCGAGCAGGCCCTGACCAAGAACCAAGCGATATAATTTCCCCCGGTGGAGCTCAATACTCAGGTGGAAATGCTGCGTCTGTTGATTCGCAAGACTGCTTGGGAAATGGATCAGTTGCCCAAGCCGGAGTTGGAAAAACAGCTCTTCGACAAAATGGCCATGTGTAACTACTGGGCCAACCGGCTCTGCTGCGAGGCTGCGGACCGGGCTATGCGGGTGCACGGCGCCATTGGTTACTCCCGCCATAAACCGTTTGAGCACATCTATCTCCACCAACGTCGCTACCGCATCACCGAGGGTGCCGAGGAGACCCAGATGCGCAAGGCCGCCGCCTTCCTGTTCGAGTATCTGGCGCGATGACTGAATGCAAACCCGCAAACATTCCACAATACCGAATCGAGATGACAGAGGGTCACCATGGCACTGAGTCTGGCAGAGAAAATTTGAGCCTGATCACTCGGCCAGCTTGTCAGCTCCTTGAACGCTAGAACTAGCGTGCAGTTGCCAATCACACGAAGGGCGGTAACCATCCTGACCCTGCAGGCAAAGCGATGCATCAGGGTCATTAATTTTCTCTATGCTTTAAATACTATAATTGTATTCTTTTATCTTGAGCTTGCCCAGCTGGGACATATGCACCTCGTCCGGGCCGTCGGCAAGGCGCAGATACCGGTTGATGGTGAAGAAGTGGGCAATCGGGGTGTCGTCGCTTACCCCCATGCCACCGTGAGCCTGGATGGCACGGTCCGCCACCGTCTGCGCCATCTGCGGCGCCACAATCTTTATTGCGGCGATCAGGTCACGGGCGGCGACGTTGCCATATTTATCCATATAGAAGGCGGCCTTGAGCGTCAGCAGGCGGGCCTGCTCGATGTCACAGAAGGATTTCGCGATATCCTGACGTATGCTGCCCTGGCTGGACAACTTCTGGCCGAAGGCCACTCGGCTCTCGACTCGCCGCGCCATGATCTCCAGTGACCGCTGGGCCTGCCCGATGGAGCGCATGCAGTGATGGATCCGACCGGGGCCAAGACGCCCCTGTGCGATCTCGAACCCCCTCCCCTCACCAAGAATCAGATTGGATTTAGGCACACGGACGTTCTCCAGCCGCAGTTCCGCCTCGCCACCGGGTGAATTGTGGTTGCTGAAGACGGGCTGATTACGAACGATGGTGATACCCGGGGTATCTCGCGGAATAATGATGGTGGACTGCTGTTGGTGCCGGTCCGCATTGGGGTCGGTCTTGCCCATCAGGATCAGCAGTTTGCAGCGCGGGTCCATAATGCCGGTGATCCACCACTTGCGACCATTGATGACGTAATCGTCGCCGTCGGCTCGGATCTCGGTCTCTACATTGGTGGCGTCAGAGGAGGCCACTTGCGGCTCCGTCATCAGGTAGGCTGAGCGGATCTCCCCGGCCAGCAGAGGTTTGAGCCATGTATCCTGCTGCTCCTGACTGCCGTACTTGGCCAGCGCTTCCATGTTACCTGTGTCCGGGGCCGAACAGTTAAACACTTCGGGCGCCCAGGGAACCCGGCCCATAATCTCAGCCAAGGGTGCATATTCAAGGTTGGTCAGGCCGGGGCTAAACTCGCCATACTCTTCCGGCAGAAACAGGTTCCACAAGCCATGATCCTTAGCTTTCTGTTTGAGGCCATCCAGGCCGGGCCAGTGTTTCCAGAGATTGTCATGGTTGGTCACCCAATCGTAGTACTGTTGCTCGACTTGGTATATGTGTTCACGCATGAACCGCTGAAGCTTGTCCATCAGCTTTTGTACTTTTGGGGTATGTTCGAAATCCATAGTCACTCTCTCTCTACTGGTTATGATGTGGCTTTTTTGCTCTGGTTGCCCAGAGCGGACAGGCCAGAATATAAGTGAATTAGCGGGTGGATTCTTTCACCGGATCTAGTTCAGGGCTCGCTCGAACAGATTAATAGTGCTTACGTGCAGAAGGCCCCCCTTTTTTGGTAACCTTACCGGCGCAGGCTCGGGCATGGGTGCCCTCAAGGATGATGCCAAGCTTGTAGCAGGCCAAAACGGCGTACCAGTTAATCGCGTCCACATTGCGAATGGTCCGGTCCCGGTAGTGCTCAATCAGCTCGCCGCTGGTCGGAAAGCCGTTCCATGGGCTCCGCAGTGGACAAGCCGTCCACTGGCCAGGCAGCCAGCAGCCAACCCAGATCCAGCAGTGGATCACCGATGGTGGTCAGTTCCCAGTCCGCGATCGCGGCTAGTTCCGGTCCGCCATGACGGTACATAACGTTTCCGAAATGGTAGTCGCCATAAATGATGCCCGGGTCGAACGTGTCGGGCCGATGACGGTCCAGCCAGCTGGCCACCTTTTCAGACCCGGGTATACTCTGGGGTCCGGGCGATCCAGAAAAATCATAGTAGCTTTCCACTTGGGCTTTCCAGCGGGAAGCCTGACGGCCCAGGTAGTTGTCCGGGTTACCAAAACCTTCCAGTCCAACCGCACGGTAATCGACGGCCCCCAAGGCTGTGACACCTTCCACCAGGGCCAGACCCATTCGTCAGCGGATATCCGGGGACCCCGCGTGCAGCGCCGGCAACCCGGTGATGGTAGCAAACCCCTCAACGGGTTCCGTCAAGTCGAAGGCAACGACCAGCACATTCTCCTCCGGGCATCCCAAAATCAGCCTGGGATGAGGAAGTGGCCGGCGAAGCACGAAAGTGCGACCACTAGGGTCAAACTTCAACAGGATGTTCTGAGTACCACCGCCCAGCAGCACTGCCTTCTCAATTTCTCCTGACTCCATACCCCGAATTTCTATCCATCCCGAAAGTCTTTTTGGGTAAATAGCCACTCTCCAGTCTTCCACGACGACTTCCCGCTGCCACTTTTTTAGTAACTGAATCTTGAATTATTACAAACTCTATCAGAGAACAGATATCGCATGCTCGTCTAAACCGACGAAGAACCAATGATCCATCGCCACGAAAAGCCGTTGAGCGAAAAAGAGAAATCGTCGTTTCCGACGACACAAACCCTTGACTTAGTATCTAGGATTAACCGTAGAGAAATATTTATCATTCGCTCAATCGAGCCAACAAAAAAATCAGCTAGTACTATCGTCGTCTGCGCAACTCATGACAGGAATTATCGCAATGGCTGAAAATACCACCAAAACAATCGCTGTCGTAGGTGGCAGCGGCGGGTTGGGCGCCGAGATCTGCCGGCAACTGGCCGCACAGGGACACCTGATCGTGATCGGCTATCACAGCCGCCAGGCCTCCGCGGAAGAAGTGGCTGCGACTATTCATGCAGCGGGAGGCAAGGCCTTCACCCGCGCTGTCGACCTGTGCGATGAACGGCAGGTGCTCGATTTCCTGGATTACACCCAAACCTGTGCCAAAGACGCTGACAGCAGTCTTGGTGGGGTTGTTAATGCCGCCGGCCCGGCCATTCCCCTGCGCCCGCTCATCGAGATCAGTAGCGCAGAATTCCGCCGCATCATGACCACCGACGTTGAAGGCTCATTCAACCTGCTGACCAGTGCTGCCAGGATCATGGCCGCCAGCGGCGGTGGGCCCATTGTGCAACTGCTTACCACCGCAGTGCTGCGCACGCTGGAAAACGACGCCATGTCCGGCGTACCGAAGATGGCCATCGAGGGTATTGTGCGACAACTGGCCCGGGAGCTGGGCCCGCAGAACGTGCGGGTAAACGGTATTGCCCCCGGGGTGATGAATGTGGGCATCGTGCACAGTTCATTCGCCGCAGACCCGGTGGCGGAGCGTGTTATCCAGAGCTGCCTGGACCGCACACCGATGCCGCGCATGGGCAAGCCCGAAGAGATTTCGGCACTGGTCGCTTTCCTGCTGGGTGATGCCGCCGCCTATATCAATGGGCAGGTGATCGGAGTTGATGGAGGTTACAGCGCATGAACACAGCTGTTTTCCGGTTGGAAAATCGCCGGAGTAGCTAGCGACCTGGCAGAGGTAGGTGATTTTTTTGTTTTTGATATCCGCGAAAGGCTGTGGGGTAAGTCATGGGATTGCATATTCGAGTAAATGAAGTTGGGCCGCGGGATGGACTGCAAAGCCAGGGTAAAAATCTGTCAGTGAGTGACCGCCTCGCGATGATCAAAACGTTGGTCGAGGCCGGCAGCTTTGTATCACCCAAAGCCGTTCCGCAGATGGCCGGCACCGACCAAGTGTTTGCCGCGCTACCCTTCACCAAGCCGGTTCGTTATGCCGCGTTGGTGCCCAACATGAAGGGCTATGAGCTGACCGCAGCTGCTGGTGCCAACGTTGCCAATGTAGTGCTTTCGGTCACCGAAACCATGAATCAGAAGAACATCCGCATGTCACTGGATCAGACCGCAGAGGTCTGTGAAAGCATTGTGCGACGGGGGCACCAGGAAGGCGTGGAGGTTCAGGCGTACCTGGCCGTGGCATTTGAGTGTCCGTTTGAAGGCAGAGTAGACCCAATGGGTTATGGCACCGGCATTCGGCCTCTTGATCTGGTTCCGGTGGTCCGGGAAATCGAAACCCTGACCGGTATTCAGTTGGGTGGTAAGTCCTTCCGGTGGCTGGCCCAGCAGTTCGACAAACAACAGCGGAGTTCAGGCCATGTTGGGTAAGGTGCTTGGTTTTTTGGCCCAGATTGCCCCCTGGGTCATTGTCAGTAGCCTTGGATATGCGGCGGCATTTATGAAGCCATCAGTGGAGCCTCTGCCGTTGCCCCAGCCCCTGAGTGAACCCCGGGATCTTTTCTACGACGTTGCCGGAAGCGAAAGCGCTGGTTACTGGTTTGCTGGTAACAGCGGCGTTGTCCTCCAGCGTGGGGCGGGCAATAGCGGTTGGGTTCGTCACAGCATGGATAAAGCCATCAACCTTCAGGGCATCGCAACTTCTGACAGTGGCATGGTCATCGCCGTTGGCAATCAGGGCTGGCTGTTCCGGAATGACGGCGCCGGTTGGCAGCAACAGCAACTCCCGGTGTCAGACATTGCCGGCAAGCTGATCGAGATCAGCTGGATTGATGGCCGGTTCTGGGTCGTCGGTGAAATGGGTGCTGTGTTCACCAGTAACAGTGAAGGCCGCGAATGGACCGATCTTGGTATCGACGGCGATGTAGCTCTGAACGATATCGCCCGCTCAGCCGACGGCCGTCTTTGGATCACTGCAGAATTCGGCACCCTTTACCGGTCGTCTGACAACGGCCGGACCTGGCAGGAAGAAGAGCTGGGTTACGAGAGTCTGCGCTCGGTGGCGTTTCACGGGCAATCAGGCGTGATCGTTGGCAATGGTGGGGTTGTTTATACCAGCACAGACGGAGGTGATAGCTGGCAGCGCCGAGACAAGATTTCCGGGGAGCATCTTTACGACGTGATCTTCGACGGTGAGCGTTGGATCGCTACGGGTAATGGCGGCGCTTTGCTGGCGTCTGACGACGGTACCCGTTGGACGCCAATCAATCCCGAAGGCTTTGCCAGCGGGTATCACGCACGGTTGCTGGCGACCGAGAGAGGCGTTCTGATCGCCGGTTCGACCATCGGTGAGTTGCGCGGAGATAGCTGGAATCACTGGCCTGAGGGGGTCGAATAACCATGTCAATCAGCCGTTTTGCAGGCTCGCTCTCTGAATTCTGTATCCGTCATCGTGGCCCAGTTGCCGGGGTTATTGCGGTTGCCACGTTGCTTATGGCGCTCACGCTGCTGAAAGTGGATGTGCGTACCAAGTTCAGTGACATGGTGCCCAGCAACCACCCCTACGTGGACGTCCACGAGGGTTACAAGGATACCTTTGGCGGCACCAACAAGGTCAGCATCCTGATCCGTGCCAACGAAGGCACGATCTTTACCGGACCGATACTGAAGGAAGTTCAGCGCATCACCCGGGAGTTGGCCGAGGTCAGCGGTGTGAATCCTTTCCAGGTGGTGTCTCTTGCATCACGCCAGCTGAAATCCGTGAGTGCTTCGTCGATGGGTATCGAGAGTGTGCCGCTGATGTGGCCGGACGTGCCTGAGACCCAGCAGGGCATCGAGGCGCTTGAAGAAGCGGTAGTGAACAACCCACAGGTATACGGCATTTATGTGGAACAGAGCCTGAGCTCTACACTACTGCAGATGGACTTCTACGACCATCTGGTGGATTACAGCAAGATTTTCCCGAAGATTCAGGCCATTCTGGATGCGTCTCCCATTGCCGATCAGGTTTCCCATCACGCGGTTGGAGAGCCGATTCTCTATGGCTGGGTCGATTACTATCTGGAGGAAACCGTCGCAATTGCGCTGTCCTCTCTGGCGGCGATGCTTTTTGCACTATTTCTGCTTAACCGGACCTGGCGTGGAACCCTGCTGCCTTTGCTGAGCGGCGTGGTCTCCACCATCTGGGCGCTGGGAATCGGTGTGCTGCTGGGCTTCAACTTTGATCCGCTGGTCATCGTCGTGGCGTTCATTATTACCGCCCGCTGCTTCAGTCACGCGGTGCAGCTTATTACCCGTTTTGACGACCTTTGCGATGGCGATGGCGATGGCGTTGAGCCGAGACTTGCTGCAGAGCAGACTATGAAGGAGCTTTTCCGTCCTAGCTTGCTGGGGCTGGTGTCCGATGCGGGCGCCATTCTCTGTGTGGTTCTTATGCCCATTCCGCTGCTGCAGAAAGTATCCATTATCGGCGCGCTCTGGGTCATAACCATTGGCTTCTCCGCGGTTATTCTCACGCCGGTGATGCTGAGCTGGGTGAAAGCGCCCTTGCGAAATGCCCACCCACTGAATCTTCGGTTTCTGCTGACAGCGGTGCTGAGTCTGGCCGTTAAGGTGGTGGAGACCCGTGGTCGCTACTACGTTATGCCGATCACGCTGGTTGCGGTCGGCCTGCTGATGTTTAAGGCCACGGATCTGACCATTGGCGATGCCACTATGGGCTCACCGATTCTCTGGGAAGATTCTTCCTTCAACCGCGACAGCGCCCTGATTAACGCCAATTATCCCGGCACCGAGCAGATGTTTATTGTGCTGGAGGGTAGTAAAGACGACGCCCTCAAACGCCCCGATGTTCTTGACTGGATGCAACGTTTCCAGCGCCGAATGGAGCGCATGCCCCAGGTGGGGGGCAGCATGTCGTTGGCGGACATTGTAGTGGATGTGCGGCGTAACCTTTACGAGGGTAATCCACGTTATAGAGAGTTGGGTGCCACCCGCATCGAGAACGGTGAACTGATCAGCTTTTACATGCAGGGGGCCGCGCCGGATGATCTTGCTCAGTTTGCCGACACGCTATTCCGCAACGGCTCGGTGATTCTGTTTTTCCGGGATCGACAGGGTGACACGCTGCGCCAGGCGACCTACCAGATCAAACGCTTTATTGAGGAAAACCCGCTTGAAGGCGTGAATGTCCGGTTGGCTGGCGGCTCGCTTGGGATTATCGCAGCGGTCAATGAAATTCTGTTGGCTGACCAGATAAAGGCGATTGCTCTGGCGCTGCTGGTGGTTATCCTGTCCTGCGTCGCGGTTTACCGGTCTTCTGCCAGCGGCGTGTTTTTTATCATTCCCGTGCTGATTTCCAACGTGGTCACCTTTGCGTTCATGGCTTGGCAGGGCATTGGCATGAGCATCAGCACCTTGCCCGTCGTCGCGCTAGGTATCGGGCTCGGTGTTGATTATGCCGTCTATATCGTTGATTCAATCAAAGAATACCTTGAAAAACAACCTGATGCAGAGCCTATAGAGGCTATCCGTCAGGCGCTTTTCTCGGCCGGCCGTGGGGTATTGCTCACCTCGGTCACTCTTGCCGCAGGGGTGCTCCTGTGGTCGTTTTCCTCACTTCGCTTTCAAGCGGAGATGGGAACTCTAATCGGGTTATGGCTACTGGTATCGGCGTTTTCGTCGCTCTTTGTAATGCCATCCCTTGTCCGGGTGCTGAAGCCAAAGTTCATCTTTGGAGAAAGCATCAATCAAGCCGATTCCGCTAAAGGTTCGGACCGGCCAGCGCAATCCACTCACTGAGAATGGGTCATTTATATGAAAACTGAGAATAATAATATCGATGTGGAGAACCGTCCAAGGAAGCGCACGCTGCTGGCGGCGGGCGTGATGGCTGCCTCCTTTGGCGCTCCCCAGACGGTTTTGGCGGAGGAAGACTGGTTGACCAAGGACTGGGAGGTGGGAGGCTACGTCCGCCAACATCTATCCTGGAACCTTGAAAACCCGACCTTGATCGGGCCAGATGGAGAGCAGCGGGATGACTACAAATACGATCTTTCCATGGCTCGGACCATAGGCAAGCTGGACCTTTTCCGCGATTTTGACGGGGTGCGTTTCAAATTCACCGGCCGTGTGTCACGCGAATCGCCGACAGACTATGGCAGAGACCTGCAGGCTGTGACGGATGAACGGGCGGCGACCGGCGGTGGAACCGCTCTCAATATCCGAAAGGATATCTATAACGACGAGGAAATTCGAGAGTTCTGGATTCAGACTGATGTGACCGATACCACCAATGTCAAGATTGGTCGGCAGCAGGTGGTCTGGGGCGAGACCGACTTTTTCCAGCTCCTAGACGTCGTGCACGGTTACGACTTCCGCTGGCGTTCGTTTCTTGAACCTGAAAATGAAGAGGTGCGCAAGCCGCTCAACTTGATCAACATCGTTCAGCGTGTGGACAGTCTCGACGCAAGTCTCCAGCTCGTCTATATCCCCGGCCAGCTCAATGATAGTGAGGACCGAGGAAACAACTATGATGTCGAGGGTGGTCGCTGGGCGAACAATCCCAACAAGGGCATTTCATTTGCAGCAGCGCCATTTGGAGCGAACGTAAAGTATAACTACCATCACCCTTCAGGCGATGTGGATGACGATTCTTTCGGACTTCGTTGGAATGGTCGCGCCGGTGACTGGGGATACTCGATCGGCTGGTTCCGCGGCCCGAACCAGAATCCGGTTGTCAATGCAAATCCTGGTTTTTACACAGGTTTGACACCAGAAATTGAGAAGGGGGCTTACAAGGGAGTATATCAAGGGGGTGCCACTGAAGCGGGTGAGTTTATCTTCCCGGAAGTTGATATCTTTGGTGTTACTGCGAACAACTACTTTGCTGGTCCGGATCTCGTTTTTAGTGCTGAACTGGCTTACACCCCCAATGCGCCCTACAACGTCGGTATCAAAGCTGCGGAAGCAGGCGGATGTGCCTTTTTCCCGGGCTTCTGTGGGATTGAAGAGAAGAACCTCTTCCGCTCCATGTTCCGTATCGATAAGCAGCTCGATCTTAAGGACTACCTGGGCACCAGCCGCCCCTCCTTCTTCACTGTTCAGTTGTTCAACAGCTGGATTATGGATTTCAAGGATGAAGAGCGCCTTGTCAATGGTGCCGGCTTTAGTGGTGCAACCAAGGAATTCAGCAGCATCATCACAGCGGTTCTTGCGGCCAACTACGCCAGCGATCAGATCAATCCTTCGTTGGCGGTCGGCTCTGATCTGACCTACGGTGGTGGATTCGTGATTCCGGCTGTTGAGATGGCTTACGGAGACCACGTGCGGGTACGTCTTGAGGCAAACATCTTTTTACACAAGACCGACCAGGATAAGCCTTTACAGGGCTTCAACGACACCAATTTGTTTGGCTACTTCTCGGGCAACGATCAGTTGTCCGCTCGACTGACTTACCAGT
>Ga0307979_1003480_pt1 | contig 10539 bp, 9 predicted proteins | sample OrgLakmetage1058_FD_201833 | JGI IMG/M metagenome (GOLD analysis project Ga0307979, IMG submission 201833) | Saline water microbial communities from Organic Lake, Antarctica - #1058 | ecosystem: Environmental > Aquatic > Non-marine Saline and Alkaline > Saline | place: Antarctica: Organic Lake... | reverse complement strand
GCCGGTGAAGGTGTTGTCCGCGTCCATGGCGGTCAGCTCGCCCGAGATCGAGCCGGATTTCATCAGGCCGTTCGAGACCAGCGGGATGATCTCGAACTCGCCGCTTTCCGCCGCGCGCGCCTCTTTCGTCTGCACAGCGTTGACCCGGAATGGGCCGAGGCCGACATCGAGCTGCATCGAGATGTACGGGTTGCCGCTGGTATTGCCGGTTTCGTTCCAGGCCGTGCCGATGCGCACCTTGCGGCCCGACTTGTTGATCGCCGTCACGTCGTAGTCCGGGCTGCGCGCGGACATCTTGGCCCGTGCCTCGAGCTGGATGGCGATGTCAAAGCGCGTCGAGTGGATCATGCCGGTGTACTGAGCGGCTGCGGTCTCGACATTGCGGGTGAGGGTTCCTGCGAACATGGGATGGTTCCTTTTGGATTGGCCGGTGCCTGACGTCCTTGCCAGCGCATCCGGGATTGCTTTCTCGACCCCTCAAGGGATCACAAATCAGAAAGCCTGCTTTCCCTTTACGCCCTGCCTCCGGCTCAGCGCTGCCGTCTGAGTGGGTGTGCTGCGGCGCCTCCGGGTGCTGCGCCCCTTCCCTGCCCGTCTGGTTTTGATTGGCGGCCCGGATTTTCCTCGTGGGCCTCCTCCGATCCAGCGATGAAGAACTCCGCTTCATTTCCGTTCAACCGTTGCCCGCTCCGATCGGTCAGGCCGATGCAGCTGCCGTTCGGCACATAGGTGATAAGGTACTGACCAAGCCGGTCCTTGTGGACAACATAGCCGGTATTGGCCCAATGCACGGTCTGACCGGCATCGACGGCGGCCTTGATATCTTCGAGTGTCATGATCGCCTCCTGGCCTATTCTGCTGCCAATGAAGCCGCGTCTCGCGCGGCGTCTGGTCCCTGCCCCACGATCCGGGCCAGAATGCCCGCTGTGTCGACCCGGTCCCCATGCGGCAGGAATACCCGCAGCTGGAAGGCGATGATCTCCGTGAAACACCCGAGAGCTTTCAGACCATCGATCGTGCCCTTGTCGGCACCGCCCAACTCCAGCCGCATCTCGCCCGCGACACGGCGACGGGTCAGGGTCAAACCGCGGCCCAGATCGACCGGCGCCGTGGTGCCAAGGGCTGCGGTCAGCATCTCTTGCGGCGTTTGCGGGTTGGAGACGAGGAAGCGAGCACGCAGCGCTGCCGCCCCTTCCTCGCTGAGCGTGCGCCCAATCATGGCCGTCGCCCCGTCGGGCGTAACCCGGTAGATGCGCTCATTGGTGGTCGGAATGTCCTTCCAGATCGGCAACAGCAGCCCGGTCAGCAGGTAGAGCCTGGTCGTGGTGGTTTTCGGCAGGGTCGCAGCCTCGTCATCCCAAAGCCGGGTGAACTCGGCTCTGTCGATGTCTTCCCAGGCGGAGGATTCAAACCGCGCCTCCTCGAGATAGCTCGACCCGGTGGGGCGCACCGCCTTGCGCATAAGGGTGACGATGTCCTCGTCGTACATCTGCATGTGCCGTGCTGAGATGAGCGCCGCGCGCCCGGACGCGCGATTGACCATCGGCAGTTTATCCGGATTGCGCGACATAGCCTCGTCGGCGCTGAGGACGTGGACCGGGTCCGTCACCTCAAGCCCGATGATCCGCGTCACCGCGCCGGATTTCGGGCAGGTCCAGAGATCCTCGGTGGAGACCTGCTCGATCTTTTCACCGCGCAGGGTTTCTACCCCGAGATCGAGTGTGCCCGCCGCGCGCGCCCGCTCAGACTGATCGGCGATCCGTCGCATGAACTCGGCAAAGAGCGCGTTCTGCATGTGGATCGGCAGCGCCAACACCCGGTTGAGAAACCGCTGGATCGGCGGCAGCTCCTCAAAGAGCACCCCGTCCTTGTCGATCAGCCGCAGTGCTGTCCAGTCGGTGAAGCTCTCGTAGCTCATCGCCTCGGCGCGCCCGGCGGCAAGATCGGCGAAATAGCCACGCAGCGCGGCCCGGGCGATCGGGCTTTCGAGATTGTCCTCCTCGCGGAACATGCCTTGCGAGCCGGTCTCGCGTTGGCCCTTGGTCAGCGCCCCCAGCTGGTCAAGGCGTTTGCTGATCGTCGAGGTGAAGCGCTTCTCGCCATGCACATCCGAGGTGCAGACCCGGAAGAAGGGCGCGCTGACCTGGGCCGAGCGATGCGTGCGTCCAAGCCCCTGAATGGCCGCATCGGCGCGCCAGCCGGGCTCCAGCAGGTAGTGCCGGCGCCGCTTCTGGTTCTTCGCAGTCTGAGCTGCATGATAGGACCGTCCCGTGCCGCCCGCATCGGAGAAGATCAGGATGTCTTTCTCGCCGTCCATGAAGGCTTGGGTCTCGGAGGAATTGCTGCTGGCGGCGCGCTTTTCGATGAAGAGATGGCCGTCCTCGGCCTTCAGTGGCCGGATCGATCAGCCCGTGACCTCCGCGACGGCTTCGTCCCCAAACGCCCAGAGGATCTGATCGAGCGCCGAGGGGATCGGGGCCAGCGTCATCAGTTCCATCATGGCCGCATCGCGCAAGGCGAGCGCCTCGCGCGAGACGACCAGCGCCCCAGTCTCATCCCGCAAGGGCTCGACCACCATGTTGCCATCGATCTCGACCAGCTTTTGCGCATGGATCGGGAAGGCCTGTTCGAGGTAGCCGAAAACGTAGTCGCGAGGCGTCAAGGCACCCTCGACCAGCTCGTCCTCCGGGTCCATTGTCTCAAGCCGCCGCTTCAGCAGGCTCTCCCCCGTCGAGACCACCTGTATGACGCAGGCGTAGCCCGCCGCCAGATCAGCCTCGATGGCACGGATGATGGTCGGGGCTTTCATTCCCATCAGGAGATGGTTGAAGAACCGCTGCTTGGTGCTCTCGAAGCGGGATTTCGCCGAGGCACGCGCCGCCGAGGCATTGGTCTCGCCCGAGGCATTATTGACGCCGGTGGCCGTCAGGGCAGCCTCGAGATTGTGGTGGATCGTGCGGAACGCTTGACTGTATGCGTCATAGATCTCGATCTGCGCCGGTGTCAGGGCATGTTCCAGCACGTCATATTCCACGCCATCGAAGCTGAGAGCGCGGGCCGTGTAGAGGCCAAGCGTCTTGAGATCGCGCGCGACCACTTCCATGGCGGCGACACCACCCGCTTCCATCGCCGAGACGAAGCTCTCGCGGCTCGGGAAGGGGTAGTCGGGGCCCTGCCCCCAGAGCCCCAAGCGCGCGGCATAGGCCAGGTTGTGCACGCTCGTCGCCCCCGTAGCCGAGATGTAGAACACCCGGGCGCGCGGCGCAGCAAGTTGCAGCCGCAGGCCTGCAAGGCCCTGCTGGGAGGGTTTGACCCCCCTGCCCTCCTCAGACCCGGCCGCGTTCTGCATGGCATGGGCCTCGTCGAAAGCCAGCACGCCGTCGAACCCCGCGCCCATCCAGTCGAGGATCTGGCTCAGCCGCGTGGTGCCGCATTTGCCCGCAGAACGCAGCGTGGCGTAGGTCGCGAAGATGATGCCATCGCCCATGGAGATCGGCTGGTCGGGTTTCCATTTCGAGAGCGGTTGGATATCGGCGGGCGAACCGCCGAGATCGGTCCAGTCGCGGATCGCATCCTCGATGAGCGTGGCGGATTTGGAGACCCAGATCGCCTTCCTGCGCCCGGCCAGCCAGTTGACGAGGATGAGCCCCGCGCATTCGCGGCCCTTGCCGCAACCGGTGCCGTCACCGAGGAAGTAGCCGAGGCGATAGGCCCGTGAGTCTGGAGTATCATCGGCGCGCGTCAGCTTGGTCTGGTCGGCATCGATGGTGAACTGCCCCGGCAGGTCACGCCCATGGACATCATGCGCCATGATGATGGTCTCGAGCTGCGCCTCGGAAAGGTGTCCCTCCTCGATCAGCTTGGCGGGCAGACGCAATTCCGCACTGGCCGCGCCTGAGGGCACCGGGGGCGCGACAGAGGCCATGGCAATGCTTTCTACGAGCGGCGTGGGATGTTCCTGCGCGCCCGCGATCTCGATCCGCTGTGGGCGGTAGCGCGCATAGATATCCGAGACGGGCGTGTTGTCGCGCGGGATCTCAAGGCTTGTGAAACTGAGCGGGCGGACAGCATTGGCCCGGGGTTTGGAGGCGGCGACAGGCGCAGCGCAGCGCTTGCGTGCGACAGATACTGGACGGACCGGTCGCGCAGAAGGGCTCGCCGGCGCTCTTTGGGCGGGGCGCGCCTCAGACCGGGTCGCGGCCACGGCGTCGACATATGCGATGGCCTCGTCCAGATCCCGCAAAGTGGCGCGGATGAACGCGCCGTCCTCCTGCACCTTGTCGAAGACCATCAGCTGGGTTTCCACACTCGTGCCGAGCTTGCGGTAGACCTGCCCCGGCAACGTCAGCGCCAGTCGCGGCATCAGGAGGCCGCAGGCGCGCGACCAACGCGCGGCATCACGCTCCGGGCTGAACCCCGGCGGCATGATCGCCACCAGACGTCCGCCGGGTGCCAGGCGCTTGGCAGCCGCGATAAGATGCTTGGCGGCGATATGCTTGTCCCTAGAGCGATCGACCGAGGAAGCGAAGGGCGGGTTCATGACGACGACGTCGGGTAGAACCGGCGTCTGCAGCAGATCATCGATATGCTCGCCGTCATGGCCTGTGACCTCGCCGCCGAAGAGGGCGCGCAGGAGGCGCTGGCGAAAGGGGTCGATTTCATTGAGCATAACCGTGGCACCGGCCCGAACGGCGAAAGCGGCGAGGGCACCGGTGCCAGCCGACGGCTCCAGCACGGTCTCGCCCGTGTGGATCGCCGCGGCACGCACGACCAAGGCCGCGAATGGCAGTGGCGTGGAAAACTGCTGCAGCCGGATCTGCTGTTCCGACCGGCGGGTTTCCGTCAGGAGCCGTGAGGCAAGCAGCTTTGCGGTGGCGATGTCACCTGCCGCGGCGTCCCCACACAGCAGGACCTGAATGGCTGCGGCCTGCATCAGGTCGTAGGCCATCCGCCAGTCCCAGGCGCCTCCGGCATCGCTGCCATGGAACGTCTCGCGCATAATGCGCGCGAGCGCTGAGCTGCGCAGGGGTTGGTGGTCGATCTCCGCGCCGATTTGCGCGATGGCAGTGGCGAGGTCAGGATCAGAGACGGGGCGAGTTGGGTTGTTCGGGTTGGGCTTGGCCATGCGGATTTTCCTTTGGATCAGGGTCTGAGTTCCAAAGGACAAAAAGCCCGCTCTACACTTTGAAGGCGTAGAACGGGCAGTTTCTTAGCGGAGGGCCTGCACCCCGATCATGGCCATTGCTGCGCAGCATGAAGAACGCGCAAAATGGTCACTGTCTCAGGGCCTTCAGCATAAACGACGATGTAATTTGGCCGAACAACCATCTCACGTGTCCCGTCGACACGGCCCGCGCGGTACATCTGAGGGCGGTCTGGAAGGAGGGACGTCTTGTGTTCAATCTCGTCTTTGAGAGTTTGGGCGGCGTCCGGGTTGTCGTCAGAGATGTAGTCAATGATTGCCAGCAAGTCGGCGATGGCCGTGGCTTTCCATTCAAGATCGGGCCCATCAAGATTTGGCAAGGCGCTTCCCGTCAATCAATGCCTGGGCGTCTTGCATCGCCTTGGCATGGGGCGTTGTGGGCCTTGGATCGTCCAGCGCTTCCTGTACCTTCGCCCGGAACCAGGCGTCATAGGCATCCGGATCAGCGGTCAATCCGGCAGGCAATCCGCCTTCTGCGGCCACGCGGGTCAGAAGAATACGCACCGCGTCGGAGAGCGTCAGACCGACGCCCGCAAGTGCGTCCGAAGCCTGTGCTTTCAGTTGATCGTCAACACGAACATGAAGCATGGATGTTTGGGCAGGCATGAATGGTCCTCCTATCGGTCACATTGATGTATCTCACTTGAGATACGATTTCAAGGGCGGTGTGCGCACACGCATTCCTATTCCAAGAGACTATCCCTCAGACTTGCCTTCCTGCCCCGCCAGGAACTCCGCCAGCACAGGACTGGCCGCGCCCTTTGCGGAGCTGAGCAGCTACGAGCCCACAAGCGAGGCTTTCGACAGGCGCACGAGCCCGCCGGTTTCCTCGATGCGGTAGCAGCGTCGTTTTTGCCGACCCCGTCTGTAATGCGTCGCGGTAACGATCTGGCAGGTGCTGCCATCAGTGAGCGTCACAGGTGCTGCGAGCTTGATCTTGTCGCCTTCCTCATAGTACGGGATCGACGCCCAGTCTTGGCAGCGCTGGCGCCAGGCATGGGCATAGCTGTCCGGGTCTTTCAGGTCGGAGAGAAGCTTGATTAGCGCAAGGGGAGCGCGAGACTCGTTTGGGCCAGCGCTTTCCTCCATGTCCTTGTAGCCCCAGCAGCCATCGTCGTACCGGGTGAGGAAGACAGCCCCGAAGGTGATGGAGCCATCCGCATCGGTGACATAGGTCGCGTCCTCGAGCGGTGAGCCGTCGCGGTTTGTGATCCTCGCCGCCGCATACCAGGTCGAGCCGACCTTGCAGGCTTTGACCAGTTCCGTCTTGCGCGTGTCGGTCTCAAAGGTGCAGAGCCGAGTGATCTCCGCTTTTTCATCCGCATAGGTCTGGACGCGGCCGTCGGTGTAGAAGAGCCAACCCATCACGCCGCCCTCCGGTCATCGATCTCCATCAGCGCATCGAGCGGCACGCGGTAGGGCTGCATGGCGTCGAAATCCTCGCAATTACCGCAGTTCTGCACGATCGCGAAGGTGTCGCAGGCATCCTTGAGGATGACCCGGAAGGTGCCGCCAAGGCCCGAGGGCACCTCGTAAGTCCCGCCGATGAGATAGTCCGAGGCCCTGCGCACGAAGACGCGGATGCTGTGACCATCGGTGGCGAGCCGGATCGTCCCTCGCCCCCGATCGATGAGCACCTGCACATCGTCAAGAATGTCGGTGTAGAACTGCCCGGTTAGATCGCGGAATGCGACACGGCGCTGCGCCATCCAGTCGGTGTCCCGAAACGGGTTCAAGCCGTCAGCGAAGGCGAAGGAGGGATCGGCCTGCTCGGTCGTGACGATGCGGGTGGTCGTACCATCGATGCCATTGGAGCGCAGATGCACGCCGTTGCCGACGATCAGGATCAGGGCGGGGCGATCAATAGGCCCGTTCCAGTTGGGCAGGAAGGTCTTGCAGGCGCGCGCATGGGCGATCTGCGCCGCGACTGCGGAGGCAGAAAACTTGAGAATAGCCATGGGGATGTCTTTCTGTTCGGTGTGGGAAAGGGTGAACCCGCGCGGTATTGCGCCCTGCGCGGGTCGCGAAGGTCGCTCAGGCCGCTTGCGCGACTTCGCCGTCAGGTTCCGGTGTTTCCGCAATGGGCGCCGTCTCATCACAGGCGACACCGGCGGTCTGCATCATGGGTGGGCACCAGGCGGCCACGGCAGCGCGCTGCGCATCCGTCAGCGTGGCGAAGGGCTCGGCGAAGAGCTTGTCGCAAAAGGCGACGATGTCCTTCTTGCTCGACGAGGCCAGCGTCACGGCTTCCTGAGCGAGGCCCAGATCCTCGCCGAGGATTTTCAAAAGCCAGACCTTCTTGAAGCGGTTGAACAACGCCGCATTTGGCGTCCAGTGGGCGCGGATGTCAGGCATGATTTCGATCTCGAAGTCATGCATCAGGCTGTCGCGCGATCGATCCCGCGCGAAGCAGGACTGCGTCGTGCTGGCTGTCGCATAGGCCACGAGCTTGGCCTTCTCGCCTGCCTCCAGCGCGCGAAACGCCGCGAACTGATCGGCGGGCGAACGAGTGTCATCGAGCCAGGACAGATCAAGCGCATCATGCGCCACCGCCACCTGCTCGAGCGAGGTGCCATCGATCTCGTCCATCTTGGCGTGGTTGCGGTATTCCTTGCGGGCCTCGATCTTGATCGCCTGCGTCACGCCCAGGCCACGGCCGAGGACGTCGCTCACCAGCTTGAAGAGCGTCAGATCGAGCGTGGCCTCGGGGTGCAGCGCCATCGCGGCCCCAAGGGCCATCGCCCGCTCGGTCTTGAGATCCTCGGCCAGCGAGGCCGGGTAGGTGATTTCGCCGGCGTCGGGGGGTTCTTCCCCGGTCGTGTTGCCCGAGGAGCCGCGCGCGCCCTCCTCTTTCACGGTGTCCTCGGGGCGCACGAGGCCCATATGGAGCGTCACCTGACCACTCGACCACGAGGCGATTACCCCGGCCCGCGCCAGGTCCTCGGCGCTGTAGGCCTCCTGCAGGTCGCGGGCTTCCTCTTCCAGAGCGTCCATGCGCTCATAAAGGGCGTTGTAGGCGTCGTCCTCGAGCCCCTCATCCTCCATCTCGAGCTGCAATTTCTCGAGCTCGGCGGTGATCTCATCCACGCGCTTCTGGGCGGCCTCATTAGGCTCGATCGGGCCGGGATAGACGCGGCCGTAGTCGGCCATGGTCGCGTAATCATAGCGCACCATCGCATCGGCCCAGGCAAAGCCCAGTTTTATGCGAGCCTCTTCGGCAGCGGCACCGAGCTTCTCGAGCAGGATGGTCTCGACCAGCGCCGCATCCTCGAGCACGGAATGCTCTTCCAGAAGGTCAGCCGCGACAGCGCCACCCCGCGCCTCGTAGTCCGAGCGCACGAAAGCCCCGATATCGTCGCTGACCTGCACCCCGCGGGATTTGAGTGCCTGACGGACGGTATAGGCCTGCAGATAGCCGCCGTCTTTCGTAAGCGCCTCGAAAACCTCGCGCTGCGCCTCCTGGCTCGGGTGCTCGGCGAAAGCCTTCATCGTGTCGAGCGTGATCACCTTGGCCCGGGCCGCGGCGCGGATGTCGGAGTGGATCAAGCCGTAGCGCAACCGGCCTTTCACGGCGGTCACCGTGGTGCCGAATGTCTTGGCGATCGTCTCGGGCGTCTGGCCGTCGACCTCCATCATCCGGGCGAAGGCCTCGAACTCGTCGATTGCGTTCATCGGCGTCTGGGTGATGTTCTCGGCGAGCGACAGGGCCGTGGTCACGTCGCAATCGTCCGGCACAAGGCGGCAGTCCACCTTGGTCTTTGCGGTGAACCCCTTGGCGGCCTTGTCGGCGATCAGCTCCTTCAGGGCGGCATGACGGCGCCCGCCGGCGAGCACAGCATATTTGCCGTCAAGTTTTTGAACCAGCAGTGGCTGCAGCAGGCCAAGCACGGCGATGCTGGCTTTCAGATGCGCGATGTTCTCGGGGTCATAGGTTTCCGGGGAGTGGCGGCGCACGTTGGCGGGATGCGCTGTCAGATCACCAATCGCGACGGTGAGGGGGGCAAAGCTTGTGGTCATGGGATGTCCTTCTCGGTGGGTGAGATGAGGCCCGCGCGCTTGCGCGTGACCAATCCCCGGCTTCAGGGATCACGACGACAAAAGGCCCACTCTCCCTTTGAGGGGTCAGTGGGCCGTCATTGCTTGAGGTGTCAGGTGTGGGGGTGTCACCTGCCCTACCAGTCGCGCGCCAGCATGATGGTCAGCACGCGCATGGTCGTGGCGGGGTTGTCCGGGGCTTCAGCCCCAAAGCGGAGATCCGAATCCGCCTCATAGAGATCGATTTTCCAGAACACGGTCTCGCCCCGGATCTCGACCGCCCCGAAATCATGCCATCCCTCGGGGTCGTTTTCGGGCTCGAACCTGTCGAACGCGCCGGTGGCTTTCACGGCTTCTGCCATGAGCCCGTCGCCAGCCTCCATGAGAGACCGGGTGACATGCATGCGGCCCGGAACGGGCTGCGCGGGTGGAATGCCGAGACAGGCAAGCTTGCGGAACGCGTCGTTCTGCGCGGCAATGGCGGCGGGGTCTGGGCGGTCTGTTTGAGCGTATGCGGTGTTGGTCACGGGTTTTATCCTTTCAAAGATTTTAAACACCCTGCTCAAAGCCCGCTTTTTCCTTTCCGCTTGGGGGTTGAGCCCAAGACCGACCCTGCCCTACCCGAACAAGCCTCTGGGTCGGCAATTCGGGTTCGGGATGGTTTCGATCCAGCCACCTTGCTCCATGATGCTCTCAAGCGCTGCCGAGAGCGGATAAGCGCCCTCGGACGAGCTCCACCAATAGGCACCGCGTTTGAAGACGATGATCTTGCGGCGGCCACCGGGGAAACAGGCGACCCGCAGCGTCTTTGGTTCTTTGCGTGACGTGGGCGTCTCCGTTCGCAGGGTGATCAGGCAGCCTCGGCGCTGCCCCCTGCCCTGCCCACCTCCGATCTGGTGATCAGGTAGTCGCAAGCGCGCTGCGCGTCTGCCGCATGCTTGAAGATCGCAGTCTTGTCGGAGCGCAGAACCCGCAGCCAGTTGAAGAGATACGCCGCGTTCATCTCGAGCGTGTGCGCCGTGAAGCCAAGTTCCTGTCCCAGGAAGCAGGAGGTCAACTCAGCCACGATCTCTTCGCGCGCGTACGAGGTGTTGCCGAACTTCGAGCGCCCGAAATCGCGGTGCAGCCGATGCGGTGCCTTTGTGGCATGGGTCTTATGCCGATGTCGGCATAAGGCTCATAATGCCGAGGTTTGGATTATGCCGCGCTTGTTCAGACGAGGTCTTATTTCCTGCGGCTTTTGTCGTTTTCCGGCTGCATAAGACTGCAGTTCAGGACCGCCATGTAAGCGTGGCGATCTG
>Ga0307979_1003479_pt1 | contig 10541 bp, 10 predicted proteins | sample OrgLakmetage1058_FD_201833 | JGI IMG/M metagenome (GOLD analysis project Ga0307979, IMG submission 201833) | Saline water microbial communities from Organic Lake, Antarctica - #1058 | ecosystem: Environmental > Aquatic > Non-marine Saline and Alkaline > Saline | place: Antarctica: Organic Lake... | reverse complement strand
CTCGATGAGCTGCACGCTGTTTTTCTTTTACCCCCCCCCCCCCACACGTGTCGGAATCGAGGCAAAAAACACCGTTTCAGTCACCCAACTTGCTGTGATGTTGGTTATGGTGCAGGCTCCACAAGATAGTCGTCCTTTGCCGTATACGACTGAAGCAGAGTCTGCGGAAGCTCTCTTAGCGTTGTTGCGTGGGCCCGTTACCCAGGGCAGCAGCAGCAGCAGCGGTGGTGGTGATCCGCTCGGGCAACAACCGTCTACTTCTTTTGGCCGTTCGTCGCATTCCAGCCAGAGGAGTGTTCCTTCGCGCCACTACCGCTCCGCTAGCGTGTCTCCCGAGTTGACTGATGATGCTGCCTCTCCTTCTTCTTCTTCTCGTATCATGAACCCGCCTCCTTCGAACAAGCAACGCCGTGGAGGCGGGAAGCCCACAAGCATCAAGCCCACAACATGTAAGCCAACAGCAGCGAAATTATCACCCAAGCCAAGTTCTTTTCAAGCAGCAGCTCAAGCCTCAGGGAAGCGATCGTCGGGCAAGCCTCGCGGCGGCAAACGGGCGAAAGTGCGCAAGCCTTCGTCGTTCGTGTCGCACCTGTACGAGATGATGCTCGACCCCACGTTGTCGCACTTGTGCGGTTTTTCGAGCGACGGCAACTCGTTTTACGTGACGCATTCGCCCGAGTTTCCCCAGACTGTGCTACCACAGGTCGAGCGCGCTTGTTTACGCATGTGCTTGGAAATTTGTTCTAGCGATACGGTCGTGATCTACGGCTACTCTTTCATTCTTTCTTTCTTCTCTTTTCTTTTTTGTTGTCTCTGCGCTCACTCTCTCATCCTTTTCACTTCTTAACTTTTGTGCGTTGGGGTACATAAATATCAACAGTTCTTCATGCACAACCGCATGCGCTCGTTCCTGCGCCAATTGAACCAGTACTCGTTCGTGAAGGAGCACTACGAAGACGCCACGCACTACTCGCACCCGCGTTTTGTGCGGTTCCGCCGCGATCTCCTCAACCAGGTTTGATATTTTTTACTTGTACAAAATGGAAAGCCTGGCCCTAGGAGAATTCCACTCTTGATTATCGAGAGCAGCTGAGATTTTATAATTCCTTCTTCTACGTTTTGTTTCTTCCTTGTACTTATGTCGTGTTGTGTGCTTCGGTGCTTTGCTGCTACTTTGGCTGTAGGTGAGGCGCCGCGCTCCCGGAGAACCCGCGTTCACAGCTGATCCTATCGATGGGGACGACGACTACGATGGTACTGACGCCGCTTCTAGCCACTTCCACGATCAGCACGAAGGTAACTATTCGGATGACGACGATGATGACGAGGATGAGGAAGATGGCGACGACGAAGCTGGAGCAGGATCAGGTCAAGCGGCCCAACACTTCGGCAGATCTATTGCAGCTCCTTCGAACAGGAGTAGCAGCGGCGGAAGGAAGCGTGTGTCACGCACGGTCACTGGCTTGGACTTGTCCTACGGCTCTAGAATAAAAGGACAGCGACTTCGCACGGAGCCAGCCATGGAACAGCACTGTTATGTTCAAGATCGAGCATCATACCATGCTTGCAATGAGCACGCAGGATACATTTCTAGTGATACTGCAACCACCACTGGGGTGGGCAGGCCTGAAGGCAATGCCTGTGCTTTACGCCAGGGGTCATATTTGTATCAACCTGACTACAGCGTTGCGAACACCGCTGGCAGCAGCAGCAGCAGTAGCAGTAGCTATAATGCATTCGTCCAGCCGCATTTGTCGTCGCAACTCCCCCCGCACCCGTCAACTCTCGAGGACGCGGCCAATTTCCACCAATGGCTCACCACCCGTCTCCGTGCCCCAGTGATGGGGTTTCCTCCTAGCGGTCATAGTCTGCAGAATGAAGCAGTCGACGAAAGTAGAAGAACCGCGACACCAATACATGCAAACGGCGGCATCCCAGCATCTTCGTTCCATCCGTATAGCCATGTCCTTCACAGCGCTCCTCCTCCTCGAGAACGTGCTGCACATGAAGCCGCTGAGGTACTTGGTTCCCTCGGTGATTTGTCGGCAGCGTCGGAAGCAGTAGCGGCAGCGTCGCGCATTCTGGAGAGTAGTGGATCGTCGTTTGCCACACACGCATTCGTCGAACCTAGCCATTTGAGCGGTGGTGAAATTGGTGGAGGCATTCCGCAACCCCAGCAACAGGATGCTCTGATTGAAAGTTCAAGGGTTGGTGCCATCGATGTACATACTCAACCAAAGACATTCATGCCGTGGCCAGAGCACGGTGATACATCAGCATCTCAAGAGGGCACTGGGCCGTGTTTGAAAAGTGCTGCTCGAAGTGACACTGTTTACGACGACGACGACGACGATGGACAAGCCGCGAACTTGTTGTCGAACATCGCATACATCCCAAACCGCTCCCAGGAACACCCACTAGATTGCCCTGAATCACAGTGGTCTTTGCGCACGAAACCGAGGTTGGTCAGCGAAGATCACCAAGAAGACGATTCTTCTTCTTCGTCTCCTCCAAGAGGGGTGTCACCGAACACCGTGGCGCCGTTTCATGCTTCTTCTTTTGCAAGCGCGCCCAACGGCAACCCCTCAAGCGAGAGCAAGAGCGTCGTGCGCACCACCGAGCCCACGGAGCGCCTCAACGAGATGCCGCGCTACAAGAACCGGCCGCTTGGCAAGACGGGCCACCGCTTCATTTTGAAGCATGAGTTCGTCACCAAGTCGGGCGCTTTGTTTTCCGGCTATGCCTTGCAGGTATGACACCCGTGTGCTCATTTTACATGAGCTGCTTATGTGTCCTTTCAACCACCTTCTAAATCAACATTGCTGTTGTGACTCATTTCGAGCATGTCTCTCCTTATATTTTTCGTTTTATCTGCCTATCATTGTTACCAGGTGCCCAAAGCATTTCATGGAGTTAGTTCATTCAAGCACAAGGACTTCCAACATACATTAAACAAGCGGGACGAACTTCTCATGGAATGGGCATTAGCGCACACCAATTTGACGCCAAAAGCAATCGAAGCGTGGATTGCAACTTTGGACATCGAGGACACGAACCAGCAATTCATTGAATAACGTTAGTTGACGCGCAAGACATGAAAACTCAAGAATAGAGGCGCTTGTATCTAGTGCGCAGTGCAGCAGAGACTAGAACCATAAAAGCATGCAAGAAAAGGCGGCGGCCTTCGTGCTGCCAGCTACTGGCTTCCCTGGAGCGCAAGCTGTACCAGGAATATGAATTGCACATAGCCTGCGGGCAACGACGCAAGAGCAGTATGCTGTGCACATGCCGAAATACGAAGCCGCGAATTCACTCCAATGAGGTCCTTGCCAAGCACGATGCATGTGGCTCTAGCTATTAGCTAAAACTTTTTTACTTCCTAACCCCAATAGACGAAAAACCGGAGTTAGTAAAGAATAAACTTCCCAGTTATTTATATTTAGTCTCCACACGCCAGGGCTTGAGGGCTTGATGAGTTGTAGTTCGCAGTTGGATTACTGGATTAAACATTAAACCCACTAGGCATCAGGTCATCAGGCCCGTCGTTGTTTCTGAGGGAGAAGGAATAGCACAGAGAGGGCCAACTGCCAACTGAGTGCACTTCTGCCCGCAGAATTGGCTTCTGTGTCATTTGGGTTTGTATTAGTTCGAGTTCGAGTTCGCCAACTGAGTGCAGGGGCAATTCGCATAGAAGTTGGCACTGGCCGAGGAAACACGCCTGAGACATGCGCAATCCAATAAGAACAGCGCTACGGTACAAATAAGAATAAGCAAAGCAAACACGCAGCCGGTAATGCCGTCCCTGGGGATGGCGCCGTGCCTTCCTGGTATCCGATATTTCATTAAGCACCAGCTTTCAGCGGCAGGGGTGGAAGTTATTTATCGTACGTATGAGGGCGTCGACACTCCCGGCGAATCAACCAAATCCCGAGGACCATACAGATGGCAGGCTAAAAAAGGTGGATGGTGAGAGGGTCACAGGGTTCAGGAAGTATACAGTATGAGCGAGACGTATCATGCGGTGTATTTTGGTGACCATGAGAGCAATAAGGTCATTGGCCTACATCTTTCGTAGCTCTTGGCATCTTGTTTACGGCTTTACGCCCTCTTGTTCACGGTGTAAAATATACGCGCATATATACGCATATACGTATATACGCGTATATGCCGTAGGTCAATTCTCCCACTCCTCATCATTCGTAAACCTACGTACGTATTGGGTGTAATACGTAGGTTTACGAATGATGAGGTGCAATTTTCTCCAAATCTACGGGTTGCTGGTACATCCTTGAATTTTTCATATTAGAGCAAAAGCAACATACAGGTAGTTCCGGGTGTTAAGAGGTTGTCACGGTAAGGGAATAAGGGTTAAAATTCGGTACTTCCACCTGCTAGAAATCGATTTCCTTCTTGTACTGTAGTACTAAAAAACGCTAAGAGAGCGAGGGCTGGGGCCAAATTTCCCCGCCCTTATTACCCGGAACTACCTGTACAGTATGTACATCCGGAAAACTGGAAAGTCCAGCAGTTGACATTTGACGGACACAAAGAAGACCACGGACAAACGAGACAGATAGAGCACCTATAGTCTATAGTTGTGTTCCGCGTCTCTATGCTACAAGCTAGGATTCGCTTCTCCGCTACAGTCCAATGAAATGGCATTGGAAGCCAGCAGCAGCTGCGCTTATGTATCTAGGTGACATGACTTTGGGCTCTCCGGAACAGCAGGTCATTAGTCATTAGCTTTCGTTTTTGATGTCCTAAATTTCTCATTATAGAAACCCTAAATTGAATAATTATCATTCTAACACAACTTCATTTGCTCACAGTAGCTCTGAACGTATGCTGTGATGTTGTCAACCCTAGAGCCCCGACCTTATCGGGGCCCGGCCTCTCGGCCCTGCGTGCCTCGCTGACCTCCTCGACTGGCGCGGCCAAGTTCTCCCCACGCCGCACCACAAAATACTCGGAGGTCTAGTCGACAAGGTGACCTTAAGTATTATTTTGTTTTTTCCTTGTTTTTGTTTCCTGGGTAGTGAGATAACGAAGTCGTCAATGTAGAACTAGTAGTCGTGCTGCTGCTGGCAACTCATGTACCGTACATGTGCCTCCTCAAGTAGTCACGTAGTATGAGGGGAGGTGGGTGTATCGTATGCTGTGCTCTCTTTGTGAACGGACTCAGTTTCTCAAGAAGTATGCAAACTGGCGCATATGTGAGGTCGCTGAGATGATTCTGCGGGGCTAGTGCATGCGTCCCACAAAACACCACTACGAACTTGATAGGTGTATGTGATTCACTACTCGAAAGCAACCACTCGGCGCCAAAAGATGGAAGAAACGCTGCGAAATGCAGGCATAGATCCATCGTCTCCAGCGGTACCACGAAAATGCATTCATAATAATTCGATTACTTTTCGTTCGAAGCTTATTCGAGTTGTGACATCTTTCTTTGGTCAACTCGTTGAACTTGTGACTTCGTCTCCTCGTTGTGCCTCGTGTCTTTTTGATTTGTCTTACATTGTCATCAGGTCGACTTCGTCACTGCTTACGATCGCGAAGACCCCAAGCTCCAAAAGCTCAAGCCATGCCTCCGCTGCGGTTTCAAGGTTCGTCCTGTCTTCCCCCCTCTCCTCCCCCCACTATTGGCTCGTCTTTTTTTTTTAGAATGTCCTTCCATCTGCGCATCCACTCCCAATCAAAAAATGCATACAACAAAAACAACACAACACCCACCTTTCCAGGACGGCGCTCTCGGCAGCCCAGACGCCGTCTGCAGCGTGAGCTCAAAGCACGCAGCCGCGTATGCGGACATGGTAACGCCAATGAAAATGAACATGGAAGAATTGGCTAAGTTCGCCACGCTGCTGTTTGATATGTGGCTTTTTGTAGCGATGCTTGTTGTTGAATGTGGGGCCCTGTCTCGTGCTTCTTGAGCATCCTACACACACTTTTTCCTCTCACTCGCAGAGTTCCTTGTTCAATGCATTTTTGGCTTTGCTCACGCCTTCCGCATTGACGATTTAGGCATGAGTATGACGCACGCCCCATTTATACATTTGCTCGCGCAAACCTTACTTTGAAAATTTGAAAACGTTCTCAGGTTCGGAACGGTTACAGCGTGAGTTTGTTGCTAGAAGACGACATTGCTTTGACAGGACCTCGTTTACCATCCACTCGGGAGCTTGGCCTAGGCTTAACGCCTTGGCCTTCTTCTTCTTCTTCTTCTTCTTCAAAAGCAAGAGCAGAAGCAGCGAATTCACGGATTGACAGTGCAAAATTCAATCGTTCGAGAGCTGTCCAAGATGGCGAACCTGCGCTTACCGCCGGCCTTCGCTCGTTGTTTCACGAGCTTGAAGGTGTGGTTCGCAACGCCAGCAAATGCCAACCACCTTCCTGTTGTTGGCAGCGCTGATAGCTCGGGCAGCCACAGCAGCGACTATAATCCTGACGGTGTTTCTCCTGAAAAGATACGCTTGTTCAATGCATCGGACGGGGAACCTCTTCCGGTCGCCGAAGATCCTGGGTTTGATGTGATACTGCTCGGAGACTGCGTCTTTACTCGCTGGGAAGACAAGCACACGGATACTACACCGCGGAGTGACCATATCTTTCAGGTCGGTGGTTAAAGTCATTGTTTCCTTTTACACTTGTAATTACGATGTCGCCGATGAAGTAGAGAAGTAGTTGACCTGACTCATTATATTCAACACTTCGTCTACGTGTCGTGTTCTACTCTCTCTTTGACTTCCTGGTGTCTTAATCTTTTTAACTTCCTTCCGTCCTACACATTCAGTTTGCGTTTCTTGTCGAATCCATCTATCGTGTCTTTTGTTCTTTCGCACGTGCGTAGCCAGACTTCAAACACGGCGCTTCCAAGTGTGTTGGGGCAGTGCTTATAGCCCAGCGAGGAGCCATGCGATTGCTCCAAGGCCTTCCCCTGGCCTCACCGGTAAAGAAAGAAGAAGGAAGAGGCGCAGAGAGAAACAGCGCGCGCACCTAAACAGTACAGATCTGTAGAATCCTTGCTGTTCATTTTTCTGAAGTGTCAAATTGAATTAAGTAGCGTAAGAGTGTTTTTTTTTCACATTTCATTCTCGCTCACCTTTTCAATTCTTTCTTTGCTATTGAATCTGAAACAAAAGGGCTTGTACAAGGCCAATGACCGTTGCTATCGCACGCCTGGGGGCTATCCGGATCATCACCTGAATCTCGTGCATCGCCTCAGCGGATCGGCTTTTCGCGGCTACTGGTATTTCTCTTTTAGAATATGCTGATGAAACCACACCACAAGAACGAAACATGCCCTCGCCCATTTTTATTTTTAGACTCTTTTCTGCCGACAACATTCCTTCCGCCGCCGTATCTCTCTGAAGTACTTTTTCATCACCGCAAGCTCGTTTTCTGTCGTTTTCACTTCTCTTTTGTTCACTATACCTTCTCCTACTTGCTCCTTGGTTGTCAGGGCGGTGCCGGAGCTTTGTTCGGAAATGGCACTTTCTGCCAGCGACAGCCACATCTGGAGAAGTCACAGCAAAGCTAGCCCCAATCGAAAGAAAACTGAGGAAGGCGGGCTCATGAACCATAACAGGTCAAGAGATTTGTTCGTTGAGACGCAGCCAGCTGTTCCACTTGCTTCGGTTGTCGATGGCATGCAAGTGAGAAAGCTGGGGTGTCAGTCCACGAAAACAAGCAGTATGGGTGAGGAGCCCACTTCTGGACGGGCGCACGAAACAAAGGAATATCTTCCTGTAGCAGCACCGAAGAGGAGCAGCCGCCGTTTGAGAGTAAAAGTGCACGGCCACCTTCATAAGCACAAGCTTGATTCCAATTGTAGCTTGCCGTGGTGAGCGTGCAATCACCGCAGCACAGTCCTCTATCCCCCCTTTCCAGACCTAGCACGAGCACTGACATCAGAGCCCGTATAACTCCTCTTGAACTCACTCCAAACTCAAACTCATTCATTATTATTTGGCGCAGTCGGCTATAGTTATTAGTTACTAATAGCCAGGAACTATATCGGCCTATAAAAATTGGCACCGGATTCTAGGAATAGAAGCGAACAGCCCAGAGCTAGTAAGCTACAACCAAGCTCAGTAAAAGAGCCGCTTTGTGCTCTCGGCGTGCTTCCTATTGTAATTACAGCTCCATTCACCTTACACATTCGCGTTTACCTTTACTCCGATGCATCTAGTGGCATGTACTTATACATATCTGCCATACAGGCCGCCTCAAATTCACTTCCGCTTCTAACCGACCAATATGTAATTTCAACACGCAAACAGCACATTCACGAGAAAAGAAAAAGCAAGCACGCGAAGTCCCCCCAAAATGTGAGACAGTGCGGCGTCAACAATGGCACAATTCTCCCCCCTCTCTTCACCCAGGCGGCTTCGGCGCTTGAAGCCGAGCTAAGCGCCGTTTTCTCGCCCACGCGCCCAGCACAGTGGCCGCTTCGTCTTCTTTTTCCAGCTGGTAAATTTCTCCAATGTCAAACCCGGCGATGATCATGGCCACTACCGTAGTGGCGCCGTTCGCTTTTCGGCTCGCTAAGAGCAGGCTGGTGTCGTGCTTCATTAAGTCTAAGGACACCCGTCTTACCCCAGAAGCAAGGAGATAGTCGTCCCTTTTCTGCGGTGGTATAGTGCCCTGAAGTAGAAGGAGGCAAAGAATTATCATGAGTAAGGGAGCGTGCTTATGCGTGAGACACCGCAAGAGGACAATGAAGACACGAATTCGATATGACGTGAATTATTTTCCAACTGTTTTGTTTTCATTCGGAGGGTCTCATTTCACCCTCCTCTCTCACAACAAATTACATGCCCCATCAATGGAAACCACCTCGTCAGCAAAGTATTGGCGAGGGATCCGCCAGTTGTCGTCCCATTCTTCTTCGTCTTCCCCCTCCTCAGGCGGGTCTCCGCCGCGCAGCGCTTCGAGTTCGTCCACACTCATCTTCACCTTTTTCACAAGGAACATGGCATACGCGGTTGAAAGGAGGCTCGAGGTGGCGGCACGCGAGAAGCGCAAACAAGGAATAACACATGTAAGATAATGTGGGTGTGAATCCGCCATGTTTGAGTGTGATGATCGTTCTCTTGTTCTGTCCACTTCTCACCTCGCCGTGCTCGTGCCAATCGCCGTGCAGCCCCAGAGGCGCTCCTTTCGTGGAGCCAGGAACACTGCCGCCGGGACCGTACCCGTAAAACCGCAAAGTGGCACCCTGAAACACTACGCGGTGCTTCTTGGCTTCTTTCGGGACTGCCACGGAATTGCTGCGCATTCTCAACGCGGGCCGCAATATAGACTTCACAAGTGGAGCCTTGGCAATTCTGCTGCTACTGTTGGTGACGCCACCGCCACTGCTGCTGTTGCCGTGGCTGCTGCTAGTTTCACTCTTGATCCCGCTGCTGCTGCTGCTCTCTTTCTCTGTGCCTTCACTCGCAGGAGTTGCCGTCGGTTGAGATAAAGTACTGGAGTGTGGCTGAAGTGCTTCGGGTGGCAAGAGCGTGCTCGCTAACGATTTGCGACGATTGATAGCCTTGGAAACGTCTACTGAAGCGCGCAATGCATCGATTGAGTTGTCGCCACATGTGCTCGGCCGGCTGAGGCTGCCGCTGGCGGAGGAGGCCGCAGCACCAGAGATGGATTCACGGGAAGACCGGCCTAAAAGGTCTGAATTTTCGCGGAGAAGTGCGAATCTGGGCGCAGGGACCTTTCATTTTTTCAACGAATTCAAATGGAGAAGGAAGATAAGTGCACAGACAAAGAAGGGTGCGATTGGAAGATACACATATACGCGGTAATATCTTTCAAAACATGTCAACTCACAAGGGACACAAGTCTAACATGATGGCCAATGAATAACGCTACAAGCATTTGCGCATGTAAAGCAGAGAAACGCAAGTCATAAGACGCAAGCCGGTTGACAGATAAGCGATGGCTCACCGAGATGCTCCTTCGTTCAAGAAAAGCAGCTTCCGTAGCACTTCCAACAATGCTCTCTCTGGTCACGTCGCTGTCGCTGCTGCTGCTGCTGCCATAGCTGCTACTGCTAGTGTGAACGCTGCCACTGCTGTTGTTGCTGCTAGTGCCACTGCTGTTGTTGCTCGCTGAGGCTCCAGCGTGATTTTTGCCACCTCGCCCTCCGCGGCCACCTTTCCCACTCATGATCACCGAGCGAGTTGCAGCGCCGGAGCGAAGAAAGAAGTCGTTTGCAGTGCCACTCCCTCGCCGCTGGCTAGTCGGTGGTAGAGTGGCAATAGTACTCGAGGGAGGAGGAACAGGAGGAGTGGCAGCGGCAGTGGTGCCTGCAGCGACCTCAGAACGTTGCTCTCCGAAACTGTTTCCCCGGAATAAGCCCGTGCCTTCACTGAGGCGTCGAGTCGCACCCGGTTTCAACGGCTGGCTCTTTGCTGGAAGGCTGAACAGCAATTTCGAAGGTGATGGAGACGGCAAAGTTGGAGCTCCGGCGGCCAGTGGTGAGGCAGTGTGCTCGTCGATGCTCCCTGAATCTTGCCTCCTTTCTCGTTGCGACCCTGAAG
>Ga0307979_1003478_pt1 | contig 10542 bp, 6 predicted proteins | sample OrgLakmetage1058_FD_201833 | JGI IMG/M metagenome (GOLD analysis project Ga0307979, IMG submission 201833) | Saline water microbial communities from Organic Lake, Antarctica - #1058 | ecosystem: Environmental > Aquatic > Non-marine Saline and Alkaline > Saline | place: Antarctica: Organic Lake... | reverse complement strand
TGGTGAACAACTCTACAACCCGATTCTTCGCTAAATCAGCTCACACAGAATTATTATCGTGCCCATGGAGACAGCGCGCCGCTTACTTGGCTTGTCTGTTTGTTAGTAGTTTAATTCTCTCTCTCCAGTTTACTTACGCGATTATCCTTATATTATACTTAGAGAACCAGTATTTATCTTGAGCTAGTCAGACCTCTTTCTGAAGAAAGTGGTTATTCAAATCCGGTACTTCCACCTGTTAGAAATCGATTTCCTTCTTGTACTGCAGTACCAAAAACGCTAAGGGACTGAGCTATAAGAGCAAATTTTGCCCTCCTTATTATCCGAAACTACCTGTACTTGTAGCTTTTGCAGGCAGGCAGGCTACGCATGACAAAAAATTCTTCTTTAGGCAAAACAACAACGGATTCATAAGCAAGCTAGCTACAGTAGTAAAATAAGACCGTAAGTTCTGGAGGTTCCCGTATCTCCGGGAAAGTCTTTCTTGCGGAAGACATCTGATCTATCTTACACTCTCGGACCTTTCTGTGCAGGTTCCGAGCCCTCCCTGGAACTATCGTTCATGTGTCCCACAGTTGCACAGCAACAGGAAGGAGTACCACGGGCACAGCAAGGACGAGGGCCTAGGGTGGGCACAACAAGTAGCATACGAATCAAGGCGCTTAGAAAACCCACCTACTGTGCAACAGTGAACTACGGCGAACTTCCCGGTGCTTTAGCTCGGGTACACCGCACTTGTTATTTACTAAGTAGTATCATCTGCAGCTGCAGAAGAGTACAGTACTACAGACTAAGGAATTCACGTATATCAATTACCAGTGCTAGTGTGTTCGCCTACAATAATCAAAAGTCCATGGTGCGTGCTCTAGATTTAAGACATATTTTGGAACTGTGCGTGTCATTGACTGTTCCGCGAATGCGTTTGTCAATCCCTGGAACTACAGTACAGTGTACTTTGAATTCTCCGCCATTGCAATCCCGTAAAGAAAAACGTCCGCTAACTCTCTGCAGGCTTCTTCAAATGATGATGAAAGCGCTGTTGGCAGCATCGGCGAAGCTCGTTGTGTTCACCTGAACTTGAACACCTTCGTTGTCGGGCTTAAAGTGAACAACATCCCTGCCGAACGTTCCGAGATAAGATTCCACTTTGTGCTCGACAATAGTGCTTCTATGGGTCGGCAGGCAGAAGATGCTCGGGTTTGTTTTTCTGAATTAGTGTCATTGGCTACAGGTCCTTGCAGCCTCGTCGCTTTCGCTGGTGAAGCGAAAACTATTGGCACGAACTTTACAAAACCAATGGAAATGCGAGCGGCACCATTGCCACGTCAAGGACAGGCAAGTCTCATCATAATGAAAAAGGTAAGTAAATACTGAAGAATCTGTGGGCTCAAATTTATCTGCTCCTTCAATCTTGTATTCGCAGACGAATATAACAGCGGGAATATCGAATTCTCTGGAAGCAATTCGTGCCGCTGAACTCAGCAAAGAAAACTTGGGGGTTCACCACATTCTTATCTTACTCACCGATGGAATTCACAACGTCGGGATCCCTCCAAATTCGACAACAATTTCTAAAATGTCACGTGCTTTGAGGAAGGTATGCCCTGCACTGAAGCTGAGCGTTGTTGTCATTGGAATATCTGACTCCTCAAGTACTGCAATGGGCATGCTGCTGAAATCAAAATTGGAAACTGTAAACCTACAAACAATTTCACCCATTTACTTTGCTCAGACGGCACAGGACATGATGAATGTTCTAACAGAGATGAAAAGTGGCATTGAGAAGACTAGAGGATGCGTTGTTCAGGTCGAGCCCCTCTTTGCTCCCGATGAGCCGACATCAGCAGACACTATGGAGGGCGATGAAAAAGAAGGCATCCTTGGAGATGTCAGCTCATCACCAGTGAAGCATGCCCCTGTGTATTGCACAGAAGAAACAGAGGCTTCTTTCATTTGTGTTGGGCAAACTCGACTCATAGCCCTGAAGATTACGCTTGTCGGTGGCAGTACTGTGTATAGATCTGTAGAGGCAAGTGACGAAGCTGGAGCCTTTGACGAAAACTTTGTTGCGTCTGCGTTGGCAATTCTAACTGAACGGGCGCGTATTGCTCGAGTTGTCTCACTCGAGGCCCCTACGAAAAAGGAGCATGCAAGCTTGCAACGTATCAAAGTTTTAATTGATTTTTTTGAGCGACACTTGATGGAAAAATATAAGGGACAAGGCGGTGAGAAGGCTTTGTTTAATCTTGCTCGAGCCACTCCAGAAGGGCGCATTGCACAGCATAAAGCTCTGAAGTCGAACCTTCAAGGACTGAAGGAATTAAAAAATAATCTTGCTTCTATTCTAGCCTTCAATTCAACGAGCAGTTCCGCACAAGCGGCATTTCTCAACGGTTCACAGTCAAAACTTGCTGCTAAAGCACTCGCACGAAACGCAAAGTTGCGTGGGCAAGGTGAATTGCACGAATTGATAACGACAGAGCTTGAATGTATTGCCTGCCAGATGCGCAATGCGCTACGTAATGACCTCTGTAAGCGTGTGGTCCTCGCTACACGCGCCGGTGGATTTGCTGGCTCTGACGACGGCAACAAGCTGAGCTCAAGAATTGCCCCTGATCCAGATGCGAGAGCGAGACTAATTGTGCAGTTTATTAAATGGGGTGAGCGTAACTCTGCTGACTCCGAAGAGATAGCGGCGCGACGTGAAGTTGTTAATATTTTAGAGGGGAAATGCTCCCTCGAAGCCACTCAAGGTCTTAGTGTGAAAGCAGGAAAGATTTTGGATGGTGGAGAGCTTGATTTGTGTTTGGATGACTTCCTATCCAATGAGCTGGAACTAGCTTCAAATGGCCAGGGAAGTTGCAACCGCTCCTCGTACCTGTCACTTCTGACTGCCCGAGAACATCTTCGTGAGTGGGTCAATGCTGGCCCTATGGCAGCAGATGTATGCCGTGGCGGGGAATGGGAAGTACTTATGTTCATAGGCGCGCTTGCAATGCCTTGTGATGTAGAGAGGCGTGCAGCTACTCAAATGGATCCGTACGCCATGGTAGTGCATCGGTGCCGAACCTCCCTAGTGGACACAGCAAGTTTATGCTATGCCCTTAAGTTGGAACAGCCGGTGGTACCCCCCGAAGGAGGTCTCGCTGTAGTTGATGCCCTTGTACTTGTAGACCCATGTAGTCCACAAGCATCCCGCATCGCAGCGAACTCTGTGCTTCTGGGACAAGCGTGGACTTCGGTCACGCTATGTCGCGACTTAAACATGTACACTGGAAATACAATGCGGGTCGCACTACACGCGCACGCCATGGCAAGCCTCTGCGTCGGACGGCCTGCACATAAGCACCGCCATGGTGTCAGTGGCAGCAGCTCTCGTTCAGCATCCGGTGAACTCGCCCAGAAAGACTTCGAAGCGCAATTGCGGCGCAATTTTCTGGGTCGGGCTCATCAGTGTGCGCAATGCAACTTTGGTCCTATTACTCATATGGCATGTAGTGATTTATCAGCACACCACGGTGAGGGCGTTGGGCAGCACGCCAAGGTGGATAACTCGTGCCCACGATGCCACTGGTTTGCAGAGGAACTGAATGCATGGCCCATGTGGGATGGGACAGTGCCCAAGACTGCTTGGGCAGGTGCCGAAGAAATGGGCGGCCTGTTATCCTCAACTCATCCCGCAGATGCTAGCCCATTTGAGTGCGGTACTCCGACCCGTGCCCACCTCGATGCTGCACTCCGTGTAGCATACTCAGCGCGTCAAGTGATGGGCTTGCGGTATGCGCGCACTCTTGTCGCGAAGCTTTGCGCTTGGGATGAGTCAGTTACCCCTGTGGACGGTGTTGATCACCCAATACAGCTCGCTTTGGCTCTAGTCTGCATCTCTGATGGTATTGGCCCAGTTGATGACCGCAACATCAATGGCGATAGCAAAGACGGTAGCGAGTGCACAGCTGTAGAAGACGCTTTAGATATGACTTCTGCATTTTCAGCGCCAGCACTTCTGACACTACTGAACGAAGCATGCGCGAGAGCGGCCCGGGACTATCTCCGAGCCTCTGGAAATCGCAACAGTACGAGTTCGTCAGCAGCAAATAACTCTATGCCGACAACATCAGCGGCGTCCACAGAAGCATCAGTCACTCCAATCGTGGCATGTGCTACTTCTCCAGAAAACGCGGACTCGTGTTCTGGGTTTGACATAATGTCAGCAGGAGAAATCGTCGTGGCTGGCTTCTTGGGTGTGACGCCCAAAAGTGCTCCGGTCTGTCAGGATGTGGCAACTGCTGAACCGCCCGAGCGCTTAGTGCGCGATGCCTGCGATGCAACCTATACCCTTCAAAGAACTCGTAGCAGAAGGATTGAACGAAATGCCACAGGCGCAAGCAGCAAAGAAGGTGGCTGCGGTGATGCTGGCCACAGTACGTTCGACTTCTGCGCCTTTGTTGAGAGTGCTTGCGCGCCGCGCTTGGGAGTTGTCGCGTTTGCCGTAGCGCTGCGAGCTGCACTAAAGCGTCGGGGTGGAGGGTGGCTTCGCCTAGCACAGGACATGGAGGTCGGTCATTCTGGAGCCTATGCTGACGTGATTGACTACCTTGCAGATCCAATGCTGAGTCCGCTTGCCCTTGGCCCGTCTGCCCTTCTTGATGCTCTTCTCTGCCTTGATGCAAACAACAGCAATCCTGCATCCAAACTTAATGAGAGCGGTCCATTTGAGCGTTCCATGCAGTTTCGTTCCGCCGTGGCGAAGGCTCAGATCGCGAGCAACAATAGTACAGATGCTATTGCAAAAGCAGTGGCTACTGCTGAGAAAGCAAATCAGTTCCCTAGCCGTATAAGTGCGCGTGCAGCCATGGCGGCTCAAGCTTTACTTCATTGCGCGTCCGCGCAGCATCGACGAAGTGAGCCTCGTAACGTCGACTCCAAGAGTGGCACCATGGATGATGACACTGAAGTTGGGAATTATGCTCCGGGCGGCTTGCTAAAATCGCCTTTACCGGACGTACGGAACAGTGGAGAAGTCTTACGAGAGGTAGCGGTGCGCCTGCGGATGGCGGTGTACCGCAAGCGTGTACGCCAAAAGATGGCCAAGTGGCAGCAAGTGGGCTCTGAAGTAGTGGTCGCAAGGGCTCGTGCTGCCGATTTGGGCCAATTCATCGAACTGTGCGGTGGTTCTTGTCATGCACACGGCCTCGACAAGCCCACGTTTTGGGGACTGTGGAGAGCAGCAACTGAGGACTGCCACGAAGGTGCGAAAGTAGCGCACTTCTTAGGTCTTGCCAATGATGAATTCCGTCGAAAGCACTGGGATGACTAATCAAAGGGCTGGAACGCTGGAATACTAGGGTCCAAATTTGCCGTAACTGGTTATAGGGAATTTGTTCGAAGTAGAACCCAATTCAAAATGAACTTAGTTACCTTGCTTGTAGCTTACACTTCCCCGCGACGAGGACAATAACTAGACTAGGTAAAAAGCGCCAAATTTCTTTGAAGGGGGGCAGTAAGGGAATTGAATTGTGCTGATATATAAAATATAGGTAAGCCTATTGCATATAGGGTACTCAGCCCAGAACTTAGCTCAGTCGGACTTGTTCTGAAGGTTTTATTAATACACTGCCTTGTGCTATTTGTTGTTGATATTCTCCGTGCAATTGGGGTGTACAATCCAATCTAATCTAATCTAGAAGTACTGAACTCAACCCCAATGCACGAGCAAGGAGTCCCTACTCCCTACTATGGTCTTCTCCTGAGTGTCCCTGTTACCAACACCACAATCGCCATCATTATCGTTCTAAATCAACGAGGCCGTTCTCTGAGCTCCTTTTGCTCGCACACCAGCGCGCAGCAAAAGCTTCCCATGTCTGCACGCTATCCCCATGACCGCTCTTACTGCCGCTGGGGCTAATGACCCCACCTCGGAGCTCGATCTCACCGGGTAACACAGGTGCCGCAGTAGATGTATTTAAGCCGCTGTAAGGCGACGGCAGAAGCTGAGGCTCTGGCCCAGACGTGTCAATCGCCACCGCAAAGTCGACTTGCTCTACGAGGGCAGCCACGGCAAGGGGCACTTCCAGGAGCGATTTCTGCAGCAAATGCGGAGGCACCACGCGGCCGGTTGCCATGGCGCGCCGATGGGCCCGCAAAAGCACGGTGGCTTCGGGGGCCACCACGTGGAGCAGGGCAACTTGCACTTCGGGGTGCTCGCGCCGCACGCGCGCCAACAGCGACGTGTTCCAGGCCTGGTGCCGCAGGGACCCGTCCACCAGCACGCAACGCACTGAGCTTTCCGCGGCCAAGCCTGCGTGGGTGAGGAGCTCTTGAATCAAGCCCGCTTCTTTCTGAGTCATGGCCCCGGAAGTGTCGGCGTCGCGGGCTTGGTAACCCGCGGTTTCCGGCAACTGGTGGCGAATGAGGTCCGGGTCGACGCGGAGCACCCCTTCTTGGGGGAACCACCCGTGGCGAGTGAGCCACCGCATGCAGCGCGTTTTGCCCGCCCCCATCGCCCCCGCCGTCATCACTAGCCAACGGTTGCTGCTATTGTTTGTGCTGCTAGTGGTACTGGTGCCGTTGCGAGTGCAAGTGCTAGAGCTTGCTTCCTGCAATTCGAATATTTCGGATAATTCGGATAATTCGGATAATTCGCCTTCATCTTGTACACTTGAACCTTCCTTCCTGTTGCTGTTAGCATCATTCCAAGGCGTCGCTGCGTTTAAGAAATGTTGCACAATCGTATCCTGCACTGCTTGCCGCTCCAAGCTCCAGTGCCCGTGGTAGCTGTAGTCCAACGTGGCCCGAAGGTCGGCAAACGGCGCCGTAAACTGCTGCAGCCTTGCATCGTTGTCACCACTACCACTACCACTGTTGCTTTTGCTGCTAGCAGTAGGAGTGGGTGTGCAGTAGTTGGCTTCAGTGGATTGGGTGTAGTCGTAGCCAGCTGGCACTACAAATGCGCCCGCCGAAGAAAAGCTCCCGGTCTTTCCGGCGTCGACGCCGTTTCGACTGCACTGACCAGAGCCAGCGCTAGTACTGCCACTGGAGCTGCTGCTACTTGAGCTGCTACTGCTGCTGTGCCAGCGAACGCCACCGCCACCGCGCACTGAGAGACCCTTGGACAGCTTGCTGCTAGAGCTGCCAGAGCTGCTGCTGCGGGTCCCTCCTTTTGTGACAGGCCAAGGCCGGTCGCCACGGCAATGCGCGAGCGTGAAGCGCCCAGCGAGATCGGGGCGAATGGAGTGTGCTGCTTCATTAGCAGCGAGGGATGCATCAGCGTCGGCCACTTTGAAGGTGGCGTAAAACAACACCCGGTACCCGTCGTTGCTTGCAGCCTCGCTAGCTGGCATGGCCTTTTCTTCGCACACAGTTTTGGCGTTACTGCTCAAGGACCTGCTGTAGTCGTGCGTTGGTGGAATCGCTGAGTTGGCGCCCCCCGCGTGCAGCAGCCGGCCATCATACAGGGTGCAGCTGCCGCACGGAAGCTCCGCGTCGAACGCTGGCGTGCCTTTCAACAACTCCAAAGGCTTGTCCTCTAACGCCGCATGCGCGCCGGACTCTGGCAAGTGCGTGCCGGGAAAGAACCGCGTGGGGCCGAGGTCCGAAGGCACGTCTTGCAGCGCGACGAAGCAGGTGAAAAGGCAAGGCGGCGAGGGGCTGCTGCCCCTGGATCGGCCGCTCTCCACGACGGTGTCGCTGTGCACGACTTGAGGGGCGGCGCCTGGTGCCGACACCACGGCGGCCAGCTCCCACAGCTCAGCGTCTGCTCCTAGCAGGGCTGTCGTGCTACCAACTTCATCCAAAGGTCCCTTGTTGAGAGCATCATTTTTAGGCGCACGCCCAAAGCCGCCGCCGCCGCCGCCGCCGTTACCACTGCTGCTGCTCCTGCTACTTTTGCTGCTGCGTGGACGAGCGCGGCGTTTTTCATTTTGGCGATCTTGGCCGCGGGTGTTGCTGCTGCTTTCGCCGTTACCCCCACGGATGCTCCCACTTTCGCAGAGTGTTTCGACAGCTGCCCCGAGATCCTCGCCTTGAGCACGCTCAGTAAGCTTGCCTTGTGCAGCGGCCACTGAAGGCGGCGGCTGCGGTCCAAAGACTTCCTGAAGCGCCTGCTGCACGAGTGGAGTCAACGGCAAGCGGAAGTCCCAGCGGGTAGTGGTAGGAGCAGCGTCAGGTGTCGCGTCTCGGCGATTGATTGGAGAGAGCACTGCTGAAAAGGAGCCATCAGAGGAATTGTCTTCGTCGAGTTCTTGTCCCCTAGTCTCGCTGGGTTCCGAAAAAGTTTGCGGGGTTAAACGGTTAAGCTCTGTCAGCACAAACTCTCGGAGCGCAGAAGCAGTAGCCGCTGAGAGCACCCCATCCACCCTAGCTACGCCAGCGACCTGCACTGCCGCGGCCACACTGGCTGGGCTGGAGCTAGGTGCATCATTCTCTGCCACGGTGGTGGTCGTCCAGGAAGGCAGCGGAGGCACTTGGCATTGCTTAGTTGCCCACATCTCCCATGCTTGAGCCTCCAGTTCGGCGTCACTGCCACTGAAATCGTCATCATTTTCCTCGAGGGTACTCCAGGCGAGGCTCTCTTCAGTGGACGACCCGAAATCTTTGATGTCACCGCCAGCTCGAAGAGCTTCCAGCAATGCTGTTGCATCTTCCCAGTCTAGGTTCAGTGTTACGCCTTCCGTGACTTCAGTGGGCTCCAAGAGCGAGCCATCTTCCTCTGAATTGCCACTAGCGTCATGCGATTCAAAAGAGGCACTCAGCTTTGAGAACCGAAAGGCGACTTGAAAGTGCATTGACGAATGTGGCAGCACGCGGGGCGAGGTGTTGCCAACGCCGGTGTAGGGTGGCGGGGACACCAAGCTCTCGACGCCAACTCGACCACCAAAGGGTGCGAGAAGAGAGAGCGCCGCGCAACGGATCGTGGACGCAACTCCCCAAGATCTAGCACTCATACGAAGCAGCCCAGGAGCCCACATTTCTTACTTGGTCAAAGCCAGGATACCCTTTTTCAGAGGTTCGGTGGCGCTGTCAACACGCTTATTGAACATATTTTTTCTTCCATTGGAACAAAGCATATGAACACTACTTCTTTGCAGTAAGCTTAGTTGTCGTCGCTTCTTCCACCAAGGGTGATCAGGTGTTATGGGTGTGTAACGACCACACCCTGTAGTGTAACTCTCAGAAGCTAGCTTCCGGCCGATGGCTTCCTAGCCCTCGTCGAAGGCAAGGGAGAGTGCTACAGGGCCTGCGTCAAAACTACAGTCGTGCCACAGGGACAAGCGAAACGGCAGATATCCTCGAGTACATAGCGTGGTCTCCTTGAAGTCGGAACCGGCCACGCGAGCGGCCCACGAAATCAAACTCGAACTAATACAAACCCAAATGACACAGAAGCCAATGCTGCGGGCAGAAGTGGGAATGCGCGTGCGTTGCGCAAACAAAGCAAGTGCGGAATGACTCAGGAGGGAGAGGGGCATTGGCCAAATTCCTCGGAAAATTTGCAAAAAGCGAGGTAACTGTGGGTGTTGAACACTCCGCAGAACAATAAAGAGGAAGGCGCGCGAGCAAAGAAGCTCGTGACATGCGGAACACGAGGTCCACTCGGCAGAGGACAAAATGGGACAGGAACTCCTTCCTCGTTCGCGGAGTGGCAGTGAATAGAGAAGTCCCTCCCCCCCTCAAAAATATAAACAATAACACGCAAGCGGGCCGCTTGTGGCCTAGCTAGCGGCCCCTCCCTATCAAAGAGCTAAACCCATATATCATTCATCAAACGCCCCGGTCGCTAGTCGTGGTCGTCCTCCAGCGTTTATCGAAACCCTCGCAAGGCCCTCCACCTTGAAAGCAAGCCGGCTGCGTATACCCCGAAGAGTGCAGGTTCCGCGCTAGTGATCGGTGAGGTAGTACTGACAATGCTTGTAGCTGCTGCCAAAATAAATCAATCCTCCATTGTGCCTGCCTTTGATCAAACGAGAATCCCACGGATAATTCAAGTACCAAGCGGTGCTGTAAATTCATGATAGAAGGGTTCATCATCTGTCGGTGGCCCGAAGTTCCTAGGAATCCGCTCCCTCCCCTGATGCCCACCGTGCATGGCTGTGTCTCACAGACGGACCGTGGGATATTGTCGCCACTTTTGAAGTCCCACAATGCGATTCTGGATTCACAGCCATGAGCTCCGGTGTCAGAGTTCCATCGGAGTTTGCAGTCCATACTGCCCTCGAAATCATCCTGGACAACCACTCACAGACAAAGACTCATGTACGGGGTTAATTTAAACGTGTTAGCGGAATGGCGTGCCGCGTTACACTTCAAGGCGACGCGACTACAAGCCCGTGCGGTGGATGCTGCGTCAAGAATTGACGCCTCGAACGTGGTGAAGAGATGAAAATTGCACGACGGGTCGTAAACGACCGGCGATACTCCAAACACCTCACCTCACTAAGTTTGAGATCCCGGTTGCACTCGAAGCGTTTATAGCTTCGAAGGAGGTGCTGGTCCGCCGCCCAGCACCTCCCGGCATTCGCCCATTTTTGGAAATAAACGGTCAGT
>Ga0307979_1003477_pt1 | contig 10544 bp, 2 predicted proteins | sample OrgLakmetage1058_FD_201833 | JGI IMG/M metagenome (GOLD analysis project Ga0307979, IMG submission 201833) | Saline water microbial communities from Organic Lake, Antarctica - #1058 | ecosystem: Environmental > Aquatic > Non-marine Saline and Alkaline > Saline | place: Antarctica: Organic Lake... | reverse complement strand
CGCCAAGCCTCCGCCAAGAGACGTCCGAACCTCGCCGCCGCGCGCGAGCACCTCGCGGACCTCCAACTCGAGAGAGACGCCGCCATAAGAGTTCCCTCGGACCAAGGCGACGGTCAGTTCTTTTTTTCTATTATGTTTCTCACATTCTTTTTTCCCAGGCGTCCTCTTCCCGCCCGCGGACCCGCCCCCGAAACTCCGCGACCAAAGACCGCCCCTGCCCTTTTCCGCGGGACACGTCATCCTCCTCGACGTCGACCCCGCCTCCGCCAAACATCGATCCTGGAAGCCCACCGTCTGCGCCTTCGCGACCGCCAGCCGCGCCGCACACTACTGCCTACACGTCGCCCGCACCTGCGGACCCCGCCTCAACAGCCTATCATGGCTCGCCTTCCCCGACACCGCGGCACAAGACGCCAACCTCAGGATGCACCTCAAAAGCGACGGCTCTTTCGATCCAGACCTACCCATCGCCGACTTGGCCGCTCTCGAAAAGTATGCAACCGCATAACAATAGTAGGAAGTCTATCATCATCATCATCATCATCATCATAGAAGATAATATTTTTTTACATAATGACGCTTATTACGATTCTTTTTTTTTAAAGCCATAAGTAGTAGTAACTTGCTGCTAGCACTTTATAATGAGAGTTGTGAGTCTTGTTACTTTCTCCTCCAGCAAAAATATATATCTCCCAATTTGACCTCATTAATTCAAAATCGGCTATTATGTACTACTTTATTTTGAAGTCCAAGCGCCAGTTTGAGTCACGTCGCAATCAAGTTGTTGACTCAGAAGCTCAATATGTCGGAGTCAGGTCCGAGTCGGGATTCTGGAGTGGCGCAAAACGACCTCAAAAATTCAGCACTCGCCACTACGCTACGAAAAATAGTATTCTAATAAGTATGTTTTTCTCATGGTACTACTGGTGTCTCTTCTATTCTAGGCTGTTGTTTCTTGCGGAAGCGCGCGATGTAGTGGGCATCGCAGTATCGGTGCTGGTCCGATAAAGCTGTTTTCCCCTTGTCTTCTTGCGAAGTACCAGTAAGGTAGTCATCGGGAAGGAGGAGATGCCAGGGGAGGAGCATGATGTCGCCTTTGTCGGTGAGGGCGTCGGGGTGGAATCCCGTGGGTGGGGCGTCGAGGGGCCAGCGCTCGACGTCGTGGGGTTTTCGTCGTAAGAGCGCCTCCGTTTGATCCTGGGTCTCGGGCTTGAGGAAGGAGCAAGTCGAGTAGACGAGGCAGCCTCCGGGTTTGAGCTTTGCGAGGCCCGCGTCGAGGAGCGCTGCTTGGACGTCGAGGAGCTGGCCGAAGGACGTCTTGCGGAGGACCTCCGGTCTCCGGCGTGCCGTGCCCGAGCAGGAGCAGGGAGCATCGACAAGGACAGCGTCGAAGAGTTGTTCTTCTTCCCGAGAGGAGGAGGACACGTTGGCGGCGGAGTCCTCTCTTTTGACGGTGATTTGTTTGTCGAGGCCGAGGCGGGCGAGATTGGCGCGTAGGCTCTTGGCGCGTTTCGGCGCGACGTCGGCCGCGACGATGTTGCCGAAATGGTTTGAGGCCGCGAGCTGCGCTGTCTTGCCCCCCGGCGCGGCGCAAGTGTCGAGGACCATGCCGCCTTTCTTGCTTCCGACGATGAGGCAGGAGGCAGCGGCGGTTGCGGCGGCATCCTGGGCCCAGAAGGAGTCGCCCTCGGGGAAGGCGCCGCTCGATGTCATGGACCGCAGCGAGCCGCAGGGCAGGAGCCGCCAAGAGCTTTGTGCTTCTTCGTTGCTCCGAAGAAGAAACTTTTCGCGGTCATCGACGCTCTTGAAGCTCAAATCCAAAGGCGCCGGACCTAAAGCCGCGATTTCCAGGTAGCGCTTAGTCTCCTTTTCTTTGAGAGCGGACATGTCGAGGATCCAGGGCGACGCGTTCTTCTCGGGCGACGCTACGGGGACTGCCCCTCGCTGGACCGACCTCAAGACTCCGTTCACGACTTTTGCGTTGCCGCCACCGCGCTTCGCCGCCTCGACCGTCGCGTGGATGGCCGCGCGCGCCGGAACGCCGTCGCAGAAATACAACTGCGCGACCCCTATCCTTAGCGCCGTCAACGTCGCGCGCTTCGCGCTACGCTTCTTACTCGCGTTAAAAACCACTTTCTTCTCGAGCGACCGCCACCATAAGAGCTCCTCGTCCTCGTAGTACTGCTGCAGCACACCGTCGATCTCACCGAGACGCCGCTCGCAGGTCGACACCAGCATGCGAGCGAACTTGCGCTCTCGGCTATCCGCCACCTCCGTCACCAACGCCTCTAACTCCGTCGTCGGCGCCTTACCGACCAGAGCCATTTGCGTCGTACGCGACAGCACCACCAGGGCCGCATCGCGACCCTGTAGTAGACCCCAGGCCCCGCCCACCCTCAGAAACAACAATAACAACAACATCATCTTGACTTTCGCATTTTCGGAGGTGGGACATAAGAAAAAATAGAACGTTTAGCCTGCGTTTACCAGGAAGTTAACTTCACAATAAACTATACCAATAGGAGATCTAGCCTTTGTGCTGGAGTGAAGGATAATCTTGGTCTGAGAGTCGGCTATGAGTCTCGATGGTCGAGGCGGAAGAAGGCGTGGGGTGAACCTTGACCCTGTTGTGTTTGGTCTTGTTGAGGACCGAGAAGGATCGGACGACGCCGACGTAGCGCAAGGCGCGGATGAATCTCGCAGCTTTGGTGGTGTCGTCGTCGTTGACCTCGAGGACTTCGGCTCCTTGGACGATGCGGCGTTCGGGGTGGAAGATGTCGGTCCAGACGTAATGGAGGCCGAAGCGCACGTTGACGTAGAGGCGCTCAACGACGAGGAGGGGGAAGCAGATGGCGCCGATGATGAGCGCGAGCCAGTGGGTGGCGTCGGTCTGGAAGGCGTCGTGGGCCTTGAAGTAGTCGACGTAGGCGGCCTGCTGGAGGTAGCAGTAGCGCGCGGCCGCGGCGTTGCGGACGGACTCGTAGGCCTCGAGCATGATAGCAATGAGGAGGTTCATGAGGAGCACGGGGAGCACGAGGAAGGTGATGATGCAGAAGATGATGCCGAAGCGGGGGTCGCTGTTGTAGGCCGTCTCGTAGTCGATGTCGCCGATGAGCTGTCGCATCTGCGAGACGAAGGCCGATAAGAAGGCCTCGCCGCCGCCGACGCCCTTGGCCTCGCCGCCCATGGGCCCCTGGGCGCCGCCGAGGCGCGCGAAGAAGGCCGTGAAGCTAAAGGCAAGGACGCAGATGGTCATGACGATGAGGAAGGAGAAGATTTTTTTGGTCATTTCCTCGACGATGAGGACGTGTAGACTCTCGCGCACGCGCATGCGGTCGAGTAATTTGAGGAACGACAAAAAGACGTAGAGCCCGAGGCAGAAGAGCCGCGCCTCGGCGATCTGCACGACGATCATGGCCGTACTCAGGTGCCTCCGGGTCTGCCGGGCATCGATGCTATCGGCATTGACGAGGAGGCCCCAGTCGACCTGGGCCGCGAAGGCCAGGGAGACTACGTGGCAGACGACGAGCCAGAGGAAGACGTGGAACTGGAAGAGGTCGAAGATGTTGAAGTGGGCCACGGCGTAGTTGGAAATGCCCCGGCGCACGCGGCGCAGATGTTTGAGGCCCGCGAGGAAACTTCGCTGGAAAAAGACCTTGCTCGGGTGGTTCCTTCGCGTCGTACGCGAGTAGCCGCCGCCGAAGCGATGGTGGTGGTGGCGGTCCTCCTGGTCCTCGTCGATGGTCTTTTCGCGCTCGAAGGACGCGGCCATCTGCTGGACCTCGGCCCGAAATAAGAAGAAGTTGCAGATGAGCCAGCCGATCTCGAAGGCGAGGCGCACGAAGTCCCGCCACGTCTTGTAGACGAAGATGCGGAGGGCCCGGATGCGCCCCGAGCAGAGCACGGCCCCCATGGGCGAGAACTCCGCCAGGAGCCGCACCTGCGTCACGAGGTTGTGGCCGTGGTGGTCCGACGGCGAGTAGCAGAGGAACTCCAGCATGATGGCCCGCGTGTTCTGGCTCAGCCAGCTCGCGTCCTTCAAGCTCGCCATCAAGGCACGGCCCTCTGCCTCGTCTTTCGGCAGCCCGGCCACGTAGCCGCTCGACCCCGGATAGTACGACTGGTAGCCGTAGACCGACGGCGCGTCGATGCCTAGAAAGCCGACCGTCGGCGTCTTGTACTCGAGGGCCTCCGAGACTAAAGTCGACGAGCTCTCTGACAAGCCCTTCTTCTTGAGATTGCGGTCCAACTGGGCCTCTTCGGAAAAGAAGGAGAAGCAGCGGGTCGAGTCCCGCCTGCCGAAGCGCATCCGCGAGGGTCCGTAGCCGCAGCCCCCGGCGAACTGTTCGTTGGGCCGCGTGGCGACCATGCGGAGGCGCGGCTGACCGATGGCGATGCCCAGGCCACCGAGGAGCGGGAAGACACCTCCTTCGGATGTGCCGGCTCCTGCGGCGTCTTGATCTTCGGAGCCGTCGCTGCGCCAGACCGGGAGCTGGGGCTCGTAGATCGCGCCGAGCATGGGCCCCTCGACCCACTGCCAGAAGTCGTCGGGCGTCGCCACCTCGAGGAAGCCGTTCGCGGGGTACCACTCCTCCTCGACGAGGCGCGTCCGCAGGGCCTGCTGGAAAGCGTCCCGGGAGAGCATGAAGAGCTCCATGCCGACGATCTCCGCGGCCACGTAGAGCACGATGAGCATGAAAACGACGTAGACGACGAGCTGGCGGTTCACGCGGAACATCATCTTCGCCGCCCAGACCTTCTGGGTCACGAACTGCAGCGCCTTGAGGCCGAAGACCGGCGCCTCCCAGGGCGTCGTGTAGGCCTTGGGCAGCACGGCCATGGCGCCGTCCTTGTTGTGGAGCTTCACGTCGACGTTCCGCTTCAGAAAGATCGACGGGATCTCGTTCAGCAGCCGCTCGACGCTGTCCGTGTCGCAGTTCTCCACATAAAGGTACCGCAGCCGCGCGAGGAGATGGTACTTGTGGGCCTCCCGGATGACGGCCCCGTTGAAGGTGAAGCCGCAGCGGAACATCGAGGCCATCATGTCGTCGAGCCGCGAGGCCACGGGCTCGAGGCCCTCGATTGCGTTCCCCAGGGGCGAGCACTCGTCGCTGATGTTGTACTCGCTGGCGCTCCGCTTCCTCTGGGTCTTGCCGTAGCAGAGGACCATGAGCGCCAGCGCGTCGGCCGGCGCCTCCTTGCGGTGCGACTCCCTGAAGAAGTTATGGTTGTCGTCGGTGCCGTGCTCGAAGACCTTGGCCGAGTGCGGCAGGGCGACGCGGGAAATTAAGGTGTGGACGACCTCGACGCGACTGATGAGGTGCTCGGGGTTCACGGCCGCGCTTTCCTCGCAGGCGCGCTCGATGATTCTCAGGAGCGACCGGAGCGCGTGGTGGAGCGCCGTGTGACCGTTGTCGTCGACTTTGTTGGGCCTCGCGGCCGCTTCCAAGACGCTGAAGACGCTCGGGTCGTAGTGGCGGATCTGGTGGCAGTCGTAGGACGACGACGACGACGACGACGCCGACGACCAGTGCCGCAGGCGCCTCGTCGTACCGCTGGTCCTCCGGGGGAAAGACGCGGGCTTATTCGTAGTCGTAGTATGACTGTTTAAGATGCGCGTGTACTTCATGGTGTCGCTCATGGCAGCTCGCGAGCCCCCGAGTTGGGCCTCGACGTTGTCGAGGAGGAGCTGGACCATGGTGAGGTCGCCTTCCTTGGCGCACATCATGAGGGCCGTCCTCCCGCCCGGGAGCATGACCCGGGCATCGATGAAGCGCACTTCGAAGAGATGCGCCAGGCCGCGGCGATCGCGGATGGGCGCCTTGGAGACCTTCTGCAAGACCCCCGTGGGCGTTCGCTTGAGGCGCCTCACCTCGCGGACGCGCGCCGCCTCGAAGCCGTCGCCCTCCGTGGGCCAGAGGCAGATCTCCTCGAAGTCCATTGTGGTGGACCGCTCGCCGGGCGTCTCTTCGTCCTCGTGGGCTACCGAGGCCACCGAGGCCGAGGCCTCGTCGTCTTGCTCGCGGGGCCGCGCCCGTATACTCCTCGACCGGTTGAAGATGTCCACGGAGGGCGCCGACGAGAGCTCGTACCAAAGCGTATCGCTCCAGCGCAGAATTGTCGGCTCGGTCCCCGGTCCGTTCAAGATGGTCTCGCCGAGGTCCTCGAGGCCCGGCGTCTTCGGCCGCATGAAACCAGCCTCCTCGGAGGACTCCTTCATGGGGGCGTGCTTGACGCGGTTCAGGGCTACGGCGTCTCGGACCTTGTCGGCGGCGGCCTGGGCGAGGAGCGCCGCCTTCTGGGCTTCCTGGAAGTGGTCGCTGTGGTACTCCTCGTATGCGCGCCGCGCTTCCGTGATGGCTTCGCGCGCGAGGTCCGCCAGATCCACAGACCCGCTCCGCTCGTCCGACGTCGAGAAGATGGCGCTCGCCTCGGCGAAGAGGGCCCGGTAGCGCCGAACGTGCGAGGCTCCGAGGATCACCTCCGTTTCCAGGTTCGGCCTCGCCGCCGAGACCCTCGTTATCGTTGTCTCCATCGTGGGCCAATCTTCTTCGATGCTGTTGTTCTGGTGGTGGTGATGCTGCTGCTGCTCCTCCGAGTACGAGTCTCTTCTTCCCCGAAAGAGTAAGAGACTCGGGACGCGGACGTCGTAGGCGTAGTCCTGAACCACCTCGCGCATGCGGAGGTGCAGTTCCCGAAGCTCCGAAGCGAAGGCGCCGAGCTCGAGGGATCGGACCTGTGACTCGCTGAGCTTGAGGCGGCCGCCCACGCGGAGATCCGCGGCCGTGAGGGCCAGCAGCTTTCCGCCGGCCGTCGCCTGGCCGTAGGTGTCCCGAGCCTTTTCGACGCTGCGGCGCGTCCAGCCCGTGTGACGGTACTGCCGCGACTTGGTCCAGTCGATAGCTTTCAGGAGCTCGATGTTCGACTGCAGCTGCGGCCGCGCGAGATAGGTCCTCATGGTCTTGCCGATGGACCCAAAGCCGATGCAGCCGAGCCAAGTCACGACGTCGTCGTCATCCCAGTAGACGGGCGGCGGCGGCGCGATGTTGTCGTCGCGGCTGCCCTCCTGGTAGATGTCCAGAGGTAGTTCGGCGGCGCCGTTGGCGACGGGTCGGATGCGCCACAAGGCGAGCATGGCGAGGTGCCGGCAGCGCTTATTGTGGTGGAAGGCGCAGACGATGGAGAGCGTGCGCTCGGTCCTGCCGGCCGGTAGGCAGTGCGGTGCGTTGTGCGCGAGCTGGGCGATCGCCGAGAGGACCTGCACGATGGGCGGATCGTTCTTGAAGGTCGTGTCCTGTTTTTTCTCTTCAGAGAGCGCCCTCGTCGTCGTCGTCGCTTGGGCTGCGCCGCTGCTGGACGACGAAGGCGGCTCCTCCGGTCTCGCGCCGAGCAAGCGCAAGCACTCCTCTTCGTCGTGCTTGTAGCCATCGGGCGTGAGGCGGGCCGCGAGGGCTTCGAGGGCCCCCTGGTGCACGAGGTAGTCGCCGAGGCCGTGGTCGCGCGCGACGCGCTCGATGGCCGTGGCCGCCATGCCCACGAGGGCCGCCGACACGGGGACGAGCGTAATGTGCGCGTCGAGCGCATCGTGCGCGCCGTGGTGCACCGTCTTGGACCAGCGGCGCGCGATCTGCTTGCGGCAGAGGCGCTGCAGGGTCCTCGCGGCCCGGTGGGCGTAGGGCCAGACGAGCAGGAGGATGCGGTCGATGACGCGGCAGACGATGGCCTTTGACTGGCTGCGCTTCTTGGTCTCGAAGGCGACGATGTGGTTGACGAGGGCCGCGAGCGTGCGCGCCGTGGAGGTGATGATATTGGCGTCGCGGATCTGCAGGCACTCGAGGAGCGTCTCGATGCCGCGATTGCCGATGAGGACGTCGGCCATCTCGGAGTGCGAGGCGGCGTCGCCGAGGCCCTGGAGGGCGAGCTGGAGGAGCTCCTGGTAGCCGGGTCCGAGGAGAGCGACGCCGATGGTCGTCGTCGAGCCATGGTAGAGGTCCGTGGCGGTGTTCAAGATGGGCGTCTTCCAGGTGTCGATGCGTTTGACGCAGGTCTTGAGGGCCTCGAGGTAGACGAGGGCCGAGTTCGTCGAGAGACACTTTAGGGCCTTGGCGGCGTAGGCGACGACCTGGGTGTCGTCGTCGACGTGGGGATTATCGCGGAGGGCCTGGAGCTGGAGGAGCAGGAGGAGCGCCTGGTAGTTCTCGAGGAGCTGGCGGCGGATAGACGGCGTCATGGCGATGAGCGAGAAGATGTAGGCGACGTTGCGCCTCAGGGGGTGGTTGCCGACGCGGGCGGCTGTGACGAGGCGCGTGACGCCGTCCCAGGCGCAGAGGGCCTCGCTGCAGATGGTCGAGTTGCTGGCGATCTCCTTGAGGGCGGCGACGGCCGCGGCGCGCACGAGGATGTCGACGTCGGAGCGGCCTTTGGCGCCGGCGAGGAGCGTCAGCCCCGGAAGGCAGCCGTTCTGCGACCGGACTTGGATGGACTTGAGGTCGTTTTGGGTCTCCGATAAAATGAGTTTCTCATCGTCGTCGTCACCATCGAGGGACTGCTCCGAGGCGTTCTTATGGCGCGCGCGGCGGCCGACGGAGGCGAATTTCCGCGCCGTCTCGGGGAAGACCATGAGGTGCCGCTGGTTCAAGTTCGCGCTGAGCTTCTGGACGAGCTTGCAGGCCTCGACGGCCAGCAGATCGCCCATCTGCGACGACGTCGCCGTCATGTTCAGTTTCTTCTTCATCTTCGGTGCTGGCGCCTTCGAGAGAGGCGCGGGAGACTCGAGAGACGACGACTGTCTCCTCGGAGAAGAGGGCGAGGGCGGATCGAAGAAGTCCTCGGCGGCGGCGGCAAGATCTTTCTTCTGCGGGCTCGCTCGTAGGCGGCGGTCTTCGTCTTTCTTGACGAGGTGGTAGTGGGCCCAGTAGGGGTGCCACTTGACGCAGCGCACGAGCGCGGCCACGAAGCGTTTCTCGGCCGTGGGCGGGACCTCCTGGAGCTTGCGGGCCATGAGGAGGTCGGAGCCGAGGCACGATAAAAAGCGCAGGGACGACCGGATGGCAGCGTGCTGGGCGTAGGTCTCCTGGTCGAGGCGCAGGCCTTTATGACCGACCCCGAGGCGAACGACGTGGCAGCAGAGGCTCCGGAGCTTAGAGTAGAGGGGATTCTCGTCGGCGTTCATGCTCCACTTGTTTGTTTTGGCTTCCTGTTCCTGAGAAGCTTCCGCCTTTTCGAGGTCGGCCGTGCCTCTGACGCCGAAGAGAATCCGCCGCGTGCACCGCTGCGTCTCGCGCACTTCGCGGCGCTGTTCCTCCGTGTCCTTCCGGCCTCCGAGGAGACCCTTCACTTCAGATATATCTCGCGCCAAGAGCCGCGTGCTCGAGCGCTGCCGTTTATTGTCGTCGACGAGGACGCTGTTTTCCTGGTGCGTGAGATTCTGCGACGACGTCCGCTCGAGGGCCCTCAGAGTCGTCTGCGAATTGGCCATCATCTCCTTTAAAAGCATGGGCTGCGACTCCGACTGCCGCGTCGTCCGGTGGGTGTCGCAGGCCCGGGCCAGCTCGAAGACCGACAAGACCGCTCGGAAGGCGCTATTCAGGAGATTGTTCCCGTGGCGGACGTCCTCGTCGTCGTCATTATTTTCCGCTCTGAAAAGAATCGCCTGCGGGCCATCTTGTTTTCGTTTGTCAGGAGAGGCATCGTGGTGGTGATCATGGTCTCCTTTCTTCTTCGTTGGCTGCTGGATTTTTCGGCTGAGGTCGACGACGCGTCGCTGGAGGTCCGGCGCGAGTTCGCCGAGGGCCGTGTCGAAGACCTGGGCGTGGAGGGCGCTGACGGCGTTGTAGACGAGGGTCGGGATGCCGAAGACGAAGCCCCGGTGGCTGCAGGAGGCGTGCTGGCGCTGCTTGTAGAGGAGGACCGACGCCTCCAGGAGGTAGAGACTCGTGAAGAAGATGCCCATGCCGCCGTCGCAGCAGGCATCGCCGACGACCTGCCGTAGAGTTTCGGGGCAGCAGTCGCCGCAGGCGCAGTCACCGACAAGGCGGGCGAGCTGCCGTTCGCAGAAGTGGCCCAGGGACGCGAGCATGGCCTCGGCGCTCTGCGTCGAAGCTCCCGACTGGAGGGACCGCCGTAAAGCGTTCGACAGCGACTCGCAGAGGTTGCAGGCCGCGGCCGCTAAGGTGACGTTGCCGCTGCAGCGCTCGAGGACGCTGAAGAAGCGGTCGGCCTCCTTGACGAAGTACAAGAAGAGTGACGTTTCGCCGTTGGTGCTGGGCGCGACGCCCATGCCGCTCGGAGACACCGCGACGACCGAGGCCTCTGGAGTGTGCGAGGGATGCACAAAAAAAGCGACGTTCTCGTCGTAGTAGTAGTGGTGGACTTTCCCCCCTCCTGAGTGAGACGCCGGCGACGAGGCCGCCGCAAAGGGCTGCTGCGTGAGCTGGGCCATGGTCACGTGCTTCGCCGGAACGCCGCTCATGAGCTCGCCGGAATCGAGAATGACGTCCAAAAAGGACTGGCCGTCCTTCGTGGCCTTCGTCGTGGGACCCAGG
>Ga0307979_1003472_pt1 | contig 10563 bp, 7 predicted proteins | sample OrgLakmetage1058_FD_201833 | JGI IMG/M metagenome (GOLD analysis project Ga0307979, IMG submission 201833) | Saline water microbial communities from Organic Lake, Antarctica - #1058 | ecosystem: Environmental > Aquatic > Non-marine Saline and Alkaline > Saline | place: Antarctica: Organic Lake... | reverse complement strand
TAAGGCCAACCGAGTTGTGCTCTCCAAGAAAATGAAACGGCTGATTGACTCGTCAAACACCAACTCGAATCTGAAGTGTGTAGTGTGATCCGAGACCTGGCCTTTCCCTCAGCGTGCGACTGGACTAGCAGCACCACGTGTATTTAAATTCTTTTTGAGAATCCCGTTTATGCTTGAGCTTCCATTGATTTCCAAGTGCTGGCTTTTGATTTGGAGAGGAACTCGCGATTGCGCTGACGTGGGTCTCTTGGTATGCTTCGGTGGGCAGATGATGCGAGCATCCACGTGTGCTTTCAAATGAGATTCCTTCAAGGCACGAGGCGGCGGTTTCGATGGTTTCTGCATGAGATGGGCCATGGGAACTGCGCCCGTGAAGAGAGTGGCATCCGAGGTGCGGCGCAAACTTCGAAGCAATGCGTTCACATCCAATGAGCGCGCAAGACCGGCCTTGGCCCAAAACTCCACACACGATAGGTCCGCCTGCGTCAGCAGCAGCGGCCGCGCGTTCAAGGCCAGCGCCTCTCGTTGCGCTAGCATTTTCAAGGTTTTAACAACTAAAGTGCCAACGCCGCGTCGCTCAGTGTCGCCAGGCTTCACAGCGAGCGAAAGCACGTCGAGAATCAGCAAGCGCTCGCCATCATGTGTGGTGAGGTCTATGAACGAAAAAGTAGCGCCAGCACCGACGTCATCGCTGCACGGAATAACAAAGAAGAAATAAATTATCAAGTAAAAAGCACAGTTGTGAGGTGCTAACAGGTCAGCCTTATGAAAGCACTCACAACTCACCTAGTATGGGCAAAGGTTATATGGTAGGCGTTGTCGATGAAAGGCATCGAGGGCAGCTGGTAGAAGAAACGCCATCAATAGCACGCGAAAGATGAAACAAAAGGGAATATATTAGTCTAGCGATAAGCAATGAATGCTACAATCCAAGTTTTGTTCTGAACTTAAACAGCTTTACCTGCTTAGCATAGAATACTCGGAACTGTGCCACACGGTCATCATCGGGCAGTTTTAATCTCTTGGGCTTGAAACCTTTCACAATCACTCCGTTAGAGCCTGCTGGTGCCTCCGCAGGTAGTGAAACTTCACCTATTCGACTGAGAGCGTGCGCATTTTGGCGTGCTCCCATCACCGCTGACTCGCTCAGGTCAAGATCCTCGTCAAGCCGAGCTTTCGGTTTGGGCAGACTCCACTCTGTCATGTCAGGCACGCGTACCCACTTCCGCTTTTTTCTTCTCCTCTTGCTTCGCTTCTGGTTACTTAACTTAAACTTGGGTTCATTCTCTTCTTCTTTATTTTCGCTGCTATTTTCCAGCTCTGCTGCTTCTCTTGCCTCTGCCAACCTCTTCCGTATGGTTACCATGGCTTCGAAACGAAGCGCAGCTTTTGGATTTCGGCTTTATGCTCTCAAAAGTAAATTTTCGCGCGTAAATCAATTGCGATATATATGGATCAGGACAGTGGAGCAAACACAAAAGCTAGGACAAAGGGAGCCTAGCAAGGTGCAAAAGGAAACGGTAGACTGACTAGAGACATTAAGTATGTACTAGATTGTGGCTATCGAGCAGTTGAAAAAAAGAAAAAGTAGCGCTCTCAGAAAATTCTAGTGCCGGTCTTTCGTTAGTGAATTGGAGTTGAACGGAACCGAAAGGAAAGTTCGGTTTTGCTACACTAACGAACCGAACTGAAAGATAAGTTCGTTTCCAGCCGAGTTAACGAACTCACAGTGAAAGATGAGTTCGGTTCCATGGAATGAGCGAACTAGAAACGAACCCGGAATGGAACCGAGGTGCTGTTTTGAAAACCGCGGATTTCACTAATACGATTGCGGAAATCGATTTGGAGCCGATTTGTGCTTCTTGTTTCTCTAATTACCGGGACCTCAAAGAAGAAAATTTCCAGTATTTCAAGTGGATTTGAAGTTTGATGCTGAATGCAACTCGGAGTAGGAGTTCAGCCCTCAACGAACAGAACCGAACGAAAAGTCCGGCTACTCACTTCTTAACGAACGGAACGGAACTTAAAGTTCCGCTACAAAAAGTTAGTGAACCAACCCGGAACCGAAGGGAAAGATCGTTAATTCTTCGGTTCCCTAAAAGTTCCCGGAACTGCACTAACGAAAGACCGGCACTGGAAAATTCTGAACGGATTGAGATCCTCCCTGTATTTCCCTGAGGTGGCGATGTCCGATGTCCGATGTCGGTTTTCGGACGAAAACGAAGATCAAAATTAAGCACGTAGGCTATTCCGCTTGTTCCCAGGTAAATTTTTAAAGGCCCATAATTCAATTGGGCGGAACCCAAGCAAAAGCAGGGCAAAACATACGGCAATTCCCATGGCGGTTGCGGAAGCCACGAGAGAAGAGAGTAAACAGTTGAATGCACATAACTAGCTGTGTTCGTGAATTAGATAGCAGGTACTCTTCTTGCGAATTGGGAGTTGGCTGTTAGTCGCCTGGTTTTACAGGAGCATCATGCTCGGCTTGCCAGGCTCTGCTAAGCCCTTCTTCTTTTCGTCGCCTGGCACATCACCAGCAGAGAGGTTGAACAGCTCCAGCTCGAGCACGCGGCCAATGACGAGGTGCTTCGAGAGGTATTCCCTCGACTCCGCCAGCACCTCAAACTGGTCGAAGGGCATCGTGGTGTCGAGCGCCGCCAAACCCAATCCTTCTGCCGCTTCGTCAGCCACGTAGGCCGCGAACTGCATCACGTCCTTCTTCAGTTTGGCCATGCTTGGGTCGGCTTCGAGGAGACCGCTGGTGAGCGCGCCCATGAGCTCTTTCTTGCCGGGCAAAGAACCCGCGTTGGGGTCGGTTGAACCCTTTTCGGCCTTCCACAGCGTTTGCATGAACACCAGGGTTTTCACTTTCCAGTCGTTGTAGCTGTCGGCGATGTACACGCGGCCTTGAGTGGGGGTTTTGGTCTTGTCCTTGGCGCAGGCCGCGCGCAAGTTCTTCACCGTCTTTTGCAGGAAGCGCATTTCGCGGCTGGCTTTCGCGTCGACGGCCGCCGTTTTCTGCGGCCACTGGCCCGCCTTGAGCACGCTCCCGCTGCGCTGCAAGTGCTCCCGCCAGACCCGCTCGGCGTAGTGCGGGCACACGGGCGCCAGCACCATGGTGCTCACGTCGACGTAGCGCAGCACCACCTCTTCGTGCAGCGCCACCGCGGAGCGCCCGCACCACTCCCGGTAGAAGTCGCGCAGCAAGCGGAGCTGGGCCGAGCCCGCGTTCAACCCGTCGCGCCACAGCATTTTGTCGAAGCACTGCTCGGTCTCCGTCAGCAAGCGGTTGGTTTCGTTGAGCACATTGTAGTCCATTTTCAGCAGCTCCCCCGTGCGCAACTTCCCCGCGGCTTGCTCCGCCACCATCTCCGCCACAAACTTGTCCTCCAAGAACAGCATCGAGGTGGCCGCGTTTGCCGTGTCGGTTTCAAAGTTGGCGTTTTCCAGGGTGTCCCCCGCCATGCCCAGAGCCAGACGAGTGGCATCGGCGGAAAACTTCTCGACGGCTTCCTCCAGCATCAAGAAGTTGCCGGTGGACTTGGACATTTTTTCGTTGTTCAAGTTCACGTGGCCGTTGGTGTAGTAGCCGCGCGGCCAGAGCTCCGGGCGATCGTGCCACACCGCGGCGTGGTTGTACAGGGCCATGGTCAAGTGGTTCCCAATCAGATCTTTCCCGCTCACCCGCAGGTCCATGGGGTACCAGTACTCAAACTCCGCCCGGAGCTTTTCGAGAGTGGCCGTAGGCACGCCGGCAGTTTCCGCGCATTCGGGGCCCCGCAAAAAGATGAAGTTGAAAACCGCGTCGTTGAGCTGTTCGGGCGCGATGCCACAGGGGGAAGGTTTCCGCGTGCCGTCGAGGTTTTCTTCGCCCTGGAGCATGTGGGCAATGGTGTAGAACGCCATGTAAATCGTGGAGTCCGACAGCGACTCGATCACCCACTTGGAGTCCCACGGCAGCTGGGTGCCCAACCCGAAGAGCCGCGAGCACGCCCACTCGTTGAGCCACCCCAGCGTGAAGTTGAACTTGTCCAAAATTTCCTGCGAGTACGGGGTGAATTTCGCGGGGTCGTTCACGTGGTCGAGGACTTGGTCGCGCCAGGTCGCGTCGCCGTACTTCAAGTACCACTGGTCAGTCATGGCCACCACGCACTCTTCCCCCGTGCGGGACTTGACGAAGCCTTCGGGTTCGTAGTAAATGAGCGCGTCGCCCGCCTCCACCATGTCGGTCTTTTCTTTGGGCTTGGCCAGGGACACTTTTTCTCCCTTGTAGGGGCCCACCAGCATGACGCCGAAGCTGAAACCCGTGTTGTAGGTCTTGTGCTTGCCTTCGTCCAGCTTGGCGCGCTCTTTGGTGGACTTGATGCCCAACTTCTCGCACCACAGCGCGGCCGCCACGTCGCTTGACCAGCCCGCTTCGCCGGAGGTGCCGTCGGGCACCGTGATGTTGATGATGGGCACCACGTCGAAGGGCATCACCATTTCGTCCGTGAGGCCAAACTTCTTGCGGTACTCGGGCTTGGCCTTGAGCTCTGCCAACGCCACGTAATCGTCGGGCGCGTCGGAGGGCACCGAGGTCACCACGCCAGTGCCCTTGCCCATGGAGATGGACATCAAAGGCAGCACGTAAATGGTGGAGTACACGGAGCGTGGCGCAGTGAGGGGGGTTCCCAAGAGGTCTTGGCCGGTGAGCTCGAGCAAGCATTCGGTTTGGCCCCACGACGGTGAATAGTCCACGTTCTTGGCGGACTGGTGCGCGAGGCCTTTGGCGGAGCGGGCGCTCATCACGTAGACCTCCCCGTTGGCCCACTTGTAGCAGCCGTACACCCCTTCGGGCAGCACGAAGCAATTGGTTTGCCCATACATGGTCTCGGGCCGCAGGGTCGCCGGGGTCAGGAACACCGGCGTGCCGGCTGGGAGCGCCGCGAGTTTGCCGGTGAACGGCTCCTGCACGCGCAGCTTTACCAGAGTGTACTCCTGGGGCGCCACGCCTTCGCCTTCCGCGCGGTCGTGGTCGGCGCAGACCTGGCCGTCCAGCGGCGAGTAAATGCCGGCGCGCTTCCCGAACACGATCTTGTCGTTCTGGCGCAGCACCCGAAACTGCCACTCGATGAACGCGTTGTAGTACGGGTTGATGGAGGTGGTGATGAACGAGCGGCGCCAGTCCACCGACGTGCCGAAGCCTTTCAGGTCTTTGATGCCCCAGTCGGGAAAAAAGCGGAGCCAGGTGATGGGGTCCGCAAACCCGGGCACGTCCTTGCTGGGAATGTTCATCATTTCCAGGGTTTCCCACTGGTGCTTGGACACCATTTTCGCGGCGACTTTCCCTTTGCCCGCTTTGCCCTTGGCGCTGCCCGCACCAGCCGCCGCGGCCTTGTCTTCTTCTTCAACCGGGAACACCGGCGGGTTGCCGTATTTGGCGATTTCGGCGGAGAGCTTGTTGGCTGCAGCCTGAATCATTGGTCATGAAAAAAAGAATACACACGTGAAATAAAAGCCACACGGTGGTAGCGCAACAATAAAGTGCGATAGTAGCCTACATAGACATGATGCTACTCGGACATCAGCTGCGCGCTTGCGCGTGGAATGGACAAACGATTAGGATTCCTCCCTTACACGAGTTCTAGAAGGCAATTACCTGGATGGGCATGCCAGTGCAGTGGAAGCCAAAAGGGAAGAGCACGTTGAAGCCTTTGAGGCGCTTGTAGTTGGCGCAGAACTCGGCCTTGGTGAGGCTGAAGGCGTGGCCCAGGTGGAGGCGGCCGTTCATGTACGGGTAAGGGAAAGTCACCATGAACTTGGGCTTCGGGCTCCCGTCCTCGTTGTACAGCGGCTCGCCCTGCGTCGAGGTTGAAGAGAAAGAAAAATACTCAGCAAAGGCAAAATGACTATTGTACCGCAGCTCATTTTGATAGGATTCCTTGCAGATTACACACCGTGAGCTCCATTCCTTATTATAAAACAACTCCTCAAAGATGCGTCCTCAAAATGTTAGCTCTTCAATCAGCGCTAGAGCACAACGAAGGAGCAGCAGCAATCTATTGTACATACCTGGAAGGTGCCTTCGATTGCCCAAGATGCTTGCATGGCCAACTCGTTTGCGCGTAAGGCTTCGAGGCGTGGCTAGCGGGCACCCAGAACAAGGCGAAAAGTCAAAAATGGCTCAGGAAGTTACAACAATGGCTCTTGACTTTTCTACTAGGTAAGATAGAACAAATAGATTAACCCATAAAACTGCATTTTTTTCTTTCCTACTAGTTGCCAACTTACGAAGCTGCCCGCTGCGTCCTTTCCGATTTCTGGCTTAGGCTTCGCGCCACTTTTGGCTTTGCCGCCGTCGCCCTCTTTCTTGCCACCAGCCTTCGATCCGTTCGTCGCTGCTGCTGCTGGTTTCGAAGTTCCCTCTTTGCCAGCGGGGGCTGCCGGTGCCGACTCTGCTAGCCAAATGCACACCATTTGAGGAAGCAAACATCGCGAATCAATGAGGTATTCGTAGGCGTATTGGTATACGTCAGCGAGCATGATAGCACACGGCGAGAGATCATATGAAAACCTTCATGATCTAGAGCCTAAGTACCTGATTTAGATATCTCGGCCTGAACGGATGCGAGTTTACTCTCCAAGACAGCGATGCGGGCGTCGCGTTCGCCAACAAGGCCCTCCATCGCTTCGATTCTCTTCGTGAGGTCTGCTGTCGATGCGAACAAGGAAAGAAATACAGTGTGTATCAGCTGTGCGTCACAAACTATAAAATCAAGAAGTTGGCAGCAGCTTTCGCACTGACCCTCAACGGAGCTCATGATGTAAACGTAGCGGCTCAGCGCTGTGGCTCTAGGTCTCCTACGAGGATGATATGGGGCAGCAAATACTGTACTGGTAGGCGACTAGCGACTACTGTGAACTTTGAACGACTGGTCCAAATAAATGAAGGGAAAGCAATTTACGAGGAAGATTCCAATAGTTTGACCTTCTCGAATCTCGAAGCACGACCCCACGCACCACGTTTCTCGGAAACTTCTTTCTCGCAACCTTCTTTCCAGTACATCAGTACATCGCACCTCGCAACTTCCACGAGAAACACCATAATATCATCGTGACTTGATCGGGACTGTAAATTTCTTCAGTGATAACCTCAAAAATGGCTTCTCGACCAAAGTTGATGCTTGCTAAAAGAATTCATCGCGAGGCGAAGGGCCCAGATCCGAATGGAGCTCCTGGCTTTGCAATGGGCCGAGGCGCCGGTCGGGTTAACGTCGAGGCGGCGCTCGGTACCTCTGGAGGCCTTGGATGGGAGCACGGTGGCCCCAAGTCGGCTACTCCGCCATCGGCTGGACAATTTCAAGAAATTAATAAAGAAGATAATTATGACCATTCTGACGATGAAACCTTTCTAATACAACCTGGGCAGATTCAACCCGCCAACGAGCAAGATGACTACGACCATTCCGACGACGAAATTTTTGTCATACAACCACGTGTTGCGCGTGATGGCGGTGGCCATCTTGTGCGTGTATCTACAGCCAACATTATTGCTTCAAATAAATATTCTAAACACCAAGCTCACGAGAGCGCTTTGTCCAAAACGAAGGCAGAGTTCCAAGACAAAGGGCCAACGTCGGCAACCGGGCTAAATGCAGCAGCTGACACTTCAGTCAAGGAAGCAGCTCAAGCAAAGGAAGCGACAAGTCTGAAAGAGCGATCAATGGAGGTGCAAGCTGTGAAAAATGGGAACGGTTCGAGCTTATGCAACGGCGATGGTGGCAGCGACGTTACTATCAACGTGATGGCCAACACTACTACTGACACCACTAATAACACCACTAATAACACTACTACTCATGCCGCTGCTGCTACCTACGTTTCGTCGTCCCTTTACGTGGGCGACCTCGCGCCTGAAGTGTCAGAAGGCAAGCTCTTCGACATTTTTAATGCAGTCGGACCTGTGGCGTCCATCCACGTCTGTCGCGACGCCATGCTCAAGCGCTCACTCGGGTATGCCTACGTTAACTTCCATGCTCAGGCTGATGCTGAGCGCGCGCTGGAGACGATTAGTTGCACCGCGATTATGGGCCGCCCCTGCCGCATCATGTGGTCGCAGCGCGACCCGAGCCTGCGTAAGAGCGGCGTGGGCAACATTATCGTCAAGTCTCTCCACCCTGACGTGCACCACAAAGAGCTGCAAGACACTTTTTCTCTCTTTGGCAACATTTTGTCCTGTAAGGTGGCGCTCGACGCGGAGGGCAAGTCGAAGGGCTACGGTTACGTGCAATTCCAAACCGACGAAGCTGCCAAGGCAGCGGTGGATCGCATGGATGAGATCGAAATCATGGGCACCAAAGTTTCCATTGAGATTTTCCAGAAGAAGACGGCTCCTCAGCGAGCTGCGAAGTGGACCAATTTGTTCTTGATGAATGTGCCAACGCACTTGACCGAAGCTGACTTAACGACCATGTTCGCGGAGCACGGCAAGGTGCAGAGCTTGAAGCTCCTGGTGTATTCGGAAGAAGAAGTCGCTAAGGACGCAGCGAGCGGCAAGAGCCACGGCCTCAAGGCGGGCGGCTCCAAAGGGTTTGGTTTCGTGAACTTTGAGGAGCATGAGGCTGCTGCAGCTGCCGCGGAGGCCCTCAACGGCAAGCGGTTGCCGGACCCTGACAGCGCAGCCCGCCGGGAAGCTGCCAAGGCGAAAGCCGAGGAGGACAAGAAGACAGCCGTGGCGGCTGCGGTAGCGGCAGCGAAGGCAGCGGGCGGCGACGAGGCCAAGGCTGGAGAAGAGGCCGCGGCCAAGGCGGATGCAATGGCGGCGAGAGAGGCAGCGGCCGCCGGGGACAACGGCGAAGGAGTGCCTACGCGCGAGCTGTTCGTGGGGCAGGTCCAGAAGAAAAAGGAGAGGGAGCGCGAGCTCAAGAAGAAGTTCCTGCTCGAGCGCGAAAAGACGGCTCAGTCTTTCTCGAGGGCCAACTTGTACGTGAAGAACTTGGACTACCAGTTGGACGAGAAGAGTTTGGATGCGGCCTTCAAACCTTACGGCACCATCACTTCCAGCCGCATCATGCGCCACCCTGACGGCGCCTCCAAGGGCTTCGGGATCGTGTGCTATTCGTCGCCAGAAGAAGCCAATGCCGCGTCCAAAAACATGAACGGTAAGGTTCTCGGTGGCAAGCCCATTTTCGTGGCTTTGGCCCAGCTTCACAGCCAGCGCCGCGAGATGTTGAGCCAAACGAGTGCCCAAGGGCTGGCTGGAGCGCTTCCTGCATGATGACGACGGCCATTTTCAATGGTGTCTTCGATGGCAGCAAAAAGAAGGTAGTAAAAGAGATGCAGGGTGCTCTTTAAAACGCGGTCTAGTTGGCACTCTGCTCTTTTATTTACTAAATTAAGTCGCCTTCTCCCGGGAGTGGCTGAGAAACAACTTCGTATTAGCACACTCAGCCCAGAAAAAAATGTTTTGAGGAATTATCAATACGCAGCTTCCTGCTATTTGTTAATGCCTCTCGCAATTGAAATTGGGGAGTTGGGACCAAAATCTATTCTAATCGAACTAATCCAATCCAACCCCACTCCTCTGCGGGCGGAAACTCCTTTTCTGAGAAGTGAGAAGCACTCTCAGTCAGAGCACGAAGGGGCGTGCATGGCCACTCCGGCATGTGTGCCTGATTAGCTTCTTAGTTAGAGCTGCTTTGCTTTAAATCTGTACCTGTTTGCCTTCTAAATCCGGCCCTCTAAGCTATAAGGCTTTGAGGCTTTGTGGTCGACCTAGGTTTACGAAGTACAGACTTACTACAGTGTATTGCCTATGACTCGGGCGCCGCGGCAGTTGCTTGCTGGTTGGGTAGCACACTCAAGGTCAAATGGATACCCTGAGATGACATGGGGTCGGACTTTAAAGAAGGCACTTAAGTGCAAAGGACTACCGGTCAAATTCAAGGAATGGCGTGCTATAGCAGAGGATAGGTCGGAGTGGAGATCGCGGACGTACTCGAAACCTATGCCTCCTTCCGAGAATTGATCCTACTGGATTCATGAGAGTAAAAATGAACATTGCATTACGCAAAAGGGCACTCAGCCCAGTCAGACTTGTTCTGGAGGATTCATCAATACGTAGCTTTTGAGACAGGCCCCGAAGGGCCGGAATTAGAAGACTAACAGGTAGAGAAGAAAAGCAAAGCAGCGCAAACTAGACCTAGGAAGCTAATCAGGCGCACATTTTTTGCTATTTGTTGATGTTTCTTTGCAATTGGGGAGTATATTCTAATCTAATCTAATCAGTGTAGAGTATATACAGAAGACACTTCATCACCTCATCACCTCGCTCTTCACTTCTCTCGTTCCTCATTCGCCAGCTACTATATAACATTTTCTCCCCTGTATAGAATAGAGTACGGCAACTGGCTTGCAGAGACTCACTTATGGTGGGGATGGAAACCCTAACCACCAAAGCACAGAGGCGCCCATGAGACGGGGCGTGTGCTCTAAGCAGGGCGAAAGGCCGTACTAGTTTGAGTTAGTTGGTTAGAGTTGTTGTACACAGAGGTAGTCAAACACACAGCAACACACTGACGTTGC
>Ga0307979_1003471_pt1 | contig 10563 bp, 8 predicted proteins | sample OrgLakmetage1058_FD_201833 | JGI IMG/M metagenome (GOLD analysis project Ga0307979, IMG submission 201833) | Saline water microbial communities from Organic Lake, Antarctica - #1058 | ecosystem: Environmental > Aquatic > Non-marine Saline and Alkaline > Saline | place: Antarctica: Organic Lake... | reverse complement strand
TTCCTAGTTTCTCGTTCTCTCGGGTGCACCCAAGAAACAATCCCTGGAAAGTCCGTGTTTCGTTTCTTCCGATTTTTCGTGTTTCAACTTCTTCCCTAGGCACAATAGACCGATTCGGCCTTCGGCCACACGAAAAAAAGTACTCCAACCCCCTGTATTTTCGTACTTATTGTAGCGGCAATAACAATAACGCATGGTCGCATGGTGTTGCCGGCGGAGCCTCTCTATTTATATAAGGAGTAACGAGCGTTATGAATTGAGTTAGCATGAGCCAATTGAAGAATATGCAGTAGTGCTAATGTCACAAGAGAGGCCAAATTTGATCGGTATCTAAGAAAGCAAATCACAGCCCGAGATTCAATATCAAGACACCAGGAGAGGAATACACCGAGCTGTACGGTTGTGGTAATCTAGTCGAGATTGATTTTTAAACGATCGAGCATGTGAGCGCCTAATCAAAGCATTCCATTTAACGATGAACGCGCCCCTGCCATTACGAGACATGCCTCTAGCGTTTCCTTTGGACCCCGATCCCAAAGTTAAGCGCACTGTATTCGAGGCCACGATGCGCATTAGCGGAGTCCTTTCAAGTGTCTCCATGCGACAACAGGTTTGTTGCGATCGACCTTGTAAAACATGTGCATTATTGTAAGGCTCAATAGGCCAATATTGAACTTGATTGTTTTGGTTTACCGTTCTTCTCATGACACATGTTGCCTTCTGCTAACGAATTCTGAGTTGTTCGAGACATGAGAAGATGGTGTGATCAATCATTAGGAATGCGTAGAGAGCCCCCTGAGGCATGAAACCTCATGTGAAAAACGCCTGAGATATTCATAATTTTGATGGTTTTTTTCTTTGTGCTTAAAATCTACTCTAGGCGTACGAGCTTTTGGTGCTGGCACAAGACTTGGACAAAGGCGAAGAGTTCACCGCCACACATGCGCTCACTGCCGCAGATGCTCAGAACCTCCATGGTGGAGCCGAGCAAGCCTATCGTGCACTCGCTGAGGTAGAAACACAGTGGATTCTATGGTTGCATGTCAAGAAACGCTGTCTTTTGTTGTAGTTGTTGATATTTGCTTCAGCTGACAAGTCAATTATAAAAGTAACACGCTGACGAGGTATAATCCAACCGACATAAGGTGCTGGAGATGGAACCAAGATTAACCTCATTTCTCCTTGGGTGTATCCTGTGTGTAGTCTCTGCGCTTCAAGTCGTCTTCGGGGCGCAAAGCGAAACGGAGGCTCGTTGTGGACATCGCACAGCAACAGCAGCAGCCGCCGCCGCCTCACAACGCCTTACTGGGCGGCAGCCTTCGCGGGAGCACTTTTGGCAGCAATCTCAGCCCTTTCAAGAATGGCAGCGCTGGGCTTGGTCCACTTGCTTCCCACGGCTCAAGAGGCAGTCCAGGCAACGGGGTTGGCAGCAGTGGCAGTGGCCGTGGCAATGGCGGCAGTGGCGGCAGTGGGCCGAGTGAGCCCTTACGGGGGGACGAAGTTCTTCTGGCGGTACTTCCGATCGCGTCGCAAGGCAGGCCGCTTCTGGTGCGGTTATACGCGCCGCAGCAGCCCCGCCTTGCGATGAGCAGCAGTAATGGAGCTAGCGCAGCAGGACCAGCAGCAGCAGGAGGAGGAGGCGGCACCAACGCCATGGCGCGCGTTTCGGTGTCCGACCGGTTGAGCACGTTTCCCTGCTGGGGCAACCTGTGGATTCCGCTCTGCGCCATCAAAGGCCTGGCCAAGCAACAAGCACGCCTGTCCTCATCACAACCCAACACCCTGGCTGAAGAGCAAGGACAATTGCAAGGACATAATCAGCAGCAGCATCATCAGCTCCCTTTCCAGCAACAGCAACCGCCGCTTGGGTATACTGGAGAAGAAGGCTCCGTCGATAGCATGCCTGCTCATCCAGCTCCTTTAAACGGCCTAAACAATTCTTTAGAAAGACGTCCTCTGGGGGAACCTCTGTCGGGATCATCCGCAGCGCTGCCATCGCTGCAGTCTCCTTTTTCACCGCCGCTGGGACAGTCGTCTTCGTCGTCCTTGTCGCCGGTACTGCCTTTCGGTCACGGAAGTCCTCTCGCACCTTTGGGGGCAATGCCGTCACAACAACTACAACAGCAGCATCCATTAGCAGCAGCAGCAGCAGCCGCAGCAGCCGGAGGACCTAGCCCGCTGAGCACCCTCGCTCCGCTTGGCGCTGCAAACACCGAGCGCGCTGCTGCGGCGGCGGCAGCCTCGTCGCCTTCCACGGCCTTTGGCGCTGCTGCATACCCCACACCAGCGGCGCGCTACCAGAAGCGCCTGTTGCCCGCGGGCGCGAACACTGCTGCTGCGGGAGCGGCTGCAGGAGCTCCGGGCGACGACAGCGGCAGTGGGTCCTATGGCGCGTCCTTAGCGCTTGAGTTTTTGGCGCCGAGGCTCAAGGTGCGGTTTCCGGAGGCTGTGAAAGCTGGTGAAGCTCGCTTGAGCGGGGAGAACAACAGCAGTGCTGACGACACCGGCGGCGACGCAGACGCTGAGAACGGAGACGACCAGAACATGAGCGCAGGTGCCAACGGCACGCTGCGCCTCTCGCCGTCCAAAGAATTGGCCGACGCTGTAGCAAGCGCAGTGCGGCGCGCGGGGCAGCGGCTGTGGCGCGCATGCAGCAAGGGGGACAAAGTGGCACCTAAACTTCGGCAATTGCTCGCGGCCGAAGCACCGCCGGTGGACTTTTTGAAGCCGTTGCCACCTGCAGAACAGTATTACTGGTCGCTGCCGCAGGCAGCAAGGGCTGCAGCGGACGATAAGTGCGGCAGCAGCAGCAACGACGACAAGCCACAATTACCCCCGCCCTCCTCGTTGTCGTCGCCGCTTGTCACTTGCTTGGCTCGAGCGAGTGCATTGAATCATTTGGCGGTGTGCGACGCGCTTCTGGCGTTTGGGGCCGACCCAAATGCGCTCGTCGTAGAAGCGCCTCCGTCCCGCCTTCGTGTACCCGCCACCAACGACAGCAGCCAAGCCAGCAGCAGCGGCCAAGGGAGCCCAGGGAGCCAGCCTTCTAGGCATAGCGTGGAAAACAGTGGTGGTGGCGGTGGAGGAGGTGATTTCATCATCAGCAGCAGCAGTCAAGGTGGCAACGCGTGGATTTACGTGTTTGCTGCGGGCCGCACCCCTTTGATGGTGGCAGCCACTCTGGGCCACTCGAGTGTGTGCGCCCTCTTGGTGCGCGGTGGGGCTCGCGTGGACGCTGTGGACAACGAGGGCTTGACGGCTTTAGACCTCGCTCAGCGAGTTATTGGGGCGGGAACCTCAGCACAGGAGGACAGTAGCATAAGCAGCAGCAGCAGCAGCACTAGGCAGAGGAGTGAAACGATTGCCTTGCTCGAAGGAGTGCTGACCTTTGGTGCTGCAGACAGTGGTGGCAGTGCCGGGCGTGCAAGCGCTGCTTTGACGGGCAATGCAGGGAAGACTGAAGCGTCTGCTCTTGCGCTGACCTCTTCCGTAAGTGATTCCCTTGCGAATGCTGTAGATATGGACGCAACTGCAACTTCTAGTAGTTCGAACATTGCGAGGAGCGCAGTTGACGCAACCGAGGTAGCAAATGGTGAAGCATCGTCGGAAGAGCAAACGGCAGGAGGAGGAGAAGCTGGAGAAGACGCAGAAGATGGCCTTCGGCGTTTCCTTGAGGCTACTTTGAGTGGCAACAGCTTGCAGTTGATGGGCAACGCTGGTGACGCCAGCAGCCGCAGCAGTGGGCTTGGTGGCAGTGGCCTGGGCAACGGGGCAAGCTGTGCTAGTGAAGCAGCGCCTTCGCCGTTTCAAAGTGACGACGACGAAGAAGACGACGACGACGTGGAGTTCAACAGCGAAGCTTTTGGGTATCCAGGCACTGCTTCGAATAACAGCAGCGACGGCAAGCTAGACGTGTCCACGCTCTTTGGCGGAGCCCTAATATTCACTGGCACGGCTGGCAACCTTGACGACGAGCACGGGGAAAGTAATGGCTTGGGGCTTGGCTGCGATGGTTCACCAACTATCGGAAGAAGCCCACGCCAGGCAGTTGTCGACGGTGGAGGCGGCGGCAATGAAAAAGGCGGTGGCCTTGACGCCGCTGGACTCATGGCGGCCTTTGACTTAGCGGCTGAAGGTGGCGGAGACGGTGGCAATGAGGAAGCAGCCGCGGGATGTAATGGTGACGATGTTGATACAGCAAACGAAGGTGATGCTGCTGGCGGTGATTATGACCTGCTGGGCGCAGGAGGCAATGGTGGTGTTGATGAAGTGAGGGAGATGTGGAATTAGATGGTGACAATTTGGCGGCCGATGGAGGTAATGGGGTTGGTAATTTTCCTGCAGTCGAGGGAGATGTGGACGGTGATAATCTGGCGGCTGGAGGAGAGGTGGTAGTCTAGTTGCTGTGGAGCATGATTCAGCTGCTTATCAGGAAAATGGCAGCAGGGTACAGGTACCTCGCCACAGCAGCTCAGCAGGGAAAAAGTGAGTGGGCTAATCCCCCTCGCGGTGGGATTGTACATTGCCTTATTTCCACTATTCCACTAGAGCTATAGCTGAGTGTAATATTTGTGTCGTAGCGCGCAATACGCAGCTGGGGAATTCCGCTTTGAGGTAGCAGGTATCGGGGTAGCTCCTTAATCCTAATGCTTAAATTCTTTTGTGTAACTAGTCACAAAGCGCTGTCGCACTGCCCTGCGAATCGCGAATCGTCCTGGAGCCCTGAGTGTAACAACTCAGCAACACGCAACAAACCACAATGCACTCCTACTCATACCCGAAGTAGTAATCTTGGCACCTAGGTTTCTTAGGTTTACGAATGATTCGGAGTGGCAACAAACCGGTCCTTTCCAGCCAATCAAAATCAAACCGTGAGTAACTCCTCCTCGTTTTGTTTCGTGACCAAAATGCCGTTCGTTTGGTGAACACATTTCAAGTCTCATGGGCTATGTACATCATGCCTGGTGCTTTGAAAATGCCTAGTATTTCCTAGCATTTGCAGGTATTCGTCAATCTTTAATCGAAATAGGCGTGCTATCGGAGAGCTGCTTGTTGCGCGAACAGAACAACTGGTTTCGCAGTAAAACACCGTGCTTGTCGCTGACCACGCAATTCGCTCATTATCACTAATGAACGACGAAGAGTCCGTCGATGGCTCTGTGGTTTCATCGGCCTCGTCCCGGCAATCTCAGCGACCTCGCCCTCCGGCTCCGAAGAAGCGTGGGGCTAGGGCCAGCTCCCGTAATTCCGCTTCGTTGGAGCCAATTGCCACTGCTACACAGCCAGCTCAACAAGTCGCAAAGTCTGGAGCCGCACCGTCGACTGTGCCTAGCGCGGTGCCAGCCGCGACAGACAAACCCCAAAGAGCTAGGACGACTCAACCGGGTGCCACCGGCGGGAGATCTTCCATAAATTCGGTGCCAGCAGCTAATCTCTCCAATTCTGCTTCTAGCTCAGGCCAGAACAGCGCAAATTTGAAAGCGGTTCCACCAACACCACCAGCTAGATCGACACCCAATGAAGTGTGCGAGTGCTACCCTGGCTGCGTTAAAGACAGTTGCTTGCCGTGCGGGAGAAACCAACCTTGCGTCCGTTGCGTATATAAACCTACCGAAATGTGCGGTTGCCCAGCGTGTAGCTTTGTTCACTGCAGTATCAAGACGCGTTGTTTTGACTCCACCAAAATGCCCACGACTTGCTACCAGCTTTGGCACGGCTTGCCACCTGCGCCGAATAAATTCAGCCCGTTGAACAACGGAGACAAATGGAACTCCAGAGCTCCGCCCACGCAGGCGGGCGGGTGGAACAACAAGTGGAAAGAATATTCGCCTACAGAAGGCCTCCGCCAAGGCACTGGCGCTCCTCGAAAGCTCAGCGGGTTGCGCGAATTCAGCTCGTCGCTCGTCCTTGGTCGGGGACCAGGCCACGGCCACCCCCCAATACCGTCCTGGCACAACCCTTCCAACGTCGACGGCACGAAAACGCGCACGTACGCGTGCGTGGGCTGTGGGGACTTCAATCCACCTCGCGTGAAGCGCCGCGTCTTCCGCGAGAAAGACGACGAAGAAACCAACGCTGCTTTAAGCGTGTTAAGCCCGCGAGACCGGGCTGCTGCCGAGTTTCGGCTGCAAGTGAGCGCCAACGCCAAGCGCGTCACCATGGACGGCAAGCAAACTTTAGGCGAAGTCCTGGCGGCGGCCAACCCCCTCCGGTCGCCCGTGTGGTGGGCGCTCAAGCACCCTTTCACGCGGCTGGGCTTTGCCGTGTTCGTGCTGTGGGTGAACTTGTTCGTGTATTTGGGTGATCCCGCGAGCTACAGTGGCGCCAAAAGCTATGGGACTTTGGTGGGAGACATTTACCACGGATTCCTTCAGCCGGACGACCCTGGCTGGTAGGTGCTTGTTTTTTTTGTTGAGCTAATATGTACCGCAGTATTAGAAATGTCCACACCACGTTGTTTCTATGTACTGCCACATAGTTATGAAGGTCTCATATCTGGCATATTGGGTGTAAACATTAGGTTTACGCTGCGCATGTGCCTCATGTTGATCATGGGCGGATTGGGAGTTCAGCTCGGTGTTTACATTCAGACTCGAATCCTGCGCGACCGACTTCAGCTTGTGCTGTTTGGATTTGATCAAGGTATTTGACTTGACTTTAAATTTTCACGTCTGTTGATGAACGTTTTGAGTTGTATTGCCAACGCTTCAGACATGGATTGCATAGTGACGAAAGAAGCGAATCCTTTACCGAGGTGATTTCCTCTTACTCAATACACTGTGCACGCTTGACTCTGCGCAATGACGCGATGATAGGCTTGGACCCGACGCGCGACCCATTGATTGACACCGACGGCTGTTTCTTCGTCGTGATTTTGTCCACCGCGTGCAGTTGGTACGCCGGCCTGAAGGTGTACGCCGGCATCCTCGCCTATTGCGGCACCGACCCCAAGCACATCCCCGACGGTGGCATGGACGGCGTCGACTACGCGGGCTACAACTTTGCCCTCGGCGGTACGTTGCACGGGGAACTCACTCCTACAAGCTTTCTTTTGACTTTTCACTGCATGTGTGATCCCTTCATATGAATATTTGAATTGTATGTTCTTTGCTGCATCTTATTTTGATTTGCTGCACAATGCTCTATTTATGAACCAACCCAGGCCTCATGGCATTTGCGAGCGACTGGTACAACATCGTCATGACTTGGGATTCGATGTTGCAGTCGATTGACCACGAAGACGGCACTGGCTACTGCGCTTACGCAGCTCCCGTGCCCAATCTCGCGCCGCTGGACGCAATCCTGCGCGAGAAAATACGGCTGGTCGCAGACTGGTGGGAGCCGCGCCGCGTGCTTATCTCGCGCTTGTTGCTTCTCATTGGCTGGTGCTGTGGCCTGATTCCGATGTGGGTGAATTACAACGCCATCGAGCGAGTGCTGCACCCCGAGTGGGAGTACGGCGAGGACCCTACCCTGTGGCCGAGCCGCGCTTCGGTGGGGTGGCAGTGGGCCTGGAGCAGGGAATGGAACACCGAGCACATGCGAATGTTTGCGGGGGCCTTGGCTGCGGCCTGCAATTTGTGCATCGTAGCCCAGGACTGGGATTTTCCCGATTTCAGCGACGGCGAGTCGGTGAAGATTGTCGGCACCGACTTCAGCTCGATCAAACTTTACTTGCCCGCAACCTTGGTGCATTTCTGTTCCAAATGCACCCCCCGGTGCACCGGGCTCATTGGGATTTACATTTCGGCAAAATGGTTCTCGTTCGCGGGGATCATGCTGGGGGCAAGCTTTGATTGGGCTTATTGGTTCATGACGGCACTGGCATTCCGCCCCTGTGACTATGCTCAACTCTGGGACTCCACAACCGGGCTCATTTACTCCATCAGTGATGTGGCCTTGCAAGAGAAGTATGCGGGTCACCAATCCGCCAAAAACTGCTCTTGGTTCACGGACAATCCCGTGTTGACGTTTTGGAGCAACCGCACGGACCCCGCTACGGACCCATTATTGATTCGTATTGACACGGGCATCTTCACGGGAGCGTACACCATTGACGAAGACGAAAACTACGTGTTCAATGGCGACGGGCCCGCAGGCATGTGGTGGTTTTGTGCTTTACCCATGGTGGGCTGGTGCGCAGTGGCCTACCTCATCGTGAGCCACGACCACGTGACTTGGTTCAATTATGACGCAGTACTGGCGTGGTTTAATGAGCACGGCCATTCCCCAGAGCACTTTTATGACTTTGATCCAGAAATCGATGATGCCGCCTTGGCACAGGAAAAACGCACTCAAAAAGCCCTCAGTGAGAAATCTGCTGCTGCCGCTGTTGCTGCGGCTGCTGCTGCTGCTTCTACGGTAGACAATGACAGCAGTAGTAGCGACGACGAACGGAAAGACTACGATAGCAGCGACAGTAGCGACAGCGATCTCGATCTTGAAATGTCCAAAGGTGCAAAGAAGACCACAAAAATTGGACCTGGAGCCTCTCCGAAAAAACAGTCGAAGTCGTCCGTTGAGGCCAATTCTAAAGCGGCAACGCTGGCGGCAGAAGCGGCGGCGGCGGCGATGCAAGCGTCGATGCGAGCAGGGGCCGCGAAAGACACGACCTGGTGCCCGTGCAGCCGCCGCAAAAACAAAGCCAAACGGCTCGTGGGCGCGGCACGCGCCGCCGCGCGCGACATCCGGCGGCAAGAATTCGTGAGCCGCAACTCGAGTTTGCGGGCGTTGACCCGCCGCGCGCCCCCGCCGCCGCCCTTGCCGCCGTTGCAGCGCCATGCCGTGCCGCCGCCGACGTTGGCGGCCGCGGCAGCGTGGGTGCACGACACCGACTACGCGGGCGGCGAAGCCCCAGTGTTGCGCGCGAATTTGAATGCTGCGCAGCTCACGTGGGAGCAACTGGTGGCGGAAGCGTCGGCGTCAGGGGACACCGTGCTGGAATTCAATGAAGTGGTGAGGTTGAATTGATGAAATCATTAGACAGTAAGGAAAGATTAAAGTACGAAAGAAGTGTTTGCATTTCTTGTCAAGTAGTTTAACTGTATATTCAGTTGAAGTTCACTAAATTGATTACATTTTATAACGCAAACATTTCGCTTCTTTATACTGAATTGGTCGCGATTCAACTTCTTTTTGTTCTTGTCCTGGTACCGTTCAGGTCTGTGTGCGGCTCTTTGACGTGATTGACATTGACAAAAACGGCACCCTCTCTGTGGAAGAAGTGCAACAATCTGCGCAGTCCCCCGCCGTAGCGGCCTTCCTGAAAGCCGCGCAAGAGCCCGCTCTCAACGCGTTGGAACTCGCCAATCGCCACGGCGCAGACGCGACGAGCTTGAGCCGCGCCGACCGGTTGCGCATTCAACGCTGGAAGCGGGCACTTCTGGATGCCACTCAATCGGACGGCACGGTGTGAATGAATGCACCTAAAGAGAAACGGGTTGATTAAGATAATTCACAATTGGCACACGTCTTATTTTTGAAATAAAACCACCAAGCAATTTTGTGTAAGCTGCCAAGAAAGCATGCTGGAAGTATTTTACATGAAATTGTGCATTTAACTTACCGTCAAACGCTGCTTCATTAACAACAGGTGAGTCGCTCGGATTGGGCGGTGGTTATTGCGCTCCTGCGCGACGAGCGGCTGCGGTTCTTGAAGCAGTTCATGCTCATTCGGCGCAAGTGCTACTTCGGCCGGGGGCTCACTGCCTTGCGAGAATCAACGGCCGACCTGCATGCGTCCGAGGCAAGGCAAGCCCAAAAGATGCAGCGAGCGGCTGAATCGGGCGCCAGCGGAAGTGGCGACACGTCGATCTGTCAATCAATTGTAGTCTGGATATCCAACCTATGCACTAGCAACAACAGTAGCAACAGCAACAGCAGCAGCACCAGCAACAGCACCAGCACCAGCAACAGCACCAGCACCAGCACCAGCACCAGCAACACTGGCAACAGCAACACTGGCAACAGCAACAGCACCAGCAGCGGGAATAACACTGGAAACGAAAGCACTCCTTTCGCTGGATGTTTGGACCCTCTAGGCCTGGTGACATACTGGCATGTTTTGCCGAGAGGCTGGCTCGAAGACTTAGGCTACTATCTTGCCAACCACCATCCTCTCTTGGCGCTGTGGTTGTATGACCCAGAATCCCCCTTTTCGGAATGGGAGCGACGAGTGGACTTTGCGCTGTCGTTCAGCGTGACCGCCTTCTTTGCTGCCCTGTACGTGGCCGTAGTTGCCCCCGCTTTCGAACACAACCACCATTTTCTGCTGCATTTCATCTTCGTGGTGTGGCCAGTGATGGCGACTCGCTTGATTGCGTACGGGTGCGTTTGTCGACGTGCTATTTCCCTCAAACCTTTGAACAGATATTGCTTTCGGTGTGGGCTCTAACCCTCTTTTTTACTTTATTTTTTCATTGTACATCGAGTCTCTCTCTTCGTTTACCTCTTTTAAAACCTGCCTTAGAATTCAATCAGGTCTTGTGTATTTGTTTTTGGCTTTGCTTTCTAGGGCTTTGGGCTGCCCTTGCTTGCTTGTTGATGCCGCTAAATCTCGCCGAA
>Ga0307979_1003470_pt1 | contig 10566 bp, 8 predicted proteins | sample OrgLakmetage1058_FD_201833 | JGI IMG/M metagenome (GOLD analysis project Ga0307979, IMG submission 201833) | Saline water microbial communities from Organic Lake, Antarctica - #1058 | ecosystem: Environmental > Aquatic > Non-marine Saline and Alkaline > Saline | place: Antarctica: Organic Lake... | reverse complement strand
CCACTTCTTTTCTCTATTCTATTCGTGCCCTCTGAGGACCATTTGAAGATATATGGCATTCACGTGCAGATGCGGAGGCGCGCGTATACTTCTGCCCGAAGAATCGGCTTCTGTGTTAATTTTGAGACAGGCTCCGAAGGGGTTTGTATTAGTTAGAGTTTGAAGGCAGAATCAGCAGTGGGTTCGCCGAATTCAAACCGCCGGTGCCACCTGGATTTAAAACTCCGAGCTTTTTGTACTGCGTCCAGTGTACTGTTGTAGTCAGCCTGCTGTTGCTTGTTGCTGTTGCTGAAGTTGCTGTTGCTGTTGCTTGTTGCAAAAAGGCTTTTTGTTGCAAAAAGGCAAAAAGCAAAAGTAGTTGGAAACCTATATTGCATATTGCACGAACATGGTACAAAATGAAAATACAACATGACGTCATGCATGATGCAACGTTTTCCAAAACGCTGATAATTTTTAGCCAAAAGCGTTCTCGATTACTTGTGAAGAGCGACGAGCATACCTCCCGCTTCATCGATCATTTTGCGAGCTTTCGTCCTCGCGTTCTGCCTTCCTTCGAACGTAGATTCCGTTAGCCTCCCTCGGTTACCCTCGCGCTCTACACGACTCGCCGTTGATCACTCTACAATACCTTCGAGAATGTGTGAGTTTGGCCCTACCTCCCCACAGTACCTATGCTGCACTGGCCCTCCTTTCTCGATAACCTTTCAAGCTTTTCTCATAATCAAGTTAGTCCGTCGTAAACAGGCTACTAACATGTTCTTAATGCTACATTCACGATCACTGTCACCCTAGCGGACCCTTCGAAGTTGTCTCGTGCGCCCTTCCCCCCAGTGCCTGCGCACTGCGTGGTCACCGGCTCCTCGGGCTTTGTCGGACAGCGCCTTGTTGAAATGTTAGTGGAGCGTGGTGCCAAAACTGTGGTGGCATTTGATATTGCACCGAAGCCAGGTAACATCCACACCTTGCTGTTTTTTTTTGGCATACATTACGTTGGTATTTGTATGCACCTTGGCTCCTGGCTGTTGAGTTGGCTATTGAGACAAACGCTGGATGTATTGTGAGGGGCAAGGGTAGCTATTTTAGGCCATAAAACATTAACCATGCTCTACTTTGACACTGTTGCTATTTTTTCTCATTCGCTCTACATTCTACAAACCAATTACAGCGGACGCGTGGACCCACGAGGCCATCAAGTACGTGCAGGGGGACATCAGCGACCGGGCCACGGTGATGGACGTGCTCAAGGGCGCGGACTGCGTGTGGCACTTGGCGGCTGCAGTGGGGCCTTACCACCCGGAAGAAGTCTACACCAAGGTTTGCTCCTAGGTCGTAGGCGAGGCGAACTGAATACTCACCTGTTATTTTTGTGCCGTCTTCGTTTCGTACTACTGAAGTTCCCCATCAACTATCACGATTGTTAGAAAGTGAATGCCTCACTGCCGAAGGTGGAATTTATGATGCCTACGTGGCCGTATAATTCCATATCATTCAATGTTATTATTCTGTGTTTACTTATAGGTCAACTACGAGGGGACTTTGCACGTGATTGACGCTTGCCTGGCTCACGGGTGCAGCAAATTGGTGTATTCCTCTTCGCCGTCCACGCGCTTTGACGGTAGCGTTGTGCATACATGCATAAGTGATGTGCTGCGCAAAAAAAATCTTCAGAAGTCCCTTCAAAGAGAGAAAGAGCAAACGGATATCATCTGTTATCTCCACGTTACTTTGGTGCGGTGTATGTGTATGTTGTATGCTGTATTAATGTAATCTTTACGACGAATAGGCCAAGACGTTGACGGATTGACCGAAGCGCAAATGCCTTCCATTCCGCAAAAGTCTTACCTCGCTGATTACGCCAAGACCAAGGTAAGACTACCTTGTCCGTGAGTGGGTTATATGGGGGGGGGGTAATTTTAGCGCTCTACTAGCATACATGGAGAAAAGCGAAAAGGGGGTCTTTCGTTGCAATTATGAATCTATTTTGCGATCGTCATGTTCGTTTGTTCACTTCTTTACTACTGCTCTTGTGCCATCAGGCCATGGGGGAAGTAGCGGTGACCAAGGCATGCTCTGACAAGCTCATGACGGTCTCCATTGCGCCTCACCAAGTCTACGGCCCGCGAGACAACCTTTTCTTGCCCAACATTCTCGAGGTAACAACATTTCTGCATCACTCAAAAGTGATGCAATTAGCCTTATTGATGTAGCCTTCAATTGAGCGTCTCTTTTTACGCCACTTCTCAGCAATTTTGATATTTTACACCGCATACACCTGCAAACACGTGTGTGGTTTCAGGTCGCGGGGCAAGGCATGTTGCGTATATTTGGCAACGGGTTCAACCGTATTTGCTTTTCCCACGTGGACAACTACGCCCACGGCCTCATTTTGGGCGCCCCCGCCCTGTACAAGGGAAGCCCTGCCCTCGGTGAGCACATATCACTAAAGTTTACAGCATATACAGACTGAAAAACAGTCGCTGGAAATGAGCTCACGAAGGTTCAGGAGGTTGTGTGCGAGTGCAAGGGAGAAAGAGCATTTTAGAATGAGCATCACATACGAATATCAAGTACTCAACATTCATTTCAGCTCCTTTTTCATACTACCATTGTATCCTTTACGGCCTCTTTCCCCCCTCCTTTCTCCTCCTGCGCTTAAACATGTTCACAGGCAAGTTTTACATCGTAACCGACGGCGACACTCACCCCGACCCGCGCGGCTGCGTGTCCTTTTGGCATGCCCTCGACGAAATGGTAAAATAACTTGTGTATTTTCGGGGCTTTTTTTTTTGCTGCACGCATTTTTATGCCGCAATGTGCTTGTGAAACGTGGTCTTGAAGAGGTGCAGCTGTTCGAAAGTCTTGGACACGGCTTCACGTATGCGTGTGGGGCGCGTGCGTGCCTGGATGTCTTTTTATCTCCTTTCTTCACACGTGTGCTTTTGCAGATCTTGGCGATGGGCTTTCCATCGGTTTGGGCCAAGTTCAAGCTCCCCTACGTGATGATGATGAGCCTGGCTTACCTCTGCTCCGCCATTGGCTGGCTTCTTAACATCCGGTACGATAATTGGTGCTCTGTGTGGTAGTTGCGCGCTCCATGGCGCACACTTTGTAGCATGTCTTCCTTCTTTTAAAATTTTCGACCATAGCATCCGCCATCCTTATTCTCCATTGCATATTTCCATCTATATTTTCTCTTGAAAGGGATATTTTATTGCTTTTTTTTGTCCCTACCGAATACAGAGAACGTTTTTAGTATTGTTGTGTGTGTAGAAATATGCATGAGAAACACCTTTTTTTTCTTTTTGACATCTCAATTTCTCCCTTTTTTTTTCGTGTGGCTATCTCCAATACGTGCGCGTCTCCTGGGTCCAGCATCAAGTTGAACCCTTTCTCGGTGAAGATGTTGACCATGCACCGGTGGTTTGACATTTCTGCAGCGGAGAAAGACCTCAAGTACAAGCCTGTGATTGGGTTCAAAGAAGGGTGAGTTCATCACGCTTGACTGGCACCTGTAATTCAAAATTAAATGCCTTCAAATTACGTGTTTCAATCCTTTTCGTGTTCCTTCTGGTGCACGTATTGGTTTTACGCCATTCTTTCGCGGATGAAGTTATGTCATCATCATCTTCTGTGTACGCTTGTGTCTGCTCGCACAGGTGGGACGAAACCAAAGTGTGGTTCAAAGCCAACTGGTTGCCGAACTTCAGCTCAGGGACCGGCGTGCGGCTAGCGGGCATTTCCAAAAAGACCGAAGACAAAATTGACTTGTCCACCGATGGCGTCGCAGCAACCAAAGCGAAGGGCAATTCGTCGAAGAAAAGCAATTAAATATGCAGCGCGCCTGGAAGTTGCTGGTGTTGAAGCATAGTTCCACCTTCCGAAGGAAAGTGGAATTAGAAGCGAAGTAGATAGAGCACTTGAAACGGGATATTGGCATCCACCATTGGCCATTATTTCCATAGGAATTATGAATCCACAGAAGTACCAGGGGATTTCAATTTCAATTCGGCCTTCATTAAGCAGGTGCTCGCTTCAATCGCTTCATGTGAGCGGGGAGCGGTTCATAATGGGAATTAGCTAGAGATAAGTTTATAGGTAAGTGCCATGTGCATGTGGGCCTTTCTGCCTTCTTACGATTCTTACTTAATTTCAGTTACGAATTCAAGATTTTATAAATTTATTCGTTAAGGCGATTCCATTTAGTGCATTATTCAACTGCGACCCTGTGACCCCATGTGATTACCCACTTCCGAATTATAGGGCTAATGTCTGAATCTGGTTCCTCGAATTAGGGCGACTATTTCGTGTCTGTGGCACCACACTTGCAGTAAACGGCGAGAAACGAAGTTTTGAGGTCCGGCGTGCAACTCATTGAGCTCATTAAAGGGGCTATTGAAGCGCGAGTTCCGTCGACTTCTTTGGCACACTCCTGCCATGCTACTCAGCGTAGTAAAGTAGCCTCAGAGGTCATCATAATCGTTCACCGCAACGTTGACGCCACTTTCTCGTAATGTTTCTTCAGTAACCGAGCCCATCGATGACGTCCGGCCAGAAAACGACCCTTCTCGGCCGGGTTGGAAGGCCTAGGTTGGTGCAAGTAATAAGAGGAAACACTCAAAAGGAGTCTGAAAATCAAACATAATCAAGCATTCTCTCTACATACGGGATGAGAATAATACTACCAGCGTGAGCTCTTAGCTACAAACATACCGGTTCTCCAGGAGGTTTCTCGAAGCCAGACGCATTTTTGACGTCAATTGCACCCGATCTTTTTTCGCCATTGCCCGCAAAGTTCTGGTCACAAGGGGGAACAAACAGCAAAAGAGAAAATTATTTACAAGCGATGCAACATCGCACAAGCAGCATCTCATCGGGTGGGAGATGAGAGCGACTCTGCACTGAAACCCGACATAATCGAGCGAGCACAGCACGTGGGTCTAAGTTAGGATTAAAGCGTACTTCCAATCACGATAGCATGTCGTCACTTGGAAATACTCTCTACCTCACTGTCCGCAGTCGCGTCTGGGTCGTTGTGGAAGCTGGATCGTGTGAGATGTGCGGGTGGAGGAGGGGCTGGCTTTTCAGGAGTTGCAGGGCAGAATATGTTACCCATGCTGCCCTCGACCAAAGGTTACGCTAGTTGTGCCACGAAGGATATCAAACGTCGTCTAGTTTGTTGATGTTGGCAACGACAAAAGAATGTTTAATACGCGATAATTGAGATGATGATATTGGATACTGCTATTTGATGCTACGCTTTTATGCTGCTGGAAGGAAGGCAATGGGCAAGCAGATCGTTGTCGACACGCTTGCACGCTTGCCACGCCATGTTGTTTGTTGTGAAGAAATATCATATCAGAACATTGGATCGCAGAAGACATGCAGATATGCTGCCAAAAATGGCTTGAGCTTGGTCAATACTATTGCGTTGATGCGCAAAACTTGCCGTGGCATCAAGGCCTCTAGGGATAGTCATTACTAGGCTCATCTTGACTCGATTGAATGAGAAGACTCGCTCGAAAGTATACCATGATCCCCGAACTGCCTCCTGACGGATTGGAACTTCAGTCCAACAAGTTGGCAAGTGGTAATCGGCGGCTTGTCTGGCTCGCAGTAGCACTGTTGACTTTTAGCTCAAGTACCACGGGTGCTGATGCAGTATGGGCAAACGGGCGCGCGCAGGATGCAGCGGCTCTGTGGGAGTTTTCTCGTGACGACTGTTTGGCTGGTGTGTTCCCCAACACGGGGACTCTCGACGGTACTGGCTTAAGCACAAACTCTAGCAATGCATTTGGCGCTCTGCGGCGCAACGCGTCGACCATGACAGGTTGTCTGGAGGGGATTGGCCTGCAAGCTAATCCAAGCATCGCTTCGGATGCGGGTGTGCTAGTTGAGAGCTACCGCGACGTTCACGAGCTCAGTGCAGCGGTCGCGTTGAGTGGCGGTTTTACGGTCGAAATATGGGCAGGTTTCAACCAAAGCACCGCTGCCAGCTCGACTGGCGTCGCTCCTATATTCACTTTGGGCCAAGGCAACGGTGGCGGCAATACATACTGCAATGCAGTGGATCTTCCTGCGATGAGCATGAACCTTCAGCTCTACCAAAGTGGGCAGTATCTCAGCCTCGTGTCAGTGTACGAATTCGCCCAAGATAGTGTCGCATGCAAATACTTTCCAGGGGTAAGATGCCCCATATCGATCACCTTTAATTCTATCTCGCTGTACATCTTGGACGCTTAAGTAGAGCCCGTTTTATGATAAACTATTTCACGTAACTGATTCGTGTTCGTGGCGAAATGGTATTCACATTTATGGCTGCTTATTCCTTCCTCTTGTTTCCCCTCGCATCCTCTTTCTCTGCGCAGAGTTCATCGAGCAACGCTGTGCCATTGAACCAGGGCGAATTTGGCGCGACTCACGTAGTCTTGACGTTGAATCGAACGACCCTCACGTTTTTCGTGGATGGTGTGGCGAAGTATGAAGCAGCGAACACGTTTCCTGACACGGCGTCGCTTTTTAGCACCGTCTTTGAGCAAGGCTACAAAGCTCAGCTGCTGTCGGACCATGCGCCTTCTAGCCTTGCTGAGCACGTGCCCTTTGACGCGCCAGTGTGGCTCACCTCGGTCTATGCCCGCGCGCTGTCTTCCCGTGAAGTGGCGCAAAACTACAATGCCAAGCTGCCCAACAGCCCGCCCTCCGTAGTGGACGCCTCGGCTACCATATACGAGGACGGCGAAGCAGTGGCTGGTGCGCACTACTCCACGCCACTCTACTACTCGAGCCCCGTGCCGGCAATGGACTTAGGGCTCGTTGCACTCGACGGTGCCTCGGACCAAGACGAAACGCTCGGCTACCCCAATTACGATGCGCAAGCGGTTCGCACGACGCCAATGCGTGCATTCGTGGCTGCAGTCAGCGGCGGGACTGAACTGTTCGACGTTAATGGCCATGCGCTCACACCTTGTCCGAAATACGACAAAGGTGGAATATATGAGGGTACAATCCCTCCAGCATCTGCCAACTGTGAAGTGCGACGTTTCGTGACTGATACTCAAGCGCCGCTTAGCAACCTTTCAACCCCATTGTACCTCCGAGCGCGACCACCTTTCAACGAGTATTCTTTCTCAGCTTATCAGGGAACGGGCAAAAACAACAAGCTGCCCATCGGCAATTTCACTTTCTGGGCAGTGGACGGAGTGACGGGCGAAAGGTCCACTGACTCTGCCACGCATTCGCTGATCGTAGCTGCTGTAAACGATCCTCCCGTGGCTCACAGCTTCACCACCCGTGTCGTGGGGGATTCAGTGGCCGCCATTGCCCTGAACGCGACCGACATCGACGGGTGGGGTGGCGACGCCAGTTTCGCATGGGGCTACGTCAGCAAGCTGCCGTCACAGGGGCAGTTGGTGCGGCTGTGGCCGAACGGGTCACTGGCTTCCGGCACCCAAGGCGGCGCACTCAATGCGTCACTGAGCACGAACTCCACCGAAGGCCTCGCCATTTATGCAACCCCCCACGACTACACCGTGAGCAAAACCACCGCCACACCTGCCATTGCGTATGTCTTTACAGGCAACCAAACGGCGCCAGCAGACGCCCGTGGTGTCATTGCCACAGACACCTTTGCTTTTTACGTGGTTGACATTTGGGGTGCCAAATCGTCGGTGGCCAACGTCACGGTGGAGGTCACCAAGGGCATCTATGCGTACGCAAGCCTAGACGGTGCCACAGTTATGCCCACGGCGGTAGAGGGCGAGTGGTCGCCGTTGCAGCTTTATGGAGACGACCGCACTTTAAACCCCGAAGACTTGAGCTTTCGAATCACCAGCCTGCCAAGCTTTGGAGAACTGCGGGACCCTATCACAAAAGCTACTTTGACTGTAGGCAACGTTTTGACGCAGCAAGTCGCTTACCCCTATGATACTGCAGCGGTGGTTGAGTACAGAGGGGTAGGGAATTACTTCAACACCCCAACGGTGATGTGGAACGGCACCGCAATTCACGCCTCTTCTACTGCTATCGACACCGACCACTTTACGTTTCAAGCGTTTCGATCCACGAAAAAGCGCTTCAGCAGCATCAACGCTGACCTGGCCGTCACGGTGGTCAACGTGAACGATTGTCCAGTGCTCGGTGTTCGACCACCAGACGGCAGCACGTACGAAGCAACCGTGGCGAGCAAGGGCGACGGTGACGATAACGACGGCAGCAGCAGCAGCAGCAGCAGCAGTGTCAGTGCGAACGCTACAGTAGGCTACACTTGGTCGGTCTTCGCGGTTGGAGCTGAATCTAAAGCTTATAACGACTGGGACGACCCCAACTATGAGCCGCCAGACTTGCTTGGAGGTTTTGGCCTCTGGCTGAGCGACGCTGCTGACCACGACGTTGACTTTGTGAAGGTGTGCCTTTTTTTTGCGGCTTGGGCCACTACTCTTAAATGCTACACTGCTCTCGTTGATTCGTCATTGCATTCGTGTGCAGAGCAAACGTCGCTCTTATCTCTGAGCGTCTGTGCCTGTTTACTTTACGGCCTCATTTATAGTATACCACTTTTCCACTGTGTTTTTTTGTCTTGCCATTTCTCTCAGGTGCGTGTCTCTGCGCTCTACGGGCTCGTGGGCTTCGACGTATCAAACAACGGCGGCCCTTACAGTGGGCGGAGCGGCGGGGCAGCCGAGTGGTTGGATTCCATGGACTTCAACAGTGAAAAGTTTTGCCACGTGACGCGTTCGGGCTCCGCCAACGACGACAACGACGACGATTTGATCAACGACGACATTGTCCTTCGCCGTCGCCTATTCCAAGATCTGCCTTTTGCTGTCGCCAGCCATACATTATTTGCACTTTTCTCTAGCATCAGTGACTGGTTTCTTGGCTTGAATAAAGGCAACAGATCCGATGAAGCGCCTCTAAGTCACAGGCGTTTAGCACATGTGACACGGCGAACGCCAACAAGAAGGCAAGTCCGCAGCAGAGAGAAAGCAGCCGCCGCCGCAGCGACAACATCGTCAGAGTCTTCTATTTCTTCTTCAACGGAAAATACGCCAACGGCGTCGCCCACGTTCGCCACCCTGTACTCGACTTGCGAAGGTGATGGGAGCATGGACCGCGAAATGGTGTTCTTGGGGCAGCCTTCTGAAGTCAGCAAAGTGCTTTCCAGCCTCGTGTACACGTCGCCGCTGCCCAACATCAACGACGTGATTGCTGTCCAGGTGCGCTCGCGAGTCCATCCTTCTTCGTCTTCGTACAAGAGCACTCTTACTTCAAGTTGCGTGAAGCATGTTTGTATATAACGATTGTCTAGAGAGTGGAGATGCATTTCGTGCTGATTTGATTTCATCTCTCCTGGCCTTTTCTGCTTATATAATTAGGTCTGGGACGGTTCAAGCGCCGGCACGGCATGCATGCCGGAAGCGGACTTCAGAACCTTCAGCGAACGCCCAGTTTGCTACAGTTTGTCCCTAGAATTGCCCGTCGCGGTGGGGCCCTACGCTTTTGAAACCACTATATTAGCGGACGGGAGCTCCCGCGGCAGCTGGCCAGCCGGCTTCTACGCTCCGCTGGGCTTTATTCCCATCCTGCTTTACGTGTGGTGTTATTCGAGGAAACTCAAGCAAAGGCGCCTGGCGCGCGCCGCTCGCGATCCAGAATACGCTGCGTTGATCGCGGCGCGCCCCACGGCCAGACGCAAAGCCTGGCAGTGGTTGAGAAGCGCTTGCGGAGCCGCCATGTGTTGCTGTAAGCGCAGGAGCACGAATACGGAGGAGGGCAGTGGCGTTAGCGACGACGATGGCAACAGTGAGAATGGGAACGGAAGCATGGAGTTTTCGAGCATCCACTCGTTTCCTGGCAACCATGACAACGCTACGGCTGGGAACAACAGTAGCGATTTCGGCAGCACCCTCAATAGCAACAGCAGCGGCACGATTGGGCACGAAGACGACGACGACGACCAAGGATTAGAGTTTCCGTGCGGTGCCTCAGGCAGTCGTTTCGAAGCTTTGAGGAGAACCCCTCTGTATTCCCGCCTACCAGGCCAAGAAGTGGCGGTAGCGGGGCAGCTCGCAGGCGACTTCGCAGACCAAAAGCGAATCCTAGACTCCACGGAGGTAATCAAGCAGACGTGTGATTGACATAGGATATTGAAGAAGGGTAGCCAGAGCACAAGAACGCATGTTCAAAAGTACATTGTGAGAGAGGAGTTGAACGATGTTTTTTTTATAATTTCGTTCGTTGTCACCTCTCTCCACCAACGACTTTCCCCTTTCTTTTGTGCCTAAGCACTTCTCCTGGCTGCGTGCGTGTGTTTATCATTCGTTCCCAGGCCTCTGAAGCGGACGCGGGCGCATGGGAAGTCTCTTACTTGGCCAGTGGCAAACCTCTGTTCGTGCACATTCGCACGGGCTTCCGCACTTTTGAGAAACCACCCGCCCTCGGGGGGGAATCCAGCGTGGTCTTGCCGTGCAAGCCGGTGTCCACGCTGGCCGCTTTGCCGGTGCAAAGCAACTGGCACGAGCACCGCGCAGCCGGGTCTGGAGACTTGGTGTATTACCGCAACGCGAA
>Ga0307979_1003468_pt1 | contig 10567 bp, 18 predicted proteins | sample OrgLakmetage1058_FD_201833 | JGI IMG/M metagenome (GOLD analysis project Ga0307979, IMG submission 201833) | Saline water microbial communities from Organic Lake, Antarctica - #1058 | ecosystem: Environmental > Aquatic > Non-marine Saline and Alkaline > Saline | place: Antarctica: Organic Lake... | reverse complement strand
ACGTGCCATATCAGGGCAAAGAGCTGAGGCCGGTCGGCAGCGATTTCTAGGTGCTTCGCCTAACGCCGTTTTGCGCCCTTCGCCCTCAGGCAAGTCGAGGTCAAGGACCACGGCAGAACCAAAAAAACAAATAAAGACAAATGAGTGAAATAATGAGAGCGGGTCAGCACGCTCATAAGTAGCATTTGTTGCGTGTACCTGTTTTTGCTGTGAAGAGTTTAATCCAGGGTCAAAAAATGGGAAGTCCAGCTCAAGACTTGTAGGCTACAGGGGAGAAATAATAAGTACTGCACTGTAAAGTCACTCCTCATCATTCGTAAACCTACGTCTCAGGATCCTTCAGTTTTATTTTCCGAAGGAAGCTTGAGACGTAGGTTTACGAATGAGGAGTGCTGTAAAGTAGGTATCTCTGTAGAAAATTCTCGTATCTGTAGAAACCACGGCGGGGACGTTTTGATTGACTCCTTTTAGGAGAGCTTGTCGTTGCGGTTGTCCGCTGCTCCGCTCACACACACTCTCGCACTCTACGGCCGGGCGGCCGGCGGCATCAAGTGATCAAGTGTAGCTCTAGCTAGCGCCGAACAGCTAGTGGCCAGCTGAGGTGCGCGGTGCAAGCATGGATGCGTCAGTCAACGAGTATTTGTACGGCAAAGCTTCGGACAAGAGCTTCAGTCGAGGGCGGGGCGGAGTCGCGTCTCAACCTTCGTATGCTGCTCCAGAGACTAAAGAGCTTGTAGCGGCCCCTCGATCTAGGTGCGTTATCACAAGCTCATTAAGAAAAGTGAACAAATAGGGCGGAAAATTTAATTCTTAAACTCGAGTGTTTTCGTGGATATTGTTTGCCTCGATGCCATTTCGACAAGTCTTCTTTCCAGAGCCATACTTAGCAGCTTTTAGGAACATCACGCTATCTATTATTAAGAGCACAGTAATACTGCATGTCTATGATCCGTAGCACCCAACTTAGTTTTCTGACTCCTGGCGTGTTCACGCTTCTCTGTATTTGCGGGCTTGTTGTATTATTAACATCTTCGGCTGCATGTTCACATTATCGGGCCTGCGGCGGACTTCATACACCATAAACCTACGTTGTGTTCGCAGCTTGTTCGACGCTTTCGTGAACGGCGTTGGTTCATTGCAGGCGTCCATTGCTGCGGTCGCCAGTGAGCCGAAGGAGTCTCCCTCTCGCTACTCCAGTGCTGGTGTAGCCACTCCCAATGCTGCTGCCGCAACAGGTGGTGCTGCATATGGGAAAAGCCGCAGTCGCATGGAAAGTGGGTTCGTTACAGCAGAGGTGACTGGAGAGTCCTCAGTGCAGCGGCCTTTACCATTAAACAAATCGACGGTACGTGCATCAAAGAGGTTTCCACATCATCCTAGCCTAGATTCTGTGTGTTTCTGATGTGTTCTGTTTGAATGGTGCAAAGGAGAGATAGTTTTCAAGCTCAACAGCCCTTTGTCGTGCAGACATGCGCTGCTATTGTACGTTGGATCTCTACTCTTTCAGTAGGGCAGTACCCTCCGTCATTTGAGCGCACCCTTCCCACCATCTCGCTATCATCTATTTTTATAAAAACTCTTCGACTAATTATGTGGTCATGTGTGTGCGGTGGTGGCCTTGCTTCTTACAGAGCTACATTGGCCCTGTGTCAAGGGACTCCCGGCCTCTCGGCATGAGCTCTAGCCACAACAACAACCACTACAGCGACCATCTCAACAGCAACCGGGGCAACCAGAGCAGCAGTGGGAGCATCGACCGGGAGAGCCAAGAAGCAGGAGGCGAAGGCAATCCCGGGTACGGCCTCCATTCAACGTCAACGTTGCGAGGAGAAGGCAGCGATGCGCAAAGCCTCGACGTGGCGTCGTCGTTTTACTTGTCGTGGCAGTCGGACAGCGGGCAGGAAATCCAGCGCAAGCTGTTGATGGCAAACAAGTTCTTGGCCACGCAGGTACGAATCAACAGTATAGCACTAGTACCCATGTGTGTGTGTGTGTGTTTTTTTTCTTCTTTTTTTTAGAAGGGGTGTGAGTCTATTTAATGTTAGGAATCTGCAGGCTTCTTCTAGTTGTTGCAAACGTGCAAAATGAATTCTTTTAAATTCGATGCATTACTGAGTTGATGGCGGAAACGATACAGCCAATGACAATGGCATCACCACCATGCACCTATCTCAATCGACGTCTTTACAGGGAGAAATGGCGCGTCGGATGGCAGACGACGTGCGTCAGCGGAACTTGGCGCTGGAAGCCGAGCTGCGGCTGTCGCGGGAGTCGGAGCGCGCCGCCAAAGCTTCTGCGGCCCTGCTCCTCAATTTAGCGCCTCCTTCGTCGTCGTCGTCGTCATCAACCTCTTCCTCTCCGGCTCGTACCAACGCCAGCGCCAATCCTACTGGTGCTGCTGCGTCGGAGGCATCCTCAGCCGTGGCCGCTGCGGCTGGAGTGACCAGCTCGACAGCTCCTACTCCAACTTCAACTTCCATGACCCCAAGGAAGAAGCCGATGACGTCAGCAGAAGCGGCCCGGGCGTTTGCCCCCACGGAAGAAGACAAGCAACGGGAGGTGGAAGCTGCTGCGTCGGCTGCTAGGGCCGACGAAGAGCGGCGAGTGGCAGAAGCGCTGAGAGAGTCGCCGTTTCAAGCTGCAGTGGCCGAAAAGGTGCGCCTATATTTTTTTTTCTTTTTGTGTCGCTGATTTCTCGTTCTTTCTCGTTTGTGCGGTTTTGTCTTTTTGTGAAATTTTCTTTATTTCTTTCGTACGTTCGTTGACTCATTTGTTCGTGTATAGGGTGTCCCTTTTTTTTGTACTTTTGTTGGATTCACTCCTGCCTTCAAACCCCCTTCTGCATCAAGACCAAAGCGGCGGTCGCTGCGGAGCGCCAGGCCATTTACACCTCGGCCTACGAAGAAGCGGCGGAAGCCGTGAGTGCGCGGATGTTGGCGGAGGTGGAGGCGGCCCAGAGCCGAGCAGCAGCCGCCGAAGCAGCAGTGGCCAAAGCTGAGGCGGAAGCGGCGCTGGTGTGTGGGTGTGTGGGCGGTTTCCTGTGTGTGTGGGTGTATGTATTATATTAGGGGATCATGGTAGCATACATTTCGGCGTATATAGTTTTTTGGAATCTCTAGCTATGCCTATCGATCAATATTTGAATCACATCGATGAAGCATGAGATGATTCACACGGGCGTGAGAATGAGACACATTTGTCAGTATCATTTTCTTCTCTCTTCTTGCTTTTTTTTTACTTTTTATCACACTACTTCTTCCCTGTGCAAAAAAAGGGGCGGCGCATCAAGCGAGCGTCAATCGGCGATTCGGCGATGGCCACTGCTCGCGCGGCCGAGCAAGGTGCGATTTCCAAGCAAGGCGGCGTTCACCGAGGCGACTTTTTCAAACACCCGCACACTGCGCTCGACGCACTGCCTCAGGTTGGTCCTGTGATTATGCTCCAGTTGGTGTAAAACTCGCTCTACAAGCAGTAATATATCTGACCATGCGGAAGACCCCAGATCTTGAAATGTGTGACCTTTTGACACATTTCCCTTGTACTACAATTACTCACGGCGTCATCAATAAGGGATCGGAAAAGTGGTGTTCCTTTGATAGCTTCATTGAAATGATCTAAACTTAATGGTACTTTTATCCTTTTCTGGTTGTTGTGTGTTTCCTCGCTCACAGGCGCTGCTAGACCTACAGCCGGATTCTCCTCATTTCGACCGCGTGCTTTTTCGCCACACGCAGGTGCGTGCCACCGTGCTTGGCTGTGGTTGTTTGCTTGCTTTCTTCTTCTATCCTGCCCACGCGAGCTGCGTTGTTTGTTTTGGTAATGAGTATGTTTTGGGTTACGTTTCAAACATGAAGAAGGTGATACTTTCTTGTGTAGGCGACGCACTTCTCTTTTTCATCCTATTCTTTTTACATTCTTCTACCCCTCGAGAAAAGGCCGTGGCGAAGTTCAAGCACCGCGCGAAAACGCTGGTGAGCGCGATCAAGGACATGCACCACTACGGCCAGCGCTACAGCGAGGCCGGGATCGAGGTATTATATTCGAGTAATAGTAGCAAGACACATCATGCAGAGGGCGCATTTGTTATGTCTTAACGGTAGTTGGGGACCTCAAGAAAAAATGTTGAAAAAGAAAGGGCGAAGAAGAGATGCTGCGTGTTCGTATTTGTTATGTTTTCTTCTGTCATGGTTTATCTGTAGAACTTACACCGATAGTGCAACTTACGCCGAAAGTATATTCTCATTTCTTATTTAAACTTTCTGCTCTTCCTTGCCCCTTTTTTCGTTCCATCCTATGAATAGGTTTCCCGCCTGTTAGCTGCCCTGTTGCCTGCGAGCGCGACTGGGAGCTCCAACGACAGCAACACGGAAAGTGAAACGAAAGGCGACATCGACGATACAGAAGAAGAGCAAGACGCAGCCCTCTTGCAAGTGGCCACGGCCGCCGGTTGCAGCGTCGACCTTCTGCGAGCGTTACATGTAATGGGTGGCGCCTGCGAAAAGGAAGCCAAACGCACCCTCGAGGTTCGCGACTTAAAGATACGTCGTGATTCATAATGAAATCTGATAGTAGCACTGACTGCACTTTGTCTATGTACCTTTGTGTGCTATCGATTGGTAATGATGATTAGAACGGTCGATGACGATGATGAATGGTCAATAACAAACAATCATCGTTCTGTTCTCTCTTCGCAGGTGTCCCGGTCCTTGGGGGTAGTGATCGATCCGTTGGAGACCCATTTGCGAGACTATGAAGCACCCGTAACGGCGGTAGGAGTTATTAGCAAAAGGACAATAATAGGATCACAAGGATATAGAACAAGCTTCGCAGAAACGAAGCCAGATGAATGCGATCTGTTAATCTATTCTTTCTTCGTTTTTCCCTTGCAATTTACTCTGCATCTCTCTTTCCCATTCTTTTTCTGAACCTCAACCTACGCTGCACTGTTTCTCTCTGAATCTTTTTTATCTCTCTTTCGTCGTCTATATGGGCTATTCCTACCCAGGCGGCAGCGCTGGTGGACGCAAAGAGAGCAGCACACTTGAAAGACTTGGAGAAATATTTGATGGTGAAAAACAAAGCCGGGGACCGTGACTCAGAGCGACGAGAGGTAGGTGACAGCAAATTTGCATTCGTCGGTTGAACTTTGCTTCTGAAGGATTTTCGGCCCCACTCACTCTTTCTTCTCTTTCTCGAGTTGCATCATTCCTCTTCTTTGCATCTCTCGCCTATCTTCCTCCTTCCCTACCTCATTCCTCGTTTCCTATATTTTTTTCTTCATTCCCTCAAAAAATAAATAAAAAACATACACACACACACGCACTCAGGCCGCTGCGGGCGATTCTCGTCGCGCCCTCGAAGTAGCCCGCTTGTCTCTGGTCACGCACCTGCGCGCCTGCGCCTCGACTCGCCCGTTGGCTGCTGCCAGCGTCACTGCCCTTCTGGGGCGCGCCCTCTCAGGCGGGGGACTGGCCAATGCGCCGTGGACTACACCTTCGTCGTCCTCGTCGTCGTCGTCGTCTTGGGCCGCCTCGTCCTCTTCGTCGTCGTCGGTTCGTCTCTTGCAGTCGCCGCCGTCTCCGAACTCGCCTGGCTCCCCTCGCAGCCCTTCTTCTTCGTCGTCGTCGTCGTTCGATTGGAAGGCCAACGGCCCGGGCTATCTGAGCTCGGAAGCAGCGGTGGTGCTAGCTGGGCTCGAGTCGCTGATTGCTGGCGGGCAGGTATTGTACGATATATGATAAATTAGAGCACCGAATTGTATGCTCCCGCTCTCACCTTCCTTTTTCTCTTGACGTGAATATCCTTTTTCTTCCTCCTTGGGCAGACCTCGTATGTTCTCCCTTTATTCTTACCGTTTTTTTTTGCATGTTTGATGCTTTATGATGTGCATAGCGTTTCTCGCTTCCAGTCCCTTTTTTATGTTAATATCGTTCCTTCATGCATTTCCTCATATGGTTCTATACAATGTCTTCTTTTTTTTCTCTCATTATCCTCCCATCCTCCCTCTCAGGCGCAAGTGAAAATCGACGTGTTGGCCCACGAGTGGACGGTGCGGTGCCAGGAGTTCATCGCCTCTTTGGGGGTGGATCAGCTCCCCGCGTTCGAGAACAAGCCCGGCGGGCTCCGAGACACGCTTGTCACCCGCGTGCGCGCGCCTTCCAAAAAGGTGCGCAAAGAGTGACCAAGTTACTACTATAGTAAGGCTAAGCAGCAGACGAAATGCTTAAAAGCGGTTTTGTTCAACAGTTTTCCGTAATATTTCTCTTTTGGTCCCACCGCAGTGATAGTGCCATCGAAACAAAGTAAATACGCTGCGTGATCACTAACCTGGTGCCACTATATTTATGTGTGTGTCTGTGTGTTCACGTATACTGCATTTTAAGCCGAGTTTTGCGGCGAAGAATCGCGCCAAAGCGATGACGCAGGGCCAGAGCCGAAAGGTAGATACCAGCAGTGGCAGCGCTGCCGTCGACGACTCCACGAGCAATGGCGTGGGCGTGCCGTCGAATTTGACGAGCTTGAATGCTACTGTGGCGCGAACCACGGTAAGTCTTGATGTTTGCTTGAATGGCAGAAAGACAAATACATAACTCCTCTATTTTTGTCCTTCTTTTGGGTTCAAGACGCACATGCCTGCCATGCAATTCAAGTACACTCCACTCGCTTGGAAAATTTGAAAACTCTTATTTAAAAAAAAATAATGTACGCAGGTGGTGCCGCTAGCGGAAGGTGGGCGTGGTCATTTGGACAAGGAATCAATGCTCAGCGGGTGGCTATGGGAAGCGCGCCCCGAGAAAGCGGAGAAAGCGGGCACGGGCGATGTGAAGCGCAAGCACTGGCAACGGCATTATTACCGGCTGGTGTGTACTAATATACGATTGAAGGACACACGCGGCGACTTTTGCACCACTGAATATTGTTTTCAGGCTTTCACACGTGTTTTTTTTTTCTCTAATGTTTGCGGAATTCAGTTGCAGTGTGCCATTTTATTGTTTTCTCATTTCATGCCTCCTTCTGTCGACTTCATAGTTTTCAATTATTATTATTTTTCACCTTAAGTTGTGATATTTTTGTTCGGCTGTTCGCAGGTGCCCGGCCGGGGCCTCCTTCGGTGCGAAGCGCCAGCACCGCTTGCGCTTGAGGGGTCTTTACGCCAATCGCCACGGCCGTCGGGAGGGGGAGACAAAAGCGGGTTGAATTCGGATGAGCTGGTTCTCGATGAGGTAAAGTTAGTGTTTTTAGGTTGGGGAGTTTACAAAAAATACTTGCTTTAAATTTGGTGTTTTGCAAGCAATTTGAATAATGTTGCCAGCTTTGTGAATGTTTTTTCTCGTGCAATTCTCGTGCGCACATTCTCTTGCTTGTTAAATTACACGCATATATATATATACCGCGCATCCTCCAAGGTGGGCGGCTCTCCCTCGATTCGGGGCATGTTCGGGGGGCGCTACACCGGCGGTGGGCGCGACAACAGCCCTCGGCACCACGACCGGCTCGGGCGCCAAAAAGACACGCGCTCGGTTTCGCCTCGGCCTCGCCATCCGAGCGGAGAACACGGCGGCGGCAATGGCAGTGGTGCTGGTGGTGCCGGAGAAAGCAAGGGAGGAGACACTGCAGCTGCTGCAGCAGGAGCAGGAGGAGGAAAAGGAGGTGGAGTGGTGCTGGATTTGCTGGCTGGAGGGGAAGCCGCTGGTGCTGGTCCAGCAGCAGTGCCAACGTCTCCTCGCGGGCGCCAGGGCAGCCGTGGCCGAGCCGACAGCCAGGTGCGCACAACTGTTGCCGTTTGATGTTCACACATTTCTCACTTATCTTGTGTACTGTCCAATGGATCTGCTTCCATTGCAGTTTGAGCGGCAATTCTTGTCTTGATTGATTATCATGCCTTACAAATGCTTTCAATCTACTGCTAATTATTACTCTACGTTGTTGTTGTTGTTGTTGTATTCGTTTTCTTCCTTCATTTAATGGTCGATACTACATTAGTCGAACCCTCGCGCCCCCAGCCTGGGCCGCGCGAGCCGCGCCTTCGGCAGCAACCTCTTGCGGGCTTCTTCCAACGGCAGCGACGACAAGCAAGCGCTCTCTCCCAGTGCACCTCAACAAGGAGCGGCGGACGACAGCCATGCGGGCACTCCTCTGCCGTCGTCGTCGCTAGGGCCGCCGCCACTGCCAGCGGAGGAAACGGTAAGGAAAATACAACACTGGTTTGGATTTGACTCATGTGCTCCACTTTAGCGGTTATATGCATATCTCGTTCATTTGCATAGTAGATGATGCTATCTTGTTAGAATGTATCTGTAATATACAGTAGAAATGAATGGTATAACTTGCTCTGACTTCACTTTCCTTTTTCTTCGATGCACTGGGCTACATATCTGGGCATTTTAGGTGTGCGTGGAGTGGTCTCTGTGCACGGTGCGGGAATGCGACAAGGACGATGATGCGGTCTTGAGCTTTGAGCTCCTGTCACCGATGCTGCCTCGGCCCGTGCGCCTTCAGGTAATAATGAGTGAGCCAATGAGTACAACGATGCTCTATTACCTTTGTATGTCTACTTTAGCTGCAATTCTGTCGCCGTCCATATGTGCGGGACGGCCAACCCCTTTACGTCTTCCTTCTTAGAAGACACATTGGCGCATTCTGACAAGCTTCGCATGAAAAACAATTACCATCATTCTTCAGTTCGTCGGTCTTTCTCTTGGGGTTTCCTCTTCACCTACTTGATATTAACAAACACACTCCACCACGCACAGGCGGAAAACGAGGAAGACTTCAGCGACTGGACATGGGCCATTCGGGACCAAATTCAATTGGCGCTCGACGACCTCAAAAACGGCACTGCCTCTGCCACTGGTGCTGCTCCTAGTGGCGGTGGTGGTGGTAGCTCCAACCAGCAGATCAGCAACTCGGATGGCAATGCAGCCAACCAAAGTCGTGGTTTCGGCGGGCCTCCTAACAAGAGCCATGAAGAGGGGATGTTCCGCGCTTTAACAGACGGAGACATCGAAGCACTCAGTGCGCTCAATCCAGTGTGCTGTGACTGCGCTACTGCAGCCCCGGAATGGGTGTCCATCAATCTGGGCATGATGCTGTGCATTACTTGCAGCGGCGTGCACCGATCCCTCGGCACGCACGTGTCCAAGGCAAGTACTATAATTACAATTATGTTGAGGGCCGCCTTGATTAAAGAGGAAAAAGAAAACAATTGCTCTTTTGTTGCTTTGTAATCCTAATTTAATCCTCATTTTCTTTATTGCCAACATCACCGCTCCTCTCCATCAGGTGCGGTCGCTCACCTTGGACAAGTGGAGTGCGCCTCGGCTGGCCCTGATTCAGCAAGCGGGCAACGCGCGTGCCAACTCTTGGTGGGAAGCCAAAGTCAACCCTAGCACGGGGCAAGTCACTGTTCCAGGCAAAGGGAAAGATGCCGCAGCAACTGCAGCGAAAGGACTAGCGGGAAACAGTCGAACGCGCAAAGAGCAGCAATTGCAGCAACAAGAGATTACGATGACCAAACCAAACGCCAACCCTACTCGAGCAGCTGCAGAGGTACAGTATAACTATTAGAATGTCATTGGTGTTTGCTTCTTTGTCTCCACCTTCTTTGTATCTAATGTGCGCTTACACGAAATGCTCGCACTCCATGAAACAGGCTTGGATTCGTGCTAAGTATTTGGACAAAGCGTTTCAAGAATCGGCCACTGCAGACCTCTCTGCCGATCAACAAGCTTCGGCACTGGTGGCGTGCGCCAGCCAGGGTGACATGGCGGGTTTGTTGGCGGGCCTCGCTGTTCGCGGTGCAGACCCGTCTACGCCGGGGGTACTGGCCGCTGCAGTGTCCTGTCCGGACGAAGACCAGGTGCATTGGATTGTATAATAGTAGAGAAGATGAATTAATTCATTTATGCCATGAACTAGGAGCACTTCGAAACATGTAACTGCCTCTTGCTTGTGTGCTTGGTTGTTGTGCACTATGTGAAACTTGTTAATCTTTTGACAGGGCGCTGCGTGCGTGGAGGCGTTGCTCCAGAACGGCTGCGATCCAGCAGCTGCGGCTTCATCTGCGGAGGGCGGGCGCTCGGCGTTGGAGCTGGCTGAGGAGCTGGGCCGTACTGTTTGCGCAAACTTACTGCGCCGCTAAAAGAGAGGCAATGCAGACAAAAGGATGGCTTCCTCTGTGTGAAATTAAACAGGGGAATCGCGATTCCACCGGGTTGTGATGAAGAAGGCCAGGTGGCTATAAAAGGCCAAGCCCGCGTTGTTGGTAGCGAGTGGCCTGTTGAACGCGCCAATATTGAGAAGCCAGAGCGCACCAATACACTGGGAAGGCGGACACATATCACGAAATTTAGGGTACTGTTGCTGAAATTTTTATACTTGAGATGCGTTTTGAATTCGATCTGCTTTGTTCACTCTTGTGATGTACTTTTATCCATCACCAGATCCTACGGGGTTCATGAGAGTAAAGATGAATATTGCATTGCGCAAAAGGACACTCAGCCCAGTCAGACTTGTTCTGGAGGATTCATCAAAACGCAGCTTTATGCTATTTGTTGTTGTTTCTTTG
>Ga0307979_1003459_pt1 | contig 10582 bp, 8 predicted proteins | sample OrgLakmetage1058_FD_201833 | JGI IMG/M metagenome (GOLD analysis project Ga0307979, IMG submission 201833) | Saline water microbial communities from Organic Lake, Antarctica - #1058 | ecosystem: Environmental > Aquatic > Non-marine Saline and Alkaline > Saline | place: Antarctica: Organic Lake... | reverse complement strand
GCTTCCTGCCCTCTACACACTATCCTCTTTACGATTTTGACTTGCGCGCAACGCACGCGCGTACACTTCTGCCCGCAGCATTGGCTTCTGTGTCATTTGGGTTTGTATTAGTTCGAGTTCGAGTGTACTTGTCTTTCTTTGTATTTGGGAGAGTATTAACTAGACTAGACTAGTGCCATTAGGTTAGGGCTCAGCACTGCGCTGCACGACGCAAGAGAAATACGAACAGTTTTCATAGCGACGTCACCCGAAAGACCCCCCCTGTAATTGCGATGACCTCCCCTGTATGGGAATTCCAAAACGGCCATTTTTGAGCTGGGAATTCCAATTGGAATTCCACAGATTTCAACGCCGGGAATTCCCGCCTCGGGAATTCCAGGGCCCTCTGTACTGTAGTACCTTGCAACCCGCAACTGGCTGGCTGTGTGTGACTGAGCTACGTAATACTACTAAGTTACAAGTTACAGTAGCTACGAGTAGCCACTAGCTACTGTAGCTATCTGTAGTGCGATCCTGCGATTCATCAATTCATCAACCATGCGATCCTCGTCGGAGCACGTGTTCTCGTTGTCGAGCGTTTCAGCCGCATGGATTTGCATTTGTATTTTTCCACTGTTGAGCATCGGAGCTACTGGTGCCACTAATTACACGTATGTTGGAAGTGGCTTTTGTTTCGGCGCGGAAAATTCTTACGGCGCCTTTACTAGATGGAGTGCTGAGGTACATGAACAAGGTGGCATCACAAATGACTCGTTTCTTCGTCCCGTCATTGATTTCTAGTACTAATTGCTGTTTTTGTAGCAGAGCCTGATTACGCCTGATTTTTCACTCGTATGTTTGTTTTAGGAATGTTGGACGGCATGCGAAGCTCACTACGAGTCAAGTTCCTCCGAGTTAGTAGCTATCAATATAGATTGGAAAATAGATTGGTATTCGAATGTTAGCTATGCTAATTGCTACTGTCAGGTAAACATCAAAAGAGGAGGAGCATGCGTGCGCGCGCCTTGTATGGTTGTCGTTCGTTCAGAACCTAAAGATTTGCTGCTGCTGCATTTTTGCCTTCGCCACTTTCTCTTTTGACTATTTTTTTCTTCCTCAGGATGCGTGCGGCTGCCTTGATGACGTGAATAGCGAATTCACTCTATACGTGGCCAATGACTTTCTCAATGCACCAAGTACTGCCCTTGATGCATGCACCGATTCGCCAGCGGTTATGCCTAGCGACGTTGGCACGTGTGATTTGTCTTCGAAACAATTTAGTACTGCCTACAGTTCTGCGCTCGAGTGCTGGGACGCCTGTTGGGAATATTATGGCCAGAAAACGTGGTGCGTGACGGTGCTTGTCTTTCTGTCGTATGCTTATTTTTATTTTATTTTTTTTGACGTGTGTTTGTGATCAAAGTGCCACAACATTATTTTTTTCTCGAACTTGCACCTACATACTATAAGCCACCCTCAACAATCGTCCATACCTTTTTTTTCATGACTCCAATTCTGGGTCATGCGACTTCAAATAAAAAACAAAGCTATTTCTATTCTTTCATCATACCTTTTCTGGCACTTCCCATTGTTTTTTTTTCTTGTGTGATCTTTTTCTGATCGATTTTACAGGGCTGCAAATTGGAGAGAAGAAGATGGCGCATGTTTTTGCTCTGTAAGGGATTTCTCGGTCGAGTGTTTGAAAGTTTTTTTTTCAGTCTTCATACTTCGAACATGCACGAATTTCCCTTCTTTTTTTTCTCACGTATATCACTTGAGTCCTAGTAGTGATCTCCGAAACTTTTTTTAAAAAATAATTGTGAACATTTATTAGACTGAGTGCAATTGTCGCGGTCGTGTTGGAAATGGATCTACCCTCGTGACACAGTCATCTCTTGCAGCTTCTGTAGATGAGCTCCCTGGATTGTGCGATTACACTTTGAACCCTTGGCACTTTCTCGACAGCGTGAGTCCTCGCAACCTGCTTTTACCCCACAAGACGTTTTTTCACTCATGTTTATGCTACCATGTCAGTGTGATGGCTTTGGTACTGTCTTGGCGGCCCTTTTCATTCCACTCTTGGTACCCTGCATTTGCATACGGTTCAAATGCCAAAGAATGAAATTATTTTTTCCTCTTCGTCTGGCCTGTTGCTCTCAGGATGACGACAACGGCTACGACTACGACTCCGGCATGAGTTGGGACTACACAGCAACCTTCTTACTTGTGGTAAAGTTCTTTCGCACACATTTTTGGTAGTTTTCTTTGTTTGCTATTTGGCGTGAAGCCTTCATTGTACTTTGTGGTTCTCGCCAGTTTATGCATTCGCATACGCGTGCGTTAATGTGTTCATTTTATCTCTCCCTTTCTCTCTGATTGTTGCCATGATGTTCAAACGAGCAACGCGTGTGTACATGCACATGTGCTTGCTTCAACTTCGCTTCTATTTCTCACTCGCGCGCGCACACGCGTCTTTTCGTTGTTCAACGTTCAGGTCTTGAGCGTCAGCTTAGGCACGCCGGTGTTAATATGGTGTTGCTCTAAACCGCCGGTGCGTCGTGTGCCTTCCCTCTCTACAGACATTTCTGCATCGAGTTGTCTCATTTAACCTCCCTTTGTGGCCTCTGCTGTCGTGCATTCACACCCGTGTGCAATCCATTGTTTTCTTGCATACTGAATGATTCCCCTTTCTCGTGAAACTTTCATGAAGAAATCAAGGAAAGCTGACAGTGCACATGCGTATTTCCAGGATTCTCAGGAGGCGCCTTCCGCGTATGCTTCGAACATAAGCCAACAACATCAGCAGGTAAGGAAGAGCCGCTGTCAGATTATGTCTTTTAGTGTCTTTAAAAAAAGAAAAAATGCACAACCACATGGGTTATACAAGAACAAGAATCTCTCGTTCTCTAGTGGTGACTTTTACGATTCCTCATTGGAATGCTGTTTTTTTTTTTCCAAATGACGATGCATTGAGTTTTTATAAAAAGGACACATTACAAAGTGGCCTGTTTCTATTGACTGCCACTGAATACTAGTGTGTTATGAACGTGGCAAACTCTTCTTGTTGTTAAAGTTTTCAATTATCAAAAGGTGTGCTTCAATATCAACGCACCGAAGTAACAAACACGTGTGTGTGTTTTGCGCGCCCTCTCAGGTATTGTTTTCTATCAATGTATCTGGAGGGGTGGAGCTTTCGTCGTTTTCTTCGTCTTTTCAACGCAACAATCCTTTGAATGGCGGGCAGGTACATGTGCCTAATGCAATATATATATTGCATTTTGAAGGCGAGACAACATTCTATCCATATATTCAATTTGGATAAGCTAGAAGTCTTCTTTTTAAAGTGTTATTTTCCTCATTGCTATTTGCCTTGCGAAAGATTTGAGTCCAACATACTTCTACATGTTGCCTATATTGTACCTAGTTGTAGAAGGTTAGGTCATCGGTATTTCTCTTCTTCGTGCATACGAGCACATGTTGCTTCCGTCTTTTTACTTCACCACACTCACTTGCTTTTACCTATTTGTTTGCTGTCTACTTACTCTAGCACAATACGGCGACAAGAGGAAGCAACCATGTAAATTTCTCCATCAGCCGAACTCCTGAACTTCGAACTAATGCAGTGGATTCTGAAGAAATTGCAGCTTATGGGACGTCAGCGTATGTGGTAATACGATGATTGAGATAGCAGAGTGTTTGCTTTAGGAACTGCATGTGATACTAATTTCAGGAGTTTGCTTTCAAAGGCACTTCATGCTGCATGCTTGTGATCTACTTCACTCTACTTTGCCGTTATTTGCTTCAATGTTGGGCAAACACTCTCGATAGTTGAGCCTTGCTCTCTTGTGGGTCTCAACTTGTCGGCGATTCACGCATTTATACGCTTGCTTTTGGTGTGCCCTTCTCTTCCGCTCTCTTGTAACCTCACTGCTTCCCTCGATTTTCATTTGACGTCTTTGTCAATACAGGTGCCAACTACTCACGAAGACCTCGTTGTGGAAGCAGTTGTGGTAACCGAAACCTGTGACGATGATGGCAGTTCAACTTCAACTTTCTCGCCGATGTATTAGCCCATGCGCAAGACATCAAAGGGCAATTTGTAGAGTTGCTTTAAGCCATCTTGAAACGATGTCCTAATTTTACTTTGTTCAGGGCCTGCAATGACGAGCGCCTCGTGTGAGATTGCACACTACTGGTGCAGATTTGCTGCAATTCTATCTGTCCTAGAGCCATCGCACATTGCCGCTGCCCCCACTTTTTAACGGTGCCACTTTCGCTTAGAGCCCAAAGGCACCGGAGAGAACCAAGCACTGCGTTATTCACTCTTCGCTCTTTTTCTTTGCTTTGGAGTTTCGAGATTCGGGCTGAGGTTTGGCCGTCCCCCGCCTCTTGGTTTGGCTTCTTGTGTCCCTGAGTGTAAGCTAAGGCCTTGGAGAGAAGCCCAAATACGAAGTACCTATTTAATATGACCAAGGCTCTTGGCTTATAGCTTACTGCTTATAAGGCCCTGTTGTTATGTTTAAAGACCACCGCTCACCGTGAGGGAAGTGTGACATGCGCCGTAAATAGCAAAAACTATAACAGCAGTACACAGTAGAGGTCAATAATGCACAGCAGCAGCAATTTCTTCAAAAGAGAAGTGCCGATATGGAATTTATTCTGGAATATGTTTACCAGGCCGATGTACCAGTGAGTGCGACTTACGGACCGCGGATCGCCGAGCGCAAGTCTAAATTTCAACGGGGCGTTACGAAGTACTAATCGGAAGAGCTGAGTTCCGTTATGAGTTCAAATTCGGGTTCGAGTTCGGGACGGGTCATGCTGTAGACTGCGTCCGTGTTTTCGGATCGCAATTGCTGGAGTCCCAACAATGCCCATTCGCGCAAGCAGGCAGTTCTACTTCTGACATCGACGAATTTCTCTGTCGTTTGCAAGTTCCATTCAAAGTACCCGTGCTTCATGCAGCGCTGACGGGTCTGCGTATATATTTTTTGGTCTTTCCTTTATCCTTTATATTTCTTTTTTCACTCAGGGCTCAGGGATTATGTGTATTAGGCCATAATTCCACTGCTAGCGCATAAGCAGCTCAAGTACATTTAGAGGCTCTGTGACTACAGTGTACTTGTTTTTCTTTGTTATTGGGAGAGTATTAAGTAGACCAGACTAGACTAGACTAGACTGCCGCACTGCCGCCATCTCAGCTCAAGAAACCAGTTATCTTCAGATGCGAATTGATGGATAATTGCGGCGAGACAGAAACAGGCCTCCTGCTGTCTTCCGTCATCTTTTGCCACTGCCATGTCCGCCGTCGCCTGTCGCCTGTCGCCTGTCGCCTGTCGCCTGCCGTCTTTTCTACGTAATTCTTATGCACTTTTCTACAGGGGAATAGAAATACTGACGGTTGTGAAGGTTGTGCAAGAAGCGCACATCCTTTGTATCAAATGGAATTTCGTTCGTGGTTCGTTCGTTCGTTGGTGTCCGCCCTTTTTTGTACCTACTTACAGTACTGTAGTACAGATCTATTGTACATGTGCAGATGTGCAGTAAACAGAAAACACAAGGCGGCACACACGGCACGCACCACGGGCCATAAAGTGCATTCATCCACGGGCATCTCAAGGCCACGCACTGAGATGCTAAGAACACGCACCTACTTACTGCTCCGCAGCAAACACACTAATCCGAAACCGTGCATCGCGCGGGCACCTGAACTTGTTTCTTCTGTACGTACGTTACTTCTGTATACAATCACTCCTCACAGATTTCAAAAACAGTCCGGATAAAAATGGAGATCAACAAGCGGAAATCAGACGTGTTTGAAGTGGGCACAGTCGTCGAGGTTGAGAGGCGTGAACGCAAATGGTTCAAGAAGGCGATGCCAGGTAACGGTGGAGCTGGTAAGGTGGTCAAAGTCGTTCAAGATGAAATTGGCAGCGTGACCTACAACGTGAAATATTTCATCAACGGCTCCGAGAAAGGAGTGCTGCCGCAACACATGTCCAGGCCAATCGACCTCGCCAAGCGTGAGGTCGCGGAACGCGAATTCTTGCAGCCTGGCGACTACGAGAACGAGCGAGCTGCCGCTCGTGCCGTGCAGCGTGTGCGTGATCTCGAAGCAGTTGCGAAACGGCGCGCTCTCAAGGCGGCGTCATCGACCTCAAATTCACAGCGAACCGAACCTGATTCGACCTTCATTTACCCAGCCGAGGTGAACTTTTGATAATTTAAAAATTGAATTATGAAAAGATTTTTCTCCTTCATGGTATACTTTGCGCAGGAAGTGACTGTCTTACTTCCTTCCTTTGCGCGATTTCCTTAGGCAATGGCTGCTCAACGAAAAGCTGCAAAGGAGGCCGCTGAAAAGGCAGCGAAAGACGAGGCTGCCAAAAGGGCTAAGAAACCCTGCAATGTGGCGTGTAGCCTCACGAATTACCACAACCTTGGAGCTTTTGAGGTGACTTTTATCTCTGCCGACTGCGACGGTTGCGGCGGGCGCTATGCTAAGGGCAGTTCTTTCCACGGTTGCCGCGCCTGCAACTTTGATTTGTGCCAAGCATGCTACACCAAGGCAACAGTAGCAGCAACAGCAGCCGCTGGGCCCTCAGGAGTGGCAGAGCCTATGAGTGCATTGCATGCGTTGGCAGAAAGCGCAGCTGGGCGCCCTTCTTTGCAATCCACTGATAGCGGCCGGAACCCTAGGACCTCAATCGACGTGGGGCCAATGATGGAAGAACCCGCCGCCTCCTCTGACGCTGCCACGCAAACTTCTTTCGCAGCTTCTTCAGAAGTACGCGCAGTCTCTGACATGGCTTGCCAAACTGATTTTACCACCGAATCGACAGAGGCTACTTCGCCGAATGCTCAGAATACTGGATCGCAAGCGGAGCCTTCAGCGGATGCCTCTTCTTCTTCTTCAAGCACAGCGGCAGCAGCGCTCGCAGGTGAGAAGCCTCGCCCAGCTTATTCGGCCAAAGCGCTGTTTCGAAAGCACCACTTGCCGGGGGTCAAGCAGGCGCTGGGCTCTAGCGTGAGCAAAATGGACTACAAGACGGAGTTGGACCGCATGTGGGAGTCGGCTTCGGCCCCAGAGCGCGCCAAATTTGACGCCCTCGCCCAAGCCGATGAAGAGCGCTACCAGCGCGAAGTGGCCGCTTCAACGGACAGCACGAATGCTCAAGAAAGTACGAATACGACGTTTACCGTGGTTGACCTCACCTCTCCGGCAGTGAAAAGTGCCGCCAAGAAGAAAAAGAAACATAAAAAGAAAGCGCGTGCTGCTGATGTCGAGGACGCCGCCACTCCCGACCTGGCTGCGTGGAAGGCTGCTTCTGCGGTCGCGGGCACTGCTGCTTCTTCTTCCTACAACGTGGGCTTGAGCAAAACACCTGCTTGTACTGCTAGTACTACCACCAACTCCGACAGTGCTCCACCCCCGCCCACGGTTGCTGCTCGAAAGGCCTCCAGTATGGCGAGCCCAACGTCTTCAGCAGCGGTGGATCTTGCTGCTGGTGCCTCATTGCCCGAACAAGAATCTGGTTATTTGACTCCATCGACCAACGACGATGATGCTCCTAGCGGTGCACCTAGTGCTACCGAGGACAGCGCGCCTCCTACCGTTTGCCTTGCTCCTTATCCAGAGCCTGAGGTCGCTGCTCCTACTAATCCACCTCCGAGTCCTCCTCCTCCAGTTGTTAACGTTGCTCCTAACGTTGCTGCTCCAGCTGCGAATACCATCAACGTCGAGCAGGCAGTTACAGAGGCGATATTCCGACTTCAGGAGACCGAGGGAATGGATTTTGATTTCGAGGTATGAGTTTATATGGCAGCCATGGAGCTCTTTGCATGGAGTTCGCCTTTTTTCCATGATCTCACGAATTTCTTGTGCCCTGATTACTGTCTACTCAGGTTCTGATGGCAGAATTGGTCAAAGTGCTTCCGGCGCTGCCGAGTGAAGACGAAATGTGCACAATTCTGAGGGCGCTTGACGTTGAGAATATCGTGATGTTTAGTGAATCCCCGGAGAGTAGGATGATTTTCGTCATTTAAGAAAGAAAGAAAGGTAGTCCATGTTGTCCTTGTTGGTCGTCCCTATGTCGCAGCTATGTCTGTCGTGTTGCGTGCGTTGTAATTGTGTTGCCGTTATGTGTGGATTTGCCGGGTGCCAGGAAAATGGCATTTGACATCCAGCATCTGGCCATTATTTCGTGTACCTAGTACCTAAAATGCTAACGAATAACGACGACGAGAAATAAATAATACAATATCGCATGTTTATGTTTAGATATACTTCATATCGAATATCGAGGTGTACAGATAACAGATAACAACGAATAAAGGGTTCAGCTGCGAGAATTAATTGGAAAGCGGTTGTAAACCAATTGGGAATTGGAGTTGGAATTGGAGATCCAACTCGCAGAACGACCGCAACTCCGAACTATGAAGCTGCGAGTTAAAAAAATGGCGATGGTCGACGGCGCATTTTACATCGCACATTACCAAGATTCCTCAATAAATGGCAGTCATTGAAAAACAAAGAAGGCGTGAATGAAGGGGCGAGCAGCACTTGAAATTAACAAATAGGGGGAGCGAGATGAGAATAATTTCAAATGCCGAGAAACGATCGGACAGCACTTGGGAGATCGCGGACAGGCGTGCGGGCTCGATTGTTGATCCACACGGCGTGGTAGTGGCACCCAATCCGGCGCAAGACCACCATTTCCGTGTCTTCGCTGAGCTTGAGCGGCTGGCCGGGTTCAGGAGGTGGTCCTGAGGGCAATACCACTTGCATGTGGGAGCGCCACCCGTTGCTCGCGCAAGCGCTGTGAAACTCGAGGCATGCCACTCCAGCCTTGGCGCACGCCACACTGGTTTCAAACTCCTCGAGCCACACGGGCGACATAGAGTAGCCGAGCGCGCGACCTTTGTCAAAGGGCACCGCCACTCGAAGCTTTGCGTCCTCTACACTAGTGGCGGCAATGTAGCCCGAACGGTTAGCATTCGCTGAGGAGCGCAAGATCTTCAACTCTTCTTCGTCGATTGCTGCAGGGAGCTGAGCGCGCAGAGCCTTTACGTGTTTGTAAATCTTGGGCTTCTTTGGCATCACGACTGGTGCCACGTCATTCGTGTCATTTGAATTTGCAGCTTTTGTTGCCATCTCAGTCGCTCTCGCGGTGAGTTGAGCGCCCAAATGTGCATATTCTGGCTGGAGCAAAAGGACAAGGGCATAAGCCTTGCAGCAACCGGTGTGAGGCACGTCTTCGTCGTGTAACGGCACTTTGGCCGCCGCCATTGCTGCCACCAACGAGTCCCAGGAGTCGCCGCGCGTGTATCGCCTCTCCACGTTCCACCGTTGCCTCAGTGCGAGGGTGCCTCCGTCAGAGGACTCATCGCCAGGGAACGAAAAGAAGCCCGAGCTTTGCTGAAAGGGGGTCAGGTCATTAGGGGAGCAATTTTCTTGAGATTCACACGTCAAGGCCGGGCTGTTTAAGAGTTTCCGCCGCTTTCCTGCTGCTTGTTCTGCTTTGATTGAGGACGCCGTTGCAACAACGACATCGATGTCATGGGAGCTAGGCACAGCACGGCGAGATCGTCGGCTCGGCAATGGAGCGTCTTTTGCAGAAATGTTGCTTAAAGGTGCTTGTTTGGCAGGTGGTTTCAAGCAGCTGCGGCGTCGAGGCATCGTGCTATGCTTCACTCAACTGCGAAAGTAAACGTCTTCACGTTCTCGCTCTTCTTCCTTCTTGTCCAGCTTCCACTTTCTTCTTTCTGTTTTCGAAATACATGGAGGGATTAGATCTGCAGGCCCATGTCAGTGCGAATCGAAACGAGCAACCAGCAGCCAGCAAGCAGCAACAGAGCTACCTAGCCTAGAGCTTCCACATGCCATTTGCGAAAAAAAAAAAAAAAAGATATATACGAAGGGCCGTGCTCCGAAAGCGGCAAAGTGAGAAGGACTATGGGCTTTAGTCGTTCTGGCCTTGGTGCATTTCGGCATGGGAATAGGACAAAGTTCCAGTAGTTCCGGCTGAAGGACGAGGACGAGGACAAAACAAAGCACAAAGGAAAGTGGAAACTTGAAGAGATAAGAAGACGCAAGGCAAGTGGCAGTGGGATGCTTGCGAATGTCTAAAGATGAAAAACAAAGGAACCAGTCCGATGTATTTAAAACCGAGGTACATCCCATTTCATTTATTCGAGACAGGCCCCGAAGGGCCGGAATTAGAAGACTAAGAGGTAGAGAAGAAAAGCAAAGCAGCGCAAACTAGACCTTAAAAGCTAATCAGGCGCACATGCCCGAGTGGCCATGGAAGTGATGGTAGCGGTCCAAAGTGGCACGCTCCTTCATTCATTTATTCCATTTGAATTTTGAAACCCGAGCCACCTTTTTCCTTTTTCTTTATTTTGCCTTCTGGAACGCGCAGATACATGCTACACGTACATGCATGTGCAAATATAAATCACCTCGAAGAGCGTACCATGTCAGCACGATCTTGCCGATCACTAGCGCGGAACCTGCACTCTTCGGGGTATACGCAGTCGACTTGCTCTCAAGGTGGAGGGCCTTGCGAGGGTTTCGAAAAACGCTGGAGGACGACCACGACTA
>Ga0307979_1003457_pt1 | contig 10582 bp, 5 predicted proteins | sample OrgLakmetage1058_FD_201833 | JGI IMG/M metagenome (GOLD analysis project Ga0307979, IMG submission 201833) | Saline water microbial communities from Organic Lake, Antarctica - #1058 | ecosystem: Environmental > Aquatic > Non-marine Saline and Alkaline > Saline | place: Antarctica: Organic Lake... | reverse complement strand
CCAGCCGCCTGGCTCGCAAGGAGCGGCGCACGAATTTGGTGGAAGAATTACTGGCCGACACCAAGACGCGCGCGTACACGAAGCGCAAGTACAACGCTATTCAAGACAAGACGAACAACAAGCAGAAGTTTGGGGCCGCGAAAAGGGGAAGGAAAATTGGTTTCAACAAAAAGAAGCAAAGCCAGAGTAGCAAAAGCTGAAGGTCAAGAGGAGGCATGGGTGAGGGCGAGGTACCACTTCAAAATATATACTCCGATTCCGTATATGGCTCAGTGTTCATTGGCGTGACGGACTGAAGTTCTGTATGGGTTTTATACATGCGAAATAGAAGAAGGGGCAATTAGAGGTATGCTAACAGCTGTATGAGTACGTTAATGTTAATGCTAATGCCGGGCCACAAGTATGTTGGATCTTAATGCTTAATGCCAGCACCCGGAACGCATAATTGTTTCTTCTCGGAGAATTACTTGTTTAATCCATATCCACTGACTAACGAGATGTCCAGACACTACAGGGTACAGGAATAAGGTCCCGGTGCTGTTCATTTAAAAATCAGGTAAGCCTACTTCGGATCGATAGGTGGCATGGTGGCCCATGCCGGTAGCCGTTTCTTGGCGTTGGCTCGCTGCTGGTGGCGAGCACGGTCGCGCAATACCGAAGTTCCCGCGGCACCCCACGCGGCGCCCGACCCCGAATTGGCTTCAGCTGCTGCGGCTGCGGCCCGTTTCCGGCGTTGCCTCTCCACTGCTCCTCCACCACCGCCGCCATTTCCACCGTTACCAGCAGCGGCAGCCGCCGCAACAACCGTGCTGTGAGCCATCGCGTTCATGAGCTTTTGGTACCGGTACGATGGGTCGCTTTCTTTGGCGCGCTGCGCAGCGTCGCGCTGCCCGCGGTTCAGGGCTTCTTCTCGTGCCACAGCGGCGCGCGCTACCGCGGGATTGGCCAAGCCCCAGGCTTGAGCTGCAGCGGCTTCCTTTTCCGCACTCCACTCGGCTCCTCCGCGCCTACTAGAGCGCTTCGCAGACGATGACGTCGCGCTTGGTGACGTCGAAGAAGTATGCTGGTTCGGCGGCGTTGCTACTATCGCGGGCAACGATCGTGCGGAATGAGGCGTGGATCGCATCAAAGGCTCTGATGGAGGCAGCTGCGGTGCATCTTTTGAGCCGGTAGCGGTGCCACTAGCATGCGGCAAAGGGTAAAGCGGAGGCGTGTGCAAAGTTGACGAGGACGACGACGCACTACCGGCAGCAGGAGCAGCAGCAGCAGCAGGATTGGGCCAATGGCCTGAGGCCACACTCAAGTCGCTGGTTGCAGATGAAGTGGTAGGGCGACTCACCGAGGGGCCAAGCAGGTCATAGGCTTCAAACTCGTCGAGTGGTTGTGCTAGTCCGCCTGCCACGAAAGCACCACTCGAGGGTCGTCTGCTACTGCTGCTGTCTCCATTATCCAATAATCCTCCAATACTGCTGTTGCCGTTGCCATCGATGACGCTGCAATCTTCCTCTTGTCGAGGGCCTTCGTTTTCCTGGTCTTGGTAAAGGTCAGCAGCGCGGCGCTGGTGCGCTCGCACTCGGGCAACCACCACCGGCGACCGCACCGGTCTGGCGTCTTCATGTTGCGCTGCTGACGCACGCAGCGCCGCTACTACGCCAATTCTCTTGTCGTGTTCTGGAGTCGGAATTCCGTGAAGCGCGGATGCACCATCTACCCACGCCAGGGCGGGTAAAACAGTACCCTGCTCTTCAGTGGCATGAGTTTGTCTGTTGTGAATCACTTGCTCGTGCTTGGAACCACTGGCGAAAAGAGAACCTAGAGCAGTCGCCTCATCACCCTCGATCTGACTATTAGTGTTGCTCAGCGACCAAGCTTCCTCGTGTGCTGCCAGCACGGCCGTTTTACCGTACTTTTCCCCGAGTTTGGCCCACATGCCGTCGTAAAAACCTGCGTACTTGGTCACGAAGGTGCCCACCTAGTTAAGAACAAATCCAAGCAAAAGGCAATCAAACTAATTGGAATATTTTTTTTACCTCGCGAGGCACTTAAAATGAAAAGTCTTCTCTTCAATGAAACAATCGCGACGACGCGAAGCATCAAACCAATGACTCAAGTCTTACCTCGGCGAGTTTGGCTGGATTAACTTTGGCATACAAGCACTCGAGTTTAGTCCGGTGAAAGGCTGCATTGTTCGCTGCTGCTTCTGTAGCTGCAACCACCTCCAGGTCCGACCGCCCGCTTTTTCCTGCTACCTGGGAACTGCTGCTGCTCTTCTTGTGCGTGGCAGTGGCTTCTTGATCTCCACAAGTATTTGGGCTCTTCGTCGGTTTCGTGTGCTGCTGTTGCTGCTTTCGTAACAGCGGAGACTGCGGCTCAGCAGAAGAAGAATCCCCTAAAGCGTCCAAGAACCGCTTCAAATCGTTCAGCAAGGCGCCTTCCCCTTCGCCGAACAGCAAACCTTCCACTTCTGGATCATCGTACGCCAAGCAATTGCGTTTGGCAGCAGCCACTTTCCGCCGACACCGTATGCCACGAGCCCATGCTTGCAGTCGAGAGGCTCCGGCGTGCTGTCTGGCTTGTCGCCTCGCGCGCCTCGCCATCAGAGCTTCTTTGCTGTAAAGAACTCTTGCACTTGCGTCACTGCCGCCACCGCTATCATTACCACTACCACCACTGATATGATGCCACCGCAGTCGCTGCAATGCACCGCGCCACATTTTCTGCAGAGCCTTCGCTGCGTTTTCTTGCATGTTCGCTCGGGCAATGGCTGCCCGAGCCTCAGCCTTTGCAGTCTCCTCGGCTAAACGTTCAGCTTCTGCTTGCGCAGCTGCTACTTCAGCGGCGGCTCGGGCAGCGGGGGCCATTTGAAATCGCCCAATCGGCCAATGTGAACGAGTGAAAGAAGCAGACACAGCAGCATCTGACTCAATTTCCATTCCATTACTGTCGCTTCTGTTCTTGCTGCTACCTGGGTCATTGGCCGTGAGAATACTATCATTCAACTGTGCCCGCAGCGCCGCATCTGACCCCGCCGCTACTTCCATTGCGTGGCGAACTCGACGCGCTAATTTCCGCACCGCTGCGACCTGAGTGCTCGACAATAACGGGACCTTGGTGGGAGACCCATGCGAATCTGTTGCTGCCATAAATCTTGCAGTCGTGCTCGTGCTACTGTTGCTGCTTTGGGTCATGAATAATTCATGGTGTTCTGGTGCATCGGCATCTTCTTCTGCGCGGTGCCGCGTCCTCAAAGCTTCCGTGAAACGCCGTGCACTCGCGACCGCGCCTTCCAGGGCAGCATACCCGAAATCTTCATTGGTAGAGTTAGAATTGGCATCCATGGCAGAAGTTGCCCTTATGAGCGTTGATGAAATAGTGTTCCACGACAGCCGAGGCGGCGCAGGTGGGATTAGGTGTTTGGTGCCACATTGCGTGCAAGCAAGCTGCTCGTGTATCGCTGGAGTAATGGAATGTTCATCTCCTGCAGCTACTGTCGCAGCACCAGAGGCAATCGCGCGATTACTGCCTTCAGCTCTGTTGCCGGAATTCTCCTCTGCAGTGACCGATCCATCGCTTGATGCTGGCGGTGATGGTGGTACAGCTGCTGCTGTTGTTGTTGTTGTTACCAGCGGTGGTAGTGGAGGTGGTAGCGGCGGAAGTGGTAGCGTAGGCCGCAACAGCCCTCCGCATTCGGAGCAACTCCACCGTCGTGACCGCCATAGAGCTGCGAGAAGTTGTTGTTTACTTTCATCAAATCCATTATGTGCGGGCGTGGTGGAGGTGTTGTTGTCGTCATTAGCAGCTCCTGCATCACGCACGTTATTGTGGCTTCGACTGCCCTGAGTTTTCGAACTTTTGCGGCCCTTGCGATCTGCAGAGCCACCGTGATTGCTCCGGCTAATGCCCTCCTCTTCGGCCAGCATCATCGCCAACTCTTCTTCCTCAGCAGTGTCGGCATCACTGGTGACTGCTTTGTGCCCTTTCCGGAGCTGCTGTTTCGAAGTGCGTCGAGATTGCTTCCCAGGTGATGACGACGACGACGATGCGAAACCTGAACTCACCTCGCGGGCTGAAGAAGGGGGAGGATGGTTGGAAGCACTATCCTCCAATGAGCGCTTTGTTGATGGGGCACCATAAGGATTGCGGAAGTTTCGAGCCAGCGCGCGCAGCCACGGCACCACAACCAACGCGGACGATCGAACAACGCCACCCTCCGCTGCACCCATTCCGCGACCACTCAAAAGTTGCGCCAAAGGTTGAGCATTAAGAACAGCAGCCATGTCGGCAGCATCGGGTTCAGCAGTGGCGCGAGCAAGGGCACGGCGCGCAGGGCCGAGAGGCATACCGTCCAAAGAGCGCAAGGATGGAAGCCGAGCTGAAAGCCAGGTGACCAACGGCCTTTCCCAGTCTGGAGGTGTTGGAGCGGCTAAAGGAGCAGCTACTGCTGTCCCATTGGTTGCTGCTGTCGGCTGCTGAATTGCTTCATTAGCAGTGCCTCCTTCATGACCTCTGGTCACATCTCCTGCAGTTTCCGGTAGTGGGGCAGCAGCAGCAGGGGTAGTGGTGGTAGGCGAGAGTGCAGAAGGCGGGACGTAGCGAGGCTCGTGAGCAGTGAGCGGGTTGTCCTTGAGAGACAGGCTCACGAGCCGGGCCGAAGACCCCATTGGCCGCAAGAGGCCTGATAGGCAAGCATACGCTACGTGAGGCAGCGCAGCAGATTCGAAGTCCTGTTGTGTTTGCTCTTCTTGTTGAGGCTGTTGTTGCATGGTTCGATGATGTTGTTGTTGCGAGACTTGTTGTGAAGGAGCACTGAGACTATGGTGGTGGAGGAGGTGGTGGTAATCTTCGCTGGGCAAAGCATTGAAGGCCAAGTCTAAGTGGCGCAGGAGCGGTAAGCCAACGAAACATCCCGGCGGCAAGCACACCAGCTGGTTGGAGTCCAAATACAGGCACTCGAGCGACGGCAACCAGGTTGCACGCTTGGCGCCTATACTAGCAGCTGGTTCAGCATCCTCGGAGGTGCAATCGGCGTTGCTATTGCCGGTACTGCTGCTGTTGCCGCTGCTGCTGCTACTAGTGCTTCTGTTCTTTGCGAGATTACCATCTCCGCTGCTGTTATCGTCGTCAGCCCACGCGCTCATGTCAGCGAGGCGGTTACTGCCCAGCCACAACTTCCTCAACAACGGGAGCTGCAGCGGCGCCGGTAGAGCTTCAAGCCGGTTCTGCGACAAGACCAGGGTTTCAAGGCACTTGGCGGCACTGAGGGTGTGCCCATTCACCCTAGGCCCTAACAAATTGCGGCCTAGATCTAAATGCACCAGGCGCGGCAAGCCTATGAAAGCACTGGCGGGCAAGCTCGAAAGTTTGTTATGGTGTGCGTCGAGCCGTTGCAAATGGGGCAAGTTCAAAGCGCCGCCGAGGCTTGAAGTCGAAGGCCAATCGACCAACTGGTTGGAAGACACGCTGAGGCGCTGCAAAGAGCCCCCCCAGGGGTTCAACTCGTGTGCTTCAAGCCGTGCGAGTTTGTTCACGTCTACGCTCAATTCACGGAGGCTCAAACAGGTAGTAGCAGCAGTAGAAGCGGAAATGCCAGCACCCGTGCTGCTGCTACCGCTACAGTTGTTGCTGCCACTGACGTCGCTGCTTGAATTTCGAGCTGCTGCTGCTATTGCTGCTACAGCTGTGCTTTCCGCTGTGGCTGCTACAGCTCCCAGACCGCTTAAGTTGCGAAGGCCGTTGTCACGCAGAGAGAGCACTTGCAGCGTCGAATGCAAGGATGCCAGAAGGCTTGAAAGGCCGCTCGCTTCCAAGTCTTGCACCTGAAGAAAAAATGATGATGTTGTGTTTCCATGATAGAAAAAACGAATGAGAGCGATTTGAAGGGCCGAGAAAAAGAACAATGAAAAGCGTAGAGATGATCAGTTGTTAATTAGCTCCAAAAAAAGCTTCACTATTCACACCTGGTTGACGTTGAGGCTCAAACTACAGAGTTTTGGGTAAAAGTCAGCGATGACGTTCAAGCCACAACGGAGGTTTTCCACGTCCAATTCTACGCTCAGCACGCCATGATCACTGCTAGTGTCGCTCCCTAATCCGAGGGCACGCACGGCTTCTGCTACTTTCGCCTCGTCGGACGACCAACTCGCTTCTGAAAGCTTACTACCAAGAGTAGCTGCCGAGCTCTCTAACTTGGCTGCCTGAGATCCCATCCCTTGCGCCCTACTGTAGGGTGACACTGGCAGAGGGTCCTTGGACAAGAGGGTCAAGTGCACTTCCACCTCTCTGGCCATAGCTGCTGCCCGCGCAACTCGTGACGGCCCCCTGTAAGAGCACACCGCTGCTTTGGAGGCACGCGCCAGCACCGCAGCCGTAGCAGAGTCGAGCGCTCCCCCCCCGTGTGACCTCGAGTTCGCAGCGAAGCCCGCCGTGCCGTTGCCAGAGCCGTGGTGGTGTGCTTGGGATGGCGCTAGGGTCGCAGCCAACAAGGAAGCACGGCGCGCGTCAGCTTCTGCCATTTCACGCCGCAGTCGAGCTCGCGGATCTTCGTTTTCGGCGGCGGCGGCAGCGGCTGCAGCGGCTGCAGCTTCTCTCTGCGCTTCAGCCTTCGCGTTTGCCTCCGCCGCTGCGGCTGCTTCAGCTGCTTTTGCTGCCGCCTTCAACGACCGTTGCTCCCGCCTTTTGCGTCGCGCGATTGCAGGCGCAGCCGCTTCTGTGTCAGGGCCGAAGAGTGCGAGAGCAGCCTCGGGACCGTTGAGGACACGCACAGCAGTGCCAGGGCCACTGTCCTCTTCGCCGTTGCTTTCATCGTCCTCGCTGCTGCTGTTACTGCTGCTATCATTATGGTTGGTGCTATTAGTGGTCGTGTCACTTGCCCGAGCGCTGTATCCACTACTGGCGGCTTGGTCGTTGCCGGAGGAGCTCTTATCGTCCCTCCTTATAATGCTGCCTCGCAGGCCGTAGGCTTTTGGGTAGCCAAACATTGCTAGCTTTCTGGAGCGTGCCTCCGCTGCGAGAGCGACCCTCTCTACTTCAGCAGCAGCCCTCGCAGCATCGCGCAACGGCTCGGCTTCACGCCACTGGCACCTGGCTTCGGCCGCGGCTTGTGCGGCGGCTTCCGCAGCGGCTTTTTGTCGAGCTTGCTCAGCCGCGGCTTCCGCGGCAGCTCGAGCTCCTGCTTCTTCTTCCGCGCGTGCCTTGGCTTCCGCAGCAGCCACTGCTGAGGCTTCTGCAGCCAGCCTAGCTTCTTCCGCGGCCTGAGCTTCTGCCGCTAGCCGAGCTGCTTCCTCTTCAGCGGCGCGTTGAGCTGCTGCAACACGCTCAGCCTCGCGCGCTGCTACTACTGCTTTGACCAGACTAGACGCCTGCTGTCGCCGCACTATCGCTTGCAGCGACACGGTAGCAGACATGCGAGCACGCCACACCTGCTTCTGGACCTGAGCACTGCGGCGGCCTAGAGCTCCACGCATTCCAGCTTGCACCACCACGGCCGCTTCGGTGCGCGCCACGTGGGCCGCTCGGGCCGCTTGCGCAGCCGCCCTCTGCTGCTCCCTTAATCGCCGCCGCGCTTCGTCTTCTGCTTCCGCCTTCGCGATCTCTTGGTGCATGGTAGCTTCAGCCGCAGCAGCCGCATCGCGGCGGGCTTGCGCGGCTGCAACTGCGGCCCTGGCGCGCTCATGTGCAGCTGCTTCGAGTTTAGCCTGCTGTTTTGCCCGAGCCTGGGCCGCTGCGGCCGCCGCTGCCTCTGTTGCTTCCCGGTCCCGCGCTAACGCCTCGTCAAGAAGTGCTTCCATAGGTGCCATTAATTTCGAGTCCAACGCCACTCCCTTGTCCCCTGAGGACTTGATACCAGTGCTTACTGCACTAGGAGCAGCGGCGTGAGCGGTAGCAGCGACTGTGGCAACGAGAAATTGTACCGTGTCAGCCACTTCTTTCCGGGCGCTCACCTCTAGCGTAGCAAATGACTCCCCATAGCCTGCAGCCATTCCAGGACTGCCAGGTTTGCCATGCAATGGATTATTTGCGGTTGTCACAGAGATCTCAGTGGCTTCCGCAGCGACATCGTTTGACGGTTCTCTCGAGGCGTGCTCGGACAGCGCTTGGGCAGCAGCGGCAACTGCATCGTCGGCCGCCGCTTCAACGGCTAGGATCTCTTCGAGAGCAGTGTCTGCGGAAGTTGCCATCGCAGCTGCACTCGTTTGAAGCTCCACCCATGCCTCTGCTTGTTCGGTTTCTTGCGGCGCCGCTAGCGCTTCCGTTTTGTCCTGGGTTAACCCACAAGACTCCGAGTTAATGAGTAGGCAACGGAATGAACTATCTAGAACTATCGTTTGAGCTTACCGCTAATTGATTTGTGAGCCATGTTTCGTATTCATCGTCGCTGCCATCGTAGGCTCCAGCCCTGTTTTGACGAAGACGAGGTTCCAGAACCGTTGACAGCCAAGTAAGCACTCGCAAACAGTTCAAGAACGAGCTAGAGCTCACAAACAAGGAGACACATGAAACATCACCACTCTGTTTACTTACAATAGGTCACGCTCAAGCTCGCCGTCTGAGTCGGACTCCATGCCTTAACTCTAACCTCCTATTACTACTTTACCGACATCCATTTTTTGAGCAAGAATTAGTTTTGTCTCAGTAAATATTACATTAGGACGAGTGAATGAGGCATGAGGTTTCCAAATCATTGGACAACAATGACAACAATGGCGGCAATGAGAGAGATTATTACAAGCAGATGAGCACCAACAATGATAGACCCATGATGTATGCCCTCGATCCATTCCACACACGGATGTCGCAACAGCTGCTATCATATGTGACACGGACGACATAGAATTTACCTAGGTTAAAGTAGTCACGATTCCTAGGTTTCCATACGAAGCTGGAGCTTGAATTATAAACAAGATACTAGCCGTAGTAGCTGTAGTATTGGTTTGTAATTTATCAAATTGCTCTAAACTATCCCAATGCCCTCAATTTCGAAACTTTTGCTGATCGTAAATTCTATGGTGACTCTGGTATGTTGAACGCTAGCAAATCTAATCTAGCTCCTAAGCATACTCACTTTGCATTAAGCTTGTCGTGATCTGTTCTCTGCTAGGGCTTGATGACGCTTCTGGTCTCCCATGAGAGAATTCTAGAATCAGGCAGGGCTGATTTCGCAATAACAACACCTTCACTAAGGCTACCAGAAGAACGCGTTGGTGCTCGGTCACAGCCGGTGTCATCGCCGATGCCAAATAACACTAGGAACAAAGTAGATTTGCGGCAGGAAATTGCAGCGGCGCCTTCCACCTCCCTTATGGAGGAACCTTGTATTGACATAGAATCGAATTTACTAAAAAGTGAGACAACTGCTGAGGGTAGCGCCGCTGTCAATGGGGCAGCGGGTGCGAGTGAGGGTTCAATAAACATTAGCGACAACGCTACGGCAGTTTCAGAGCAGGAGGCATGGGTCGAATCTTTGGTTGATTGGCCGGCGAGTTTACCACCCCGCCGCGCCCTGGCACAAGCGCGGTCCACGGCTGAGCAGCGCTGCGCTCGCAACAATGATGGTGGAGCCGACGAGCGCAGCAGTTCTGGGCAAGCGCGATGCCAGGTGTATTACATGCACGTGCACAAGAGCGGCGGCTCCACGCTTTGTTCGTTGGCTGCAGCCAATGGCTTGAACGTTGACTTGGCCTCCAACTGCCAAGAAATGACCAAGCCACGAGGCGAGGCAGAGGCCAAGCGCTTGACATGGTGGCAACAGCCGGCTTACGCCCAAGCTGAAGTGTTTCGCAAGTCCAAGCACGATTTCATTAGCAACGAGGACAACCCGTTCACGACGCCACCATTGCCTGGCCCTATCATCTTCGTCATCACGGTTTGTAATCATTCCTTGAGCATTCTTTGAAATGGCAATTCATTTTGACTCTACTTTTCTCTCTATCCAACTGCGCGCTTACCAATAGTTCATCTCCAGGTCCGGAACCCGCTCGATCGCATTTTGTCCCATTTTCGGCATCACCGCAAAGACAACAAACTTACAGAGTATTCCTTCGCTACCTTTGCTGCGAGTTGGCCGGTACAATCAAGTTGTAATGTTGTGTTACTCATACCTTTCTTACTAATTGGAGACTTCTTTTGTATTCTTTGCACTTCCTTTTTGCGTTGAATTGTTGTCTTAAGAGTGTCTATTTCACCTAAGTAAGTAATGCACGATTATACCAAGTGTTTCTCCGTGCACTCTGTTGCATCTTTCATTGGTTCACTTGGCATCTATGCTTCCTTTCTTGAAAACCAGCCGGCAGACTATTGGGCAAGCAATTGGTACGTCCAGCTTTTAGGCGGTGGCCCTGGCGACAATGTTATGCCTTCCAACACTGACGATAATGACGACTTAAGCAGCGGCAGCCGCATGAGCAGCTCTAGCACGGGCGCGGACCATAAGGGAGGCTCTAACACCAACACAACTAGTAGCAGCAGCAGCAGCAGATGTTTTGGTAACGGTCCTTTGTGCAGCGAGAGCGCCTTAGCAGCGGCAGTAGCGCGACTCGAGGGCTACTTCAGCGCCGTGCTCCTCACCGACTCCCCCCAAGCGTTC
>Ga0307979_1003452_pt1 | contig 10590 bp, 13 predicted proteins | sample OrgLakmetage1058_FD_201833 | JGI IMG/M metagenome (GOLD analysis project Ga0307979, IMG submission 201833) | Saline water microbial communities from Organic Lake, Antarctica - #1058 | ecosystem: Environmental > Aquatic > Non-marine Saline and Alkaline > Saline | place: Antarctica: Organic Lake... | reverse complement strand
CGAGGCAGCGACCTCGGATGGCGGTTTTCTCGAGGTGGTTGGTCATCGTTCTACCCGCCATCCGCGAAAGGGTTTCTGGGGAAATGAACAAAGCGCGAAGCATATACGGAACAGCATTTGCATTTGCGCACGCGCGGTCGTTGCTGTATCCCGGTCATCTAGCCAGTCGAATTATTTACCCAATCCTTGTCATTGTTGAGCTCGCATCTTGAACTTTCTATCTTACTTCTTGTTACTTGCTCTAGAGAGCTGCAGAGCTTGCTCTAGCCACGTTGCTGCGATCAAGGACAGTGTTTTCTCCTTCATTCTGCACTACTTATCATCTTATACTTAAGCTGCACTGCTAGTGACATTACATTTTTCATAACGGCTACCCTAGCGTGATCCAGGAGACGTCAAGACTACAATAAAATAGAAGTCTGCGTAATAAGAGTGCGGGGCATGTTGAGGGTAGTTACGTCGCTTTCTCTTCTCAGTTTGCAAATTTTGCAGTCATCAAGTTTTGTTCCTGTTTTACGTCAGCGAGTCTCCACCGAACTAGCCATGGCACGACGCACCTTTGATGGGTTCATGTTTGATATTGATGGCACTCTAGCCAACACTGATCCTGCCCATTTTGCAGTGTTCAAAGAGCTTTTGCTAACTGAGCCCTCCATCAACGGCGGTAAAGAAATCGACGAGGATTTTTTCCGAGTCCACATTGCAGGCCGCCAGAACCAATTGATCATCGCTGATCTCTTTCCCGATTGGGATGCTGCTCGAGGCAAGGCATGGTCTGACTTGAAAGAGGTGCGCTGGCGCGAATACGCAGGTGCAACCATGAGCGAAAACAAGATGGCAGGGCTTGACCGGTTGCGAACTTTCATTGAAACACAAAGCGCTGGGTCTGCTCACAAGGCGTGTGCTGTCACCAATGCACCTCGGCTCAACGCAGAAGTGATTCTTCAAGGGATTGGCTACCGTGATTGGTTTGGGGAAAGGCTCATCATTGGGGACGAGTGCGAGCGTGGGAAGCCAGACCCTTTGCCCTATTTGATTGGAGCGGAAAAGCTCGGTGTAGACCCCAAGAAATGTGTTGTGTTCGAAGACTCGCCATCTGGTGCCACGGCGGGCAAGGCGGCGGGTTGCTTTGTGGTTGGTTTGTTGAGTGGCCAAAGCCGGGCCGCTTTAGAAGCCGTGGGCTGTGACTTGATCATTCAAGACTTCGAAAGTGACGAGCTGTGGGCTCTTCTGGAGTGAAATGAATTCATTCTAACCGCCAAGGACTGAATTATGTCGCTAGGGAAAACATTTAATACGTGCTCGTGGTCGGTGTTTCTATTTCCATTAAGCATTAAGTATGGTGAATAGGACGTAGGTTACATAGTTACATATAACTTACACTTACACCTTATACACAAGAAAGATTTAACCAGCAGTGGATTCCAGATAAACAAAAAACTAAGAGATGGGTTTAGATTAAGGCGATCTATATCTATGTCTATTAGGATACTAAAATTCAGATGGCCTTCGGGAATTGCGACCTCAATTAAGGACTAAAGAGCAAAGATTGTGCTATTGCGCTATGCAAACGCTTGCTATCGGAGCTCCCAGAAATTGAACAAGAACGGCTTCGTCTCTATCTCTAGGCCTTCTTTTCGAGTGGCACGTCACCAGCCGCGTTGCTGTCATCAAACGTAGGCGAATAGTGCGCTGCTTTCTGCCGCTCTTGCTGCTCCTCGAGCAGCCGAACTGCCTCGTCGTTGGAAATAGTCGATGATGCTGCTGCCGCTGCTGCTTTCTTCTTAGCCTGAGCTTCGCGCAAGTGCTTGTAGTAAAACACCATAGCCACTGCAATCGCGTAGCCTTTCAACTGCAGGCTGCTGACCACGTTCCCAAACACTGGAATGGCGATGAAAATGTTCAGCCAATCTTTCACCTGCCCTGCAATCCCGTAGGTGACGGCGCCGGTTTCTTTGAGCACCACGAACACGGCGACGTTGAGGAGGGCCGCCATGCAGCCGTTGGCCACCAAATGAGGCCACATCATGGGCAAGTCAACTTCGTTCCACCACCGGGTAGACTGTGTCAAGGTGTGCATGAGAACAACAAGAGGCAAAAGCGCACAGTGTCACGGTACTTGAAAAGCAGCACTGAGTAGTACACGCATATGATACCAGCAGAATAGAGCAGCGGTACACGCATCTGAAAAGATTCTCAAAAAAAAAATTACCTCAAAGTAAAGGAAAGGCCCTGCGAGAGCAAGGAAGGCGATGGGCGCGGTGTAGTAGTTCCCCGTGATGGCATTGAATGACGTCTAATTTTGATGATCAAGGTATGGTATACGGTTCGAAATGGTGACAAGGAGCTCATGAACTAGGCCTTCAAACAGCAGTGCAACTGAACTGCTATTCACGTCAACTGCGCTCAACTATGCTGTCAATATTTCTTATAACAGACCAATTCATCCGAAGATATTGGGCAATCGCTAAGCTTTCATACCTGCCCTTGAAGAAGCTTTTGTGTGAGCACAAGTCTGGCAGCTTCTGTGACGAGGCCCAAAATCGCAATGGCAAACCTGAGCCATGTCCCGATTGAATTAGAGGACAAATGAGAAGAAAGATTAAGAACATATAGGAAGGTGTGCTCAAAAGCGACGACCATAAAAATTAGAGGGATGCTTGATCGGTAGGCAGCGAGATTGACTTTCGTTCGAACCAATGGTGACAGTGTAGTAAGAGAGGAAATGAGCATTACCCAATGGGCACAAACTCCACTTCGCCTATGCTAGCGATGACAACTCCGGCGCCAATGCCGAGCACGCACAAGAGAAGTTTGGCGTCGAAGGTCTCCACACCACTTAGCACGCCGAGCAGCAAGGAAAAAGTCGGAATCGATGCCTGGAAACACGAATAAACAAGGACACAGTACCAGCCGCATTGTAAAGTAGGTAGGTCAAGCACGAAAACGTTAGCTTTAGAAGAGGAAACTGTAGATACGAGAAAAATAATACAGGAGTGGGCCACAAGTGCAGCCACTTCAAACATGACAGTCGATGTCACAGCATTGCAGGACGCTATTCATCTCCTCCACGGCACCTAGTTCGTATGTAGTTGGACCCTATCCGATTTCATTACCTTGAGCATCTGCATAAAGGGCACCGTCAGGTACGACACCGCTAAGTTGGACAGCGCAATCGATGCGGCAAAGAGCAAAGCAATGGGCAAAATGCGCTGCTGAAGCTGCTCTTGGCTGAGCCGCGGTGGAGTCATGAAGCCTAAGCGGCAAGTCGATTGAGCCAGCACAGCTGCCGAAAACGAATGGCGCACATGCACACGTGTTAACAACCGCAACAGCGACACGCACGAAAATAAAAATAATGTGATTCTATATTATGCGAGATTTGAGAGTTTAGGGCCATGGCGCTAGCTAATAGGAAACTGCTTTTGCTTTCAATGAAGCGATTGCAGATGTCCTGACAAAATTTCATCCTAAGAACTCACCAGTACAAAATTGGTGGGACATCGTCATGGCTAGTGGAAAGCGGTAATTCTTATACGACAGTAACCACTTGTTGTACATGATAAGCGTGATCGAGATAACCATCCAAACCGCTATGAGCATCAGAATGCGGAGCGTTCGTGCCGCGCCATTACGGTCTTTCGAGTCGCTTCCCATCACAAGGCCTAAAAGCAGCTAGATTCACTAGCTTTCACGGTGGTGCCGGTAAAGTTTTCGTGAATCCTTAAAGGAGCTTTGAGCTAAGTTAATAGCAGCGAAATGCAACGAAGTCGGCCTGGCTGGCGGGCATTACGACCCAGTTCAAGATATAGAACGTTCGTTGACTCTTTGTTGTCGCGTCGGACAAACGAATGTGGGACGACGAACCAACAAGGGTTACCTGATCACCCTTGGACGAACGACTCAACACGACAACACGACGCACGAGAGTGGTGTGCAAAGAATGTACGAATGTAATACAAGAATGAAAATAAGCAGATCAGCCAATCACACTCTGGCATGCAGTAATTAGGTTGGGCTATGCCTAATAAACTGGCTTAGAGGGCGCGCGTGCGATTTAAGAGCAGTAGAACCAGTACAGTATTTTATACACGGCGACCACTTAACCTGGCCAGGTGCCAGGCAATAGTTTGGATACGATGTTCTCCTCCAAAAGCTTGCCCAAAGCAGATCCTTCGAAGGCTCCTGCAGTCCCTGGTAGTGGCACAGAATCGGTAGACATTGACTCCTTCCTGAAGTCAGCGCTTGAGCCTGAAGGAGGAGCGCGCGCACAGCCTAAGAGTTCCATGAAAGCTACTACAGTAAAAGCTGTCCCTAACTCATCGTTGGCAACCATCGATGAAGGCGAAGGCATCGGGGACAATAGTGTGGGTGGCGGTGGGCACATGTCACAGCGCTCACCGCGTGTCAAAATCAAGGGAGTGACTGACGTGGTGAGTTTTACGTCACGCGCAGCGCACAAGCAGCGCGGCCGCACTCGCAAGCGCGAGCACGTGACCATGCAGGACATCGAAGCTGCAGAGCTGCTCACCAAAACTGCGCGCGAAACCGGGGAGAGCGGGCTCGTGAAGGCGCTCGCGAAGCACGCCGGCGTGGGCAACAACGACGAAGCGGCGGCCCAATTGTGCGACGCCATCGCAGCGGAAATCATGGGCTTGACCTCGGTCTATCAAATGGGAGACGAAGACGATTTCTTGACGGAGGTGCACTTATTAGGGGTAGAGCCAAGGGACCCGACAGGGACTTTGAAGCAAGAAGTCGGCGTCAAGGACAAGTTCGTGCAACTGGAAATGCACAAGTTCATCTTGCGCGCGTTGGACAAGGACTGCGAAGAGCGCCACGTCCTGAGCATGCTCCGCGCGCTCGCCTTGAGTGTGGTAGACCTCGCCAACCCGCCGAAGCCGCCCGACTCCGTGAGCAATGCCAAAATGGGCGTCCGCGGCAGCACCGCGACCATGAGCGTGGACGACGTGAAGAAACGCATGAAACAAATGGTGACCCGGACTATGACGGCCGACTATGACGATTTCAGTGGCAACGACTCGGTGGTCACTGCCTTAGGCGCGACAACTCCGAGGGTCAAATATGCTGCCAAGAACGACGGAACCAAGGGGATAACGTCTACTCCTACTAGCCCAACAGCGCACAAGGAGGACCCAACGACGGCGGCCAGCGGAAGCGACAATAGCCCTGTGAAAAAGACCAGCAGTGTGGACGCGGGGCTGGACAAGTCGTTGTTGCGCAAGAAAGGCCCCACGGAAGCGAACCGCAACGCAGCCGAAAGCGCCTTGAAAGCGTTTTTACATGTGCACGGCGACGGGCGCGGCGAAGAGGTGTGCCGCGTGATTGCTGACGTCATCGAAGCGCACGGCGACGCGCACACGGTCGTGGCCTACGCGCTGATCGTGCTGGCTGCGCTGGGGCGAGTGTTGGGGCCGGAACACGGGCCGCGGGTACGATTGTCAGGGTACCCTTCACGTCGTTGTGGTCTCGCGTTTGTGCTCTTCTTGCCCTCGCTGTGAATGAAATGAAAATGTATCTGCTTTTCGCCTTCAAATACGCCTCCTTGCAAAATGTTTTGACCATAGAAGTCTCCTAGTCATTTTCTATTTCTTTTCCTCTTCCCTCTGACCTCCCTTTTTGCATGCATCGCCTTATCGTCAGGTGCTCCTCAAATGCGCTGCGCCGAAGTTTCTTACCTCTGCGCTCATTTTGCAAGGCCGCCACTGGCCCTGCACTCTCTACGCACTCCAGTGCATGTTGCTGCCCAGTGGTCTAGACGCCGATGGCGCTGCTGTCTCGAAAGAGAGTGCCAAATGGCTCGCGGAAGTGGCGGCGGCCAAATGCATTCCCGAGGTAGATGTTGGGGATGGAGTTTTTTTTGTTGTTGCAGGAGGGGAGAGGCCTACGAATGAATAATGTTTGTTTTGTTGAAGTTGCCTTGCATTAGTATGCGTTCTCTCCCAGCAATATTTCAATCAGACAAAATCCGACCTTGTCTATACCTTCACCGATTTCGAAAAACGCTGTTCTTGACCTATCTTTCTTCTTCTGTGTATATCACCACTTCACACCAACCACACCCAGATCGTGGACTCCGTGCGCCACAACGCCACTCGTTTGGGAGTAGTCGAGCTCGCCGTGCGCCTCCTGCTGCGGCTCTGCGCTGGCAAAGATTCCGACTCGGACCGCCGCCGCGCCCTCGCCGTCAATGCTGACGTCGCCCCCATTCTGCTGGAGGTATATATACAAGGGGGGGGGAAGCAACATGTACTTTATAATTGGTGATTGGCTGGGGAAATCAAGAATTTGCTCCGTATTCGTTTTAGCCCTTCGCTTTTCTCCGCAATCGCGCCTTTTGCTACCAGCCTCAACGCACTCCCCACGTCTTCGTTTCAGGTTTTGAACACCAATGAAATGTACGAAAAGTGCGACCGGTTCTTCAACGAAGCCGCTCTGACCAAAGAAAGCCGCGAAAACTTTTCGCAGCGAGAAGTGCGGCGCGGCGGGCCCGCCTTCGCGCTGGCCAACAAGAAAACGGTGTTTGTGACGTCGCTAACGGTGCTCGAGCTGTGCTGTGGCGGCAATTCCAAAGTCGCTGACGAGCGGCGCATCAAATTGATTGGCGTCATTGCCGATGAAATTTGCGACCTCCTGTCGTCGAACCGGTACGTAAGCACTACTCTAGTAGTAGAGGAAGGAGGGTCCATTCTCGCGGAAATGTGCGATACACCTTTGAATACTACATTTTACCTCCTGTGTTGATTGTCTTCTCGCTGTTGTCCTTTCTTACTCAAATACCCATAGGTCGTCCCCGCCCGTGCAAGAGCTAGGCTTTCGCGTCCTAGCTGCGTATTCCGAGTCGAACAAACGAGGCGTCGCAGAAGCATTCGTGGAAGACTTGCTTGCAGCGGTAATTGAAAAGTCTTCTTCTTCTGCTTTTTTTTTAAACGGCGTCTGCGATGCTTTATTAAAATCATTTTGGTATGTTTCATTTCCATTTCTCGTATCCCACTCTTTTTCTCTTTTCTTCCGTTTTTCGCACACATATATACGCATACCAAGGGGGCCAACGTGCTTGCCTGCGACTTGCTCGCCTTCACCAAAGCCGCCAAACCGTTGCTGGGCTACCCGGGCCCTACATCGGCCGCGGTGCGGCTCGTCAGCAACATGTGCAAGTCGGAAGCGGGGGACCATGCGGAGGAAGCCAGGCATGCGTTCATGAGTGGCAATGTGCCCAAATTCATCGTAAGTGCTGTGTGGCTGGCGGTGCCTTTTTTTTTTTCTTGTATTTTTCATTTTGTTTCACCTGTTTTGTGCTTACTTTTAGTGTGTTTTGTATACAACGTCAACCCGCTCCATCTACATCTCGATGTTTCGCTTACTTTCTCTCACAACCTCAACCAAACCTCAACCAAACCTTACCACTACTCTCAGGTAAACGTGCTCAAGAGCAACTTAGCGAACGACGCCAGCGACAAGGAGTCGGCGAAGCTGGCGCTGTCAGGCTGCCGCGCTATCTGCAACCTCGCTTCGGGGTTCTTTCCGTCTGACCGCGAAAAAGTACTTATGATACGCATCATCAGGACTTCTTTAATTTTACCTCTCTATCTCCACCATGTTATCCCTTGATTCTTTCTCGCCTCGCTTTCTTAGGTAATTATTATCTTCGCGGTCTCTGAATCATCTCCCCTCCCCCTCCTTCTTCTTCTTCTCAGGTGCTCAAAGCGAAAGGCCCTGACGGCGTCACTGCCGCGCTCCTCAGCCACATCGATAACCCGTAAGTTCATATGAGTTTTCTTATCCTTCTAAGTAGTGTGTCTGTTCTGGCAACGGGGTATTCGCGTCTGTTTTTCCCTTGGCTCATTATTACGTCCTTCTTCTCTTCTTCTACTCCGTCGTTCCTCCGTAATCTTTCCTAATCTTCCCCTTTCCACTCTTATCTAACCGAACAACAGTAATGTGGTCGCAGCAGCTTGCGACGCGCTGCGCGTGCTCACCCTCGCCACCTGGCGCCCCCCGAAGGGAGTGCCACTCAAGCGCCCGACTTTGAAGGACTTCGTGCTGGACTTGCACCTCGGGGCTGCTCCTTCCAAAGAAGGCCGCAAAGCGGTGAGGATGAAGGAGCGCGCATGCATGGATGATTTCACAAGGAAGCGATATCCTTTTCTTTCGCTTCATCTTCACATGTATATTGTGTGCTTTCTCTCTTCCTTTCTTTCTTGTTTAAAAAAGAAAATGCAATATCTGTGTTTCTCTTGAATTTTTATCTGCTTACTTTCTGGTTTTCACCTTCGTGTCAATTTTCGTTCCAATCTCTCACTCTTTCGATCGCTTCCCTTCTATTCTGCCATCTTTCTTTCTGAAGGTGCTAGCCTCTAAAGGCCACTTGGCGGTGTGCGGCGCTCTCGCGCGCAAGTCAGTAGCGGCCTGGGATGAGACGGCCGAAGACAAAAAACACCAGCAGATACTGCACAACGGCCCTCCACCGAGGTACGAGTGAATGACTAATTGATGGTTGTGAGTATGTGCAAATGGGGTGTTGGTTAAGGTAGTGTAAATCTTTCTGTTTGACTGCATATATTACCAAGCTTATTTTTCAATGCGTGTATTGGCCTTCTGGAGCGAATTCGCTAGCGCATTTGCAGCTCAAGTGCATTCTTTATGTGCCTCTGTGACTGCTGTGTACTTGTCTTTCTTTGTTTTTGGGAGAGTATTAACTAGACTAGACTAGCATGTGTGTGTGTTTTTTTTTTTGCGTTTGTGTTGGACACCATTTGTTTCGTTCTCTCATTTCAAAACCCTCCATTCTCTTTTTCTTCCTTCCTTGAAATGAACCAAACCCAACAGCCTGGTGCAAATGTGGGTGTCAGGGGCCCGCCTCTTGGGCACGCTCGCCTCAGAAGAAGGCGAAATTTCCGACAAGGCCAGGGACGAACTGATGACTTGCAACGCCCACAAAATTGTCATCAAAGCCATGAATCCGGTACACGGATGTGTTTGCGATAATTATTTAGCCCCGTACTTCCTCGCTTGATTCTGTCGTTGCCTCACCGCAGTCTTTGCCTCTTACTTGACTGCGCGGGCTCTTAGTTCATCCGCTTTTCTTTATGGTTTGCTGTTTCATTCTTTCGTCGAAACGTCTTGCAACGATCATGGCTTTCTCTTTCCTTGGCCACCGCCCAACTTTAATGCCATCTCTTTCGAACCCACTGCCCACTCACATTCACACGCACTAATATAGTTGCACGAGCTCAAGCAAGCAGCAAGGGCCATGTGCGCGTGCTTGGAAGCGGTCCGCCATTTCGCCGGGTGCGGCGAAGCTTCGACCCTATTGATGCGGCGGGAGATCTTTGTCCGCGAAGGCGAAGTCGCGGTCTGCAACGTGCTGCGCGCACACCCAACGGACAAGGAAGTTCAGAGACAGGTGTGTGTGTAGTAGTGCGACGAGCAGGGTGTAATATATGTGTGGCGGTGGTTTATAAGTACTTATTCATGCCTCTGCAGCAATCGATTGTTCTGAGCACTCTCTAGCATTGGACTAAAACAATGATAACCTTCGCATTTGACTATCAATGTCCTCCGTCTCACCATTGTGTTACATGCAACGACCGTTGCTGCGTGCCGCGACAGGGCTTGCGCTGTTTGCGGAACATGGGATTTGGGGGGCGGGACGAGGGGGAGCGGCACCGCAACAAAATGATGAAAGCCGAAGCCCACATCCGAGCTGCCACCGCCTTGCGCTTGTACCTGACGGTGGAGCACGAGCTGGAGAAGCAGTATTTGAGCACGAGTCTGCATGAAGCCGCGCTGGGCGCCATTCGTAATTTAGCCTTTGGCACTGGGCCTGGCGCAGAGGTGTGAACAATATCAGATTGCAAAAGTTAATATATTTTTTTTATCGTTTACCACATTTTGTTTGGAGAGAATGTAGTAAGTTCTCTCTCTCTCTCCCTCTTTCACCCTTTCTCTCCATTTTTTTAACCTACGCTTTTCGCCTTATTTTTCTCTTTGGTCTCGTTCTTTACGCAAAGGTTCGCCGAGCGGCGCTCTTTCGCGAAAAATGCGACGAACTAGTGATGCTGGCTCTGGCCATGACTGACAAGCAAATCTTGGAAGCAGAGCGGCGCAATTTAGACCCCAGTGACTCTGTGGATGCTTATCGGGTCGGGGTTGTGGCCATCGGGAATTTGGTGAGCGGCGAGGGGTATGTCGCGGAAAACCGGCGGCACGATTTGGTGACCCGCAAGGAAGACCATTCCCCCATTTGCGATGCGCTCGCCAAATACCCGAAAGACGCAAATATGCAGCAAGCCTGCCTGGTGTGCCTCTCCAACTTTATGATGGGCGACGGCCACGGCGCGGATCTGGTCTGTGGTGCTTCTCTAATATGATATGGTTTAGTTGCAAGTAATTTGTGTCATCTTTTCCTGCCTTTTCCTTTCTGGCATCCTATATCCTATGATGCATGCACGAATCTAATACGAAATAATATCATTTTATGATCTTTGGGGGGGGGGGGGGGGGGCGCGGGGGGGGGGGGGGGGGGGGGGGGGGGGGGGGGGGGGGGGGGGGGGCGGGGGCCGCCGG
>Ga0307979_1003450_pt1 | contig 10592 bp, 9 predicted proteins | sample OrgLakmetage1058_FD_201833 | JGI IMG/M metagenome (GOLD analysis project Ga0307979, IMG submission 201833) | Saline water microbial communities from Organic Lake, Antarctica - #1058 | ecosystem: Environmental > Aquatic > Non-marine Saline and Alkaline > Saline | place: Antarctica: Organic Lake... | reverse complement strand
CACCTTGGAGACATTTTTGGAGCCAATATCATCCACAGGGTGGTCGAGACTGGACCGCAGTGAAATTCCTACCGTAGCTTGGAGACACAATTGAAGCTAAACATGCACCTCTTTGGAGTCATATTTGGTGGAGTCTGGACCGTAGTGCAGTTACCGCCAAAGCTTGAAGAGTCGGCTCTCCAATAAAAATAGTGAGCTTGGAGACATTTTTGGAGCTAAAAAGGCACCTTGGAGACATTTTTGGAGCCAATATCATCCACAGGGTGATCGAGACACAGGGTGGTCGAGAACGACTGGACCACAGTAAAGTTACTGTTACTACCGTAGCTTGGAGACACATTTGGAGCTAAGTATGCACCTCGTTGGAGGCATATTTGGTAGAGTCAGGACCGCAGTGAAGCTACCACCGCACCTTGGAGACATTTTCGGAGGCAATATCATCCACAGCGTGGTCGAGACAGCACCCAGAGAAATTAGTACCGTAGCTTGGAGGCATACTTGGAGCTAAAAATGCACCTTGGAGGCATATTAGGAGACAACGTTCTCCAAATGGTCGAATCGGCATTGAAGTAAAAATAGTTAGCTTCGAGACTATTTTTGAAATGTCGAAGTGCATTTTCAAGACCTGCGTAGATATAATATACTGCTTCAAATGGTGGAGTTTAGACGTTTAGACCGCAGTGAGTATTCTAGCTTGGAGTCATTTTTGGAGCTAAATATACGCCTTGGAGTCATGTTCAGAGACATCACAATCTCAATCGTGGAGTCTACATTTCAATCGCATGATAGCATGACTTCACAATTATGGGGCTATTCATTCACTTCAGAGTTATGGAGACACATTTGAAGATATTTTCAGTGCATTCGGTGCATTCAGCCAGTGGAGACATTTTTGGAGTCATAACACGACCTTGGAGACGTTCTTGGAGACAATTAATTTTTGCGGTAGCACTCGACGAACACACTGCATTGAAACCAGCTAGCTTTTGCAGGGCTCGATACTTCCTTCGATTTGAGTCTATGATTATCACACGCAAACTCTATTGACTCATACTCAGCAGCTTGACGACGAGTTGGAGAGTTGTGTACAAGAACTTGGGTGCGTCGGTGCGTCGTACAACGTGTGAGAGCAGAGCGCAGGTAGGATCTGTTAGAGCAACTGATGCTCTCGTTCTTGCTCGATGAGTTGCAGAGACATATACTAGTTCAAATTTTGCGCTTTAGGCCAGGTCGTAGAGCTTCGTAGCCGCTGGAATCGTTGCAGCGTGTGTCCAAGAAGCTACAGTAGAAGCGTGTAAAAATGAGCACATTCAAAAGCTACTTACTTACGTATCATATGTGACGATATGTGTGAAAGAGTATGTGAAGACCGCTTCCTTGGTTTTTCACAATAATTGGTCATCGCTCTCCTGCTATGGCTGTAGTCTCTGCACCAATGGGAGCTCTTGCCCAACTGGGAGCTTTTCTCACCTGTCCTTCTCTCTTATAGGCGCTAGTCCCGACGGATGCTAACGGCAACTAGCAGAGCGAGTTCATGATCAAGTCTGGGAGAAGCGCACACATCCAGAGGCCACAGCCCGGAGCCGAAGCGAAGGATGTGTTATATGTCCCTCAAAGGCCTAAAGGGCTGGTTTGAAAACGGCAGGCGGCTTTTCGAGGCACCCTGCAGTAACAACGTTAGCTCAAATTACCTCCTCTTGGGGGGATGTAACTTCCTCCAACAATAGCGCGACAGTGCGACAGTAGGGCGTTGGAAGTTGGAAGCCCCGTTAGCCCTATAATCACTATACTCTGTCTTCGTCGCCCCCTTCTTCTGTTTCATCATGAGCGAAGCACCTCTAGAGACGCTGATGAGGCACGATCCACCGCTTTTCGTGGGCTTCGATTCGGCGTCTCCTATGGCGGGTGCGCTGCCGCGAAAGGGAGCCGACCCAGCGTCTGCTCAGCTCGACGATATGGTAAATAGCATGTTGCCGCCTCGACAGTGGACGCAGGAATCAGGCACCTGGATGCAATACGCTAGCAAGGAGCCAGCCACTCGATTGGATGTGATCACGCTTCAAGAAATGTTGGACCAGCGGTTGCAGGAGCGGCAGGCGCGCGAGGCGGGCATCTGCCCCGTACGCGAAGACTTGTATGCGCAATGCTTCGACGAGCTCATCCGCCAAGTAACTCTCGATGGTCCAGAGCGTGGTTTGCTGCTGCTTCGCGTGCGCGACGAAATTCGAATGAGCGTAGACGCCTACAAAATCCTGGTTCGTTTGGGTCAACCTATATGCATGGAAGAGGGTATACCGCCTGAAACTTTGCCAGGAGAGTAACAATGATTCTTTCCAAAGCCTCCCGTTTCCTTATCTTAAAAGTAAAATATGTGCCTAGTTTTCACATAGCATGTTTTTTAATTCGCTACGTATGTGTGTTGTGGTGACGGCAGTATGAAAGCAGTATCACGTTTGGCGTTCGGAAGCAGCTCCAGGCGGAACAAGGGCGAGCTGAGCTTGACGAGGCCGTTAGCAGTTTGAGTGGCACCAAAAAGGAACTCGAGGTACAGGTTTCTGAGCTGCGGAATAAACTCGAAGTGATCGAGAAGCGAGGTGCAGAGCGAGCTGCGCTCGAGGCAAAGAAACGCAAGGAAGAAGTTGAGTTTTTGAAGTACCAAGGCCAGCACCTCGACAGCTTCTTGCGCCAGCTCGGTGCAGCAAAGTGATTCCTAAGGATGCATACACCAATCAATTCTGCAGCAATTGAAAGCTGCAGTTGTTTAGTACGTGGCGTCTTCACTTCCGTACACATTTTTTGCCATACATAGTCGCCGCCCCGCGCCCCGAGGTACTTGTGCAGAATGAACACGGAGGTACAGAAGCAACGCAGATGGAAAGCATGCCGATGTTCCTTCTGTTCTCTTATGTGAATCCATCAAATATCTTTATTTTTCCATTTGAGTTATTGTGGCGGCAGTGTCTTTAGTGCCGTTCTATTGTCGATCACACTGTCGCTGCCTGCTATCCACCCTGTAACACCGTGTAAAGAAAAGAATGTGGCCTGGACGGCAGTAAAATGTCAGTGGACTTACCATACATACCCCATTTCATAAAGAAGATAGCTGCCTGCTATCAGTCGCTAGAGTGAGAAGACTAGGCTGACTAGGCCAAAGACTGCTTGGGCCTGGGCAAGAGGCGTAGCCCACCAGGGTAACCAGGGTAACCAGGGTAGCTAGAACTAAGACTGAGAGCTCGGCACTCGGCAGCTGGGTATTCGCATTCGCCTCACCGAAATTGAAATAGATAAAATTATTGTATTCACTGCGATATTCTTTAAAGATGGCAGATTTGAGCATGGGGGCATTGAAGCTAGAATTTGGAACATGAGTATTATCATGTATACCCCCACACTCCCCTACACATTACTTGAAGTACTCCTCGTACTTAATGTGATGCTGATACTGAATTTTGTGTTTGTGCTCCGTGCCCATGCAGTTGTTGCGTTATGCAGCCAGGCGGGCACTCCTCAGAATTCCCAATGGAAGTCCAACTAGCGCCATGAAAATGTACTATCAACACAATAACACGGTCATTATTTCCCCATTGCACTCAAGCACATATGTAAGGCAGCAGTCAGTACATAAAGGTAACTCTTTTATGATCTATGACGTCTGAACTTGAGCTCTATTGCAATTTGAGTCGAGCTTTCGAGCTTTAATGCCACGCCTCGCACATCACGCTATTCAGTAGCACCAAGTGGACTCGAATTTATGACGGCAGGTTATAATGCCGGCCATGAGCAGTATAAAGGAAATCTCCCAGCAGACCTCGCAGCTCGTACTTGGCGACGAATATTCCTGGGGTTTGTTTGGTCTTTATCCAGGAGTTTGGTCGACATCAAGAAGAGCATAACTTCGAGCAGATTGATATCGCGCATGGTTATTCTTATAATCAACTATTTAAGAAATTATACTGCAGGTATTATTCTAAAAATCTTTAGATATGTGCAGATGCGCAGTACGATACCTCACTTCCTATTCCCATGAGAACAAGCCTTTTTCTTATATTTGGGAGAGTAGAAAGATAGAAAGACCGTCAGTCCAGTTCGGTCTTCAACAACGCTCTGATAGAAATCCCAAACAACCTAAGGATTTGACGGATTGACGCAGAGCGATTCGCCAAAAACTCAGCTTCTTCGAGGCCATCACCACAAAAGTCATGAACGCCGCCTTCTTAAGTCGCATGGGCAACATGCAACACATGGTGCTGCGGGCATAAAGGTGAAGAGGAGCATGCAGGCTATGCAGCATGACACTGGTCCACAGTAAGTTTCATATTCTTTTAGCGTTCGGTCTGCAACTTCTGGATCTTGCATTGGCAAAAGGACCGGATGCCCATAAACTACAGACACCGGCTGGGCAAGAACAAATCCGTGGTGATTGTCCCCTCGCTTGACTTCTTCATAAACTTGTGCACCTTCCTCGCTCATCACTATACCTCGAACTATTCTTTATCGGAAGTTTAATGATAGATATCTAGAGATGTGTCGGGAAGGTGAGAAGAAGGAGATGCAATACGCGATATCTAGCAATAAACAGGACGGCGTCAGGTCGCATCACATCATCAACATCGTGGCGAGTGAACTTCAACTTAATGATAACTCACTGATAACTCATCATACATGTAGTACTTCTCGTGCAGTACTTAGTCTTAGACAAGTGCTACTGCACATACACCACTACTCGAAGCAATTTAGCCCTTAATGAGTCATGCTACACATGTATCATCAAATTTAGCGCTTGATACCCTTTAAGCGCTACCGTAAATGCAGTCTACGCCAATGCAGGCGGCTACATCTGAAAAGTATCCAGGCCTTCAATGCCCACAAATTGGGACAAGTTTGTCACCCATACCCACCTCAAAACGTAGTCGATGCAATGGGCCACCTTGGAATTCATGTCCTGACTATCTCCGGAGTTGGGATGCGCCCGCGTCATCATTTCACTTGAAGTCCATTGATCTACCTCTCAAAAAGCTCTCTTCGCTGGAAGCATCGGTAGCCCGCGCTTTTGCTTCCGAGCCATATACACCTCGTGCCTTTAATCTGCCTCTCACACAACATTCACAAAAAGATTTACGGAACAGCGTTGCTTCCAATCGTAGTTTGAAGCGATCAACACCAGTCCTTTCTCGATGGATGTCAAGTCTTGAGCAAGAACGCAACAAGGAAAACTTTTCTAGCGTCATGGTTTTCGCTGAACTTCGGATGCGAGAGACCATTCAGCGAACGGCAGATATGCCCAGGCCAAACCGCAGCCGGTGTGCCGTTGCATTCGAGCTCTTATTCGGTTTAAAAAGCCTTTTTTCTCGGTATGAAGACTTGCTCGCTCTTATAGCAGATGAAATCCTTTGCAGTTGTTACCCTGTGTTCCGCTTGCGAAATGCCAATGAAAGTCCTCCCACGCGCACTGCTCTTGAAGCTGCAGTTCCCTTCTTTGACCTTTCAAACTCGGCGCAGACAGAGTCTGCAAATCTTCAAGATGAACTTCGCGCAGTGCAAAAGGATGGTGAAGCATCAGCGGTTAAATTATCCACACAACTTGCCCAAAGTATGGAAAAAATAGACAAACGGGCTTTACGCAACACTACATTTCGAGTGTGGAAGGGTTACTTTCGCAATGCCCGCTTGAAACGACGCCAACTACGGCGACGATGTGTTCTTCGTCTCGCTGCAAAATGGTTTTCGTGGCATAGAGATAAACCATTAAGAGAAGCTAATCGGACAGAGCTTGATGATCTTCGAATTGCTAATAGCAGGCTTCTGGCTGAAGCAAATGAGCTTCAAGGTCTCGTTCGGCAGCAAGAGCAAGAGTACCGAGATCTTCAAATGGAACAGGAAACACGCATTGGGTCTTCTTCTTCTTCAAATAGCTTACTTGATTGCAACAATGGCGAAAATACCGTACCGACAGCTGTGGTATCAAGATTATGGTTGAAACTATTGGGAATGATCAAAAGACACAATCTTGAGAGTGTTGAGAGTACATGCAGGATTGATCGAACGGGAAGCGAAAAGGATCCATTTGCTTTTGTAAGCATAAATTCAGGTTCATCCTGCTCTATATGGACCCAGACAGAAATAGAGGATACAGCATGCGCCGGAGTCCAAACGGACTTAACCCCAGAGAACGACAAGCCAGTCGTAGCAACTGATCGGAGATTTTCGTTTGCCCCGGTATCTCCCAAGAAGAGAACTGCTCTCTCATTCATGATTCCAGAGGCTACGGGTACAAAGGACGTCGAACAGCCAAAGAGACTTGGAGACCTTGTTGACAAGAAAGGAAAGGCACCGAAAGAAATATCTGTTCAGCTAGCAAATGCATTGATAATTTCAATTTATGAGGCGAAAATCAAGCAAGATCAGGACGATTTAGTTGAAGGACGTCCTCATCAGCCCTTGCCTGAGGTAATAATTTGAGCTCCCAGACTGATATGTACATTCACACAACTTCACAAGGCTTCTGACAACACATTTTATTTGTTTGGTATGGTACAGCTTGCTCGAGATATATTGATTCGTAAATACGGCATAAAGCGTCTCGCAAGCAAAGCCCTCAGGTCTTTGGTAGCGTTGTGCAAAAAGGCAGGCAGCTCAACAGCTAGACTTCGGCTATTCTCAGGTCTCTGCGCAATTCCAACTGACATTGAAAAGAACGAACACTATTCAACCGCTCGAGTCGGAATTTTTGGAACCTTGATGAGCCACCTTTTTAAAGCGCCGAAAGATGTAGGTCTTGCTATGGGTAGTAAACAGCTTGGCATCGACAGGGATTTGGTTATGACTTCTTTTGCTAATACTTTTGTATCAATTCGAAAGCGTGGTACAGCTGAATATAAGCAGACCGCTCGGGCGCTACTGACCTTACCAGCTGATCGAGTTATCAAATTAGTGGAGGGAAGCACCACGAAGTTAACGTTGATAAATGTCGACGATGCCATTGAAATCATGATGAAAGCGTGGGAGTTCGAATTCAGGCAACGATCTTTGACCACGTTTATGAGCAAAGGAAGTGGCCCAGTTGTTCCTGCCTCTCCCGGATCGTGTTCGCCCAACAAAAGGCAGAGCACATTGCTTGGTAGTCTCCTGACGAAATTTAGTTTAAAGCAAAAAGACGCAAAAGCACAACGAGAAGAGCGCCTCGAGGCCCTTTTCATAGCCTTTGACAATGAACATAACTCGGACTCATCCACAGGCGAGCTTACTCTGGAACAATTTCAACAATTCCTCGCTGAAAACATGCATATCGCAAATCTTGCGAGCCGCGATGTCCTTGAGCTTTACAATGAATGGGAAGACTCAAACGAGGAGATTGATGAAGAATGCGTTGGCAACGAAGTACAAGCAGAGCGTGCAAAAGCCTTTGTTTCGCTCGCAGTACGGAATGGGCTTTTGAAAGAGGATGCTTCAAGCAACTCGATAATTCTCTCCCCAGCACGACTCACCAACAATACGAGCACTACTGAGTTAAATTAAGAACAGCGCAGACGGTTAATGTAAGCATGGCGTTGGCCAGCTGCATCACAATATAGATATACCTCAGGTGAGTATGCTCATTCATAGTTTCAGAGGAGTCTTCGTATTTGAAGTCAATGGCGGTATCTTCATAAACACATCGCCAATATTTTTATGAATTTCTGGTGTATATAAGATGATTGCGAAAGCAGGAGGAGGAGGCGTTGATATGCAGCTACATAGATGAATTACGTGGCCACAAGCCGCTAGAGTAGCGCCCCTTGGCCGAGGTGCTTATAGCTTATGGATATATACGGGGGCATGGGGGGCTCATGAGTTCGGCTGTAGCGGTGCGTGCCGCAGCAACGCGCGCATAAGCGCATAATAATCATAGTAGCTCTGCGTCAGCTGCATATACGTAAGAGCGCGCTAGTTTCTATCTAGCGTCTGGCTGGCGGCTGGCGTATCTCTGTTTCATTACAATTCTTTCTCTGCCTTCGATAGAATTCAGGAAGTACGCATTCTCATGCGGGGTTCATTTTCTCTATAGGCATCCTGGATTCAACACGTAAAACACGGCTATAAGAAACGCGTGGTACATGGTAGGCCCATACTCACACGCCTTTCCAGCCTTTGGCCTTGAGCTCTGCCAGCTGAAATTCGAAAGACCCTATCCCTTCAGCAACTTCGCTGCTGAGAGCTGCATGTTTTTTTGCTTCAATCAGCTCCTCGCGTCGCTGCTGCTGGCGCTGCGTCCGCGCTGTCGCCTCATTGCGCAGCGCGTGGGTGTACTCAAGCCGCAACGATGTAGAACTTGGGGTTGGCTGTCGGCTTTCTTGCGGCATGCCATGAATATCGGAGGCGCTGTCGGATAGACGCGACGCTGAGGTTTGCGACAACCCATGATCTCTGCTACTAAAAGCGGTATGCCTTCCAGGAATGTTGCGCTTTGCAATGGTGCGGACGTGGCCTGGAGAATATCCCACGGTGCGAGGGCGCAATACAGATATGTCAGTATCATATGATCCCACGTCATCGTTCGTAGGGGCGCGTCGACCATACCTTAAAGAAGACAAGAACCGGAGTGAATGCAGTTATCAAATGACGAAGAAAAAGAAGTTAGCGAGAAAATATGCCTAAACATGAAAGCAACTAAGGCACATCTGATTTGGGTAGCACTGCACGAAGACTTCCGAGGAGCTCTGTGGTCATATCATGTACCGGGGATCAGCTTTGACGTAAGAAATGTGATCGTTGTCCCTCGGATTCAGCCATAATTTAACGCGTGGTGGGCCAATGTCTTGTAAGTCGCCGGAAGGGTGCGTGCCGCCTATCAGCTTGTTCAAGATGACGCGCTCTTGACCATACCTGCACAAAATTTCCACGAAGACAGCGCAACGCCGAGCAATTAAAGCATCGCGCGTACAAAAGCGCAAATTGATTAGAATTACAGGTGACATGAAAGTAGAGAAACAACACATTGGATGTCGATCCAACAATGAATGATGTATTTCGTAGACAGGGGTCACGCACTCGCTTAACGAGTCGGGCAGAATCTGTCGGTTGAAAGCTTTGCCACGGCCGCTCGTGAGCAGGCCATGCATGTGCCGCCGTCGCCGCCGCTCCATCACTGCGTCAGGTGACCGATCTGACACCATGGCGACGGGACCCGGGTTCGAGGGCTTCGGTGGTTCGCCGCCGCCCAAGTGCCTAGAGTAGGCGGCAGCCACGAAGGACGGCTCACCATTGTGGTCCACTTCTTTCGGCATTTTGAACACTACTGAGGAGGCCATACCGAGCGCGTACTTTGGCTGCTCGGCACAGGGCGAGGTGGCAGCTTCCTCGAAGCGCGTTCGCAGTTCTGGCCGTACGCCTTCACCTTTGTGGCCATTCGTTGACGCTGTCTCAGGCCCAGAAGCAGTCGCCGAGGGCTTGCTGCGAGCATTGGCGTGGGTCGGCTTTCCTGCTGGCTTCTGACTCCAATTTGGCCCCTTTGATTCTACCACCTCACGGCGCATTGAAGTTTGCTGTATAGATTTAGTGTCAACGTCGTCCATGAATGCAGGTGCCATTATGGGCGATTTAAGATACTCGCGCCCATTTGGATTTGCCCTGAAAGGACTCATCGGAGCTTTAGCGCGTGCCTTGAGTTTCGAAAGGGTGGTGATACTATTGTCATCATCGAAGGAGTCGAGACTTCCTCTGTGCTGCCTGCCTGAACTATCCACGCCCCCAACCGTGTCCATTGGTAGTAGGTTTCCTGCTTCCTAGGATGGCGGGGCGCTGAAGCGCTAAACGCTGAACACTACATACTACTGACTACTGAACACTGGACATCCGCCGCGCTGGACATCATGAGGAATGAGGAATGAGAATGAAGCCCACTCTCAGGTCTTGCTCTATTATGGTACTCGATGGTTACCGACCAACAACGAAAGAAGTCGGGCATGTGTGGCTGACTAATAACTAAGTACAGTAGCTTCTTCCCTTCTTGTATTCGCTCCTCTCATAGTACGCGCTTCGTTGATTTGTTCTTCTGCCTGTCAGCCTTCTGATTCGGGCCTCTCGGGGCCTTTGTCTAGGAAGATAACAAAAGATGCAAGTACTCCTCTTTACCTCCCACTTCCACTTCCACTTGCCCATGCCCATTGCACCTAATATTTACTAAAAAATGAAAATTGAATTGCAGGGAGAAAAGTGGGTAGGTGAATGCACTTGAATAGAGCACTTAGCGAACCACTCATGAGCAGTGCACTTGTATGGAATTCATATCCCATTTCTTATTTTCATTATCTCTGCTTCTGGACCGGGAAAGCTGGCATTCGATTATACGAGCGACAATTTTAAAACTTAAAGTCGAGTAATTTCTACAAATCCGATTGGCTGATGTCATTCAATATTTCAATGGCAATTAATCATTTATACTTCTTTTTCTACTATAAGCAGCTAAAGCTTTCATGCGCCAGCCAGGAAGCGTATGCCTTTTGCGATGTCGCTTTAACCTTCGTCACTACTGCTGGACTCTGAGGATGAGGCTTCGTTGTCTTCGAGCGCATTTTGTTCAGCAAGAACAAGCCCAACTCGTTCCGCAAGTGCTC